>Ga0180301_10005151_pt1 | contig 10036 bp, 9 predicted proteins | sample GuaBasSediGuay16_FD_121797 | JGI IMG/M metagenome (GOLD analysis project Ga0180301, IMG submission 121797) | Subseafloor sediment microbial communities from Guaymas Basin, Gulf of California, Mexico - Guay16, Core 4569-2, 12-15 cm | ecosystem: Environmental > Aquatic > Marine > Hydrothermal... | reverse complement strand
TTTAAACAATGGCGGCCCGACCCGGCCATAGTGGCCGGGAAACACCCGGTCTCATATCGAACCCGGAAGTTAAGCCGGCCACGTTGGGGCTGGCCGTGGGGTCCGCGAGGCCCCGCAGCCGCCTCAAGCTGGGATCGGGCCGCCACCTCTTCTACTCCTTGTTAAACCCTTGTATAACGGTCTATCATTGCTAGAGTATAGTCAAATACCGTGAATAGTAACTGTTAATATCTTTTTGTGTCAATTAGAAGGATTTATGAAGCTAGAATTTGTTAAATCTATAATTTCTAAATATCAATTTATTGATGGGTGGGGATGCGGACGCTATTGTTACTGTTCATGCTTGTGGTGTATAATCTTGCTTTTCTTCCTGCTTTAGGTAATAATGTTTTGGATGAATTTATGCTTAAATGCTTTCTCGAGTCACAGTACGTGCCAGAAGCGGGATTGCTTAGAGCAGCTGTTACTGCTTACCCAGATAACGAGACTATCTATGTAGCCAACGATAATGTTTTAGCCGCTAGAGCCCTAGAAGTACTCGGATCTCCTTTAGCCGAAGAAGTTCTTGCAACTCTTAATAACAAATACAATGGTGGCTGGAATGGTAAAATAGACGTCCTCTTTGGAAGAGATATTCAAGACCAGTTTTATTCCAGTTATATTGAAACCCTAGGCTACACTTATTCTAGTAAATTCAATACAACATTCGTAATAGCCTTTGAGAAACTAAACACATCTTCCCCCATAATAAACTGGCGCGATTACGCTGACTTAATAGTGTATAAAGCATTGGATAAATTATTATCGGGTTCTAGACTAGAAGCAGAACAATTGTTTCTAAAACTTGTAGAGTTATGGAATGGCTACGGGTTTTACGATAGACAAGCTAGGGAGAAAGGAGTCTACGCGGTCTACAAGATAGCTCTCGCCGTATTCCTATACAGGGCTCTTAAATCATCAGGCTCCAACATACCAAACCAATACAGAGACCTATATGATAAATGGGTGGAGATAATAGCTATGGCGCAAGACCCTGTGTATGGTGGAATACATACAGACTATGTTGTCGAAAAAGACGCGATCAAAATAACTGGCGACATGAATGTAGAGACAACGAGTATGGTGGTTCTAGCACTCTATAGTGATTATCCAAGACTAATTGGAGAGCACGCCAGGGATCTGTGTGTGAGAGACTGCTCGTCATACCTCTTTTCCTTATTATTGATACTATTGTTTCTCGGATTACTAGCTTCCAGGGTCTTAGAATCTAAATAATAACGTTTGCGAACTACCGTTAACTCTAGCATAGATAGTAATTCTCCTTAAACTAGTGTAAAATCCTATGGTGTCTGTATATATTTATTTTATCGATGTCGCCAGATATTCATTATGGGGGATAGATTATGGTGTTGTCGGAGGTCATTCGAGTAAAAGAGATCAAGCTTGGTAATGGCAAGAAGTTTATTGGTTTTGAGATAGATCTCCCTGGAGCTCCTTTAGTATTGATTAAGGGTGAAAAAGGCTTTGTTATGTGTGGTTACTTGAACATTGATGTGGTAAATAAGCTTGGTACTATTGCAGCTCGTGTTACTGGTGTTAAGACTGTTGAAGACATGTTAAAATCTGTTATTAAAGAAGCTTCTGAAAAAGCTATTGAAGAAGGTATAAAGCCTGGTATGAAGGTTGAGGAGGTATTAAGTAAGATATAAGGTGTGTAAAATAACATGAATAAGACGAAGATTCTTGTCACAATAGGGCCTTCCTCAGCAAACTATGATGTAGTAAAAGCATTTATTAGAGAAGGGGTCTCGGGATTCAGAATAAACTTTAGCCATGGAGACCCAAATACATGGGATAATTACTTAAAACTAATTAGTGAAGCCGAGGAAGAATTAGGACAATATACTGCGATAATAGGTGACTTAAGAGGGCCGCAGATAAGGATAGGTGATATAGAGTCTTTTGAGGTTAAACGAGGCGATAAAGTAACTTTAATCTATAGTGAAAAATCAAGTGAAGAAAAAACAATACCAGTTTCCAATAAAAAGATATTTGAGTCGATAGAGCCTGGCGACATAATACTACTTGATGATGGCAGGTTAAGGTTTCATGTCCAAGAAACAAGTAATGATATGGCAACACTAATAGCTCTGACCGACGGTGTCATAAAACCTAGGAAGACGATAATAGTGTCTGGCAAAGACTTAGAATTACCTGTCTTAACACAGTATGATATTGAATGCATAAAATATAGTGTGTCAAGAAAATTCACGTACCTAGCCTTAAGTTATGCTAGAAGCCGTAGAGACATTATCACATTGAGAGATATTCTCGACAAACTTGGCGGAGAAAACATCGGTATTATTGCGAAAATAGAGACAAAAAGCGCGATGAGAAACCTCCATGGCATTGTGAAGGAAGCTGATGCCGTAATAATAGCTCGCGGAGACTTGGGGATGCATTATAGTTTAGAGAAAATACCAATGCTTCAGAAAAGAATAGCTAAAGAATCCCTAGCCCAAGGAAAACCCGTTATTGTGGCAACGCAACTACTTGAATCAATGATGGATAGCCCGCAGCCTTCAAGAAGCGAAATAGTTGACGTAATTAATGCTGTTAGAGACTATGTAGATGCACTATTATTAACAAACGAGACAGCCGTAGGCAAGTATCCTGTAGAAACAGTAAAGTGGCTAAAAAAGATCATTAGAGAGGCCGAAGAATGGATTTTAATAGAACAGATCCCGCCATCTAGTAGAGTAGAGGAACCACCTACATTAAGAGACAAGTATGCGAAAGGATTAGTACTCTTAGCGGAAAGCCTTAATGCAAAAATATTGGTATATACAAAGACGGGCTTAATGCCGTCAAGTATATCTAAATTCAGGCCAAGAATACAAGTGTTTGCAGGATCAAGTAACATAGACGTTGTTAGAAGAATATCGATATACAATGGAATAAAACCATTACTGGTCGGAGGGAAAGGGCAAACTTACGATTACGAGCAAGGTCTTAACAAACTATACGAAAAACTAGTTGAAGAAGGAGACCTAATGTATGGTGACATACTAGTACTCACATATGGTAAGAGAGAAGAAGCATTGTATGTAATAAAGATAGTCCAGGTAATATAGTAAACCTTATGAACAGATAGAATTTATTGTATTAAAAGGTAGTGCCGCCGTAGCTCAGCAGGTAGAGCGCCGGCCTCGTATGGGCAAGTAATCCCGAAGTCGCCTGGGAAAGCCGGTGGTCGCGGGTTCAAATCCCGCCGGCGGCTTCAACTCTCCTAATTGTTTTTCTTCTGATTCCTAGATGAAGAAGAGTTGAGTATAGTGATGCTTTTTAGATTTTAGGAAAAAAAGAGTTTACATTGCCTCAAGAGCTTTTGTCGCCATATCTTTCATAACTGTATACGGGTCTTTTGCCTTAACTACAGCAGAAGCAACTAATACTCCTGCAGTACCAAGCTTTATTGCCGCATAAACGTCGTCTCCTGTTGTGATCCCTGCACCAGTTAGTATGATTACGTTCTTGTTTACTTTCCTTATTAGGTTAACAGAGTTTGTAACTACTTCGGGCTTAGCTTTTGAGACAGGTATACCTGTCCCTATAAGTTCTGGTGGTTCAACTGCAACCATATCTGGTTCTAGAACTGCTACGGCTGCGCCAGTTTCAGGCACATCGGCACATACTAATGTTTGTAGTCCTAGTTTCTTAGCTTTTTGAATAAGATAATTAATGTCTGCAAGGATTAATCTATGTTCACTATGATTTAATAGGACTCCGTGAATACCTGTTTTCTTCAAACCTTCTATAGGCAAATAACCTGTTTTAGCACCAGGCTCTACGGGGTCAGCATGTTGCGCATAGACAAGTATCTCGGTATCCTTAACTTCATTAGCTATAGTCCGTAACTCGGTAGCCGGGGGTATGAGTATTAATTGAACGCCTGTTTCTTCCCAAACCCTTTTAGCGGCTCTAGCTAACATGATAGCGTATTCTCCAAAAGAATATGGGTAATAAGCTTTGAAGTTAACTGCAATTATGGGTTTTTTTGATTTTACCATGTCTTCCACCATTATCTTGAGGGGCGTGATTCCCGACTAAAAAAGGTTATATCTACCTGTTATTATTTATTGAACTTTTTCAAATCTTCCTTCAAGCTTCTTTATTACTTGAGGTAGAGTTGTATACTCCATTTCTTCAGGGCCTAGTCTATGCGGCATAAATGGTCCATGTCTCCTTATATAGTCTGCTATTAATTGCGCCATAAATCTCGTGTATTCGAATGCTGCGTCGTCGAATAGGTCTGCTGGCCCAATTAATCTACCGTTTTTGATCTGCCATCCTAGGGCAATGATACGTGGTGGGCCGTCGAATCTAGTACACTTTGCATGTCTCTGGGGTACTGGCATTAGTGGACCAAAGTGACTGCCTCTCATCCAGCCTGCAACCATGTGTGGAAAAGCGAATGCCTCCAATACCTCGCCTACAGCAGGCAATCCATGCTGTGCCCTAACAATTGCTACAGGGTCATCTTTTCCAACATATTTTCCTGCAATCAAGTTTAATCTCTCAGTACTAACTACAGCTGCTAATAAGTTATCTGTCTTCCTGTAAACCCTCTTTATAATGAACCTGCTTGGAGTGCCAATAAGTGCTAGAATATCATACATTTCTTCAGGAGCATTTAATTTAACGGATTTTCCTTCGAAAACATCATAGACCTCGAAGATAAATCCTTCATGCATTCTAGGATCGATAACTAGTCCTGCAGTATTAAATGGGTCGGCAAATATTCTAAATAATGGTAAGTTAAATGCACCTGGTTCGGTCTTATCAGCGTGAAATGTTATCACAGGTTCACTAGGCCTTTCCTCAAATTCCATTTCGGCAACTCCAGGCCCTAGCCCTCTAACATTTCCGGAAAATGCTTCGCTAAGTAGGTCCTGACCTGCAGCATACAGTCCTAGATCTTTTGCAACCTTAGCCGCTTCCTTAAAAGCTTCCCATGCAAGGCCATGTATATCGGGATGATCTACTCCTTTCTTATGTGTCATGATGAGTTGTATATCATCGCCTACGTAAGTTACATAGAAATCGATTAAAACCCCTTTTCTCTTGGCTTCAGCTAAGACTTTTGTAGCAGCAGCAAGAGTATCTGGGTGGACTATGTGGTGGCCTGCGAGGCTACCTATATCAGCTTTTATAATAGACAATGTAATGAGCTCTCCCATCACGCGACACCCTTACAGCAAAAACCTTAGTACACAGGGTTTATTAAGTATTCTATTCTATTCTTGGTGTGTAGCAAAAGACTTTATTGTTTAGAAAGAGGCCTATATGAAAAATTTAAACAATTATTTAAATATTATTCCTCTCCATGTTCTACAATAGTTCGTGTATCGAAGAGATAGTATTCGCCAATACTCTTCTGATATCTATCAAGATAAGAACCAGGTTTGTTAACACGAGGCCTTCCTGTCTGGGGATCACGGCGTAGTGTTATCCCTAGTTCTTTTAATAATGTATTGAACCCTGATTTAATGTCGGCAGGCTTCTTAGCAATACCATGGTATCCTGGCTCACCTGTGAACACCATAACCTTATCGCTTACAAAGTTCTGCAACATAAAATCATGTTCAACAACGAAAGCTGCAGCTCTTTTTTCCTCAATAATTCTTCTAATGACCTTAGCGACTACGAGTCTCTCCTCAACATCCAAATATGCTGACGGCTCATCAAGCAAGTATAGCTGGGCATCCCTACTTAATGAAACAGCTATAGCTAGTTTCTGTAATTCTCCCCCACTTAGATCCTCAACGTAGCGATCAAGCATTTTATTTAAACCAAGTTTTTTAACCAATTCAATATAAATCCATGAGGCAGGGTTTACCGCATTTGGATTAGCTTTTCTTAAATTCGCTGAAACAGTATCCTCACTAAATATCTTGGGCGAAAGTTCTTGAGGCTTATAGCTTATATTTTCAACAGTAATATAGATTTCCCCTTTATCGGGCTTTAATTCGCCACTAAGCAATTTTACAAAAGTAGTCTTCCCTATACCATTCGGCCCTATAATTCCAATAACTTCGCCTGGCCTTACCTCACCTTCCTCGACATCGAGCTTAAATCCACCATTATATTGTTTAGTCATATCACCCCACTTGACAATAGGGTATTCTTTTGATAATTCAACACGCTCACTAATATTGATCTTAAATAAGATAGGCTCTTTACGGATCCTCATATTTTCTGCTGGCAAGTATCCTTCAAGATAATGATTTATACCTGTCCTGACGCCATAGGGTTTGGAGACAATTCCATATACACCAGGCTCTCCATAAATTATCACAACATGATCAGAGATGTAGTCTAGTACTGTAAGGTCGTGTTCAATAACGGCTACATAAGATTTTGATAGTGGTATAAACTCTCTTATAGCTCTAGCAATTCTTAATCTCTCTCTCACATCAAGATAGCTGCATGGCTCATCAAAGAAATATGCATCAGCATCCTTCATTATTACGGCTGCGATTATGAACTTCTGTAATTCTCCTCCACTAAGCTGTCTTATGTTTCTGTCAAGAATGTGTTTTATATTCAAATAATCAACAACATCATTAAATAAGCCCCGCTCGTCAGCCCTTATTAACAGCTCTTTTACAGTACCCTTAAGGACTCTTTTAACGAGTTCAATGTATTGGATCTTCATAACAGCTTTGATCTCTTTATTAGCTAGTTTCTTTAAATAGTTTTGAAGCTCTGTACCACGAAAAGCCCTGATTATTTCGTCCCATTCAGGGGGATTGTTATAGTTTCCTAGGTTTGGTTTAAGTAACCCAGCAAGAATCTTTACTGACGTTGTTTTTCCACTTCCATTTCTCCCTATAATTCCGAGGACTTTACCCTTCCTCAGTATAGGCAGATTGTATAGTTTAAACATGTTTTCTCCATATCGATGTACAACGTTTTTCTCTAATTCATCTGGAAGGTTTACTATAGAAATAGCATTGAAGGGGCATTTCTTTATACATATACCGCAGCCAATGCATATATCTTCATATATTATGGCGTGTTTTCCATCACTTGATAACTCTATTGCCTTTTTAGTACTAGTCTTGTTTATTGGACAGAACCTAATACATTCTAAATTACATTTACTTGGCTTACAGTAATCCCTATCAATTACTGCTACACGTGCCAATAACCATCACCTTAACTCCTCATTAACATAAATTATCCTCTCTTTATAGATTATAGACTTGAACTAAAAATATGCTCTACAATGATGAGTGGTGACGGCTCAGACGAGTTGTCAAATAACAACTTGGATGAAGAAAGAAGGCTAGGCGCTGATTTTTTTAACCTATCTTATTCAGACTCTCCTCCACTCTCTTCAGATTCAAATGATTCAAGGAATACTTCGTAATACTCTTGAAGTAGTTCTCTCTCTTCAGGTGTTATTGCCCTCCTTACACCTCTGGTAGCTTTTGCTGTCACAATTCTTTTTTCTTCTTCAACTTCATAACCCATTCTATAACTCTTTGTATCATCTTTTCTTATCTCTATGACATAGCCACATTTAGTGCATTTAAGGAAATATTTATCGCTCTCCTTAGTGGGTACCATTAAGCCTCCGCATTTAGGACAGAATTTAACCAATTTGGTCACCAAATATGTGGTGTGGTATCTTTATTTTAGTATTCCCGAAGGGTTTAGGTGTACTACACCTTAATATACCTTAGGGTTTTTGACTCCATCTTTAAGACCAAATACGTTGTTGAGAATATCAGTCTAAAATCCATCTATCAGTTATCTTTATATTCCTCTGTCATCGGTTCTTACATATAGAGAATTATGAAACAGCAAAAATAACTTGTGGTGGGGCATGAATGATAGTCTATGAAGAGGAGTGGTGGGAAGAGGAAGAAGAGCCTGAAGAAGAAGAATGGTGGGAAGAAGAGGAGGAATGGTAACTGCTGGTACAGTAGAAGATCAATAATAGTTCTTAACAATATGACCAGTAATTTTTGTAGATATATAATCTTCTATATCTTCCAGAGTATCCATAGAAATACCATAGATCTCTTTCAGAGCGTTTATGTCTATTTCTAGAAAATCTGCATCTCTACACGAGTTTAGCCCTGTTTGTGCTGGTATGGTTTTATCTCTACATACTATGATCGTGTATACGTATTTCTTGATACCAGAATATCTTGTCACTATATCAATTACCTCACTTACCTGCTTCTTACATAACAATATTGATAGTAATAATAGAGACGGTTTCTTGATCTTAGACTTATGCTTACTTAGGATCTTATATGTGTATAGTATTGCCAAAGAGAGAATTCTTAGCGAATAAAGAAGCCCTTCTGGAAGAAGAACACAAAAACAGTCGTCAGGCATTAATCTCTCATAATAATCTACCATTTTTTCGAAATTATCTCTTAGAGCACATTTATATATGATTGCAGAGACTTTGCCGAGTTCTTCATCACTAATAACTATTTTGTTTCCTCTAATTTCTATTCTAGGTAGATTAACATACATAACCGATTACCAGAAATATTCCTCCTATAACATACTTCCTTGGGTAATCAGGTAATTGTTCCGAAAAGATATCTTATCGCGAATGCTATACATTTTTACACTGCTCATTATCTCTGCTTTAACTTAACTAGGTGTGTTATATAGCCTGCTATTTGGTTCCTTAACTTCTTGCTTGGAGTATCAAGTATTTTCTTTAGTACTTGCTTATTGTGTTCGAAACTATCTGTAAAGAGGTCTGGATATCTAGCTAGTAATTCCTTTGCTGTTCTCTTTATAAGCCTGATCCGTACCTTCCCCATATAGTTCACCATTACCTGGATTGTTTGCTGTAGGTCTATATTACTCTAGCGGTATTTAGTCATTACTAGCCCTTAATATAATATTTCATTTCAAAACAATAGTATTCAAACAAAAGAGTATTTGATAGGCTTCGTAAGAGCTATTTGCTTCATGTTGAGAGTCAGGTTTATATAGAAGCACTTTTATGGAATTTCTTGGATAAGCTCTTATATGTGGTGATATGGTATGACTGTAGAGCCTATGGGTATACCCGTACTGATACTAAAGGAGGGAACACAGAGGACTGCCGGTAGAGATGCATTAAGAACAAATGTTATGGCCGTAAGAGCTGTTGCAGAAACGTTGAGAACCACTTACGGTCCTAAAGGAATGGATAAAATGCTTGTTGATGCGCTCGGTGATGTAACAATAACAAATGATGGTGCTACAATATTAGATAAAATGGATGTACAGCATCCAGCCGCTAAGATGCTTGTACAAATTGCTAAAGGGCAGGACGAAGAAGTCGGTGATGGAACAAAAACTGCTGTAATATTTGCTGGAGAATTATTAAAACAAGCTGAAGAACTCTTAGACAAGAATATTCATCCAACAATTATCGTGAGCGGTTACAGGAAGGCTTTAAACGAGGCATTAAAGTATCTAGAAGAGATTGCAGAGCCTATAGACATAAATGACGACGAGACTTTAAAGAAAATAGCCAAAACTGCTTTAACGAGCAAGGCTGTACACAACGTTAGAGACTATTTCGCAGAAATATCGGTTAAAGCTGTTAAACAAATAACTGAGAAGCGTGGAAACAAGTACTACATAGACCTAGACAACATACAGATAATTAAGAAACACGGCGGCAGCCTTATCGATACACAGTTGGTTTATGGAGTAGTTCTTGATAAGGAGGTTGTTCATCCTGGTATGCCTAAGAGGGTTGAGAATGCTAAGATTGCTTTGCTTGACTGCCCACTCGAAGTAGAAAAACCAGAGATTGATGCAGAGATTAGAATAACTGACCCAAGCCAAATGAGGGCATTCCTACAGGAAGAAGAGGAGATCTTAAAGAAGATGGTTGAGAAGATTGCTGGTGTTGGTGCTAATGTTGTTGTTTGCCAGAAGGGTATTGATGAGGTTGCACAACACTTCCTAGCAAAAAAGAAAATACTAGCAGTAAGAAGAGTAA
>Ga0180301_10005150_pt1 | contig 10036 bp, 6 predicted proteins | sample GuaBasSediGuay16_FD_121797 | JGI IMG/M metagenome (GOLD analysis project Ga0180301, IMG submission 121797) | Subseafloor sediment microbial communities from Guaymas Basin, Gulf of California, Mexico - Guay16, Core 4569-2, 12-15 cm | ecosystem: Environmental > Aquatic > Marine > Hydrothermal... | reverse complement strand
TCAGATACCGGTGCCCCGTGGAGTCTCAAAAGGGCCTTGGCCTCGTGCTCTAGGAGCAAGCGACGACCGTATTTTCTGGCATCCTCTATGATCTTCCTGCCAGCGGGCTTGGCCTTGGCACCCCAATTCAACACAAAATTCACCTTTGCATGGTACTCATTCAAATAGCTTCCTCGTTCGGCCAAAACGCCGATACATTTGCAGGCCACATTGAGAGAGTCATATACAGGTATATTGTAATATCGAAGGAGTTCAATGGGGTGTGTATTCTTGGAACTGTAAAGACTATGGACTACAATTGGCTTGTTTCGTTTTCTCACTATTTTTCCCAACCTGTGGGCCGCATCCTCTTCAATGAGAGTAAGGCTTTCTGCAAAGCGTATACCATAGCCTCCAAAAAGTCCTACAATCAAAAGCCCCCCAACCTCATGATCATTGAGCATAATTTTGGCACAATCTGCGAAAACAGAGGGATCTGCATCTGCTCCGCCTGCCACATCTACTGGATTTCTAACCGAGGCAGTAAAAGGGAGTATTTCCTTTAGTCTTGCCTGGGTTTTCTTACTGAGTTCGGGAATCCTCACACCTAAATCAGTCAGGATATCAGCAGCAATGGTGGCGTGCCCCCCACCATCGGCAAGAATGGCCACGCTGTTGTTCTTTATGGGTGGTAAGCTGGAAAGGCACTCAGCGGCTGGAAAAAGCTCATCAGGGTTTTCAATAACAATGATTCCCGCCCGTTCAAAGGCTGAATGGGCTACCTCGGACATGCCAGCTAATGATCCGGTGTGGGAACCTGCCGACTGCTTACCGGCTGCTGAACGTCCACTCTTGAGCAATATAATTGGCTTTTGAAGGGTGGTGCGATATGCCTGTTGAAGAAACTTCCGCCCCTCGCTCATTCCCTCCACATACATAAGAACTGCTTTGGTATCCGGGTCATTACCAAAGAACTCGAGGTATTCGTGGAACTTTACATCAGACTCATTTCCCACTCCCACATAGTAAGAAAAGCCCTTCTGGCTCTTCACACTGGCCTCGGTTATAAGAGAAAGGGCCATATTCCCACTTTGGCTCACAAGGGCAATATCACCCTTTGGTACATCGCGTATACCCACTAGGTTAAGATTGTTTTTTAGGTTCATCATGCCAGAGGTATTTGGCCCAATCAGCCTCACATGATACTTCCTACCGACCTCCAGCATCTCTTGCTCGAGCTTCTTTCCCTCAACGCCAAGCTCCCTGAACCCCCCAGCAATAATAACCGCGCCCTTAACCCCCTTTTTGCCACAGTCCTCGATAATGGCTGGCACTGTTCTGGCCGGGGTCGTAATAAGGGCTAGATCCACTGGCTCCTCAATATCCGATACCTTGGGGTAACACTTGAACCCCAGCACGCTCTTTTCTTTGGGGTTGACTGGATAGATCTTACCTTCAAATTGCTGATCAAGTAACGTCTTTATGGCCTGATAGCCCCTTTTGGTTGGATTCCTAGATGCGCCCACGATGGCCACTGAAGCAGCATTTAACACCCTATCAAGACTCATCGTTTTTCTCCCTTGTCATTCCCAAAAACCAAAATTGACTTCTTTCCATAGATAGGGGAACGGGATGTTCTCCCTGCCTGCCCTACCCAGTAGTCAGCCTACCTACGGCTTTGTATTAACTCACCCAAATAATTAAACGCAGATCATAAAATCGATTTGTTTTGGACAGCTATGCCTGAAAACATTTTGCCGGTTTTATACTCTATGGTCCAAGCCATATGCTTTTTCTGCCCAACCTTAAGATGTGGTTCTTTACCATCTATTATACTCGCTGTAAACCAAAATGCAGTTGCTCCATTGCAACTGCAAAGACATCCTATTAAACCACTGTTCACAGTATTGGGACTCGCCATTGCCTCTATCTGAACACAGAGGGAATCAAAATTCTCTTTACGATTTCTTTGAATCCTTGCTTACCGGCCCTTTTTTGTTTTAGTATAGACAATCATTATCTCATCATGGAACCTAAATCCCAAAAAAAATCCGTGCTCCGGTGGTATGACCACTTGTTATTGAAAATCTTGCCACCGTTTGTGGCCTTTCTCATCAGATTGCTTCTGGTAACATGTCGCGAAATCAGAGTCGAGGGCAAGAGAAAGGCAGAAGATGCCATCTCAAAAGCAGGTGGCAGGTCTGTATTTGCTGCCTGGCACCAGAGGGTCGCTTACCTTGTGCGTCATTTGAGAGGCAAACCCATTGTGGTCATGGTTAGTCAAAGCAGGGATGGGGAATATGGCGCGGCCCTAGCCAGGCTACTAGGTTTTAGGTCTGTTCGGGGCTCCTCTACTAGAGGTGGATCTGAGGCCTTAAGGGAATTGACCGAGAAAGTCATTCAAGGAGCATGGGGGGGAATGGTTGTAGACGGGCCCTTGGGGCCACCGAGGGTGCCAAAAATTGGTGCCATGGTCATGGCCAGAAACGCACATGCTCCCGTACTAGGAGTTTCATGGGGAGCTGATAGGTGCTGGATTTTGAATAGTTGGGACAGGTTTATGATTCCCAAGCCTTTTGCTCGGGTCGTTGTAAAGTACGCGCGACCTATCACTATCCCCACTACAGCGGATGGTGATAAACTCGAAGAGTATCGAGCCCTACTTGAAAAAGAACTTAATGATGCAACCCGCTGGTGTGACCAATTCTTCGGTGTGGAAAGGCCGTGGAAGAAGGAGCTAAAGAAGTTAGGAGGAAGAAGTTAGAAGGGAGGGCTGTTCACTGCCAACTCTCAGAACACACTGAATGGCTGGCTTCCCCTAAAGGTGTAGACCTTGTCTCACATCCCCTTTGTAGTAAGCTTCCATCTTCTCAGCAGCTTCAAGTATTTCCTTGTTGTCTGTTTCTGGAACCTTTACCACGAGCTTAACCAAGAGATCACCCCTGCTCTTTGTTTTCGGATTAACAGCTCCCTTGCCTTTTAAACGGAGTACCCGCCCGTTCTGGCTCTTGGGGGGAATCCTTAATCTCACCGGTCCATCAACAGTGGGTATGGTAATGAGTCCGCCGGCCATTGCCTCTCGGACCGTTACAGGCACCTCCATGTGTAGATCATCTCCTTCCCTTTTCAACAATGGATGAGGCTGTACATGGATGATGAGGTAAAGATCCCCTGGAGGTCCACCATTGAGACCAGGTTCCCCCTTACCTGCCACACGAACCCGTGAACCCTCCTTCACACCTGCGGGAATTGTTACGCGAATCCGCTCAGTTCCCAGTATCTGACCTGACCCCCCGCATATTGGGCAGGTCTTTCCAACCTGGCCATAGCCATGACACATGGGGCAGGGCTTGGTAAACTGGATAGGCCCTTCAGCCACGTTAAGGCGCCCTGAGCCTCCACAGGTCGGACATGTGGTGAGTTTGGCATTGGGATCTTTGCCAGACCCGTCGCATAGGGTGCATGTCTTGGGTTTTTGCATAACCAGTTCGGTCTCCACACCCTTCAAGGCAGAGATAAAATCAATGGTCATTTCATGTTCAACATCCCTGCCCTTTGCCTTGTGAGCAGACCCAAAACCGCTGCTGGTGCCCTCAAAGTCAAAAATATCGCCGAACACATCTTCATAGCTGTGGTATCGACCAAATGGCTCACTTTTGGTTTGCCACGTGGATCTCTGTTGATATTCCTGCCACTTTTTATACTCACGGGCCTTGTCTGCATCAAACCCAGCCTGGAGCCCCTCTTCGCCGAACTCATCATACAGTTTGCGTTTTTCTTCATTGCCCAGGACCTCATAGGCCTGGGAAATCTCCTTGAACCTCTGTTCAGCGTCTTTATTGCCGGGGTTGATATCAGGGTGCCACTTTCTGGCCAGTTTTCGATAGGCCTTTTTTATTTCATCCTGGGTGGCATCCTTGGAGACCCCAAGTATTTTGTAAAAATCTTTAGCCATAGGAATGTACCCGTTTACCTGGAATATCTGAGGTTTGCCAAAACAACACAAAACACCCTTTACTAATAAAAAGGGATGATTAAATTTAATTCCATCAGAGGGATTTGCAAGTCTTTGTCATAGCTAGGCGCTTGCTACCCCGTTCATTTTACACGGATCACGGAGAAAGTCCCATGTATTTCATTAAGGTAAAATTCGATCGAAGGCCAAGAACAATACAGGACAAAATGCACAGGCTTATGGAAGAAATGCTTAGGGTTACCCGGCCTGTCTTCTCCCCTACTGAATCCGGATGGACACCGGAGGCCGACATATATGAGACAGACCATTCCATAATCCTGATTGTGAATCTTGCGGGTGTTGCAAAAGAGGACATAGAGATTTCCTATTATGACGGTTACCTGAGCATCTCGGGGAAACGGATCCTTAAGCTCCCCGGTAAGATTCCCATCAAACACCATCAATTGGAAATTGGATCTGGCGCCTTCGAACGAATTTTTCAGATCCCCTCCCTCGTGGATCCAGATGGTATTGAGGCAACGTTACAAGATGGTCTATTAACCATTCAGATGAAAAAGAAGGCACGGGCTCAAGACGTGATCGTGGAAATCAAGACATAATCCAAAGATAAATACATCCAAAGAAACTTCCCTAGGAGGGACAATGGAGGAAATGGAACACAAGCTACCTGAGATTCTTCCCATCTTGCCAGTAAGGGACTCTGTTATATTCCCCCGCATGGTGGTCCCTTTGATGATCAGGGATGAAGAGTATGTAAAGCTAGTGGATGAGGTGCTCCAAAAGGACAAGCTTCTTGTAGTGTCCATGATCAAGGACCCAGAAAAGACAGAGCGACCCCCCGAGGTGTTTCGTGTAGGTACAGCAGGGATAATCGTCAAATTGACCAAGGCCGAAGAAGGCACAGTGCTCGTAGTTCAGGGGATCTCCAGGGTAGCAATTACTGAAATCGTATCAGATGAGTCTTATCAGAAGGCCCGGATTAAAGAGCTGAAAGATGTGGAGCATACGGGCAAGGAAATCGAGGCCATGATGGTCAACGCCCTTAATCTGTTCAAGCAGATTATTGACCTGTCTCCTCATTTGCCGCCGGAATTGGTGCAACTGTCTAGGAATGTAGACCAGCCTGGCCCCTTGGCCGACATGATCATCTCCACCCTTAATCTAGATCGAAACAAGAAGCAGGAGATACTGGAATCCCTGGATGTGAAAGACCGCCTAAGCAAGTTGATGCTATTTTTGAATGAGGAACTTGAGCTTCAGAAGATGGGGAAAGAGATTCAGGATCGGGTCAGGAAGGGCATAGACAAAAGCCAGCGGGAATATTTCCTGCGCGAGCAGCTCAAGGCCATCCAAAAAGAACTGGGCATAGATAACGAAGAGCCCACAGAGATCTCTGAACTCAAGGAAAGGCTCAAGCAAAAGGCGCTTCCAGATCAGGTCAGAGAGGTGGCAAAAAAGGAAATTGACAGGCTCAGCAAGATGAGCCCCATGTCACCTGAATATACCGTATCCCGCACCTATCTGGACTGGATTCTTGACCTCCCATGGCGTGAAGCAACAGAAGATACTATTGATATCACAAAGGCCAGAAAGGTTCTAGACAAATACCACTACAACCTTGAGAAGGTGAAAAAGAGGATTCTTGAATACCTGGCAGTAAGAAAACTCAACCCAGATCACAAGGGACCCATCCTTTGCTTTGTGGGACCGCCCGGTACGGGGAAGACTAGCCTGGGGAAGGCCATAGCCGAGGCAATGGGCCGCAAGTTTGTTCGCATCTCCCTAGGTGGTGTAAGGGATGAGGCAGAGATCCGAGGTCACCGAAGAACATATGTGGGAGCCCTGCCCGGTCGAATCATCCAAGGAATCAAAAAGGCAGGTTCAAATAACCCCGTATTCATGTTGGATGAGGTGGACAAACTGGGCATGGATTTTCGGGGTGATCCTTCCTCTGCCCTTCTGGAGGTACTTGACCCAGAGCAAAACAATTCCTTCTCGGATCATTACCTGGAACTGGAATTTGATCTGTCCCGCGTGATGTTCATTGCCACGGCAAACCAGCTAGACCCCATCCCTTCTCCATTGAGGGACAGGATGGAAATCATAGAGCTGGCAGGATATACCGAGGATGAAAAGCTGGAAATAGCTACAAAGTTTCTGATTCCCCGTCAGATTTCAGAACACGGTCTAAAGCGCTCACAGGTAAAGTTCCGCAGGTCTGCCCTCAGGAAGATCATAAGGGAATACACGAGAGAGGCAGGACTCCGGAACCTGGAAAGGGAAATTGGCGCCATATGCAGGGGAGTAGCCAAAGAGGTGGCCGAAGGCAAGAAAGGGGGGTTTGTGATCTCCGCCGAGGAGGTAAAAAAATATCTCGGCAAACCCAAATTCACTCCTGATGTGGCCGAAAGAACCTCTGTTCCTGGTGTGGCCATAGGAATGGCCTGGACACCTACAGGCGGCGATATCCTATTTATAGAGGCCACCATGATGCCTGGAAATAAGGCCCTTGTCCTGACCGGCCAGTTGGGTGACGTGATGAAGGAGTCTGCCCAGGCTGCGTTGAGTTATTTGCGCTCAAGGGCAGAAGAATTGGGAATCTCAAAAGATTTTTATAAAGATAAGGATATCCATATACATGTACCTGCCGGTGCCATACCCAAGGATGGGCCCTCAGCAGGGGTAACCATGCTGACTGCGCTGGCCTCCCTGGTTACCGGAAAGCCTGTAAAGCGGAACCTGGCCATGACAGGAGAAGTAACCCTGCGTGGTCTGGTCTTGCCCGTAGGAGGTATAAAGGAGAAGGTTCTGGCCGCAAACCGCAGCGGAATCAAGCAGATCATTCTTCCCAAAGAAAACCAGAATGATCTCGATGAAATCCCCGAAAAGATCAGGAAACAGACCACATTTCACCTAGTAAGCCGCATGGACGGGGTGCTGGAAATTGCCCTCGGCCTGAACCACAAAGGCTCCACACAGCAAAAGAACCGGAAGAAATAAAACACTAAGTATTCAGGGGCCTCTTTGGATTATTTCTTGCCAAAATATACCCTTATCCCAGCAAAGTAGATAGCCTCGGGCATGGGGTAATAGTTATATAGGGAGGGCCCCCAGGGATTATAAAATCCGTAATCTGAATACTTCTTTCCCAAGATATTGTTGGCATTTAAAAACAAGTCCATCCATCTGTACCTATAGTTTAGGTAAAGATCCAGTGTCCCGTAGCCATCCATCTTTCTTGCCTCATTGGCCTGGTCATTGCCGAAAAATCTCTCATCCACATAGTTGTACTGGATTCTTCCCCTGAATCCACCATAAGCAAGCTCAATACCAGCACGCCCTTTCCATTCAGGCACCAGGGGAATTTTGTTACCATCGTATTGGCCCTTGGTGAACTTGGCATCCGTATAGACGGCATTGACATAAAATGAAAGATGCTTAACAGGTGTAACTTTAAGATTTATCTCCCCTCCCCTATGGCGGGTCTCGTCCAGATTTTCATTCTCATAGGTCGCCGGGTTGTACGCAATCTCGTCCTCCATATCCATTGAATAGAGCCTCATGTCAATCAGCACTGATCTGGAAAGCATCCACAGCCTTGTACCAACTTCGTATCCCATGGCCCTTTCTTGTCTCAAACCGGTATTTATGGTGCCGCTAAACATATTAGTATACTCGTCCACAGCGGGATACCTGAAAGAACGGTAAATGCGGCCGTATACCTTTGAGCCCTGGGTGAACGAATAAGCGATTCCCACGTTCCAGGCCGTCTCACCATCTTCGTATTCATACCTGGTTGTATCAAGTCTCAGTTTGAAATCTGGTTTCTCATAACGTGCTCCCACATTCAGGATCAGATTAGGCAATAAACTGAATTCATCTTCCACGTAATAGGCAATAGAATCCTTGTCATGATCAAAGAGGCTTGTGCTCCAACTTATCCTCTTACCCTTGTAGTCCACGCCATAGTAGTCAATCCCTAGGGTGAGCCTGTTGGAATGCCCCCATAGCATTTTATCAAAGATATATTGTCCGGTGAGGCCATTGGTATCCGTGTCAATATCCATGTTGCTGTTCCAAGAGGCCATATTGCTCTTTCTATCCTCCGCCCGCTTGCTCAATTTGAATTTCAAGAGGCCCCAATCCAAAAGATCCACCTCTGAGCCAACTCCCACATAGAAATCCTGGTCCATGCCCTCATCCGAGGGGTTGACCGATTGCTTCCGATCAGCGGCCATTTGGGCCTCCGTAAGAGAACCAGGGAGTTCATACTCCGCTCTCCCCCCGTTTAACTCAAAGAGTAGAGACACACGATCAGTTGCATCCAGCCTTGCCTTCCCAAACCCACTTTGTCTTTCCGTTTCAGACCTGTCCCTATAGCCATCGGTCCTAAACCTTGACACGCCCACATAACCGCTTACAGGCCCCTTGCCGAATTCAACAGCCGCATATTCCGAATTGGTGCCCAGGTTACCGTATCCAGCCTTGCCATCGAAATGGATTCCAGGCCTACCTTCCTTTGTAATAATATTTATTACGCCCCCCGTCGCATTATCGCCGTAAAGAACGCTCCCCGCCCCATGAAGCACCTCTATCCTTTCAATGCTCTCCACGGGGATGAGAGTCCACCTGACGCCCGACATGTCGATAGGGTTCACCCTTCTTCCGTCTATAAGCACCGCAACATGCCTGTCAGCGCTTTCCCCAAAGCCAGCCATGTCAATCACCTGGTTGTTTCCATTTCCATTCAAATCCCTGACAATCACTCCTCCAAGCTCTCTGAGCACATCAGGCACGGATTGTGCGCCACTGGCCTTGATTTGATCAGAAGTAATGACAGAAACCTGTGCAGGTACCTTTTGCACCTCTTGGACATGCCTGGTAGCTGTAACCACCACTTCTTCCATAGTCGGTTCCTGGCCCTCTCTGGGCTGTTCCTCTGAGGCCGCAACCGGCCAACAAAAAAAGATACTGACGAGCGCCCCGAATAAACAGAAACATCTTAATCCCCTCATGTGTTTTCCTCCTTCCTGATTAACAAAGCCTTGTTCTGGTCCGGAGAAAAAAATCCCGGACCGAGTTTCATTCGATCCGGGGATTTCCCGTCTTTATCCGCCAAATCGGTGGGCTTCCCCTGTCAACGAGGGTAAAACCTCACTGCCCAGGCAGGTCTTCTGACTTACGGATCATCCTACTTACCGCGCCTTCCCATCCGGCACTCAACTGATAAACGAAGCCTCCACATCAGGCATGTTCCCCTATCATATGCGAGATCTTCGTTCTGCGTTAATTTCCTCTCTAAGTTGAGTGCCGGACAGTGGCTTTACATGGATACCGCCTCACGTTTAACGCTTTACGTCTCACATCTCACGGCTCACGCTCAACCAGTATCCCATGTTGCAGCTTTCGTCCCCGTTTACAGCCGCGGGCCGGTCCCCGATTCTCACGGGGTTCCCTATTAAGCCCCAGATTGGGCACCTGGACGTTCGTTTGTTTACCTCAAGGCTCAGATACTGTCAACTGCAATTCTAAAACCTCCCGTATAATCCTGGCCAAATCCTCCATAACCAAAGGTTTCATTGCAAATCCTTGAATACCCATTTGTCTTGCCTTTTCTGCACTTATCCGCTCACTAAATCCTGTGCAGATTATCACAGGAATGGAGGGTCTGATTTCCATCAATTTTTGGGCCAGGATATCTCCTGTCATGTGGGGCATGGTCATATCAGTAATAACCAGATCAAATTCCTCTGGCTTGGTCTTAAATAGCTCCAAGGCCTCCACGCTACTGGTCCTTGCGGTAACCTTATAGCCCAAAAACTCAAGCATATGCACACCAACCTCAATGAGGGTTGGCTCGTCATCAACAAAAAGTATCCTTTCATTTCCCTTGAGCAGGTGAGCGATCGGTTCTTGCACCCTTTCTTCTTCTTTGTCGATTACTGGCAAATATACGCGAAAAATACTCCCTTTTCCGGGTTCACTGTAAACATTTATCGCACCACCGTGGTCTCTCACGATACCGTGGACCATTGCCAAGCCAAGCCCTGTGCCTTCGCTTTTATCTTTAGTAGTAAAATA
>Ga0180301_10005149_pt1 | contig 10037 bp, 10 predicted proteins | sample GuaBasSediGuay16_FD_121797 | JGI IMG/M metagenome (GOLD analysis project Ga0180301, IMG submission 121797) | Subseafloor sediment microbial communities from Guaymas Basin, Gulf of California, Mexico - Guay16, Core 4569-2, 12-15 cm | ecosystem: Environmental > Aquatic > Marine > Hydrothermal... | reverse complement strand
ATATCAACCCGAAGACATGTTATTGCGAATTCCTCAAAGACTCGTCGAGGTAAAAGAAGAAACCTTTCCATTTCATCTTTAAATCAATTTGACCATTAATAATGATGAAACATTTTTATAAAATAATTCCAAAACTTATTTATTTCGTGCATGGGTCAAGAAAAATAATCTCTTCAAGTATATGCGGGGCTGAATTATGTGTAGAACGGATGAAGATGAGGGTGCGGATATCGTCTTAACGTCCAGAACATGCATTCACATACTTTTTAGGAGAGATTCATATGGTAATGAAACTGTCTTCTACTGAAACAGAGGAACAGATAATTATCGAACGGATACTCTACACTCGACGTTACTCATTAATTCTAGAAAAAAACAGATGTGTTGGGTGTGAGATTTGTCAAGTCATCTGTCCTAGAGAAGCAATAGAAATAATAAAGCCCATCAAGGTTGAAGGTGAAAAGTTAACACGTCCATCAATCAAGGTGGATGAGAAAAGATGCTCCTTTTGCGGGATGTGCGATGTGATATGCCCATTTGGAGCATTCACTCTTAAAATTAACGGAGACGAAAAAATTCCAATCTTGGAAAAGGAAAGTTTTCCAAGATTGATACGCCAAGTGGAAGTCGATGAATCTAAATGCCCTTCAGATTGCGATGAGTGCCAAGATGCTTGTCCCTTTAATTTAATCCACGTTTCTAAAGATGAAGTAAAGGGCACAGTTAAAGTAGATGTTGACATCGATCATTGTCCCGGATGCCGATTATGCGAACTTAAATGTCCAGAAGAAGCCATAAAGGTAAAAAGAATATTTTCAGGAATCATTCAGATAGATCAAAGGAAATGCCCTGAAGGGTGCTGCGATTGCGTTGATGTCTGCCCGGTGCCAGAAGTGCTTACAGTATCAAATAATGGAAAAGTTGAGGTCAACGAATATTGTTGCATCTATTGTGGCGTATGTAGAATTGTCTGTCCAGTAGAAGGAGCATTAAGTCTTACACGAACAGTAATTGCTCATACTCCAGTTCAATCAGGAGCATGGAATGCGGCACTGGAGAAACTAACTTCAACCCAAGATCTGGCTAAAGAACTCACAAGCAAAAGAATGGTTAAGGCTATAGAATCAACTAAAAGGCGAATTGGTGAAAGGAGAGGAATTTAAAATGTCCGAAGACGTGAGAATTGGAGTTTTTGTTTGCCATTGCGGATTGAACATAGCTGGAGTTGTAGATGTTGAAGCAGTAACAGAGTATGCTCGAACCTTGCCAGACGTCGTTTATGCTGTTCATAACCGATACACATGCTCAGATCCAGGGCAAGAAGAGATAAGAAAAGCAATAAAGGAGCACAATCTAAACCGCGTTGTAGTTGCAGCATGCTCTCCCCGCATGCATGAATTCACTTTCCGCAGAACCGTATCGGAAGCCGGATTAAATCCTTATCTTTTTGAGATGGCAAACATACGGGAACACTGTTCTTGGTGTCATCCAAGCACTCCGAAAGAAGCAACAGAGAAAGCTAAAGAAATCGTGAAGATGGCGGTTGCTAAGGCCAAGCTTCTTAGGCCACTAGAACCAATCGAAGTGCCCGTCATAAACAAGGCGATGGTTCTTGGAGGTGGAATAGCTGGAATCAATGCTGCTTTAGACTTAGCGGAGATGGGATTCAAGGTCTATCTGGTTGAGAAAAAAGAGAGCATCGGAGGACACATGGCTCAGCTTGACAAGACCTTTCCAACATTAGATTGTTCCATCTGCATTGAAGGGCCAAAGATGGTTGATGTGGCTAGGCATCCTAACATTGAGATAATCTCCTTTGCTGATTTGCTGAGTGTTGAAGGTTATGTGGGGAACTTTAAGGTAAGAATACGAAAGAATCCTAGATATGTTATTGAAGAGAACTGCACTGGCTGTGGGGAATGTAGAGATGTATGCCCAATAGAGTATCCGAATGAATGGGACATGAATATGGGAGTTAGAAAGGCAATCTCTGTTCCCTTCGACCAAGCAGTTCCACTGGTTTATACAATAAACAAGGATTATTGTATTGAATGTTACAAGTGTGTGGAAGTTTGTGGAGAACGGCAAGCTATTGATTTCAGCCAGGAACCCGAAGAGATAGAACTCGAAGTAGGCGCAATAATCGTTACTACAGGTTATGACATATACGTGCCTGAAGAGGGAAATGTTTATGGTTACGGTAAATATAGCAACGTCATAACAAGTTTAGAGTTTGAAAGATTAATATTGGCGGCTGGTCCAACAGGCGGTCATGTTATTCGAGCTTCAGATGGAAAGAGACCGAAGATCGTTGCGTTCATACAATGCGTTGGTTCGAGAGATGTAAATAAGTATCCTTATTGCTCCGGTTTCTGCTGCATGTATACCTTGAAACACGCGATCCAATTAAAAGAGCATTATGGCGACGAGGTGGAAGTCTACATTTTCTATATGGACGTTCGAAGCAATTTCAAGGGATACGAGGAGTTCTACACCAGAGCAAGAGAGATGGGCGTAAACTTCATCAGAGGAAGAGTATCTCGAATATTTGAGACTCCTGAAAAGAACCTCATCATTCGTGCGGAAGACACTTTGCTTGGAGAGCCAATTGAGCTTGAAGCTGAAATGGTTGTTTTGGCAACCGCAGCTGTCCCAGCGAAAGGAGCTGAAGAGATATCAAGGATTCTTAACATAACTCGTGGAACTGACGGATTCTTCATGGAGAGCCATCCGAAGCTGAAACCGATTGACACGGCTGTTGATGGAATCTTCTTAGCTGGGGCATGTCAAGGGCCGAAGGATATTCCCTATAGTGTTTCACAGGGAAGCGGAGCCGCAGCTAGAGCAGCAACGATTCTTTCTAAGCCTTCAGTCAAGATCGAGCCGATAATAGCAGTTGTAGATCCAGAAAAATGTCGCAATACGAGAGTGAAATGTGGAATATGCGCGAGAAAATGCCCCTACGGTGCAATAATAGCTGAGGAAGGGAAACCCGCTGAGGTAAGAGCCGCAATGTGTCATGGCTGCGGAACATGCGTAGCTGAATGTCCCTCAGACGCTATTACTCAGATGCACTTCACAGATGCACAGATATTCGCTCAAATTCGAGCTGCCTTGGAAAACGATCCTGAAAACAAGATTTTAGGTTTCTGTTGTAACTGGTGTTCATATGCGGGTGCAGATTTAGCAGGGACAAGCCGCTTCGAGTACCCACCTAATCTGAGGATAATAAGAGTAATGTGCTCCGGACGTGTCGACAGAGACTTTGTTCTTGAAGCTTTCAGAAGAGGAGCAGGCATGGTTCTCATTGGAGCTTGCCATTTGCCATACGACTGTCATTATATTGATGGAAATTTGAAGATGACTGAGAGGATGAAGACGCTAGCTAAGATGCTGGAAAAACTCGGATTAACTCCGGATAGATTTAGAGTAGAATATATCTCCGCTGCTGAAGGCGTCAAATTTGCCAATGTAATCCGTGAAATGGCAGAGAAAATGAAAGAGATAGGTGTGGAAAAAATCAAAGCCGAGAATGCTAAACTTAAGCCCTTCATTGACCGCATGTTCGCAAGGAAAGGAATGTAAACTCGGCCTATAAAAAGGGATACTTACTCATAGTCATTTATAATCTCATATTCCATCCTGTTTCCTTCTCCGTTGAATACCGCTACGTCTTTCTCTGTTCTGTAGGGGTATGCTGCAATAATCATTATTTTCCCGTAAAACTTATTCATGTCTGTCGGAGAAGGCCTCAACACTCCTGATGGATGCGAATGTGCCGTTCCAATGATAGAGAAATCTATCGGAAGCATATAAGCTTGAAATCCGGAGAAACCTAAACCATGGATTGCGAGAGGCGGCAGTTCAACCTCTTCAATTATTATTTTCTTCCCGTCTATTTTTCCTCTTAAAAGAAGAATGCCTTCTTTTGGATGACAAGCTGCTGAATATTCAAGAATACTGCGAATCACTGACCTTTTAATATATAGATGTTTCTTATTCAAGATTTCTATCGTCTTCCTGATCTATTTATCACCAAATTTCTTTCTAAATAAATCCATGGCATATTCTATTAATTTCTCTGCTTCTTCAAGATCCTTCCATGCTTTGAATTTAACCCACTTTTTAGGCTCCAATCTTTTATATGTCTCGAAAAACTCCTGTATCTCTTTAAGGAGGTGTGGATGAACATCTGAAAGAGAATGATATCCATTAAACCTCGGATCATTTACGGGAACGGATAAGATCTTTGGGTCTTCCCCCTTCTCATCCTCTAATGTGAGTAAACCGATAGGTCTCACCTTCACTATGCATCCTACTTCAAGCGGCTCATATGAGAGAACCATGATATCCAAAGGGTCATCATCGTGAAACCAGGTTTGAGGTATAAATCCATACTCAACAGGAAAGACCACAGAGGAGTGGAGAATCCTATCAAGGCAAAACACTTCCCACGTGCGATGGTACTCATACTTGTCTCTTGAATGGCTTATAACCTCAATTACTGCATTAAGTATCCGAGGAGGGTCATCACCTGAAGGAATATCACTCCAGAGATTCAAGAAGAAACACCATGTCGATTAAACGCTCAAACAGAAAGATAAGTGTTATTCCAGAACCCTCAAAACTACATAATCTTTAATTGACTGAGAATCTTTTGTTCCTAATGCAGAGTCTAAGCTTCTAAATTCAGCATTTCTCTACTCCTCTCTGCTTTCATCAGCTAAGATTTGTCTTGCAGCTTCGAAGTCTTCCTTAGCTTCTTCTATGGAGGCAACCCCCATCATACATGCATCCACCTTCATTTTTCGAAAAACATAGGCTAAAGCCTCTTTAGGCCTTATTCTGCCTCCGGCAAACGGTTTTATAGCTATTATCAGCTTTCCTTTGCCTCTTAATTCTCTAACGGCTTTCTCCACCTCCCTCATGGTTGGGAACATCATAACTCCAAGCCTGTTAATCGGCGTAACGTACCCATCAAACCTCTTTATTCCAACCTCCTCTAATAGTGAAGCTGTGACACCTAAATGATGTGAACCAAGCAGACAACGATATCCAGCCTCCCGGGTTCTATCTACAAGTTCACCAAGCAAGTCACTTCTTGAAATTGCTAAAAAATCAGTTTCCGATCCAGGTTCAATCCACGCGATTTCCCATTCAGAAAAATTATTAACGCTGTTCTCCCATCTTTTCCAGTCAATTTGAAGTCTCCTCTGAAGCTGAATAATCGGATAAGGCTTTGCGCTTTGAAGATTCTCCTTCCATCCTAAGCGGCAATTCAAAACAGGATCTTCTAATGCCTTATGCAGAATGTTGCTTCCAAATTTTTCTATTTCATATGTGAGTTGCGTTCTCCATCTTCTATAGTCATTGACTTTTGAACCGCCTAATCTTAGGGGTATGCTTATGCAACTTATCAGTCTGATATTTGTTTCCTCCTCCTCTTCGATCTCTTTTACCGCCTCCAGATACCGTGAGGAAAGATCAGCAGATCCAAGCGATGATGCGGAGAAAAACCGAATCCCGTAATCAACAGCGACCTTCATAACCTTCTTAATTTCAGATTTGTCTGAAAATTTTTCCCTATACTCCATGTCCTTTTCTCTGCCCTGATAGCTAATGCCGATGAAAGGGAGATTCCCCAACACTATTTTCTGAGACTTCAATTCAAACGCCAATTTATACATCTCTCTTCTCCCCCTATATGGAAGGAACCTAACTAAATCTGTTCTTACCAGCATAAATCTAATTATGCCTGGTTTTTAGTTCCAATGGTTAAAAAATAATGTGTTTCTTTCCATCTTCTGCAAAGGCTTATTTAGTATAAACACTTCAATCCCTCTCATCTCTATGTATAATCTAAAGTGAATGGAAAATAAATGCGGGATGCTGATGCTTGGAGAATTACTTGCACTCCTAACAGCCTTTATGTGGGCTGCTTCTACTGTGCTTTCAGCAGAAGCTCTTAAGAGAGTTAATCCCATTCAAACGAATACTCTTAAAACCTTCTTCTCAGCCCTAATAATGCTCCCCATAGCTTTTGCAGCTGGAGAATTCAATAACCTTCATTATCTTAATCTCATAGCGCTGCTTCTCATAATCTTAGGAACAATAATTGATTATGGAATCGGCGACACCATGCTCTTCAAAAGCATAATTCTTATGGGAGTCTCCAAAGCTTACACGGTCGCATATACTTATCCATTGTTCACCATGATTATAGCAGTTCTCTTAATAGGTGAGCCCTTCCTTATGAGATATCTGATCGGAACCATCCTCACAGTGCTAAGCATAATCATGGTCTCATCAGAAAATAATAAGACAAATGGAAAGGTCAGCTTAAAAGGACTGATAATGGCCCTTATCGCCGCGCTGACTTGGGCTATAGGAACGATCCTAGTGGCCATAGGGCTCAAAAGCATCAGCACTTTTCTAGCTAACGCTATACGTTTCCTTGCTCTTTTTCTCTTTTTATATCTCATATCGAAGCCTAAAAAAAGATGGAGGCTTACCAAAAAAGATTTAGCGCTTCTTTCAGCTTCAAGCATCTTCGGCATGGTTCTAGGAGGAATAACCTTTCTGTTTAGCGTACAATTGATAGGTGCATCTAGAGCTACTCCCTTGTGTGCTTCTTCTCCAGTTTGGGCTTCTATAATATCCAGCGTAACCTTAAAAGAGAGGGTTACGCTTCGATTATTTCTCTCATCAGTAATTGTTGTGATCGGAGCCTATTTCCTTTTTTAATTAGCACAAAAATCAAGGTTTAGATCTATACGTAAAAAGGACTTCTCTTTATGCTCTTTTCACTTCTTTAGGGCAATGAAACTTTAATTGAATCTCATACAATTTTTGTGCTACGTAAAAGAGGCTTGAACGTTCCGTGTTTTATTCTATGTATCCGAGAGCTTTGAGCCTTCGTTCCGTCTCTTCTGATTCTAAATCTGGAAGGACTTTTCTAATCAGGAAGATTATGTATTCTGTTGCGCTGCGGTAACCTGAGCCTTTCAAGGATTCGACGAGCCTTTCATATAGCGGCTTAGGTATGGGTATATTAACATATTCAACCATTAATGGCCCTCTCTATTTTTTTCTTCTTATTAAGTAATTATGTTTATCGTTAAGTTACGATTCTCATTGAAGTGTCATTGAAAAATCTTTGATATTTAATTTACATAAAACTTAAATATCATTTATAAAACATTATCTGCGTCAACATATATTCTTACGAGGAGTTCAAAATGAATGATTACCTCACGGATCTCGAAAGGAGAAGCATTTCCATAATCAGAGAAGCTAAAGCTCAATTCAATAATCTTGCTGTCCTTTGGAGTACAGGAAAAGACTCCACAGCAACGGTTTGGCTTTGCAAGAAAGCCTTCTTTGGAAAGGTTCCCTTTCCAGTAGTCCACATAGACACAGGTTACAAGTTTCCAGAGATTTACAAATTCCGAGATAGAATTGCAAATGAATGGGGATTAGAATTAATCATAGCCCAGAATAAAGAAGCCTTAGCCTCTGGAATGGGACCTGAAAAAGGCAAGCTTAATTGTTGCACTCAGCTAAAGACTGAAGCCTTGAAAAGCCTAATTAAAGAGTATGAATTCGATGCACTTATCCTAGCTATACGTAGAGATGAGCATGGAATTCGGGCTAAGGAAAGGTACTTCTCCCCTCGTGACAGTGAATTCCGCTGGAAATATACTGATCAACCTGCTGAAATGTGGGACCTTTACGTGAAACCTTCCGAGGATTTTTCCCATATGCGAGTTCATCCTATTCTCCATTGGACCGAACTTGATGTCTGGGAATATGTGAAACGAGAGAATCTTCCAGTTAATCCATTATATTTCGCCAAAGACGGAAAGCGTTACCGCAGTCTCGGATGCATGCCCTGCACTGTTCCCATACCTTCACATGCGAGTACGATTGATGAGATCGTTGAGGAACTTAAGACAACAAAGATTCCTGAACGGGCCGGTAGGGCTCAAGATAAGGAAAGAGCCTACATGATGCAGAAGCTACGAAGCTTAGGATACATGTAAAAACGTGAAAGACATTGATAATCTTGGCTCTAGACGCCCTAGACTTTGAAATGGTTAAAAAATTTGACTGCAAAAATTTGATGCAACTTGAATATGGCAAGACTGATATTTCTGAGTTTAAACTTGCAAGGACAGTCGTTCTCTGGGCTTCATTTCTTTCAGGCAAAAATATGGAAGCAAGAATTCCCGTGAAGACTCAATGGGAGTTCAAGCTTAGCCTTGAAGAGACCTTCTTCAAGTTTTTTGATAATTATACGGCGATAGATGTTCCCGCCTTCTCTTTGAAGGATAAGAATCACGCTGAGGAGCGAAGGCTTTTGAAGGCTTACTTTGATGATGAAGCTACGGTAGAGGAGTATGATTCTGTGGTTTGGAAGAACCATGAGGAGAATAAGAAGGACTTCTTTAATGCTTTAGGTAGATTCGATCTGGTTATGGGATACTTTGATCTAGCCGATGCTATTGGTCACTTAAGTTTCGGGATTCCTGAGAAGATGAAAACCGTCTATCATGAGCTTGAGAAGATGGCAGAAGAAGTCAAATCTTCCTTCGAGGATCTTGTCCTTATCATTTCAGATCATGGAATGAAGGCTGTCGGTCGATACGGTGACCATAGTAGAAACGGATTTTACTCTGCTAATACGAGATTAAGGCTAAATTTCCCTAAGATAACAGATTTCTACAATCTAATAAGGAGGATACATTTAGAAGATGAGTCTTCCTAGAATAAACTTGGTTGTTATTGGACATAAGGACCATGGAAAATCCACGCTGATAGGTAGACTTCTTTATGATTCCAAGGCTATTCCCGAACAGAAGCTCCAAGAAATAAGAGAAGAGCTGAAATCCTCTGGGAAAGAATTTGAATTTGCCTATATACTTGACAGCCTTGAAGAGGAGAGAACAGGAGGCTTAACAATCGACATCATGCAGACACCCTTCAAATCTGAGAAATACTACTATACGATAATTGACTGCCCGGGACATAGAGAGTTCATTCAAAAAATGTTAACGGGAGCTTCACAGGCAGATGCTGCGATTCTCGTAGCTTCAGTTAAGGAAGGAATAGAGGATCAAACAAAGCAGCATCTCTTCCTAATATGGACTTTAGGGATCAAGCAAATAGTTGTCGCGGCGAATAAGATGGACACTGTGGATTATGATGAAAATGCCTTTAAGAATTTTTCCAATGACATGAGAAATATTCTTTCATCCCTAGATTATCATAAGGCCCCAATAGTTCCTATTTCAGCGTTTAAAGGGGACAATGTAATTAAAAAGTCTGAAAACATGCCGTGGTACCATGGGAAGACACTCCTAGAGGTTTTAGATGAAACTGTGACGCCTCCAAAACCGTTATCAGAGAAACCTCTAAGATGTATTGTTCAAGACATTTATGAGCTTGAGGGGCAAAACATAGCTGTATGTAAAGTTGAAACTGGAATTCTGAAGATAGGAGAACAAATCATCATCATGCCTCCTCAGGAGAAGAGAACAGTAAAGGGTATACGGATTTTTGGCTCTGAAGCTAAAGAGGCAGTTCCAGGAGATTCCGTCGGCATCATTCTAGATCGACCTACTCATTTGAAAAGGGGATACGTACTAACAGATTCATCAGAAGGCTTAGCGCCAACAAAAAGTTTCATTGCGGAGCTTATCATATTTGGAGATATAACCCTAAGAACGGGAGATAACGTTCCAATTAGAATAGGAACGGCCACTGCCGATTGTAAAATTGAGCGGATAATTGAGAAGATCGACCCAGTAAGCTTAACCGTTACAAATAGGAATCCCGATTCTTTGGTTAACGGCGAAGTTGGAAGAGTAACATTCAACTCGGAAACCCCAATTTATGTGGAGAAATATTCAGAGTTCCCACAGCTAGGCAGATTTATAATAATTGGTGGAAAAGGAGCAGTAGCTGCAGGCATAATCTTAGATAAAAAGCAATAGTAACATCCTGAAAAGGAGAAAAATTTATTCAAAAAATTAGGT
>Ga0180301_10005147_pt1 | contig 10037 bp, 6 predicted proteins | sample GuaBasSediGuay16_FD_121797 | JGI IMG/M metagenome (GOLD analysis project Ga0180301, IMG submission 121797) | Subseafloor sediment microbial communities from Guaymas Basin, Gulf of California, Mexico - Guay16, Core 4569-2, 12-15 cm | ecosystem: Environmental > Aquatic > Marine > Hydrothermal... | reverse complement strand
GTTATGGAGCGGGAGCTAAAGGCGCTGCAGAGAATTCAGGAGCCTGAGGAGCCAGTTGTATTCATACTCGGGGGCGCAAAGCCTGCTGACTCCCTGCCAGTGTTGGAGCACTGGGTTGAGAAGGGTAAGCTGAGCAAGGCTCTTGCATGCGGAGTGCTGGGCACGTTGTTTCTAGAAGCATCTGGAAAGGATGTTGGGGCCAAGAGCAAGCAGTACTTGGAATCAAATGGAGTGCTGAAGGATGTGGAAAGGGCAAAAGAGTTGCTTGAAAAGCACAAGGAATTGATAGAAATTCCAACTGATGTTGCGTTTGAAAAGGAGGGAAAGCGTGAGGAGGTAAAGGCTGAGGAACTTCCTGCTGAGGGGATGATAAAGGATGTTGGAATCCTTACTGCAAAAAAATATGTGAGCGAAATTCAAAAGGCAGGCACGATACTTATGAACGGGCCTGCTGGAGTTTATGAGGAGGAGCAGTTTGGAACTGGTACGGAAATAATACTTAGGGGAATCGAGCATGCAAAGGGCTTTTCACTACTGGGAGGAGGGCATACACTTTCTGCACTTGACAAGTTTGAAATTAATAGGTGTGAGCTCGGCTATGTGAGCCTGGCAGGAAAGGCACTTATAGAGTATTTATGTGGAAAGAAGCTGCCGGGAGTTGAAATCCTCACTTCCTCAGGATGAACAGGAGTACGAACAACACCAAAAGACCTAGGAGCAGCATTGGAATTAGGAGCAGACCAAGATCTGAAATCCTGTCCGATTCCTGCTCTTTTGAAAATAAATCTTCATTTGAAAGCAGGGTGTTGGCAAGTTCGAAATCACCCTGCTCAAGAGCAGCCTTTGCCTCCTCGAGTGCAAGCTCTGCATCCGAAGTATCAAGGCCCATTGCCTTTGCCGCCTCCAATTGCTCCTCAGCTTCCATAATTGCAGTTGCAACCTCGCTTGAGGATTGCGATGGGAGGACTATGTGAACTTGGGGCGGGCTTTCCTGAGCAATTGTTGAAGGCGAGGAGCAGGAGCAGTACCAGGAATGCCTTCCCACGCCAAGAATTTCGCCATAGGTGAAGTCAGCACCCTGTCCAGTAGCCGTATTCCTCCTTCCATCGATTATTACAGAGCATTTAGCTTCAGGTATCGGAGCTCCTGATGCGTCTGAATAAGTGCAGGTAAAGAGCACTGCACCGCCGTAAATTTGGGGGGATTCGAGCGAGGAGGAGGTTTCAAGCTGAGTAGCGGATGCTGAAGCTAAAGATGCCAGGGAGAGCATTAACAGCAGAAGGGCTGGGAATTTCATGAACATGTTATAATGGCCCCGCTATAAAAATTTTTGCAAATTTTTCATTCCCTCTCTTCCTCCTCCTTTTCCTCGTTTTCCTCTACTTCTCCTTCGGTTTCCCCTTCCTCCTCTTCTTTCATCTGCTTCTTCTGGGCCTCCCTGAGTTCGACCTCTTCCCTGAATTTCCTGTCCAGCTGCTTGCGCATTGCCCTTCTCGGCCTTATGCCTATTGCCCTCTGTATGGTTTCCTTGATTGCATGCGCCCAATCACCCTTGCCAGAGCTTTCAGAGCTGAAGCAGTCAAGGCACAGCTGCTGACCTGCAAGCATGTAAAGCTCATCTGTATTCTTTCCACATCTTACACAATAGCCAGACCTGTGCGCTCGAGACTCCTGAACATAGCAGGAAGTGCAGGTGTACTTTCCGCTGAAGGCATAATGCCCGTCCTTTGCAATTGCACCGCACACCTCGCATGCCCTTGGAGGGGGCTGGCCTGAAGATGGCATTTCAGGAGCAGATGGGTGGGAGGGCAGGTATGAATCTGAAGGCTGAATGCGCCTGTTCTTCTTGTCCCGCGCCTCTTCTGCTTCCTTTCGCTCCATAAGAACATCCTGGTAGCAGAAGGCGCAGTGAGGCTGGCTGTCAAGCATTTTCATCTCAAAATAAGGTATGGTCATTCCGCAGCGCCAGCACTTAACATTGCCGTTCTCATCCTCAATCATATTGTCTATTCGGTGCTGGAGCATATAAAAGCTTAAAAAAGCGGATGAGATAAGTAGGCAGGTGAGCTCATTGGCCAATATTCTCTGGTTTAAAGATATACGGAGGAAGAACATACCTGAATGCGGGGGAAAGGGGGCTAATCTTGGAGAAATGATGGCGGCAGGCTTTCCAGTTCCGCCTGGCTTTGCAGTTACCAGTGAAGCATACTTCAAATTCGTAAAGGATAATGGGATTGACAGGCGGATCGAGGAGCTTACTGAAGGGCTTGATGTTCAGGATACGGATAAACTGCACGAAGTTTCCCGTAAAATAAAGGAGGCCATAATGCAGGGGAAGATAGGCGATGAGCTTGAGAGCGATATTGTAAAGGCATATAACGAGCTTTGTGGAGCAACCATACCCACCGAGCAGCAGGAAAAATATGTGGCTGTGCGCTCAAGCGCAACTGCAGAAGATTTACCTGAGGCAAGCTTTGCAGGCCAGCAGGCAACTTTCCTAAATGTAAAGGGTGCAAAGGAAACCGTGAAGGCAGTTCAAAAGTGCTGGGCCTCGCTCTTTGAATCGCGTGCAATTTATTATAGGCAGGAAAAGGGCTTTGACCACATGAAAGTAGGGCTTTCGGCAATAGTGCAGGAGATGGTGCAGAGCGAGCGGGCAGGAGTTATGTTTACAGTAGAGCCCATGTCCAATGATGAGAACCTGATTGCAATTGAAGCAGCCTATGGGCTAGGTGAAGTGGTGGTTGCAGGCTCGGTAAGCCCGGATAGGTATATTGTGAACAAGAAGACTCTGGATATAGTTGAAAAGAACATTGCCCAGCAGGAGTGGATGATTACAAAGGTGAAGGGGAAGAACGAGAAGGTTACTGTAAAATCAGAATTTCAGGAGAAGCAGAAGCTTAGCGATGATGAAATAATGCAGCTTGCCAAGTATGGGAGAGATATTGAAAAGCATTACAAGTTCCCGCAGGATATAGAGTGGGCTGCTGCCAAGGGCGAATTGTACATAGTTCAGAGTAGACCTATAACTACCTTGAAAAAGAAGGGCGAAGGAAAAAGTCGGGAGGAGGTGGGGAACATGTCGGATGCAAAGGTTTTGACCAAGGGACTGGCAGCCTCACCCGGAGTTGCTTCAGGGCCTGTTAAAATAATCGAATCATCAAAGGAAATCGGGAAGATGGAAAAGGGTGCAATACTGGTTACGGACATGACCACCCCTGATTTCGTACCCGCAATGAAGAAGGCAGTTGGCATAATTACGAATTCAGGCGGAATGACAGCGCACGCGGCAATAGTTTCGCGGGAGATGGGAATTCCGTGCATAGTTGGTACTAAGGATGCAACTGAAGTTTTGAAGGATGGAATGATGGTTACTATGGATGCGCATTTGGGAAGGGTTTACGAGGGCGAAATTTCCATAGGGGGCAAGGAGGAGAGCGGTGCAGGCCCAGTAGCAGGAGGGCCGAGCGCAATTACAACCGGAACCAAGGTTTACGTTAACCTAGCCGAAAAAGACCTTGCGGGCAAGGTTGCAAAGTATGATGTTGATGGGGTTGGACTGCTGCGCGCGGAATTCATGATTGCGGATATTGGGGAGCACCCGCGCAAATTCATAGAGGAAGAGAGGGAGGAGGAGTTTGTAGACCGGCTTGCTGATGGAATGCGCACATTTGCATCAGCCTTCTACCCGCGGCCAGTTGTTTACAGAACCACTGATTTCAAAACTAATGAGTACAGGAATTTGAAGGGAGGCGAGAAGTATGAGGATGAGGAAGCCAACCCGATGATGGGCTACAGGGGCTGCGCCCGCTACATAAGCGAGCCTGAAGTTTTCAAGATGGAGCTGAAGGCTATAAAGAAGGTGAGGGATGAATTTGGCCTCAAGAATCTATGGATGATGCTGCCATTCGTAAGGCGCATAGGAGAGCTGCGGGCAATTAAGGAGATGCTGCACGAGGTTGGAATATACAGAACGCGCGACTTCCAGCTCTGGATTATGGTTGAAGTTCCATCCACTGTAATTCAGATAGACCAGTTCTGCAAAGAGGGAATTGACGGCGTGAGCATTGGGAGCAATGATTTGACGCAGCTCACGCTGGGAATAGACAGAGACAACGAATCTTTGGCTCAGGATTTTGACGAGCGCAATGAGGCAGTTCTGAGGTCAATAAGGCATGTTATAACTGTTGGTAAGAGGCATGGAGTAACAGTGTCGATATGTGGGCAGGCTCCCAGCGTATACCCTGACTTCACCCGCAGGCTTGTTGAGTATGGGATTACAAGCGTGAGCGTGAACCCGGATGCCGTTGACCGCACCCGCAAGCTGATTTCAAGCGCTGAGAAAAAAGTTATGCTGAACAGGCTTGAAAGGCTGGTTGAAAAGCTGGGCGGGCAGAATGAGGATGAGCTTGAAGGCATAGAGGAGTAAGTGCATGAGGCTTTTACTTCAATTTCCAGAAGGGCTCAAAGCGCAGGCGCTTGAAAAGGCAAGGGAGTACGAGGAGCAGGGCCATGAGGTGTTCATTTCATCAGCACCGTGCTTTGGAGCATGCGATCTTGCACTCGAGGAGGCAAAGGCTGTTAAGGCCGATAAGATAATTCACTTCGGCCATTCCGAATTCACAGACTCGCCAGTGCCAGTTGAGTATATCGAATACCCTATGGATGTTAAGTATGATGCAGTGATGAAGAAGGCTCTGAAGAAACTGAAGAAGTACAAGCGCATAGGGTTGCTTACCACAGTACAGCACGTCCATCAAATCCCGGAACTGCGGGAAGCGCTGGAAAAGGCTGGAAAGCAGGTAAAGCTGGGCAAGGGAAGGCTTGCCAAGTATGAAGGGCAGGTGCTGGGCTGTGATGCAGGGGCTGCCAGCAGCATAGCTGATGGGGTGGATGCATTCCTATATTTCGGAGGAGGCGAGTTCCACCCGGGGGGAGTGAATGTTGAAAAGCCCCTGCTAATTGCCAATCCTTTCTCAAAAGCAGTTGAATGGTTTGATCTGAAGAGGAATGAAAAGTTTAGAAAGGGAAGGCTTACGCGCGCACTGCTTGCCAAAACTTTTGGTATTCTGGTTAGCACAAAAGCAGGTCAGTTTAATGTGGAAATTGCACAGGAGGCTAAGAGGAAGATTGAGGAGCAGGGTAAGCGCGCTGAAATTCTTGTAAGCAATTACATAGACTTTGATGCGCTTCAGAACTTCCGCTCATTCGATGCATACATAAATACTGCCTGCCCGCGCCTGCGCGATGATCAAGAGAGGGCTAAAGCTCCTGTTTTGAACATGGATGATCTGGCAGAGCTGCTGAAGCTTTTGGATAGTAAAGCGCAGTGATTGCACTAATACTTAAGCGCAAGCTCCACCATTCTGTTCGAGAAGCCCCACTCATTGTCATACCAGCCCAGCACCTTCACGAAGTTGCCATTTTTTCCGCCCAGCACCCTGGTTGAAAGGGAGTCGAATATGCAGGAATGCGCATTGCCCACTACGTCGCTCGAAACCAGTGGCAGTTCGGAGTATTCCATAATCCCTTTGAGCTCGCCCTGCGCAGCCTTCTTCATTGCCGAATTGATTTCCTCCGCAGCGACTTCCTTCTCTAGCTCGACGACCAAGTCCGTGAGCGAGCCGTCGGGCACTGGTACGCGCATTGCCAAACCATCAAGCTTGCCCTTGAGCTCTGGAATCACGAGGCCTATGGCGCTCGCTGCGCCAGTAGTTGTCGGGATTATCGACATTGCTGCAGCTCGTGCTCGCCTCAAATCCTTGTGAGAATGATCTAGAATCATTTGATCATTGGTATAGGCATGCACAGTGGTTATGAAGCCGCGCTTGATTTTGAAATTCTTGTTAAGTACAAGAGCCATGGGTGCAAGGCAGTTGGTGGTGCAGGAAGCCATTGAAATTACATTTGCATCAGGCGCCTCATTCACGCCAAGCACCACTGTAGGCACATCAGAGCTTTTTGCAGGCGCACTTATTACAACCTTCTTAGCGCCTGCCTTCAGATGCTTGGAAGAGCCCTCCCTAGTTCTGAATGCGCCCGTGCACTCCATAACCACCTCAACTCCAAGCTCCTTCCATGGTAGATTTTCAGGGTTTCTGTCGCTTACGAACTTCACCCTCTTCTCATCTATAATCATCTCCCCGTTTCTAGCCTCAATCTTATTAGGAAGAATGCCGTGAACTGAATCGTACTTCAAAAGATGAGCATCAGTTTTCAAATCTCCCCCGCTGTTTATGGCAACTACATCAAACCCCTTTCCAAAAACACCCTGCACAATTGCTGCTCTCAACACAAGCCTACCAATTCTTCCAAATCCATTAATTGCAACCTTTACCATAATTTCACCTCCCGTTTTAAGCATTAAACTCGGGCATCCTATCGAGCTTGCCCATAGCCAAATTACCCTTTCCTCCTCCCTTACCCCCGTATTTTGCCGTAAGCTCTTTGAGCAGCTTCTCAGCCTCATAGCCGCTTCCCTTCTTTACAGCGCAAGCCACATTGAGCTGCTTATTCACTAAAACCGCAGCCTTCTTTACGCTTGCAATTTCAGATGCAGCCTTTGCAAGTATGCTCGGCTCTGCATCCACAACTGCGCGCACCACCTCTCCCTTCTCATGCTTAAGCCTCTCAATCTCCTGCTCAACCATCTGTGTACTCAGGCTTTCAACCTGCTTCCCCCTCTCCTTCCATTCATTGAAGAAGCGATCCACAGTTTTTGGAAGCTGTTCAGGAGTTACATGCAGCTTCTCACTAGCCTTTTGCAAAAGCTCATCGCGCTGTGATAGGTAATCAAGGGCAGCTGGGCCTGCAGCATACCGCAATCTGCTCACCCCGTCCTGAATCCGCTCCTCGCCCATGATTTTTATAACTCCAATCTCGCGCACATCATCTACGTGCGTACCGGCACAAGCCTGCGTATCAACTCCCTCTATATTCACAACGCGTACGCTCTTCCCCGGTGAGCCACCTCCCTGGTAAAGGGTGAAGCCATGCTTCTTTTCAGCCTCCCCGCGCTCTTCAAACTTCTTTTCAACCCTCCCTCCTCTCATAACTATTTCATTTGCAGCTCTTTCAATTTCAGCAAGCTGTTCAGGCGTTATTTTTTCATAGTGAGTAATATCAAGCGTAGCATACCTTTCCCCCTTGTGAGCGCCTGCCTGCCAGACATGGTTGCCCAGCACCCTGCGCGCAGCACCTCCAACCACATGAGTTGCAGTATGATGCCTTGTAAGAGCCATTCTTCTTGCTTCATCAACAATGCATTCAACCTTCATTCCCTTTTTCAAGCCCTTAACATCATCCAGCTTATGAACTGCAACCCCTTCAAATTTTTGAACATTAAGCACGGCATACTGTTTTCCATTTGCAACAAGCTTTCCGGTATCAGACTCCTGCCCGCCCCCCTCGGGGTAGAAGGGAGTCTGCTCCAGCACAACTGCATCCTTGTAAACCTTCAGAATTTTTGCCTGGGCCTTAAGCGGATTGCTCTTTTCATAGCATAGCAGTTTGGTGGGTTTCAGCCCCTTTACATCATAACCTCCACCGGACTTTCCCTCATCGCCCTTTTCAGCATAAGTGTGCTTTTCAGTAAGCTTCTTGTAGAAGTCTGAAGGAAGGTTGATTTTTGCATTCTCAGCCTTGGCAACCTCGCCTATCAATTCAGGGGTTATGCCGTGGGATTCGTAAAGCGTGAACAAAGCATTTTCATCAAGCTTCTTCTTTCCCTTCACCGCATCCACAACTATCCTCCGCGAGCGCTCCACAGCCGCTCTATAATGCTTTTCCTCAACCTCAATCACGCGTGCAACATCCTCATAATTCTTCAAAAGCTCTGGGAAAAGCGGCTGTAAATAGGTGCAGTGCATCTTTACAGCATCTGCCAGAGAGAAGTTAAGCTTGTGCTCCTGCATAAATGCAAGCGCTCTTCTCAAAATCACCCTCAAATTATAGCCGCCCCCCACATTGCTAGGCAGGCCTCCATCAGCAATTGTGAATGCAAGCGCGCGCGAGTGATCCATGACAGCATAAAGTGCCTGCAGGGGCGCAATTTTTTCCTGCAACTCATCCCTGCCTACTCCAACCTTTTGGGCAAGCCCCCTCATAACCGCATCCACATTCGAATGCTGCTCCAAATCAATCTCTCCGCTCAGGGGTGCGAGCCTTCTGAACAGCTCGTCATCATACTCTATATCCGAAAGCTTGAGCAGCTCGTCCCGCACCGGGCCAAAGCAGCAGTCGTAGGCAGTTGGAGTACCGCTTGCATACCAAACCAGCCTTTCAAAGCCCCAGCCTACATCAATTACTTTCATATCAAGCTCCTTGTAAGATTCACCTTTCTTGGTGAACTGCATGAATACTGAATTAACAAGTTCAATTCCATCTGCAAATGTTTCAACGCACGGCCCGAAGGAACTCAAATCAGGCATTGCCCAAATATCCTCCAAGTAAGTCAACTTCTCAGGCTTTATGCCAAGCACTTCAGTCAAATAGCCGAAGTTCAGCTCCAAACACCTCTCCTTCCAGTAAGAGCCCTTTGCCTTTGGATAGTTGAAGGAGTGCTGGCCTGCCATCATGAAGCATGAGAAGTGCCTCCCAGTAACACCTACGTTTGGAAGGTCGTTGAAGCGTAAACACATCTGAGGTACCACGAGAGAGGTATTCGGATGTTCGAAAACCACCTTGCCCCCTTCCAATCTCATGAAATCCACTATGGAGGCAATTGTGAAGTGCAGGTCATCCCTCCACCTGCAAATAGTTGGATAGCGAGGAACTGAGGCATGTCCGTTCTTCTTGAAATAGCCGTCGAACTTCTTCCAAACATCTATGTAATCAGCCCGCTTTCCCTTTTTGAAGAATGAATAGGGCTCGCATGAGCTGTCGCCACATAGTTCTTTTGAGATGCTCCAGAATGCGCGGCCGCACTTCGGGCATTTCCTCCTCTTGAAGCCGTGCTTTTTGAAAAGCTCTACCTCGTAGTGCTTCGCATAGTTCTTGCCGAACTCGGCCTTTAATGAATCTTTTGTAAGCGCCATATGCTCACGTGTGCGAGTATTAGGTATTAAAGATTTAAGCGTTTTATAAAGGAACTCTTAGGAGATAATAAGAACCTAGGTTCTTATTGGGCCTGTAGTCGAGCAACCCTTTTCCTCGCTGCGCTCGCAAAAGCGTTGACGGAAAAGGGTTCGACAATGGTAAGACGTCGCTCTCACAACCTTTTTCCGCCTCCCGCTTTCGCTACGCGAAAGGGGCGCAATTCCGCATCACGGAATCGCCGTCGGGCGCAAAAACGTTGACGAAAAAGCTGCGGAAAAGAGGGAGAGCAGCGAAGATCTCCGGTTCGATAGAAGGGAGGCACGGCAAGCCGCCTCCCTTTCTAAACCCTTGTGGTTTTCCGAAAACCCGGGCGGGCCCACTAGAAGGGGCTAATGCCCCTTTCTAAACCCCATAACTTGCGCTCGCAAGCTCGCGAATGCAATTAAAAGGGAAGTCTGAAAGAAACCGTAGGTTTCTTTCGCTCCGTTAGTCTAGTCCGGTCAAGGACACCGCCCTCTCGAGGCCTTTTCTTTGGGAAAGAAAAGCCCTGGGAAAAGAAACCGAAGATAGGCGGAAACCCGGGTTCAAACCCTTTCTTTCGAAAAGAAAGCGTTTACGGAAAGAAACGTGAAAATCCCGGACGGAGCACTTATACCTGGACTCAAAGCGCACCGATAGGCACGAATGTGCCTAATTCGGCACCAAACCCGATAAGCACCCTCCTCGCGACCCTCTTTCTCGGTGCTCCGAGAAAGGGGCCCCTTTCCGCTTGCGGAAAGAGGGAGGAATAGCATGAGCGGGTTTGAGGTGCACAGGCACCAGAAAAGCATAAAGGACGCTGTCGGCGGGTTGCCTTCCACTGACCGCTCTAAGCACGATACCCAAACTTCCTGTCGTATTTCTTGTGGCCCAGCACTTCCAAGACAATGCAGAAGAGCCTTACAGTGTCGCCTTGCAAGGTGTAAATGAGCCGCCAGTACCTGTCAAGGTTCAGCTTCCAC
>Ga0180301_10005144_pt1 | contig 10039 bp, 10 predicted proteins | sample GuaBasSediGuay16_FD_121797 | JGI IMG/M metagenome (GOLD analysis project Ga0180301, IMG submission 121797) | Subseafloor sediment microbial communities from Guaymas Basin, Gulf of California, Mexico - Guay16, Core 4569-2, 12-15 cm | ecosystem: Environmental > Aquatic > Marine > Hydrothermal... | reverse complement strand
GTGGGGTAATAAACTTCAGCTTGAATCCCTGCATTAACAAGTTTTGTTACAACCTTGTTTCTTTCACCAGCCCTACAGCCTCTTAACCTAACCGTGTAAACATACCATGAATGCTTATAACCTTTAGGTTCAAATGGAAGCTCAAGTCTTCCAATGTCTTCAAGCATATTTGTTAGTAGATTTGCATTTTTTCTTCTTGCTTCTAAAAGTCTGGGAAGCTTTAAAAGCTGATAGTATCCTATAGCGGAAGCTATTTCAGACATTCGATAGTTATGTCCAAGCCGTTCACTTGAATGATGTCTACCAACCCCATGGCTTCTTATAGCATAAAGAGCTTCAGCATTGTCTCTCCTGTTGGTTGTAACCATTCCTCCTTCACCAGTTGTGATTGTTTTAGACCCGTAAAAGCTAAAACATCCAAAATCTCCAAAAGAACCAGCCTTTTTACCCGATAATTCTGCACCAATAGCTTGAGCAGCATCTTCAATAACGATTAGGTCATGTTCCTTTGCAATCCTCATAATTTTTTCCATATCAGCCATTAAACCATACATGTGAACAGGTATTATTGCAGCAGTTCTACTGGTTATAGATTCTTCAACTGCAAGAGGGTCGATTGTATAGGTTTTGGGGTCTATATCTACAAAAACAGGTTTTGCACCAGCTAAAACAACCGCTTCAACAGTTGCAACAAAAGTAAAGCTTGGAACAATAACATCATCACCCTCACCAATATCAGCTGCAAGTAAAGCTGCATGTAAGGCTGCTGTTCCTGAACTTACAGTTACTGCATATTTTGTTCCTATATATTTAGCAAAACTTTCCTCAAATTTTTTTGAATAAGGGCCATCCCCAAACTTTGATGTAAGCATACCGCTTTTTAAAACACCAATAACAGCCTCTATCTCCTCCTTATCAATCATAGGTTGAGCAATAGGGATAATCTTCCTCAATTTTTTATTTCACCGTTTAAAAAGTAAGAGTCCACTGTAACTTTGTTGATAGTAATTTATTTGTAGTTTAGGGTTTTTAAATTTATTTACAAGACAACAATCTTAGGGAATTTTTATGTTGCTAAAAAAACCAAGTGTTTTACTTATTCCAGTAATGTCAAAACTTCATAAAAAGAAAGCTTTAGAGGTTACTAGAAAGGTGAGAAATCTTTTTAGGAAAGAATTAAAGGTTTTAGGTCCAAAAAAGCCAGTGTTTGATTTAGGTGATTTTTCTAAGATTAAGGTTAGGAATTTGGATTTTGATGTTGGAGTTGTTTTTGTGGGTAGTGGAGGAACAAGTAAGATTGTTGCTGATATAGCGCTAAACAAAGACTGGTTTATTTTGGCATACGATAAAAACAATAGTTTACCTTCAGCTTTAAGTGCAAAAGAAAAAATGGTTTCTATGGGAGGATGGAAAGGAAAACTTGCCTATACAGACCTTCAAAAAGTTCCGGATGAAATAGTTAACACTGCGTATGTATCTCAAATTTTAAAGCTGCTCAAAAAAGTTAGGATTGGAGTTTTTGATAAGAAAGATCAAAAACTAAGAGACAGCATAGAGTTTGTTAAAAAATGTTTTCAGGTTAAAGTTTCAGTTTTTCCTCTTGGAAAGTTGTTATCAACAGTAAGGGAAGTTCAGGTTAAAAATGTTGAAAATGAGTTAAACAAGAAAATTGGTAGGATAAAGATTCATAAGGTTTCAAAAAAAGATTTGGTTGAAGCTTTTAGGCTTTATTTGGCTTTAAAAAAGATTATTAGGGCTAAGAATTTAAGTTGTGTAACGTTTGATTGTTTTGAGTATTTAAAAAGTTTAAGGGAAACACCCTGTCTTGCTTTTTCACTTTTAAACAATGAGGGTTTTCAAGGTGTTTGTGAAAACGAGGTTTTATATGCGCCTTTAATGTTTATTATGGCAAACCTAACCAAAAGACCAGTTTGGATTGCTAATCTTGCAAAAATTAGCCTAAAAGATAATACTGTTATGCTTACCCATTGTACAGCAGCAACAAAACTTTCTGATGGGAAAAGAAACGTTTTAATTAAACCTCATTTTGAGTCTGGTTTAAGTGTTTCTTTAGATGTTCCCTTAGAAAGAGGCTTTGTTACATTAGCACATTTAAGGTTAAATCCACCATCCATAGTTATTGCTGAAGGATGTCTTCTAAAGTCTCAGATTGGGTTAAGAGATGAGTGTAGAACTCAAGCCTATATAAAGTTGGATGGAAACCTCCAAAAATTTGTTAAATTAACTGGGAACCACCATGTTGTTGGTTATGGTAAACATGCTTCAACCTTAGCTTTAATAGCAGAAAGAATAGGTTTAGCCTACTACACGACCTAATTTTTGAATAAAAAAACTGTTTATTTTTGGTGTATGACACTGCATTGCAGTGCATTACACATCTATAAGTTCTTTTTTGTTAGAGATTACCAGCATCTTTCTTATTATGGTAAATTAAGGTTCTGGAAGCAATTTAGTCGTTGAGTGGGAAAAGTGAAAGAAACCCATTTAACATTGGTATATGGGATAAAACATTTAAAGCAAGGGTTGACTGGCAGAACAAGAAAGTGATATTGGCAGAGATGCCTAAGTAATATAAGAATTTGATAAAGATATATTGGAATCAAGGCAAGGAGAAGGTGGATGAAAAGATTGATGAAATAATAGTAGTTGGAAGGTGACCCCATGAATATGAAAAATAAGCTCTGGATGAATGGATTTTTAGGTTTTTTAGGGTTTCTTGGATTTGAAGCTTTCAAACTACACAATCCTTGGTATTTGTTTTACTTTTGTTTCTTTGCATTCTTTACCCATTTCAAGTATCTTAAAGAAGAACTCAAGTATTTAGGTTTACTTGGTGTGGTTGGATTAATCGTAGCAATACTTGGAGTTATAGGAATAATAAAGGTGTAGAAAATGATTCATGCTTTACTTACTCTTCACAGTTTCCGTTACTTTATCCAAACCTCCTAATAGAAGCTTCGCTTAACGGCATAATGTCATAATCAACAGTAAGTTTACAGAACCGTAAATAAAAAGATTTATATATTGTTTGATTTTAGATGGTTTAGCATCAACTTCTTTTTTGTGTTGTATGGTGGAGGCTTTGAGGAGAGGAAAACCCTATAACTTTTGCCACGGAAACTTTAAAAACAGCGAATTAAGTTTTAGGATGAAAATAAAAAGCTGTTTAAGGAGTTTTGATGAAAAATTATCACTCTAAAAGTTTTAGAAAAGGAGAAGGGTTGGGGGGTTGATTTAGACATCGAAACAACTTTTATTGGGCCTCCAAGATTAACAAGATTTGAGAAAGCAAGAGTGGTTGGGGCTAGGGCTCTTCAAATTGCGCTTGGAGCCCCTGTTTTAATTACCCCACCACCTAATGTTACAAGACCTGTAGAAATAGCTTTACTTGAGTTTGAAAAAGGAATTTTACCTATTACAATAAGAAGAAGATTACCAGATGGAACCTATGCCTACATCTCACTTCAAACTCTTCTTAAGCTTGAAAAGGAAGCAAGAGAAAGAAAGAGAATATAGGTGTTTACACGGTGTCTATTTAACCTTAAACCTTCTCTCTTTTTTTAGGAGAAACATATAGATTAAAACTGAGAGAAGGGTTGGAAAATAAAGGACCATAATTTCAAATTCTAATGTAAAAATTTTTACAAAGAAGCTTTCTATAAACCACAGAAGAAAAGAAACTATAATTAGAGTTAATGAAGCAGAAAACCAGCCTTCTCTATCTCTCATTTTTTAAGCCTCTTCATATAACCATACTTTCCAAACCTTAGAAGGAAAGACATAAATCTTACACCATCAAAATGAATACCGGATTTTTTAGCCTCTTTCTCACAAAAATGTTTTTCTGTATAGCTAGATTGGGATTGGCTATGTGTGGAGCATATGGCAAAGGGTACAGGATCACCTGTATGAGTTTTGATTTTAACAGGAGTTGGATGGTCTGCAAGAACAGAGATTGTGTAATCCTCATCTTTTTTAAGGTTTTTAAGAATTCTTCCAATAAGTCTTTTATCTAAGTCTTCTATAGTCTTAACTTTAAGCTTAAAATCACCAAGATGCCCAACTTCATCCGGAGCTTCAACATGAACCACAACTAAATCATGATTTTCAAGAGCTTTTAAGGTATAATCAGCCTTCCCCTCATAGTTTGTGTCAATAAAACCTGTTACACCCGGAACTTCAATAATATCCATACCCAAAAAAATCCCTATACCCTTAACTATGTTAACAGCTGAAATTATTGCACCCTTAACTCTAAACCTTTTTTTAAGACTAGGAATTTTAGGTTTTTTTCCAAACCCCCAAAGCCAAATCATGTTTGCAGGTTTTTTTCCTTCAGCAACTCTTTTTAGGTTTACTGGATGATTTGAAAGAATTTTTTTGGATTCAAGTATAAGCCTATTAAGAAAGTTTGCTGTTTCTACAGCAGATTTTGAGGTGGGTTTAATTAGGATTTCAGAAATTTTTTTACCTACAGCGTCATGAGGTGGTGTGCATAAAATTTTTTCAGAGAATTTTTTTCCATTTAAAACTAGGATATGTCTGTAGCTAACTCCCTTATAGAAGGAGATTTCCCCTTTTTTACCAAAACTTTTTTCTAAACTATCCACAAGCTTTTCTGCTTCTTCAGTTGATATATGACCAGCAGAATAGTCTGCAAGAAAACCGTTTTCTTCAGTGATAAGGTTACATCTAAAAGCTAGGTCTCCAGCTTTAAGCTTTACACCCGTAGCCACAGCCTCAAGAGGACCTCTTCCAGTATGATATTTTTTAGGGTTATAGCCTAAAATTGATAAAATTGCTATATCTGAACCGGTATCCATATTTTTAGGGATTGTTTGAAGAGTTCCACATAAACCTGCTGAAGCTATTTTATCCATGTTTGGATGGCAAGCTACTTCAAGCGGTGTTTTCCCATCAAACTCTTCAACAGGATAGTCTGCCATTCCATCTCCTATAATCAGAATATACTTCAAGACTACTAACCTGCTAACCCTTATCTAAACTCTCAAGTTTAAGAATATCTTCTGGTTTTAGTTCTCTACTCATTAGTAAAGCATCCTCACCATCCAGGTAGTAGTGGGGAATTACTCTAATCTCTTTGTATCCAAGCTTTTTGTAAAGGGATATTGCACTTAAGTTGCTAACCCTAACCTCAAGATAGGTTTCATGACATTTATAATGTTGAACCATGTTTTTTAGTGTTGTAATCATTAAAGCTGAGCCAACCCCCCTTAATCTATGTTCAGGCATAACTGCAATTGAAACTATATGACCCTTTTTTGTTATTTTGAATCTATGAAAATCTGAGAAGCCTGTTTCAACTCTAACCATTACATAACCAATAAGCCTATTCTCATGTTCAGCCACAATAAAAGTTTCAGGATAGCTTTTGTAAAGTTCAAGAAAGAAAAAGGGCGAATAGTTTTCAGGTAGACAAAGCCTGTTTATTTCAACTACTCTTAAAAGGTCTTCTTCTTTAAACTTTCTAATCTTGTAGTTTCCTTTAATAGTTAAAATTTCCTTCTCCATAACCTTGACCAATACTAACGTCTTAACAGCTAAACTTTTTACACTCTTAAGAAATATTTAACTGTTCTTTATAAAGAAAACCATTGTAGAGGATTTGCCTTATAAAACTTAAACTTAACCTACTCATAAAACATAGTAGTGTCTTAAGTGATTAGTTTTGACTGTGGAAAGTCAAGATGGAGAAGCTCCTGGTTTTACTCTTAGCTTGGCTGAGATAAGAAGCCTAGTTGAATCTGAGTTTATTATTGAAGAGGCAAGAATGGAGTTTGGAGTTATAACTTTTTTTGTTAGGTTTATGGAGTTACCTAAAAAATCTTTTGAAAGACTTGTTAAAAAGATGAAGCCACATAATCTTATCCCCATGCTAAGAAAAAAAGATGAAAAAAGTATTGCTTTATATGTTGTTCCAAGACCTAAAGCTAAAGTTGGAAGAGTAAGAACAAGTCTTATCCTTTTTGTAGTGACAACCATAACCATATTTTTAAGCGGATACTTTAACTCTATAGCTTGGGTAAGAATTTTTGGTGGGAATCCCTTTACTCATGCAGCCTACTTTACAGTGGCTCTTTTAGCAATTGTTGGGCTTCATGAAATTGGACATAAGGTTGTTTGCTGGTTAAAAGGAACAGAAGCAACATTACCATACTTTATTCCAGGACCACCATTCCCCATAGGTTTTGGAACATTTGGTGCTGTAATTATGCAAAGGGAGCCTCCAGTAAACCGTGATGAACTTTTTGATCTTGGGTTTAGTGGGCCTGTGGTAAGTTTTATTGTGTCACTCGTTGTTGCTATGATAGCCATAAACCTAATGCAACCAGTTGACCCTAAATTTTTAGAGGAAAAAGAAATTGCTGTTATGACTATTCCAGTTAATCTTGCCTGGGTTCTGCTTGCTCAATTTCTTAAACCTATTTCTGAAGGCCAATTAATGTTGATGCCTCCTATTGGTTGGGCTGCTTGGCTTGGTTTTGTAATTACTTTTCTAAACCTATTACCAATTTGGCAGTTGGATGGGGGACATATTGCTTCAGCCTTATTTGGGCTGAGAGGACGTCAAATAGCATCTTTTATTGGGTTAATGGTTACCTTTATTACTGGATTCTGGTTTTTTGGATTACTAATAATGTTTCTTTCTTTCCAAGCAAAGGTTGTAGAGCCTTTAGACAATGTTTCCTCTGTCTCTTTCGGCAGAAAAATTTTAGGAGTTTTAGCGTATGTGATGCTTATTTTTAGTGCTGTATTTCTTTGGTTTTAAGAATAGGAAAAGTTTTCATTGTATGAGGTAAAACAACAATTTTTGATTTTTTCCCCAGAACCCTTAAAGCATATTCAACAGCATCATCAACAGTTTTTGAAGATTTAAACCTTAAAACCTCAGAAACAACAACGTTTGGTAACGCTGAAACAATCACCACCCTAAAATTTTCTAGAACATTTAATAGTTGAAAGACTCTATGAAAAAAAAGGTTAAACTCTTTTTTTGCAGCGGTTTTAAGCTCATCAACATTCTTAATACTGGTTACCCATCTCTGAAAAATTTTATCTCCCAAACCTTGAGAACATTCCGCAACCAGAACAATAATACCGCCATCTTTAACAAGCCATACCGCACGTTCAAGACTTTCTTGAGCATCATAGAAGGTTAAGTCAAATGGGTGTCCTCCTGGACTTACAACAGCAATCTCAACCTTATCTTCAACCTCAACACCAAAAGTAGACTTAAAGCTGTTTACTCCCTCCTCAAAAGCTTCTTCTAAATTCCCAGAGAAAACCTTTAAAACATTACCATCTAAGTCTACAATCATATCTATAGTATAATTAATCTTGGCTAAGTTTGCTATTTCAACCAAATCCTGGTGAACAGGATTTTCCTCTAAAACACCTAACCTTGATTTTGGGTTTAATGAGAGATTATAGTTCTGATGGATTGTTTTTAAACCACAAACAGAAAGAATTGTTTGTCTTCCTCCACTAAAACCAGCATAAGAATGAAAATCAATCTTTCCAATCAAAATTTTAAAGTCAGCTTCAAAAAAATTCTTGTTTAAAAAAACTCTTGTTTTACGGCTAGTAACACCAACCTCAACCAAATCTTCCTCTAAACTAGGATTATGAATCTTCCTTTGAAAACCCTCGGGGATTTTAGAGAAAAATTTTTCTGTTTCAGCTTGACCTATAGGTTTACCGTTCTCACAACCAACAACAACAGTAACATCAGAAGACGAAATACCCGCTTTCTCAAATTCTTTAGATAATTGGGTTAAAACGAAACCTACAAATTCTACATTCATACTTTTATCAAAAGCTATAGCTACTTTTTCCCCAGGTTTTATTGTTTCACCTATTCTAGTAGTATTTAGAGGATTTTCCAGAGTCTTTCTTATTTCTTCTTCAAGGTTTACTGGTTGGGGTAATGGTTTAGGATTAACAATATCCAAAAGGTTTTCAGGTGAAACTGTTAAACAAACTTCGGTTTCTCCGTAAGGAAGCCAAACTTCAACCATAAACTTCACTCCACCGCTAAATCTTACATTAGTCTTATTTTAACTCAAAAATCTAACTGTTACTATGAATAGAAAACCTAATGAAAGAAAAATCTAACTATAGTTTTAGGTAGCATCTAAGATGGAGAGTAGAAGTTTAAAAAAGGAAATTTCTTTGGTTTTAGCTGAGTTAGGAGCAATAAAGTTTGGTAGGTTTAGGCTTACAAGCGGAAAAGAAAGCACCTACTATATAGACCTTAGAGTAATTCCAAGCTATCCAAATGTTTTTAGAAAAATAGTTGGAATTTATGTTGAAGAGTCAAAAAAGATAGGTTTAGATAAATTTAATGTTATTGCGGGAATACCAACCTCAGGACTTATCTATGCGTCAACTCTTGCCTACAACCTTCAAAAACCTTTTATTTACATCAGAAAAGAAGCAAAAAACTGGGGTGAAAAAAAGAAGATTGAAGGATTTCTAGAAAAAAACAAGAATGTTTTAATTGTAGATGACCTAGTAACTACAGGTAAATCTCTAGTTGAGGCTGTTAATTCTATCCAGGAAGAAGGGGGAATCGTTACTGATGTTTTGGTGTTTATAGATAGAGAGGAAGGGGGGAGAGAAAAACTTGAAAGTAAAAAAGTTAGGTTACATAGCTTTATTAGGATAAGAGAAATCCTAAAGTTTCTTGTTGAAGCTAAAAAAATTAATCACGACCAGTATAACATGGTTCTTAAGCAGATTGGCTTATAGACTTTAACATTTACATTTTTGGATTGAAAACAATGTCCTGGTCTATAAGAAAACTTAGGTCGGAAGAAAAACATATTCTTAGGAGAAAAGCTACTCATCTTACTGGCGTTTTTTATCTTATTGGAATATGGTTTTTTAGTTTACAGTATGGTTTTTATTCAGCTTCAATTTTGCTTGTAGCTCTAGTAATGTTTTCAATGAGTGTTTATGTAGTTTACAATTTTTTGAAATTTTTTGGTTTTGAGATAACTTTTTTTAGGAGAGTTTGGTGGAGGCTTGGAAGCCCTGAAGGCTTAGATAAAAAATATTATTGGGATGTTTGTTGGCTTGGCCTATTTCTAAGTGTAAGTATTTTACTGTCTACTTTGGTTAATGATGTTAGAATAGCCTATATAATGACATGTACAGTTATTCTAGGAGACGGTTTTGCAGGAATTATTGGAATACTATTTGGGAAACATAAAATATTTTATAATCCAAGAAAAACGGTTGAAGGTCATCTATCAGGTTTTGCTATTGCTTTTGTTTTTTCTTTTTTAACTACTCAAAGCTTTTTAATGTCTCTTATTGGTGTTGGAGTTGGGATGATTGTTGAAACTCTACCTATAGGAGTTTCAGATAATGCTACAGTTCCCTTTTCCACAACACTAGTTCTTATAGGTTTAAAAACACTTTTCGGGGTGTGAAAGTATGGTTGAAACTTTTAGCTGGATTTTAAAACTTGTTTTCTTAACCCTATTTTTAGTGTCAGAGGTTTTTTGTGGAATTACGTCTTTTTTATGGTTTTTAGAGGAAACATTATATTTTCAAGTATCATTCTTTCCAACACTAGAATCTCAAAATTTAAAAGTTATAGCGTTATTAGTTGGACTGTTTTTTTCTGCTTTCTGCCTATTTTGTTTTACTCAGCTTGAAGAAAAAGAGTAAACTTTCTTTCTGGGAAATTTTTAGTTACCCTTTAAACCTAAAATAGTAAGATATATTATGGTCTATAGGTTTGGAGGGTTGACGGATGGCAGGGGTTTTTAGAGCTTACGATGTTAGAGGGGTTTATGGTAAAGATTTAACTCCTGACTTGGCTTTAAAGATTGGTATGGCTTTTGGAACATTTTTAGAGGAAGATTTTGAGGTTGTTGTTGGAGGAGACTCAAGGTTAACAAGTTCAGCCTTAAAGAGTTGTGTTATGGCTGGGTTGGCTTCAACAGGTTGTAACTGTTTTGATGTTGGGCTTATTCCAACACCAGTC
>Ga0180301_10005143_pt1 | contig 10040 bp, 8 predicted proteins | sample GuaBasSediGuay16_FD_121797 | JGI IMG/M metagenome (GOLD analysis project Ga0180301, IMG submission 121797) | Subseafloor sediment microbial communities from Guaymas Basin, Gulf of California, Mexico - Guay16, Core 4569-2, 12-15 cm | ecosystem: Environmental > Aquatic > Marine > Hydrothermal... | reverse complement strand
CGGAAAGGGTTTCGTTGTTCCCTGGAAGATGCCTTATCTTTCAAGATGTTGAGGATCAATATTCAAGTGTGGGACCAACGCCTGCCGGGGCGGGGGGGGCGGGGACACCGCTCCATAATAGCGAGGATAGCCATCATATGAATCGTACCGTAGTGTTCGCAATCCGGCTCGTGGCCGCGGTGCTCTTTTCCTTGCTGGCCTGCAGGGTCTACTTCGGATCGGTTTCCCCCGGGCGTGTCATGCTTTTTGCGGCCGTACTGCTGGGTCTTGCCTATGTCTTTGAATACGCGAGAAAAAGGAATGGAAACGGAGGGAAAGGCCATGCCTGAAAAGAAATGGGTCTATTCGTTCGAGGAGGGGGATGGCAAGAACAAGAAGCTCCTGGGAGGGAAAGGCGCCAACCTCTGCGAGATGACCCGGATCGGCCTTCCGGTACCGCCCGGATTCGTCATTACCACCGAGGCCTGCCGGCACTATCTCGGCAAGAAGAAAAAGGAACTCCCGGCCACGCTCATGGAACAGGTGCGCGCTGCAATGCTGGATCTTGAGAAAAAGACGGGCAAAGGATTCGGCGACCCGCGAAACCCCCTCCTGGTTTCCGTCCGCTCAGGCGCCGCCATCTCCATGCCGGGCATGATGGACACCATCCTGAACCTGGGCCTCAATGACGATACCGTGGGAGGTCTGAAGGCGAAGACCGGGAACGAACGATTCGTCTACGACGCCTATCGTCGCCTCATCCAGCTTTTCGGCTCCGTGGCAATGCGGATCAAAGACGAATATTTTGATAGTGTTTTTAGCGAAATAAAAAATAAGTATAAAGTAAAACATGATGTTGATATGAGCGCAAAAGCACTCATGGATGCATGCGAGGCGTTTAAGGCCGTTTTTGAGGAAAGGGCTGGTAAGTCGTTCCCGCAGGATCCTTACGTACAGTTGGAGACCGCCATAGAGGCCGTGTTCCGTTCCTGGATGGGGAAGCGGGCCGTGGACTACAGGCGTGAGTTCAACATCACGAAGGAGATGGCCGACGGCACGGCGGTCAATATATGTACCATGGTATTCGGGAACATGGGAGAAGACAGCGCCACGGGTGTGGCTTTTACCCGAAATCCCGGGTCCGGTGAAAATCGTCTTTACGGCGAATACATGGTCAATGCCCAGGGTGAGGATGTGGTGGCCGGGATCCGAACCCCCAAGCAGATCAGGGAACTCCGAAGGGAGATGCCCGAGATCTACCGGCAGCTCGAGGACCTGCGCCACACCCTGGAGCAGTATTACACGGAGGTCCAGGACTTTGAGTTCACCATCGAGAAAGGCAAACTGTATTGTCTCCAGACGCGTAACGCCAAGATGACCGCCGCCGCCCTCATAAAGACCTCTATTGATATGGTAAACGAGGGTCTCATTTCCGAGGAGGAGGCGATTCTGAGAATTCAGCCGGACATGCTGGCCCAGCTTCTCCACCCCCGCCTGGATCCCAATGCAGACGTCCCTGTCCTTGCCCAGGGTCTGCCGGCCTCGCCGGGCGCGGCGTCAGGCAAGATGGTGTTTGACGCGGACCGGGCCGAAACCAAGGCGAAGCTGGGGGAGAAGGTCATCCTGGTGCGTGAGGAAACTAAGCCGGAGGATATTCACGGCTTTTTTGCATCCCAGGGCATCCTCACGAGCCGGGGTGGTAAGACCTCCCATGCCGCCGTGGTGGCAAGGAGCATGGGAAAGCCTTGCGTGTCGGGTTGTGAGGCGATTCAGATTGACCACGGCGCGAGGGAAGCCGTGATCGCGGGAGTGAAGCTTCGCGAAGGGGACGATATCACCATCGACGGAAGCACGGGGAATATCTACAAGGGGGGCGTGCCCACCATTGAACCGGAGTTCGTGGAGGACCTGCTCGTCCTCCTGGAGTGGGCCGATGACCTGAGCAAGGTCCGGGTCATGGCCAATGCCGACACACCCGAGGCGGTGACCAAGGCCAGAAAGTACGGGGCCATGGGGATAGGACTCTGTCGTACGGAACGGATGTTCAATCAGCCCGAACGGCTTCCCATCGTACAGGAGATGATCCTTGCAGAAACCAGGGAGGAACGGCAGGCGGTCCTGGATCGTCTGTTGCCCTATCAACGGGAGGATTTCAAAGAGATCTTTCGAATCATGGATGGTCTGCCGGTAACCATCCGTCTCCTGGATCCGCCTATCCACGAGTTTCTGCCCTCCGCCGATGAATTGGTTAATGAAATCGTTCACCTAAAGGAACTACGCAAGACCGTGGAAGGCATGGCGGCCTTGCCTATGACCCTCAAATTGATGGACCCTCAGCTCTATGAGAAATACGTGGCGAACCTGGAAATGATCACCCACGGACTGGAGGAACTCAAGAGCAAGCACCTGGATGAAGCGCTCATCGAGTCCAGGGAAAACATGTTGCGGAAAGTTCGAGCACTGGCCGAGACGAATCCCATGCTGGGACACCGGGGTGTCCGGCTGGGAATTACCTACCCGGAGATATACGCCATGCAGATCCGCGCCGTCCTGGAGGCGGCGGCCGAGCACCTGACCGAGGGCGGTGCCGTTTCCCCTGAGATCATGGTTCCCCAGGTTTGCACTCTGGAGGAGCTCAAGTGGGTCCACAAGTACGTGGTGCGGATTCACCATGAGGTGGAAAAGCAGTTCAGGATCAAGGTGCCTTACAAGTTTGGTACCATGGTGGAGGTGGTCCGCGCATGCATGAGGGCGGGAAGGCTGGCGGAACTGGCCGAATTCATCTCCTTCGGCACGAACGACCTCACCCAGGCGACCTTTTCATTTTCAAGGGAGGATGCGGAGAACAAGTTTCTTCCCCTTTACAAGGAACATGGCATCCTTCGACACAACCCCTTTGAAGTCCTGGATATCAAAGGTGTGGGACGCCTGATGCTGATCACCATCGAGTGGGCCCGCAAGACACGGCCGGACATGAAAGTGGGGATCTGCGGCGAACAGGGAGGACATCCCGACGCCATCATGTTCTGTCACCACATAAATATTGACTATGTTTCCTGCTCGCCCCCCCGCGTACCCATCGCGCGGCTGGCGGCCGCCCAGGCCAAATTGAAGGAAAAGGAATACACCTTTTGATGGGGCGGAGATCCCGGAAGCTGGAAGCGGTAAACCGTGTAAATGGCGGGCCGGGCAGGGGTTCCTTAAGCTCCCACCCACTGGGGATACTTCAGGAGGTCGTAGAGGCGCTGTGACAGATCGCCCAGTTCCTTGAGGGCCGAGGCCCGGGCCTTTTCATCTTTTGTCTTCAGGCCGGGGATTTGTTCGTGGATGAGCTGGAAAGCATTTTGAAACGTGATCTGGCTAACCGCCTCCACGTGGTCGATCAGGCCGAGCTTGTGGAATTGTCGACCCTGGTAGTTCATGGTTTTGAGCAGTTCGGCCCGTTTACGGGCTTTTCCCTCGCGCTTCAGAAAAGCGCGCGTGGCGATCCAGTAGGCCTCCAGAAAGGTCTTGACCAGCGCGGCCCAGATGGGAAGCTGATCAAAGCCCACCATGGTGAGTTTCATTGCTCCTGAGGGTTCTGGCGCAATACATGCCGAGTCGATGAAAAAATTCAAACAGCGTCGAACCGTGAGGGCCACATCCGTTTCGGTGTCGAAAAGAAACTCATACCTGAGGAGGTTTTGAAGGAACCGATAATCCGTCTCCAGGGTGGGCGCAGCCACGGGCTCCTTGCCTCTTGCGAGCAGGGAGATGGCCACAAAGGCATGTGAGATGGAGAAGTGAATAATGCTGTTCTTATAATACTCGAGTTCCTTCTTTTTTTCGTCCTCAACGAAGTAGAACCGTTCCGACCCTCCGATGTCCTCCAGGAAATCCACCACCTTCCAACTCTGAAGGAGATTCAGGGTATCGGCGACGGCCTGATTCGTGTCCTGCAAGGTGGAGGCCATGGGTGCTCCCTGGGTTTTCAAGAATTCCTTGATAACCTTCGCGGTGGCGGTGAGTTCGGACTGACTGAAACCGCGCCGGTGCTTCGAAAGAATTGCGGAAGCAACCAGGGCCAGGGGCGTGACCAGGGTGGCGCCGTTGATCTCCTTGACCAGGAGGTATGCCAGGTTGTCTACCGCCTGGCCGTGCCCTCCTTCATATGAAGCCAGATACTCCCTCAGGGGTACCGGTGTGCCGAAACGGATATATACTTTTCCATATTTTCGCTTCAGGAAGCGTCTCGCTTCCAGGATTTGCTTGAGATTTTCCGACTCCTTCTCGCCCCCTTCCACTTCCTTGAGCATGGACTTTTCCTCGAGAATTCGGTCGTAGGTGATGGCTGCCGGCACGAAGATCAGGTCATCGCAAGCCCCCTCGCGGAAGGCCTGTACGAGGAGGTTCAGGAATCCGGTCTTGGGAAGCACCAGTTTGCCGCTACGACTGCGTCCCCCTTCGAGAAAAAATTCTATGGGGTATCCTTCTTCGATCAGGGCCTTGATGTATCGCGAAAAGACTTTGCTGTAGAGGCGCGCCCCCTGGAAAGAGCGCCGTATGAAAAAGGCCCCGGATTTTCTGAAGATGTGTCCCATGGGCCAGAAAGCGAGGTTCTTCCCGGCCGCGATCCGGGGAAGGTAGAGGTTGTTGCGGTAAAGGATGTCGTTGAGGACCAGATAATCCACATGGCTCTTGTGGGAGGGCACATAGATCATGGTGCCGTGTCGAGCCCAATTCCTGAGGGCCGACAGTTCTGTTCCCACCACGTCGATTCCTTCGAAGATCCTGTTCCAGAGCCAGCCGAGGGAACGGTGGAAGAGTTGGACGTAGGCGATGTTGTAATCGGCGGCGATCTCATCGAAGTAATCACCGGCCTTTTTCCGGGTCTGCTTGCGCTTTTTGGGATCCCCCTTGGAAAGGCGGTCGATGGTTCGAGTGATTTCCGGGTCCTTCAGTACTATCTCCTTGAGCTGCTGACGTGACTTCAGTATGGGACCCAGTACCACACGTTTCTGCGCGTCGATGGCCTCCACGAGCCTGTGACGGATCTCAAAGGCCATCTCCTCCAGGGGCCTGTCGGGCGGCTGATTCGCCAGGTACGCCTTCAGGTCCAGGGGCGCTCCGAAATCGATGAAGGCCTCCCGGCGATACCTGAGCAGAAGGGCCGTCTTGCGGATGAGCCCGGCATTGTCTTTGGCCCCGAAAAGAATGTTGGAGAGGGCCGAAGGGTCCCGTTCCGGCGCCCTCCTATACAGGACCAGTTGAGGGACGAGGTAGATGGGTCGATCGGACTCCTTTTGGGTTTCCAGGAGAAAAAGAATGCTGTCCTTTTCTTCGTGAACGAATTCCCGCCGGAAACTCCTGGGATCCACGAGCGGCAAAAGGAACGGCACCCCGGCGGTGAGGGCCTCCTTGAAGTATCCGCTCTCATAGGGACCGGGCAAGCCCTGTCCTCTGAAATAATGAGACACGCGGCTTTTTGCGACCTTAAACAAATGCGACAGGGGCAGGAGCGGAGAGAAATTCAATCCGAAAGCAATGGCGGGATGAGGAATCCGTGCGCTCCGGAACCGGTAGTGGTATAATAAAAAATCAAGCCTGCTTCCATACTTGACGGCATATACCAGGGTTCCGTCCCTATGCAGGCGCCTGAGTTCTTCAGAGACGTCCTGGCCGAACTTCATGTGCCTGAAAAGGCGGTAGAGGTATGCCGTCAGAAAAAATCCCGGCTTGAAATCGAAAGCGCAGGTATATGGAATTTTTGTTTTCGGCTGCATGCCTGGCAAGTGAACTCCTTACATTTTGATGTTCCGGCCGGATCGCGTACGCCTCACTGAATGACCATCATTTACTAATCCCATCGCCCGAATAAATCAATGGAAATCAGAGCAGCGTGTCGGCGTAACCTTCAATCGTCAGGTTTATGGCGTAAGTGCCTAAAAAATTGACGCTTATCGGACGATCACAAGATCTTGCCGCACCATGTGAAGGTCCGGTTGAAGTTCGGGCGGGTATCTGTGGCAATGCGTTTTGGGTGAATCAGTCAAAAAGGGTAAAATGGTGAAATATATATGTTTTTGAATGTCTTACGCCTACCCGTGCAGGACCCTGAAAAGGTGATGGAGCCCTCGAAAATCCGCGATCGGTAACGCTCCGGCACGGCTATTGCTTTGAGAAGAGTGGAAGTTGTCTATAATTCCGCAAGGAGGAAATCATGTCGGGAAAGTTCAGCCGGACGGGGGGGCGCATGGGGGGTCAGAGGGGTTTCACTCTCATCGAAATGGCCATCGTGCTCATCATCATCGGGATCATCATTGGTGCAGTGGTGAAAGGGAAAGACCTGATTCGCAGCGCGGAGCAGAAAAAGCTCTACAACCAGTTCCTGAGTGCGTGGGAATTGGCTTATGTCAACTACTACGAGCGAACGGGACGGATCCTGGGAGATACCAATACGCCCGATAACAGCGGCACTCGAGACGGCAGGTGCGCCAATGATCTCACGTTGGCCAACCTGGAGGCCCAGTTACGTGCGGTTGGGCTGGATCCTCCTGCTCCGGGCCCCACAGGGAGTTCTGCCACACGGCGGTATTCCGCTTCCAACGGAACGCAGTACACCCTGACCATCTCTTTCCGGTCACGATCGGACGGCACTGCAAGCAATTACAACTGTATCGAGATACTGGGAATGCCCACGGAACTCGGAATCGCCTTTGATCGGATCAAGGATGAAGAGATGGATGGTACGGCGGGCAGTTTTATTGCGGTTAGTGGAAACGGGGGCCCCCGGATCGCCTGGCCCAATGTCACCACGAGCCAAACAGTATTTGCCGCCAGGCTGATTCTGGGTTTCTGAGATACGAAACCGCAAATTCTCAGGGGCCTTCCGGGGGAAATGGCAGGAAGGAGGTGGACCCATCGCCAGATCGTTTCACAGCATTGCGGCCGTTATCCTTGTGGTCTTGCTGCTGGGGTCCGCCCATGTGGCGGTGAGAGCCCGACGGAACCTTGCAGATGCCGCATCGGAGCTCGAGAGCGTCAAAACACGGATCCGAATTATGGAGCGGACCAGAGCCGAGGCACTTCGCAAACAGCGGATTTTGGAAAAGGCCCATGCCTTTGTGGAACGGGCTAGGGCCCTTGGGCTGGAGGAAAGCCGGTGGGACAGATACCGTGTACGGCTCGAAAAGCCGGTCAGTTTCGAGCGGCTTCGGGGCATACTCGGCCAGACCGTCAATACGGCGGAGTATTATTTCGTGCCGCATTCTCTGCGTATCAAGAAAGATTTCGATGAGGAGCGCAAGGAACAATTCAAAGGGGGTCACAGGGAACTTCGTTCCGGTACCCCCGAAGAAGAGGGAGATGTGCTGCTGGGATTGGAAGGCACATTCCTGGTCAGGCGCAAGTAATGATGGAACGTAGCCTCGTAATAGAATTGGCGGGCATCTTTTACCGCGTGACAGGCCGCGAGATCGAGAGCATCGTGGATCTCAAAGAGATCGAAGATGACTGCTGGTTTATTACCGATTTCGGGGAATCCGTGAGCAGGACCGCCACAGTGGAATCGGCCCCCAAGTATGTGGAAGTGATGGTACGCAAGAGTCTTCAGGAAGCAGGGGAATTCGACGAGCCGGTCTCCGTGGTGACGCACTGGAAAAAGAAAAAGGGTCCCCGGGCCACGGACATCTTCTACACTGCGCTTCCCACGCGGCGATACTATCAATACCTGGAGGATGCCAGGAGCAGGGAAGCCTCCATGCTGATTTTTCCCCTCTACGCGGTGCTGTTCGGAGTGCTGAAAAAGGCGGCCGCCAAAGGACCTTGCGCCGTCGTGTTCCAGCACGGCCGCTTTGCGGACATGGTCATCGGGACCCCGAAGCGCACGTATTACTCAAATCGCTGCGTCGCCTTTGACGAGGGGCCCGAGCAGATCGAATCCCTCTGGCATACGGTACGGGAGGACATTCGAAATACGGAGTCGGATCACCGGATCCAGGTGAAAAGGGTCCTGCCGATCACGTGGGTGGACACGGTTTCGGAAGACCGCCTGCCCGGAGACTTACCCTGGGACCTGGAAGCCCTGGAAGGGGAGGCGGTCCGTTTCGAGGGTCGGCCGTCATCGGTCTCATTTCTCGGGGCGGTTCGTACCCTGCGGTCCGGCATGTCCGTTTCAGGACGAGCGGAGAAAACCGCATTCCTCGGAAAGAAAGCATTACCCTTTGTGAACGGAGCGGCCCTGCTGGCCGCCCTGGTCCTCCTGGGGGCGGGCTTCTGGGCCGAGACGAGATCGGAAAGAATTCGGGCACAACTCCGATCCGCCCGGACCCGCCTTGCCGGGATCGGCGTCCCGGCGGCGGTGCCGACGGTTGAATACGAAGGTATCTACCGCTTCATCCGTGAACTGGACGATTATGCAAAGGCCCCCTCTTTCGGTGAGATACTCGACGATCTGGACCGTTTTCATCCGGATGGAATGGCGGTTGAACTGCTGGAGGCCTCCTACGGGAAGGGAAGGGTGGAAGTGAAGCTCTACGCCCGCATCCAGGCACCGTTTCTCAACGCCTACAAGGGGTATCAGCGCCTGTGCCGCGGGTTGCGAAGAATGGGCTACCAGGTGGAAACCGAGGAATTTGACACCACCATAAACCGGTCGCGGTTTCTGCTGCGCCTTGAGAAGGGGATCAAATGAAGAAAAAATTTTATCCCCTCTGGGCCTGCGCCCTCCTGATTTCATCGGGCATCGTCGTTACGGGGATGCTGGTGAAAAGATCCGAGCCCAGGGCGCGCCCCGCACCCCCGGCACCAGTCGTTCAGATCGCTGCCATCAAAGTCCCTGATCCGGAGGTCCTCGATGAAATGGAACGCCTTACTGCGCGCATGGGCGCCATCGCATACCCAAAGCCCGGCATGTCCCCCACCGTCGGGCTGGAACTGTTCGGTTACGAACCCCTGCGTGAATCGCGGATTGGAGCCCGGGGAAAGAGGGTCGTTCTCAAACCCAGGATTCATTATCTGATCACCATGGCATTTTCCGCTGGAAAACAGCGTTTCTGCGTAGTGGATGGAACGTTTTACCCGGAAGGAGCGCGATTGGCCGACGGCGCCAGAATCGTTCGCGTGGAGTACGATCGTGTACTCATGGAAAAGGGACGTATTCGGAACTGGGTGCCCGTAGCAGGCAGGAGGAAAGAGGCCTCCCCAAAGCCCAAATCGACTGGAGAAAAACCGTGAAAAGTTACACGTTTCTGATCATTCTTATCATAATATGCGTCGGGGCCGGTGGCTGCAGCCTTGGACCCTCTTCGGTCCTGGACCCCAAAAGACCTCCGGCCTCCATCGTATCCCGAAGGACATCGGCAGAAGCGGACCGGGTGCAGCGCGAGCAGGAAACCCTTGTGGATAGTCTGGAAAAGAAAGCGCCTCGACCGCTGGATGTGGAACCGGTCATGCCCCGGTATGATCCGTTGGAAGATCAGATCGTCTCATTTTCCATGGTGGACGAAGACCTCCGGCTCGTGCTCTATTCACTCGCGCAGTCCGTGGGCATGAACCTGATTTTGGATCCGGCCCTGGGCGAGGAAAAGCGCCTTATCACACTTAACTTTCGGAATGTGCCCGCCTCCACGGTGCTCAAAGAGATACTTGAGACCTACAATCTTTACTACCAGGTGGAAAAGAACGTAATTCGGGTTCGGCCCTTTGACGAAAGGTTTTACAACCTGAATTTTCTGGACGCCAGCGTGATCATGTCATTCGATATGGGAGGCGATGTGCTGGGCGCGGGGCAAACGGAGTCGGCTGCGGGACTCGCCGGGACCTTCAAGCTCTCCGGGAAAGGCGCCAACCAGGGGAACGCCTATGACATTCTGGAAACCGCCATAAAGAGAATCATTTCCAGACAGCGCAAATACTCCCTGAATAGGTTATCCGGAAGCCTCTATGTGAAAGACAGGCCTGCCGTGATTCGCGCGGTCTCCAGGCTGGTGCACCAGCTCAAGGAGGTGATGTCCAGGCAGATCCTCATCGAGGCGCAGATCATCGAAGTGAGTCTTTCGGACGCATATTCATATGGAATCGAT
>Ga0180301_10005142_pt1 | contig 10040 bp, 12 predicted proteins | sample GuaBasSediGuay16_FD_121797 | JGI IMG/M metagenome (GOLD analysis project Ga0180301, IMG submission 121797) | Subseafloor sediment microbial communities from Guaymas Basin, Gulf of California, Mexico - Guay16, Core 4569-2, 12-15 cm | ecosystem: Environmental > Aquatic > Marine > Hydrothermal... | reverse complement strand
TCTAGCTAGTACTATTTAGAGGTGTCTTATTTAATCTTAAAAATTTAATGGAGGTAAATGAAAAGTGTCTGAAAAACCACATCTTAACATAGTTGTAGTTGGACATGTGGATCACGGTAAATCTACTTGTATGGGGCATCTACTTTTCTTACTAGGCTATGTAGATGAACGTACAATCAGGGAGTATGCTGAGGCTTCTGAGAAGTTTGGTGCTGGAGATACATTTAAGTTTGCATGGATCATGGATAAGCTTAAGGAGGAGCGTGAAAGAGGATTAACAATAGACTTATCCTACTGGAAGTTTGAAACAAACAAGTACTCATTTACAATTATTGATGCACCAGGACATAGAGACTTTATTAAAAATATGATTACCGGGGCAAGTCAAGCTGATTGTGCACTACTTGTATCCTCTGCGCGTAAAGGAGAATTTGAGGTAGGTATTGAAGCTGGAGGCCAAACAAGGGAACATGCATTCCTTCTAAGAACATTAGGAGTAAGCCAGGTTGTTGTAGCTATAAATAAGATGGATGACCCATCAGTAAACTGGAGTCAAGAAAGATATGAGGAATGTAGGAAGCAGCTAGAATATCTTTTAAGAACTGTTGGATTTAACGTTGCAAAGGTGCCATTTATACCTATTTCAGCATGGACAGGAGACAACCTTATTAAACGTAGTGAAAAGATGCCATGGTATAAGGGACCTACTCTTGTTGAGGCTCTTGATACTTTTGAAATTCCACCAAAGCCAATAGATAAGCCTTTAAGGATACCAGTTCAAGATGTTTACTCTATTACTGGTGTTGGAACAGTTCCTGTTGGAAGAGTTGAAACTGGTGTGCTTAAAGAGGGAGATAAAGTAGTTTTTGTTCCGGCTGGGAAGGAGGGTGAAGTTAAAAGTATAGAGATGCACCATACAAGAATTCCTAAAGCAATTCCTGGGGATAATATAGGCTTTAACGTTAGAGGTATAGCGAAGAAGGATATTAGAAGAGGGGATGTCTGTGCTCATCCAACAAATCCACCAAAAGCTGTAAAGGAATTTATAGGGCAAATTATTGTTGTTTATCATCCAACTTCGATTGCCCAAGGATATACGCCAGTTTTACATGCACATACAGCCCAAATTGCATGTAAATTTGCAGAGCTTATCCAAAAGATTAACCCAAGAACAGGAGAAGTTATTGAGGATCATCCCTCATTCCTTAAAACTGGTGATAGTGCCCTTGTTAGATTCCAACCAATAAGACCCATAGCTATTGAAACTTACGCTGAAATTCCTCAGCTTGGAAGATTTGCTATAAGGGATATGGGTACAACAATAGCTGCAGGTGTTGTTAAGGAGATAACTCAAACAGCATAAATGGGGCTTAAATTGGTTCAAAAAGCACGCATACGTTTAACAAGTACAGACTATAGAAAGCTTGATGAAATTTGTAGAGAGATAAAGGATATAGCTGAAAAACTCGGAGTTAAGGTTTCAGGGCCAATACCATTACCAACAAGAAAGATACATTTACCAACAAGAAAAAGTCCATGCGGTGAAGGAACTAATACTTGGGATCGTTGGGAATTAAGAATTCATAAACGTTTAATAGAGGTTGATGCAAACGAGAGATTAATGCGTAGAATTATGCGTGTAAGAATACCTGATGATGTTTTCATAGAAGTTAGTATAATGTAAAAAAGGCTAACCTACCTGAAAACCAAGAAGAAATTTTTTAGATTTAAACTTCTAAAACCTTTTTCGCTACTGCTTTACCCATATCACTTGTTGTTGAATTTCCACCAAGGTCATAGGTTCTAATTTTTCCTTCTTTTAAAACTTCAAATATTGCCTTTTCAAGCCTATTTGCGGCTTCTTCTTCACCTAAATATTCAAGCATAAGTTTTGCAGCTAAAATTGTTGCAGTAGGATTTACCTTATTTAATCCAGCATATTTTGGTGCAGAACCGTGAACAGGTTCAAACATTCCATAATTATCCCCTATATTAGCTCCTGCAGCAAAGCCTAAACCTCCTACTAGGGCTGCTGCTTCATCTGATAGTATATCTCCAAACATATTTGTTGTAACAATAACATCAAAACTTTCAGGTCTACGTATAAGTTGCATAGCAGCAGCATCTATATGAAGCTCTTCAACAGTAACATCAGGATATTTACTAGCTATTTCTGCTACAACTTGCTTAAAGATGCCATCCGTTAATCTTAGAATATTTGCCTTATGAACATAAGTTACATGCTTTTTTCTTTTCATTGAAAGATTAAATGCAAAGCGTACTATTCTTTCACATGCCCTTCTTGTAATTAAACGTGTAGAAATACCAACACCAGGCATAACTTCAAACTCTTTTGCAAAATAAAATCCTTCAGTATTTTCTCTTAAAACTATTAAGTCGATATTAGGTTTAAGTGAAGGAACATTAGGTAAAGATTTGGCAGGTCTAACATTAGCATAAAGGTCAAACAGCCTTCTAAGAGTAACTGTTGCACTTGGAGGAGCTCCTGGTTCTTCAAGCGTTGTTAGTGGCCCTTTTAAACATACATTAGTTTTCTTAAGCTTTTCTATGGTTTCTTCTGGAAGATTTGTTCCATACTTTTCCATGCAGCTAAGACCAGCATCACAGAAAACATATTCAAACCTTAAACCTTTAATAGCATCTTGAAGAGAATTAAGAACTCTTAAAGCTTCTTTAACAACTTCAGGTCCAATTCCGTCTCCAGGAATAACACCAATCTTGTAAATTGCCATTTCCATCAGCCTAAAAACCTTTTAGCTTATGTTAATACTTTTTAAGGTTAGTTAAGTTTTTTGGTGAGTAGTTATGGTTAAAATTGAGCAAGGACTTATTCAAGTTTATACTGGCAACGGTAAAGGGAAAACAACAGCTTCTTTAGGTCAAGCTTTAAGAGCTATAGGTCATGGTTTAAAGGTTTACATGATCCAATTTATGAAGGGGTGGAAAGGGTATGGTGAACTTCAGGCGGCTAAGAAGCTTTATCCTAATCTTGTCATAGAGCAGTTTGGTAGAATTGGACATGTAAGTAAGGAAAAACCTGAGAAAATTGATTTTGAAAATGCTAAAAAAGCCCTTTTAAAAGCTAAAGAAATCATGCTTAGCGGGGAGTGGGATATTCTCATCTTAGATGAAATAAATATTGCATTAGATTTTGGGCTTATAAAACTGGATGAAGTTTTAGAGTTAATAAAAAGTAAGCCAAAAAATGTTGAACTTATTCTTACTGGGAGAAATGCTCCAAAAGAAATTATCGATATTGCAGATCTGGTATCCGAAGTTGTTGAAGTTAAACACCCATACCAAAAAAATGTTAAGGCAAGAATGGGAATAGAATATTAACAGCAAAAATTTATCTAAGGAAAAATCCGCAGATTTATGGTTAAAGTTATTAATATAAAACTTTTTAGCTTTAACTACTCAATAAAAAATAGTAATTTTGGCTTGATATTGAAGGGTGTGAAAATTTGAGTCTAGAACTTCAACAAAGAAAAATTAGAGTTTTAATTGCTAAGCCTGGTCTTGATGGGCATGACCGTGGAGCTAAAGTTGTTGCTAGAGGGTTAAGAGATGCTGGAATGGAGGTTATCTATACTGGTATAAGGCAAACACCTGAACAAATAGTACAAACAGCTATCCAAGAAGATGTTGATGTTATTGGACTTAGTATTCTTTCAGGTGCACATGATACATTAATTCCACAAGTTGTGGAAAAAATGAGAGAAAATGGGCTTGAACCAGGTAAAAATGTACTTCTACTTGTTGGAGGTATAATTCCTAAGGAGGATGCTGAAGAATTAAAAAAGGTTGGAGTTAACGAGGTTTTTGGTCCAGGAACACCAACCATAGAAATAGCTAGATATATAGAAGAGAATGTTAAAAAATTGAAGAAGGGGGTTTAAATCATGGTTGATTATGAAAAAATTGCTGAAGAACTTAAAAACTGGGAAACTAAAAATGCTAAAGACATCCAAAAGGTTGGAGAATATATTAACCGTTCAGGTATCCCAATTAAGCTTCTTTATACACCCTTAGACATTAAAGATGTGGATTACTTAGGCAGTATTGGTTTTCCTGGAGAATATCCATTTACAAGAGGAGTTTATCCTACAATGTATCGTGGAAGACTTTGGACTGTAAGGCAGTATGCTGGTTTTGGAACAGCAGAGGATACCAATAAAAGGTATAAGTACCTGATTAGCCAAGGTCAAACTGGTTTAAGTGTAGCTTTCCATCTTCCAACTCAGTGTGGTTATGATTCTGACCATCCAATGGCTTATGCTGAGGTTGGTAAGGTTGGTGTTGCGATTGATAGTTTAAAGGACATGGAAATACTTTTCGAAGGAATAGAACTTGAAAAGATAACAACATCAATGACTATCAATTCAACATGCCCACAAGTTTTGGCAATGTATTTCTGTGTTGCTGCTATGCAAAATGTTCCAAATGATAAAGTAGGGGGAACAGTTCAAAATGATATTCTTAAAGAGTATGTTGCAAGAGGAACATACATTTATCCACCTGAACCTTCAATGCGGCTTGTTGGAGATGTTATTGAGTGGTGTTATCAAAATGCTCCAAGATTTAATTCTATAAGTATTAGCGGATACCATATGAGGGAGGCTGGATGTACTGCGGTACAGGAAATTGCATTTACACTTGCAAACGGTATAGCATATGTTGACCACGTTACTAAAAGAGGAATACCTGTAGACAAGTTTGCACCAAGATTGTCATTCTTCTTTGCAGCACAAAGAGACCTTTTTGAAGAGGTAGCTAAATTTAGAGCTGCAAGAAGACTTTGGGCTAAAATTATGAAGGAAAGATTTGGAGCTAAAGATCCACGCTCAATGCTTTTAAGATTCCATGTTCAAACTGCGGGTGTTACTCTTACAGCACAACAACCATACGTTAACCTCATGAGAAATACTATTGAAGCTTTAGCTGCTGTTCTTGGAGGAGCTCAATCTTTGCATGTAAACTCTTTTGATGAAGCTTATGCTGTTCCAACAGAATTTGCAGTTACACTTTCAGTTAGAACCCAACAAATTATAGCTTATGAAAGCAAAGTTACTGCAACAGTAGATCCATTAGCAGGTTCATATTATGTTGAATGGTTAACTGAGCAAATTGAGGAAAAAGCTATGGAATATATACATAAGATTGATGAAATGGGTGGTGCTCCGGTAGCAATAGAGAAAGGCTTCTACCAAAAGGAGATTGCTGATGCAGCATACAAGTACCAGAAGGATGTTGAAAGTAAAAAAGAGATTATTATTGGTGTAAATGAGTTTGTTACAGAAGAAGAGATGCCTATTACAACCTTAAAAGTTGATCCTGAAGTTAGAAAAAGACAAATTGAAAGGCTAAATAAGGTTAAAAAGGAAAGAGATAACAAAAAGGTTGAAGAAGCTTTAAATAAGCTACGTAAAGCTGCTGAAAAGGGAGAAAATATTATGCCTGCTACCTTTGAGGCAATTAAAAACTATGCAACTATAGGTGAAACCTCAAATATACTTAGGGAGGTTTTTGGAGAGTATAAAGCTTTAACAATAGTTTAGGAGGTGTAACATTTTTGATTAAAAAAGTTAGCCATATAGGTATTGCCGTGAAAAGTATTGATGAAGCATTAAAACTTTACAGGGATATTCTAGGTTTAAGTGTTGAAGGATTTGAAGTTGTTGAGGAGCAAAAAGTAAGAATAGCATTTATTCCGATTGGTGAGACAAGGATAGAACTTCTAGAATCAACAGATCCAAATGGGCCTATCGCAAAATTTATTGAAAGTAGGGGTGAAGGAATTCAGCATATAGCTTTCCAGACAGACGATATTGAAGCTGAGCTTAAAAAGCTTAAGGAAAAAGGTTTAAGGCTTATAGATGAAAAACCTAGACGAGGTGCCCATGGAGCTAAAATAGCATTCATACACCCCAAAAGTACATACGGTGTTTTATTGGAAATATGTGAAGAGGGAAAGGATTAAAGCTACTGCAAAAGCAGTAAAAATTTATAAAACTAAAACTAAACTTTTTTGAGTATAACTTAGTAGAAGAAAGCTTAGCCTAGCTAATATACTGAAACTTTTTCAACACCTTTAATTCTTAAAAATTCCGGTATGAGTTCACCTGGAATTTTTTTCTCAGCTATTAGTACAAGTTTAGGTTCTGGTGAAAGTTCTGGGTCATCTACTAAAGCTTGTCTAATGCTTATGTTTCTCTCAGCCAATATTTTAGCTGAGTTTGCAAGAATCCCTGGAATTCTTGCACTTGTTGGGGTTATTTCAACAACTCCAAGGTTTAAATGTTTTGCAACATCTTTTAATGAATGTCCAGCGGACCTTAAATGTCTGAATATTATGCTTAGTTCGGGATCTGCTTCAATAAACTTTATTGTTTGGGTTACTGTTCTTCTATCAACTTTTGCAACTCGGGCAACTTCAGAAATTGAAACTTCAAGCATGTTGCAGTATATTCTGCTTTCTCTAATGCTTAATCCATTTTCTATTAAAACTTTTGCAACATTAAGGCGTTCAGGGTACTCTTTTAATTTTTCATATACTTTTTGCCACATATGTTGTTAAATGTGGAGAAAAGTATATAAGCATGTTGTATATGACTAATATAGTTCAAAAATGAACATATATGTGCATTGAGGTGAAAAAGTTGACTTTAAGACGAATAATATTACCACCAGAAGAAACACCTAACAAGTGGTATAACATTCTCCCAGACCTACCTAAACCTCTACCTCCACCAATAGACCCTGAAACTAAAGCACCAATCAAACCTGAGAAGTTAGAGGCTATTTTCCCTAAGGAACTTATACGCCAAGAGTTAAGCCAAGATAGATGGATCCCAATACCTGAAGAAGTTCAGGAAGTTTACCAGGTTTGGAGGCCTACACCCCTTTATAGAGCTTTAAGACTTGAAAAAGCACTAAAAACACCAGCAAAAATTTACTATAAATATGAAGGGGTAAGCCCGCCTGGAAGTCACAAGCCAAATACTGCTGTTGCTCAAGCCTATTTTAACATAAAGGAAGGAGTTGAAAGGTTAACAACAGAAACAGGTGCAGGGCAATGGGGTTCAGCATTAGCTTTTGGTTGTGCAATGTTTGGAATGAAAGCTACAATTTACATGGTTAGGGTTAGCTACCAACAAAAACCATACAGAAGGCTTCTTATGCAGGTTTGGGGTGCTGATGTTACTCCAAGTCCAAGTAATAGAACAAGCTTTGGAAGAAGCATACTAGAAAAGGATCCAGATAATCCTGGAAGTTTAGGTATAGCTATAAGTGAAGCTATAGAAGATGCAGTAACAAGCGAAAAAACAAAATATTCACTTGGAAGTGTATTAAACCATGTACTTTTACATCAAACAGTTATGGGTTTAGAAGCTAAAAAACAGTTTGAAATTGTTGATGATTATCCGGATATTATTTTTGGTTGTGTTGGTGGTGGAAGTAGTTTTTCAGGTTTATTCTTCCCCTTCTACTATGACAAAGTTTCAGGTAAAGCACCAAAAGATGTTAAATTTGTTGCTGTTGAACCTACAGCATGCCCAACCTTAACAAAAGGTATCTACATGTATGACCATGGAGATACTGCAAGAATGACACCTTTACTTAAAATGTATACACTTGGACATAGCTTTATTCCACCACCCATCCATGCTGGAGGCTTAAGGTATCATGGAGATTCACCTATTCTCTGTTTTTTGGTTAACTTAGGTGAAGTTGAAGCATTAGCTTATAATCAGGTTGAAGTTTTTAAAGCTGCAAAAATTTTTGCAGAAACCGAAGGAATACTTCCTGCGCCTGAACCTGCTCATGCAATTAAAGCTGTTATTGATGAAGCATTAAAATGCAAAGAAACAGGAGAGGAAAAAACAATCCTTCTTCAACTTTCAGGTCACGGATACTTTGATATGAAAGCCTATGAAGATTATCTTGAAAATAAACTTCAACCATACGAGTATCCAAAAGACGAGATAGAAAAAACAATAAAGAGGCTTATGGAACTTTACCCATGGCTTAAAAATCTACCATACTAAACCACCTATTAAATTCCCCTTTTCCCCATTTTCCCAGTAAAAACTTGTTTTTTGATTAAATTTTAAAAGTCTTTTAAATACCCATTTCTTTAATTTTCTCAATTTTCTCGATTAATTGGGAAAATGTTGGAATATCTAGCGGGATTAGAACTAAAAATTTGTAAACCTTCTCCATATAAATGAAGGTATTACCACCAATTATTTGATGAAACTCCTTAGGTATAGTAACTCTCCAACGATGCTTACCTTTCTCAATTTTAATAAATTTACCCAAACGCCACCAGCAAACTTTAAAGCATAAAAATTTATTAACCTTCTTATCAGGAAAAAACAGGTATTGTTAGCAAAAGTTTTCCTATAACAGGGACAAATAAATTAAATTTTTATCCACCAACAAACATTGGAAAGGCCCGGTTTAATAGTATTCCACCAACATTAACATGTAAGTTTATATCTAGGTTAGTTTTAACTTTCCCATAGTTTTTAGTTATAATTTCACATTCTGTTTTTGTTTTTTTAATAACTTCAAAGTGTAGCTGGTTTAGGGATATTCCACCAAAACCAACAAAACCTTTAATTTTACAGCCAACAGAATTTAAAACCATTATTGGTTGAACAGTAATTCCACCAGTACCAACTTTAACATTTATGGTTGAATTTTTTGGCAAAGTTGTTGCTTTAACATTTAACACTACACCGCCAGTAGAAACCTTAATATTCAAATTACTAAAGGATGTGTTATCGAAAATGTTAACTGTTAATCCTCCAAGCCCAAGATTAAAATCAAAATTTTCAATGTTTGTATACTTGGAAAGCTCTATTTCCCCTCCACCACTAAACAATGTAAAGTTTCCTGAGTAAACATATCTGTTACCTAATAAAATATCAATCTTACAAGAATTAGCATAAACAAAAATTTTTAGAAGGCTACCAGCCTTTTGCTTAACAATTTCAGGTTTAATAGGAGTTTTAGAGGTAAACTTAAATTTATAAGCTATTGGTTCATCCGTGAATCTTAAATTTAAAGAACCACTCCTAACTAAAAAATTTAAACTAATCTTTTTAATCTCAGGCTCTAAGGATGCAGTGAAAAATTCTTTTACAAATACCTTTTCCACCGGCTTAGGTTTTAACTCAACAATTATTGGGTAAGCTACTGTTGAAATTATTCCGCCAAGTAAAACTGCTATTATTAGTACTCCAACAATAAAGTTTGTATTCAACCAAAAATTCCCCCAATAATTGTTAGAATAGAAAACCATAAGCCAGAACCTACAATTAAGCAAACAATTAAAGGCATAACAAAGGCTGAGAAAAATGCTTTTCCAGAGTCTATTTTATGGCATAATTCAACAGCTGCAACCCAAACTATAACAAGCCAGAAAATAGCTATAAAAGTCAGAATTAAAGTAAAGATGAAAAGTTTAGAATCTATGATAAAGAATATTGTTCCAAGAATCGGTAGAAAAAGTACAATGGAAGAGTATCCGTAAAGTTTTAACAGCTGGTCAAAACTACCTAAACCCTTAAAAAAATATTTTGCTGAAAGATGGGTTAATCCAACCAAAATTATCCAACCTATAAGTATAACTGTAACTGTTACTATGGTTACTCCTATTGGAATAGCCCAATAAAGAAAGGTTAATGATGCTGGTTGAATAAACCCTCCAAACAACCTACTTAAACCGCTAAGAAAAACAAAAAGTATTCTAGCTAAAATAACACCTATTAAAGCTGCTTCAACACCAAAAAACGTGATAAGTAGAAGGATGGGTTCACCAAAATCTTTACCTTCCTCCAAAATACGGCTAAAAGTTTTTTAGGTTCAAGTAAAACTCCGCCAATTCTTTCAAAAAAACCATATCTCCCCATTACTAAAACAACCTACCCTACCAAGAGTATGTTGAAATTTATGTTGGTATTTAAGTTTGTTGAAAAATTAAGATTTCTGGTAACTTTGCTTAAACAAGT
>Ga0180301_10005141_pt1 | contig 10041 bp, 9 predicted proteins | sample GuaBasSediGuay16_FD_121797 | JGI IMG/M metagenome (GOLD analysis project Ga0180301, IMG submission 121797) | Subseafloor sediment microbial communities from Guaymas Basin, Gulf of California, Mexico - Guay16, Core 4569-2, 12-15 cm | ecosystem: Environmental > Aquatic > Marine > Hydrothermal... | reverse complement strand
GTTAATGATAGACCTTATCCTGATAGGATTGTTCAACCCAATGAGTATTGGTTTGCAGGTTATAGTGAGGGTGATCAGAATAAAACGTTAGTTGGAGTATTTGTGACTCCTTCAGAAGAAAAATTCATAACTATCCCACCGTACACTAGATATAAACTGGAGCAATTCTCATTTAAACCAGCACTTGAGGGAAGCTTTAAAATCTATATAGTCATTGAAAATTTAAAAGTAAGTAAGATTGTTAAAATCAAATAAAGGATAGTAGCGTAGATTACTTGGCATTTAAAGATCTGGTTTTGCTAAAATAGTTTAATTTTGTTCATAGTAGTCATCAATGGCTTAATGTTATATTTGTTTTAGGTTTATTGTTTTTATTTTGGCTGTGTTTGAATGGGTGGTTTTGGGTTGGGTATGAGATGTGACGTTGGTGTCTGGGAGGACTTTTGTTGGGTTAGATTCCTCTTTTCTTTTGGATGAATTTTTCTTGTATTTCTTCTAGTTCTTTGTAGCTTTTGTTTTGGATGAGGTTTTTATATTTTCCAGCTAGTTTTTGTGCTTTGTTTTTTATTGGTTGTAGGATTATTGCTCCATCTTCATTGATTTTTACTGTGAAGACTTTGGATTTTACTTTGTTTCTTAGATTCTTTGGTATTTGTATTCTTCCTTTGTCGTCTATGTATGTTATTGCGTGTTTCATTTCCAGATGCATTATAAGTTCAATGACGTATAGGTTTTGTGGTTGAGGATGAATTTTTGAAAGTTTGTTTTCGTAATGTTTATTTGTGGTTTTTGTTTAGTGGGTGTGGTGGTTGTGTGGCTAGTGAAGAGGAGTTTGTTCAGTGTCCTTGTGGTAGGATAATTAGGGATGCTGGTGAGTATAGGTTGGTGTTTTTGAGGCGTGGTGCTTTTGAGGTTGATATTTTGTGTCCTAATGAGGTTTGTTATCTTAAGGAGTTGGGTTATGTTAAGTTTAGGTTTAATGATGGTGAGATTGTTTTGGAGAGTGCTGAGTTTTATCCTCCTTTTGTTACTTGGAATTCTAGTAGGTTGGGTTTTGAGAAGACGTCTAGTATTTTGAAGGAGCATTTGAGAACTATTGTTAGGGAGCTTATTGATTGGAATGAGGTTAAGAGGGCTTTGGGGAGAAATGAAAAATAGGTTTTAGTTGCTTAATTGTTTTGGTGATTTAATTGGCTTGTTTGAGGCAGGTTATTGAGGCAGTTGATTTACTTGATAGTGCATATGTTAATGGAAAAATTGTGAAGGAGAAGTTGAAGGAAAGAGGATTAGAGAAAGTTGAAGTTGAAAGATTAAGTGGAGAGAAGGGGCATACTGATTTCATAAAGATAGTTATACCGGGAAGAAGGGGAAAGCTGGCTGGTGGCAGTGCACCTACACTTGGGATTCTCGGTAGGTTGGGTGGTGTTGGTGCTAGGCCGGCTATGTTGGGATTAGTTTCTGATGCTGATGGTGCTATTGTTGCTTTAGCTTGTGCATTTAAGCTTGCAGACATGATTAAGCATGGAGATATCTTGGACGGGGATGTTATTATAACCACACATATTTGCCCTAATGCTCCAACCACCCCGCATGAACCAGTTCCATTTATGGGCTCACCCATAGACATCTTCACAATACTTGAAAGGGAAGTTGATGCTAGAATGGATGCAATATTGTCTATTGATGCAACTAAGGGTAATAGAGTTATTAAAGTAAATGGCTTCGCCATAACTCCAACAGTTAAGGAGGGATGGATATTAAAGGTTAGTGACGATTTAATTGATATTTATGAGAGAGTTACTGGAGATGTAGCAAAAATTGTTCCCATAACCATGCAAGATATAACTCCCTATGGAACAGGAATCTATCATATAAATAGCATAATGCAGCCATGGTTAATGACCAGTGCACCAGTAGTGGGAGTAGCAATAACTGCTAGACTTCCAATAGCAGGATGTGCCACTGGAGCAACCTACATCAACAGCCTAGAAGCAGCCACTAGATTCTGCATAGAAGTAGCTAAAGACTACACTAGAGGAAAATGTAGATTCTATGACGAAGAGGAGTATAAGAAGATAGTTGAACTCTTCGGCGAAATGAAAAACTTAAGAAAAGTGGTAAAAAGAACTAAACTTTAACCTACAATCATCCATTAAAAGTCAACACAATCATATTTAACTTAGAAAATGATCTAAAGCAGTTAAACTTAATTTCACATCACTCAAGGTTATATTCTCAATAATCAAGGGACCAGACAAACCTTTACCTAAAATTTTCTCTAAGGCTTGACGCCAATTTAATGAACCTCTACCTAAACCCCAATGCAAATCACGTTTACCATTATTGTCGCTTATGTGAAAATAGACTATCTTCTCTGAAAGAAGCTTAAGGTAATCATCAAATAAACCAGTCAATAAGGAGTGAGGAATGTCTAGAACCATTCTAAAATTACTAGCCAACTTAAAGAAGGATTTAAAATCACTTGGAGAAATAATTGTAGCTCTCAGTGTAGACAAATTCGCGAGGAGAGGTACAATACCATAATCACTACATAAATCACCTACTTTAAGTAAAAATTCAATGCTTTCATTTATTGGCTCATCTAAATCACTAAATAGAAAAGTGAAAGGGTCTCTCAATCCTGGATGAAAAACTATATATTTACAATCAAGCTTTCTAGCGTGTTCTATACAACTTAGAGTAATATTATGATTGCATCTGCGTAAAACTGGATTAGTTGCGGAGAGGTTAACTGCGGCATATGGAGCATGCATAGAGAGAACCAAATCTAAATCCCTAGCTTTTCTACTTAAAGCCCTCAATTTATCCTCCTTATCCTGTAGAAAGTGTAATCCATCATCAACAAATTCCCATAATTGAACAAGTTCATTGTCAATATGATTTATAAGGAAATCAATACTCCTATTCATGGTAAAAAGAGTTGAAACTCCAACTTTAAACTTCATTAAACCCACCCTAATAATACCATGTTTCAGTGAAGTTATGTTCAGGAAGCATTTGAAGCTTTGGATCAAATCTACCCTTACATATAGAGTATAAGGGGCAATTACCATAACAATTACCTATTAAATCCATTACTGGACAGTCTATCCTATTACAACCAGTCACGCATACAGGTGCATCACGTCTACAACAATACTTACCAAATAACCATAGAAAATCATCTAAAACTGTTGCCCTAACCTTAGAGAAAGCTGAAACCAGTTTATATGTCTCCCTAACTCTAATTCTAAGTGCATAGTCTTCAGTTGAAGTAAAGCTTTTCCCCTCACTAATCTTATTTAAAGTTTCATCGTCAACGTGAACTATCCCCAATCTCAAGGCAATTCTAGTTAGATGATTATCAACTGCAACATTGAGATTATCTTCATCCTTCACTTCAAAAAGACCACGCCTCTCAAGAAACTTTACAAGTAAAAAAGCCTTCTTCTCAACTGGATCCTCATAAGCTCTAAAAATTTTAAGTCTTTCAATCAATCCCTTACCATTATGATAGAGATAACCCTTCGACTCCTCTATCAAATTCAGAACAGAACCATTATAATGCTTAATAAGCTTAGTTGCTGCATCTCTAAGAAGAAAAGCTCTAACATCAGGATCCCAAACCCATTTAGGTAGGGGAAAGTCAACTCTAAACCATTCAAGAATATCATGAGTTGAAATATTCTTCATATTATGAGGTAAAAAGATTTCAGGATCGGAATTAAACTTTAATTTACCAAGCCTCCAAAGTAAATTTGCACCACGAAACTCTCTTCCATGAATACGCCCATTAAAAGGCATATCACCAATACCAGTTCTATGATCAATTGCAACCATGAAGAAAAAGTAATCTGCAACCAATTCATCATCACAATCTAAACTAGGATAATATAATTCATCAGTAAATGATGAAGGATAAAAACGAATTTTACTTAAAAGAAAACCTAAATAGCGGCATAACTCAAGATTTAATCCAATCTCCAATAAATTCACCCAAGAAACAATATAGATAAGTGTAATATTAGGTTTATATGCTAGACACATAAAGAACGATAGCAATGTGATAAAAATGAAAATACTAGCATGGGATGAAAAGAGAGGTGTAATGAAACTAAGAGTTGAAAATCAAGATGATCTATGGCTACTATACAATATAATCGATGAAGGCGACATAGTATATGCCAAAACATCAAGAGAAATAAAGGTTGGAGAGAGAAGCGCAAGAAAACCCATGATACTAGGTATAAGGGTTAAAAAACTAGAATTCCAATCATTCACAGAGAGATTAAGGATCAATGGAATCATAATTGAGGAACCCGAAAAATACGAGGAAAGAGGATTTAGAGGAAGCCATCACACAATAAATTTAGACATTGGAAAAGAAATAGTCATTATAAAAGAGAACTGGTCAAAGCAAACAATTAAAAGAATCAATGAAGCATGCAAAAAAACTAAAATGAAAACCATGATCCTATCAATAGATGATGAAGAAGTTGCAGTTGCAATTTTGAGAGACTATGGCGTTGAAATATTATTTGAAATGGCACTAAGACTACCGGGGAAAAGAGAAGCACAAAGAAGAGAGGAAAAAATGATGAAAAAACTATCTGAAATAGCTAATAAAATAAAAGAATTAGTTAAGCAAACATCAATCGAAACACTAGTAATATCAGGACCAAGCTATATGAGAGAAAAAATAGCTGAAAGAATTAAGAAAATTTTTGCAAGTGAAAAATTGAAGCCAAGAATATACGAAGAAAACACCTCCAATGGCGGAGTGAGAGGAATTTATGAAACTCTAAGAAGAGAAGCAATCATGAAAGCTCTAAGTGAATATGGAATAATTGAGGAAGCAAAATTAATTTCCGAACTACTCGAACTACTCATAAAAAATGAAGGAAAAGTTGCCTTCGGAATAGATGAAATTGAGAAAATGGCTAAGATGGGAGCAATTGAAAAATTATACGTAATCGATGAAATTTTACACTCCTATGGTGAAATAAGACTTAAAATTGAAAAAATAATGAGAGAAGTTGAAGCTAAAAGAGGAAAAATAAAAATATTCAGCTCAATACATGAGCCAGGAAAACAATTAAAATCACTGGGAGGAATGGCGGCAATCCTAAGATATAAGCTTAAAAACTTATCATAACCATTTATTATATGGCGATGATGTCGCGTGTAAGGGCTGAAAATTGATGAGCCAGCTGAGCACTGAGCCAATAATTATTAAAAATTAATGAAGAAGAGTATTTACTTCGAAAAAATATATAATTATTTAAAAATAATTCAACTATTTTCTTTTTTAAAAAGTAGCACTCAATGAATATTTGAAAAAAGTTCACATAAAAATAAAAGTAAGATGTCTTGAGAAAAATATGGGGTAGTAAATAATTAGGTGTAAAAAATGAGCTGGAAAATGTGTCCACACTTCAGAAAATACGTGAAAGCCATAGACAATAATTGTATCAAGATAATTAGAAGTTTAAACAGAGTTAAATCAAGAAACCTCTCATTAGTGGCCAGAGAAACGGAGATGCCTCCAGCACTAGTTCATTACTACTATGACAAACTTGCCAGGAGAGGAATCCTAAAACTAAATGTAGACATAAACCTAGAAAAACTAGGATTAACACCAGTAGTAATAATGGCAAAACCATTCTATAATGCAATCGACCAGGCGGAAAAAGCATTAAAAACCATTGATTATTGGAGGGAAATTTCAAGATGCTATCTTTCAGATCAAACATACTATTATTGCTACTATGCCATTCCAACAGAGAAGAAACGATTATTTGAAAACTTCATAAAGGAATTGAAGCAAAGAAAAATAATAGACAAATTACAAGTATACTGGAAACCTAGAAAAGAACATTCAAACCCTAATTTCCAATGGTTTGACACCAAGAATAAGCAATGGAATTTCGAATGGAATGAATGGATTGAAGAAGTATTAACTTATGTTTCAAGTTCCCCAAAGGAAGTTAGTATTGAAGGAGCATTAGAAAAAGAGTCATATGCACCACTTGATGAAACCGACTTCTTCATATTAAGAAAAATTGAGGAGGATACAGAAGTAACCTTTAAAGATTTAGCATTAATGCTAGGCGTAACTCCACCAACAATAAGATACCACTATTATAAACATTTGGTGAACTATGGCATAATAAGAGGATACAAACCAAGCATCTATCCATATCCAAAACAATTTGCACATCTATCAATCGTAAAAATAAAATTTGATACACCACAGAAACTTGAGGCATTCATTAAATCACTTGAAGAAAAACCATTTGTACAACAAGTAATGATCTATGAAAAGGAATTATTACTACTAATGAAAACATACATCTTAATAGACCAATTGCCAGGATTTATTAGAGCACTGACACAACTGCATGCTCAGCAAGTCGTTTCAAAATATAGTTGGTGTCTAATCGATCCTGAAAAAGATTGGGAACAACTATTACCAGCTAAACTGTATGTAAAAGGTAAGTGGCAATATCCTCATGAGAACTATATTAAAGCTTTAGATACAATAAAACAGTGAAATCATAAATTTAAATCTCAATATTTGACTTTTTTTATATCACAGAGACTGAGCTACTATAAGTTATAATAAAAAATTTAAGCAGGAGATGCTTCTCTCAAATTTAGGAGGCTACCAACGTGATAATAAGAAGTGAAGAGGAAGAAGAGTGGTGGGAGGAACTCGAAGAAGAAGAAGAGGAATGGGAAGAAGAGTGGCCTGAGGAAGAATGGGAGGAAGAATGGGAAGAGGAGTGGGAGGAGGAAGAGGAAGAAGAGGAAGAATGGTAGTATTACAAGAAGATTATCAATGCTACCTACACTATTTGGGTAAGAAGTCCTCAGGGCGAGGTATTTCTGGAGGTAAACCCTTTCTCTTTCTTATCTGCTTAATTTTCTCCATTGTCAATTGAGATGGAACTGGAGCCCATCTCGAAAACTCTGTACTCCAGAAGCATCTTCCTTGAGTAGCGCTTCTAATTTGATCTGCTAAATCAAAGGTTTCCGATACAGGAATTTCACCCTTAACTAGCATTAGCATTCCATGCTGCTCCATTTGATGTATTCTTCCACGCTTAGAAGTTAAAACTCTCAGCAAGCCGCTTAAGAATTCTTGTGGAACCTTTGCCTCTATTTTTAACAAGGGCTCTAAAAGTATTGGTTCAGCCATTAGGAAAGCTGCGAAAATTGCATCCTTAGTGGCAGGCATAATTTGGGCGGGTCCTCTATGCGCAGGGTCTTCATGAACCATTGCATCTACAAGCTTAACCTTCACACCTCTAATGGGTTCTTGACATAGTGGACCTGCTTCCATTGCCCATCTAAAACCAGAAATAATTGTATCCTTTATATCCCTTAGATACTGTACACCCTTTGTAACATCAACTAAAATGTTAAGATGCTCATCTATAGCCCATATTCCCCTCGCTTCATTGGAATCCCAATTAGCTTCTCCACGAAGTATTTTGGCACGTGTTCTCCAGTCTTGGTCCTCATAAACCTTTCCATCAGCCAACAACTTTAGAGTAGTTTCATCTAGAGGCTCAATTGAAATATATACTCGATTATGTTTATTAGGAGATTTTCCTTCCACAGGGCCAGCTGTACGTTTAATACTCTCTCTATAAACAACAATTGGCGGCGACGTCTCTATAGGTATGCCACCAGTTCTCTGCTGTAAATCCCATAAGGCAATTTCAAGATGCAAAGTACCCATACCGCTAATCAAATATTCTCCAGTCTCCTCATTAATTTTAACTTGCAACGTTGGATCCTCAATAGCCATTTTCCGTAACGTTTCTACTAGCCTCGGCAAATCACTACTTCGCTTAGGCTCAATGGCAATAGTTACAACGGGTTCACTAATATACTTTAATCGCTCAAAGGGCGGCATAACATCCTTATATTTTAAATCTACAATGGTTTCTCCAGCTCTAGCTCTATCCAAACCTAAGAGAGCAACAATATTACCTGCACTAACCTCATTAGCCACTTCACGATATGGACCCATATACAAACCTACTTGCTGAACTCTACCACTACTCCTAGCCATAATTAAGTATACTTCATCACCATTATGGACAGTTCCACTGAAAACTCTTCCAGTTGCAACTAGACCTGCATGTGGATCAACAACAATTTTACTTATACAGACAACTAGTGGACCATTAGGATCACAATTTAACATCGCCTTACCAATCTCACTATTCAAGTCACCTGACCAAAGTTTAGGTATCCTATATCTCTGAGCTTCACGGGGATTAGGAATATGCTCCACAACCATGTCAAGTATAGCTGCATATAATGGAAACTCCTTTGCCAGCTCCTCAACAGCCTCTGGACCACTATTATATGCATCAATAATGTCACTAAACTTTAACCCCCTCTTCTGCGCAATAGGTATAGTGACACCCCATTTATGTAGAGCTGAACCAAATGCAACTTGACCCTTTGCTGGATTAACCTTCCATTTATCCTTAAATTCAGGCTCAGCATACAAATCTATTAATGCATTAAAATCACGAATAATCTCCATCAATTTCTCTTGAATTTCAGATGGAGACAATCTAAGCTCACGAATCAACCTATCAATCTTATTAATATACAAGAGAGGACGAACTCTTTCCTCAAGACCTTGCCGCACCACAGTTTCCGTCTGTGTCATAACACCCTCAACAGCATCCACAACTACAATAGCACCATCCATGACTCTAAGCGAACGTGTAACGTGACCTGTGAAATCTACGTGTCCAGGCGTATCTACAAGGTTAATTACATATGGTTTACCATTCCATTCATGATAAAGGGATACGTTAGCAGCTTTAACTGTCATTTGTCTCATTTGTTCAATGGGCACATAGTCTAAGGCTAAGGCTTTACCAGCCACCTTAGGGGAAATCATACCAGCAGCCATTAAGAGAGAATCAGACAACGTTGTCTTCCCATGGTCAACATGGGCTAAAGTACCAATATTTCTAACCTGCTCTAAATTTCTCATCAATTTCAAGACATGCTCAGTTGTTTTGAACTTTACCATTGTACATCACCAACATCTAAACTAGAACTTGAAAGATAATACGAAAAAGGTTTCTTAAGTTTTACTACTACAACGCACTTCATCTCAGCCAGTTTCAGAAACAGATTTACATTACAAAGCCAAATATAATGACGTGAAGAAAATACGTGAAGTAGAAATAGCATTTGACAAATATGCCGATAAATATGATGAATGGTATATAAAGCACAGGGAAGTCTTCATTAATGAATTAAAGGTGCTGAAGTCCCTCAAACTGAAAGGTAGAGGATTAGATATAGGTGTAGGTACGGGAATCCTATCATCAAAAATAAACATAGAAGTTGGAATAGACCCATCAGTAAAAATGATAAAAATAGCTAAAAAAAGAATGGAAGTAATTAGAGCAATTGGAGAGAAACTTCCCTTCAAATCATCAACTTTCCACTATGTCTTGATGATTGCAACTCTATGCTTCCTAGAAAATCCCATACAAACATTAAAGGAAGCTTGGAGAGTACTGAAAGAAAACGGGTTAATAGTTACATGCATTATACCCAAAGACTCAAAATGGGGTATGGAATATGAAAAGAAAAAATACGAGGGACATAAAATATATCGCCACGCTAACTTCCGCTGCATTAAAGAAGTAAATGAGTTATTAAGAAAAGCAGGATTCTCAATTATCGAATACAAGTCAACATTGAGTTATGGTCCACATGAAAAAGCAAAAATAGAAAATCCATCGGAAAACATAAGAGATAAAGGCTTTATATGCATTAAAGCAAAAAAGCAGTATTCACAATAAAAATAAGAAGATTTAACCAAAAGCTTTACTCTCTAAAATATGTTAAATAGCTTCTAATTCCAGTATCCTTTTAACATGCATTGAACATGCCACTTCGAAATATTATTTTACATTTAAACTATATTTGAAGCAGAATCATTAAAAATATAATATTTAAATTTTTACTAATTAAATAGAAACAAAATTAGCT
>Ga0180301_10005140_pt1 | contig 10042 bp, 18 predicted proteins | sample GuaBasSediGuay16_FD_121797 | JGI IMG/M metagenome (GOLD analysis project Ga0180301, IMG submission 121797) | Subseafloor sediment microbial communities from Guaymas Basin, Gulf of California, Mexico - Guay16, Core 4569-2, 12-15 cm | ecosystem: Environmental > Aquatic > Marine > Hydrothermal... | reverse complement strand
TTAAGGATCTTCAGGATCTCTCTTTTATTGATCATAGGGACCTGACTACTTTTCATTGACAGCCTCCTGAGGGATTCTCTTTACAGGTATAAAGGAAGCAACCCTAAATAGCTTCTCAAAATTCTTAGGAGTCTCAAGGAACACAAAGAAGGTTCTGTAAGTACTGAAAGCCACTGGTAATCCTTCACAAATTCCTATGAACTCCCTCCATGACCACAGGGTTCCAGTCAAGAGTAGTATGAAGCAATCTTCTCCTATAATAGCAGTAGGGACTCCGGAAATGGAGGACCCAAAGAATGTCGCATATTTAAGATTCTTCAGATCACTCGGGACTATGTCTTTCAAAGGTTTCTCGAGTTCTACTCTATAGCCAATCCATGTTGGTAAAGAGATCACAAGGATTCCACGATCGCTCCTGATCTTAAGACTCTCTAAGAACTCTTCTACTATAGCTACACCTTCTATTCCTCTGTAGTCCTTTACTGTAGGGAAAGCAGTCTTTATCGACTTCTTCAGGATTCTTATGATCTCTCTTTCGTCAATCATAGGAATCTCTCTAATAACATCTGATTGAGTCAATAATAATTTAACCTTTGGGTGAGGCAGCCTTGATGGGAGTATCTATTACCGGGACCCATTTGAAGGAAAAAGACAACAAAGAAGGAAGGCAGGAGAAGAGTACTAGAAAGTAAACAAGGCAGCCTTACTGAGTATATCTATTACCGGAGACTTGATTAAGAAAAAGACAGAAAAGAGAACTAAGGAGCAATAAAATAACTTGAATAATAGCAAGAGATAAAAGTCATAGGGTAGCCTTGCTGGGTGTACCTATTATCGAGAGTATATAGAAAGAAAAAGAAGAAATAATAAGAGTGAACAAGGCAACCTTATCAAGTATATCTGTTATCGAAGTTTACCTAAAAGAAAAAGATAGAAAGAATACTAACAAGAAGAAGAGAAATCAGGAAGAGAACTAGAGAGAGAAGAGAAGAGTAAGAGACTTACTTTACTACTACTCCTCCTTAGCATCCTTAGCACTCTTTACTTTCACTCTCAGGGGCCTAGGAGATTCAGAGTAGAAGTAAATAATCTTTATATAAGAGGACTTGGATTTCTTGTAGGATGACAGAAGCAAGCTTCCTTGGAGACTCTATTAACAGGCTCCTGGACTCCTTGGGAGTAGATGAGTATAGATGGTGCATAGAAATCTCATTAATAGATAACAAGGTCTCCTGCAAGTCCATGGTGAGGAGTCTAGATGGTAATATAGATGAGCTCTTTGAGGGCTTCAGAGGACTAGCTAAAGAATGGAGGAGGAGAGGAATAGAGGTAACCTTGCGGAGGAGAGATGATAGAATAACAATGAAGGCAGAAGTAGACTTGGAAGACCTCAATATATTGATGGATGCACTGCTCTCCTATCTTCCTTTCCTAAGAGCCGATTCCAGGGGTGGAAGCTCATGAGACTACTCTCTCTGTTCAAGAAAACAAGGAAGGTCCCAGAGAAGGATAGTCCTGCTGATCTCATCAGAAAAGGGGTCTGTCCTAATTGTAGATGCTCTGATAAGTGGTTGTTAGGACCCAGAGGTGGCCTTGCTAGAAATATCAAGTGTGAAGAGTGCGGTGAAGTCTACAATGTGACTCCCATTGGGGTCGAATGGAAGGATAAGCTCTATTATTACAAGGAGCTTAGGTAGGCTCATGAGCACTTTATTGAAGGATGAAGAGCTATTGAAGTCCTTTTGTGATAGAGTTCTCCCTGAACTCAAAGATGATGAGGTTCTCTTGTCTGTATTGATAGCTAGGAAGAAGTACGGAGCATTCTCTAAATCTGAGAGAGTCCTCGATAGAGTGATATTGAAGGACTCTTCCCCTGACTATGTTCTAAGAAAGATAAGGAAGCTCTCCTTTGTAGAGTCTTGCTACTATGACTCTAAAGCAGAGAGAGAAGTCTCCTCTGACGTCATGGTCATCTATATAGACGTGCAACCTAAGAGCTTCCTCAGAGCCTTCTCTATTCTCAGCAGGGAAGTGGGAGAGTGGACCTACCAGGCCATAGTCTCGGAGGACTTTGATAGAGGAGTCTTCAAGAGACTAGATAGCAAGCTCTTCTCTGCTTTAGCAAGAAGTACTTCAAGGCAACCTTACTATCTGCTAGATATAGACAGCAAGGACTCTAAGACTCTAAGAGAAGTAGTAGACTTACTAGGAGAAGAGGTAGTATGGATATCAGAGACCAGAGGAGGCTACCATGTCATAGTAAATAGAAGTAAGGAGATGGGCAGCCTTATCTATAGTAGACTGAGTACTAGGAAGGAGATAGAGATTTCTACTAAGCAAGGACTCACCCCAGCACCAGGAACTCTCCAGGGAGGATTCCTGGTGAGGAGGGTAGAGTTAAAATAGCTAGGTAGAGAGTCTCTCTTGTGTTCTTTAGAAAGAGAACCTATTACAGCCCTGAGTATCTTGCCTCTCTGGTAGATGACTTTCTGAAGAAGAAGGGACGAGTCCCCTATGAGAGGGTTTTTCCTTCTAAAGTAAAGAGGTCTAGGAAGGTATTCTTTAAATCGGAGTATCCATGGGGGGCCTATGAGATCATAATCAAGAGAGGAAAGAAGGGTCTCTTCAAGATCACTCGTGATAAGACTCTTACCTCTGGAGAGACTGGATCGGTTCCTCTGATCAACGTCGTCTTCTCGATGGATCAAGGTGGAGTAGACTTCTACTATGGATTCCCTACTATAAAGATAAGTCCTTATGATAGAGAATTCATGGTACTAGAGACTGAGAGGTATAGAGCATTCTATTGGGAGTCTCCTGAGGATAAGGTCTCCTTCCTGATCTTTATTCCTGGATGCATAGTTATTGGTGATTGCATGCCTTCAATCTATAGTAGGTCTGGGAGGACCCTGTGGATAGTGATGTGGCAGGGCTTCGATGTGAATCTATCAGAGGTTGAGATTCAAGGAGCAGGAAAGAAACTAAGGAGGGAAGATCTCCTGAGAGTGTATTCAGTAGGAGGATGGTCCTGGCCTAGGTATTCATTACCGAGGGAACTTCTCTTCTCCGTGGTAGAGTTCCTATTCTTAGAATAGCAAAGGTAATCTTTATATAAGATTGCATGAGTAGTAATCTTATGTCAAGATGGAAGAGAGAAGAGGTGAAGTTTCTCTTAGATAACTTTGATCGGATGTCTCTTAAGGACCTAGCTAGAGAATTAGGAAGGTCTTATGAGTCTGTCAAGGCTAAGTCTAGATCACTAGGACTCAAGAAGATGCAGTATAGAAAGTGGACTAAAGAAGAGATAGAGTTCCTAAGAGAGAATGCTGATAAGATGACTATCAAAGAGATGGCTCAGAGGTTAGGAAGATCCTATGATACTACTAGAAGAGTCTTTCGTCTCCTAGATCTCAAGAAGCAAGAGAAGAGAAGATGGACTCCTGAAGAGGAAGAGTTCATACTAGATCACTATGGTAAGGTTCCCTTGAAAGAGATGGCCAGGAAGCTAGGAAGGTCCTATGACTCTGTCAAGTGGAAGGCAGAGTCATTAGGTCTCAAGACTAAAGAGCTAAGAAGATGGTCAGATGAGGAAGTCTCTTATCTCTTATCTAACAAGGACAAGTCTTTGAGAGATCTCTCTTTAGAACTAGGAAGGAGTCCGAGAGCAGTTCTCAGGATGCTCTCTAAACTAGGAATCAGAAAGAAAGAGCATCCTCACAGAAGATGGACTAAGGAGGAAGAGGAGTTCTTAGTAGAGAACTATCCTAAGATGACTCCTAAAGAGATGGCATCCAAGTTAGGGAGGACTCTAGATAGTGTGAAGGGCAAGATAAGAACTCTAGGACTCAAAGGAATAGATAGAAGGAGGAAATGGAGTGATGAGCAGAAGGAATTCCTAAGAGAGCATGCCAAGGACTTCACAGTCAAAGAACTCTCAAAGATGCTAGGAAGGACTGAGTCTTCTATAAGAAACATGCTCAGACTCATGGGCCTCAGACCTAAACTAATGAGAAGAGGAGCACCAAGACAAAAGATAGATGAGGAGTTAGTAGAGAAGATCTTGAATCATGAGTTCTCTAGTCATGAGATCAAGAGGATGATCTTCAACTCTAGTGAACTTGCTAAGAAGATTCTGAAGAGGTTCGGTCTTCTTTAAGTTCTCTATGGTAATCTTTATATAAGATGAGGAAGAATGAGAGAGCATGAGAGAGAACTACCTCTTTAGGTTCTTGAAAGGGCTGACCTTAAGCTATGGAGCTATTCTTAGATCAGATACTGAGGAGGTCTCAAGGCTCTGTAATAGAGTACAAGAGCTCATAATAGAGCCTCTGAACAAGTACTTAGAGGAGACAGAAGACCTGCCTCCTGAGAGGAGATTCCCTCCTCTATACCTAGGGATCATAACATTGATAGGAGGCAATCTCATCAAGAACCGTGAGACTACAGCAGAAGACATCTCAGATCTCCTGTCGGGTCTCCTTGTGTTCCTTGCTAGAGAAAAGGGAATTTCTCCTGAGGAACTGATGCTGGAAGTTCTTAATAGAAGACTGAGATCTTGAGTAGAGACTCTACTATGTCCCATGGTACTCCTTTTATGAGATGAATGAAGGGGGACTCTTTCCATGGAGAGCCTCCTAGAATTAGCCAATCATGGATTAGTCCTACTGGTCCAAAGGAGTCCTCGAGCCATAGTACTCTAAGGGATTTAGAGAGAGAAGGGATCCCTATGGTTATGGAGTCTTCTATCTTATAGTATAGGTTCTCTTCCTTCTGATACTCCTCTGTGAGGACTTTCAATAGAAGAGGGAGCTCCTCCTTCTTTAATTCAACAGAGACATAGTAGAAGCGATGGAATATGATAGTGAGTTCCTTCTCTACTTTGGAGGGCTCCAGTTCGATCTCCTCTGGGGCTAAGTAGAACTCTAGAGTGAATTTCTTTGCTTCATAGTAGATCTCTAAGAGATCCTTGACTATTATCTCCAGGGTTGGGTCTACTAGTAGACTCATTAGAGAGTCCTAGGGTCTCTGGAATTTAAGACTTTCTAATCAATTGAGTAAGGCAGCCTCTCCAAGTCTCCATTTTCTCTTAGGATTCAATCAAATCCTCCAGTCGTTTTGATGCAAATTACCAAGGATTTGAGATCGGAGTCCTGAATCTTAATTCTACACTTGCAGAATTCTCCGTTCTCTCCTATTCATTGAGTAAGAGATGCGCGTATCGTATTCTAATGATTAAAGAAAGAATAAGAGAGATGATACAGAAGAGACTCTCAAATCACTACAGAAAGATGAGGATCTTAGGAATTGATAGAATCAGGACCTCTTCTCCTATCTTTAATCTCTAATAGAGCATCCACTTCATCCTTACTTCCTACTATTCTTGCAAGTCCTATTACTTCTCTTACATCTCTAGTCCTCAAGGCTGCCTTCTCTGCTATGTACTGAGCTAAGTCCCTGGGCAGTCCTTCTCTCTTTACTAAGACATTGGTAGCTATTCTGATGAAGTCCTCCTTAGAATACTCTTCAAAGTAGAACTTGAAGTGAAATCTAGAGAGGAGCTCCTCTGGTAGTCTTGATATTCTATTAGCTGCTGCTATCACCATAGTAGACAGCTGGGCTTCTCTCAGTCTTCCATACTTCACTTCTTTAATGAGACCAGACTCCATCAGAGATAAGAGGACAGGGAATTCCTTCCTTGGCATCTTATCTATCTCATCTATCATCAGGACTCTTGGTCTCCATGTATAGAGTAGATCGAAGAGTCCTGCCCTGGTAGCATGAGACCCTATTACAAGGCAACCTCCTATTCTCCTTAGTTCTTCTAAGATAATAGACTTCCCAGAGGCTGGCTTGCCCCACAAGAGAACATGGACTGGTCTGCTGTGATTGAGAGTAGCTTCTAAGGCTTTCTTTATTACTGCTATTACATCCTCATGTCCTTCCACTACAGAGAATAAGTCATCTGGTATCTTTACAGAAGAGTAAGAGTCTCTCTTCTTCTCATACTCTTCTATAATCTCTTCGGCTTTCTCTCTGTCCTTAATAGCATATAACTTCATAGACCTAGACTCATAGACCTTCTCTATAAGTCCTAGGTTCTCTAGAGTCTTTACTACAGAAGGAGGGGCTCCTATCTCTGAAATCTTCCATCCTCTAGAGTTATATTTCTGCAGCTGCTTCTCTTCTAACTCTAATGCTTTCTTGAGTAGAGTGACTCCATCCCTATTAATCAGTTCTAATAGACTCATGATCTTAACTAGAGTTTCTCCTATATAAAGATTACAAAGAAAAAAGAAAGAGAAAGAGAGACTCAGAGTCTATTGAGGAACTCTTTGACTTCTTTGAGAGCTTCCTCATTTACTCTGTACTTAGAGTTCTCTTTAGTCAATAGACCTGCCTTTGCTAGACTCTGTACCTTAACGAACATTGCCTGGGGAGACTTGCCTAGGACCTTTGCTATCTCATTAAAACTAAGAGGCCTGTGCTTAAGAGCAGCCAAGACCTTTATGGACATTGGAGATCCTAGGGCCTTTATAGCTGCTGGGACTTCTATCTTCAATGACTCTACTGCAGTCCTTATCTTCTGGGCCTCCTCATCACTTATACTCTTAGGTCTCTCAACCTTCTTCTTCTCCTTAGTTTTAGTCTTGGTTTCAATCTGGGTTTTCCTTACTTCCATCTGGGTCACCTCACAATCTCCTTAAGGACTTCCCCTATATAAAGATTGCGATTTCTGGACTCTGAAGTCCTTGATCTTATATCCTCTTGGAGTGACTTCTACATATCCACATTTGACTAGAGATCCTAGGCCTCTAGAATTGAATCCTCTCTTCTCTAGTTCTGATAGGAAGACCCTCCTAGGAAATTCCTTCCCTCTATTGTCTACTAAGAACCTGAGGACCTTCTTCTTTATCCCTACAGCTGATACTGTGGTAGGTTCCTTAGTAGACTCTGCTAGGCTCTTACTGATGGTCATCACTTTTCCTAGTCTCTTAACTACTACTTCAGTCTTCCACTTATTCTTGAATGCTATGACAAGGTGGCCTCCTACCATCCTTACATCGTACTCTCCTGGTTCCTCTATAGGTATCCTGAGTAGCTCTTCAGTTCTCTTGTTATAGATGCAGAGATACCCTTCTATCTCTACATAGATGAAGTTCGAGTCCTCCTTTATAGATTTAATCAAGGTTCCCTTACTAGGTTCCATTCTCTCACCTGTTATTACATCCTATGGCCTTACTATATAAAGATTGCTCACTCTTATCAGAAGTCTGATTCCTAATGTTCTATAGATTGATAAGACTTCTCTATAGAACTCAAGGAATCTAGAATAGATACTTTGGATTCTATAGATGCAGATCAAGAAGCTCGTACGTCCTGTTTCTCAGTGAAATACTAGTGTAGAATTGAGATTTGGAATCGAGTGCTCAAACTCCTGGAAAAATGATCAATTCCACCTATCGTTTTGATTCAAATCACTAGAAAAATGAGCACATCGGATGAGATTAGACTCGACACTACGGAACACGCTTGATAAGCAATGACAAGAAAATACAAGTGCTGCGCTTGTATTTTAGTGATTTTTACCCCCTTACGAAGTAGCGAGGCAGGGTCTCAGATCACATAAATGATTGCAAAGAGAAAATAAGGCAGCCTTGCCTACAGGAAGATCAGCTGGACCCTCCCGTCTTTTCTAGTGACTAGTACATCATCAAAGAGCTCCTTGATTTCTCCCTCTTTAACCTCGACTTCCTTTGTAGGAATGTACTTCCATATCCTTGGTATCAATCCATCCAGTTCTTTCTCGAGTTCCTTATCACTGTTGTCAATGGCCCATCTGTAGAGTCTTCCTAGTCTCTCTATATCTTTCTTTCCTATCTTCTTCTCCTCTAGCCTCCTCTTCAACTCCTCGAGTTCTTTCCTAATTCTCTCTTTCAATTCCTCATCCCCATCCTCTTTCTGTTGTCCGATTAAATATGACAACTATCACAATCACAACCAGAGTACTCAACAAATGGGACTACAAATGCTGGTCTCCTTTCTCTTTTCAGCTCTTCGAATTTCTTGACAAGTTCACTTCTCTTCAGTATTTCTTTCACATCGTCAGGCTCAAAGTAGTAATCTTTAATGCTCTCGAACTCTTCGATCCCAATTTCCTTCTCTTCCTTATAGACCTCATTTGCCTTTATCAGTTTAATCTTCTCATCGTCTTCCTCCTCTTCCCGAACAAATTCCTTCAGCTCTCTAGTAAACCCTGGTAAATCTTCATCGTTAATGACTATCTCTTCTCCTCCATCCCTGCTGGCTTCGAAAAGGACGAATGTCAACCTCAACTTTTCTCTCTCTGCTCTCTCACGCCCTTCTTCTTGGAGAGAGAGAAGGGGTAGCATCCTATTACACTACCTCATAGTACTTCCTTTTCCAGTACTCTGCTTCCTCTCTTCCAGCCTCTGCTGCCTTGGCTCCCTCTTCCATCAGAGTCCTCTCATACTCCTCCTGGGCTTTCTGACATTCCTGGCAGGCTTCCCTGATCTCATTGAGAGTCCTTCTTATCTCTTCTAGGCTCTTCTCTATTCTCCTTATCTTGTCCTCCAGAAGGCAAGGCATCTACTCACTCTTACCTTTCTTCCACTTCTCATAGGCTGCCTTGCACTTCTCTTCTAAGTCTGGGACTCCTAGGAACTCTCCCATTTCCTTGGTAGTCTCTGTAAGATATACTAAGACTTTCTCTACTTCTCGGATATCTTCCATCATCTCGTCTACTTTCTCCTTACCAACAAATCCCATCAGGAGAGTGTAGACCTTCTGATCTAGATCTATTAGAGCATCTACGATTTCTTCCTTATTCATTAGATCACCTCCTTATCTTTATCCTGTAATTCTTTCATCTCTTCTGAGAACCTTTGCTTTGCCTTTTCTAGTTGTAAGGTACCCTTGAGAACTGCCCTCCTTAGCTCCTCAAGTCCTTCTGGTAGAGTCATCCCCTTCTCCCTTAAGCATATTCTAAAGAACTCATAGGCCATGTCCATGAACTCCTCTCCATCGAAGTCTCTTTCTCTTACTAGAACAGAACCCATTCCTATCATGCAGAGGTAGAAGGCTATTACTGCATTAGTAAACTCTTCCTGGTCTTCCTTACTAAGGTACTTCTTAGTAACCTTCTCTAGCTCCTCTCCCATCTTCAATGCTATCTCTTTTATCTCTTCTACTACCTCATCTGGAGCAAATGCTAAGGCTTTATATGCTACTCTCAAACCAGTCAGGAACTCATAGAGGCCATTCAAGACTTTCACCTCTTACTCTCTTAAGAATCCTCATTATATAAAGATTGCTCATCACTCTCTAGGATCGACTTCACTGTGATCTCATCTACTCCTTTCCACTCTGTCTCTCCGTCCTCATATTCTACTTTGATGAACTCCTGGTCAGGAGAGACCTCCAAGATTTTTACCTCATGGAGGTCTCCTCTAGAAGACTCCATGATTACTCTCTTTCCTACTAACCTAGGGAGGCCAGCCTTCTCCTCTAAGTCTTCTATGTAACTAAGGCATCTCTCTATGTTATTGATAGCAAGGTCAAGATCATCATAGGCTTCATCTAGTAAAGAGACAGTAGACTCTCTCCTCCGCTTGTCTGCTTTCTCTATTAACTCTTCAGTCTTTCTCTTAATCTCTCTTAATCTCTTTATCTCTTCCTCTAAGTTCCATCTGAGACCTTCCAATTCTTCCTTCATTCTACCACTAGGATTTTTGTGGCCTTGAGTTTTATATAAAGATTACTCACTCTGATCCTCAAGATCCGGATGCTTGAATAGTATCCTAGTAAGTTTCCTCTCCGCCTCTTCCCACTTCAACCTGTGCCCGGGGGTCTCTTTTGAGTCTCTCTTCATCCCTCTTATCTCCTCCTATTGATTCTATATAAAGATTGCTTACTCTTTCCTCGAGGAAGTGAAGACTAAGAATACTAAGTGAGAAGTGCTCTCTGTTCTCTAGTAAGAAGTCTCTTGCTCTTCTTTATTGGTGAGCTCTTCTCTCTTTCTTTC
>Ga0180301_10005139_pt1 | contig 10043 bp, 12 predicted proteins | sample GuaBasSediGuay16_FD_121797 | JGI IMG/M metagenome (GOLD analysis project Ga0180301, IMG submission 121797) | Subseafloor sediment microbial communities from Guaymas Basin, Gulf of California, Mexico - Guay16, Core 4569-2, 12-15 cm | ecosystem: Environmental > Aquatic > Marine > Hydrothermal... | reverse complement strand
TCATCCATACTAAACACGCTCCCTCCATTAGCTTCTACCTTGAAACCTGTGCTAGCTTCCTTTGAAAACAGGCTTAACTAGAAACAGGGCCATGTTGTAAACCATTAGTTAACCCTAGTTTATAAGAGTTAGCTACAATAAGTACAGCATAAATTTTTATGAAGCACAGTAGCACGCTTAACCCATATGATAGCTGAGAACATGAAGAAAAACAGAGAACTAACAATGTTAATTAAGAAAATAGCTATGCCAGAGTTTCTTCAAGAATACAGTGATAACTTTTGAAAGGCTAACGGGAATGATAAAGGGAGGATGCTAAATACAGCAATGTCGATGTTCCGGTAGCAAGCTTAGTGGAAAATTTAAGGAGTCCAAAACCACTGGAACACTTCACTTAAAATGGGTGGGAAAACTGTATTTCGTAGGAAAATAGGTGCTGTGATAAGCTTACTTCTTAAGTTATGTAGAGTTCTTTAAGTCTAAGGATTTTTATTCCAAATTTTCCTACATAGTTCTTTACAGATTCGCGAAGTAGATGCTTATCTTCGGAAACCATGTTTACTCGTTTCATTAGAGCTGAAGCTAGGTTTACGGCATCCGATGCGTACAAGTTTAACACCACTATTAATTCCTTTGCTTTCTCCAACAGAGAATGTACAGACATTACCTCTATGAAGCCTAGGTTCGCCATTTCCCTTAGCACATTATGGACTTGAACCACTTTATCCTTGGTGAAGCCTGCTTTTGCAAGACCTCTTACAACTTCTAAAAACACCCATTCAGACATTACTAGAACAATGCTTCCTGAAAGAACATTGTCTCTAAGCGTTAAAGCTTCTCCCTCAAACTCTTCACCCTTCTTAAACCACTTAACAATTACGGAGGAGTCTACAGCTACCCTAACAGTCAACGCTCATCCTCCTCTTCATGAGTCCCCACAACAGCCATAGTAACACTAGGCAACTCCTCAGTTCCCTCCCTAATTTCATCAATTCTCCTCCTTAACTCCTCAGCCCTATAGTGCCTAATTAAAAACTTTAACGCATACGTGAAAGCTTCAGTCTTACTACTAAAGTAACCTTGCTCAACAAGCTTCTCCACCTCACGCACCAAATCCTCATCCAACTTAAGGTTCACCTGCACCCTACCCATACCATCAACCCCAACAGTGTAGATTAAGAATATAGCTTATAAATCTACCTATAATATATAATTTTAAGGTCTTCCAAAATAACCTCTCAAGCATTTCCCCATGCTAACATAGGTGTTGATGTTGAGACACTTAGAATGAAACCGGTTAGTGCTGATATTAAAGAGTTAAACTCATGGATACTAGTTTATGGGTTTAAAGTTTTTGTTGAAAATTAGGAGGAAAGAGGTTTTCGATTTTGCTTAAAGGTTTACGTGAAGCTATGGGTTAGAGGAGGGTGACGAGGTTATTATTAGAGTTGTTGGTGATAGAATTGTTATTGAGCCTCTACCTGATAATCCCTTTAAGGTTTTAGGGGAAGTTATTGGAGAACCTTACCGTGAAGAAGAGGAAAAGAAGGCTACTGAATGGCTGATGCAACATGCCAATCGCTGATACTGAGCTACTGTTTCTTTTAAGTCCAAAAGATCCAAGATATAAGTTTGCATTAAAAACTATTAGTGAATTGAAAGGTAAACTACATGTGCCCGAATGTTGCTCTTTTAGAATACGAAATAACCCTTAAATCGCGCGGTAGAAGTTTTTCGCAAGTAAGGAGAGCTTTAGCATGTTTGAAGAAAATATTTATTGACTACAGTATTCACGAAGTATCTTCTCTAAACACAGATTCACTACTACTCCACCTAGACCCCGTGGAAGAACATGGGCTAAGCTTCTTCAACAGCCTAATAGCAGCTTCAGCTTTAAGAACAGATGAAACCATAGTATCTGATGGCAAAGCATTCGATAAAGTCAAAGAACTAAAACGAATACCCATATCGGGCAAAAAGGTTTAGGCTAAAATGAAGGTTAGAGGTGATGAGGTCCTTAAAGAAGCTAAGTATGAAACCTATAGATTAAGTGCAGTAATAGCTTTTGCCCGTGAAAGACAAGGCTCCAATAGTATCAGGTGTTATAAGGCTTAGTGTGTGCTGTAGCAAAAGAGAATATGAGGCTATGTAGTAGAGATGAAATATTAGATAGAATACCTTTTACGTGCTCTAATTTCTAATACTCTCTTGAGAGCTTAAATCTTAATTAAAAGCTGATAGAGCTACTTTAGGTAGTGTATTATGGTTTCTTCTATTCTTTTGCCGTTCAGTTTTTCAAAGTCTTTGTCAAAAGTGTAGAAGTGTCTGTACTTCTCATGCACTGCTGTAGCTAGTATTAATGCATCTATTTCTGGAAGTTTATGATCCTTCCTCACGTATGAGGCTTTGACACATATGTCTTGGTTTATGGGTATGATCTTGAATAGACTATGTAGGGGCTTCTTAATCTTAACGAATTTGTCTTCAACATTGAATTTAACGCTGTACATGTGGATTTCATGTATAGATATTATTGATATGGCTTTTGAGGCATGTTTCTTAAGCGCTTTTCTAGCTGTTTCGAACCTATTTTCCTCTCTAAATAGGTAAGCTATTAGGATGTTTGTATCATAGAATGCCCTATCATCTCTCACCATGTTTCCTTTCCCTATCAAGTTCCTCAGCTAAGTCTTTCAGAGTATAGCCTGGGTTAAGTGAACCCGCTAATTCATCAACACCTAGAACCTTTTCAACAACAACCCTATTATCTTCATCAACATATACTTTGACGTAGTCTCCAGGAGTAATTCCCAGCTTATCACAGACTTCCTTAGGCAAAGTTATCTGCCTCTTCCTAGTAACCTTCACAATACCCACACTATACCACCAAAAACAATAAGACAAAAGTACAACTATATAAAAGTACTACCCCATAGGAGTAAGATTAAGTAACCCACTAACCCCCATCCCCCATAGCAGGAACACAAGTATTCCTCACAGGAATTTTACACGTATCCTTAACTCAACTTCCCACCGAACATACACGAAATAAGCCAACACCACCTTGCCCCCTGTTTCTCTTACGAGAACTTAAGAGTCATGGTTCATGAGAATTAGTTGATTCCTCCTCTAAAGAACAAGATTTCCCCAGCGACATTTTATAAGAGATAGTTGCTATCGCTAGAGCTATTGTTGAGAAACCTAGGCTTTTCATAGGTGATGAACCACTATCTAATCTAGATGATTACACAGCTAAAGAAGTCATTAGAACACTAAAGAATATGGCTGAAGAATACGGCTTAGAAGTCTTAATAACTACATCAAATTTAGAAGCTAAAATAGATTCAAACAAAAACCTACTACTTATTAAAGGCAAACTATACTCCTAAAACCTATATTTCTACTTTAATATAGAATCACATGTTCCAACATTTATGATTAGAAAATATATTTTCCAAAAATTTTATTCTAAACAATTGTTAAAATATTTTAAAAATAAAATTAATATATACAATTTACCTAAAAGTTACACAAACCCTCTACAGCATTTTTCGTAGAAATAGGTCAAGCTCTAAACTTAGAGGTTTCATTACATATTTCATGTAGGGTATTTCCGCTGTTAGTACTTCCTGAAGTAATTGTTTCAAGTAATACTTCGATAATACTGTTTTTAAATGTTAAAACATGTAAGCAACATTATGTAAAGGTTAGATGAATAGTTAACTCATGTAACTCCATAAAATATAGCTGTTTAGGCTAGCTCCCGGTAAGGGTGGAAACATTGCTGCTTTAAATAATGTAATACTATGGTACTACTTTGTGAAGTATATGGTTTCAAGTAATATTGTTGTTTTAAAGTGCTCTTACATATTAGCTTGTAATGTTTAAGTTTAAATTGTAAAATTATAGTTTTTTAAATATTGTATTTCTAGAATTTTTCTAACTTCCATTTAAAGTGGGTAGAATTTATATTCCCACCGAAATATTAATTTGTAAGGTGGGAATATTGGACACCATTATTGTTGATGGAAAAGGGAGGGTATGTATTCCATCAAGTATTAGGAGGAAGCTCGGAATAGGTAAGGGAAGTAAGCTTAAAGTAAGTGTTGAAGATAATAAAATAGTTCTTATTCCTGAAAAGAACAATGTTAAATTCCTTATTAGGAGTAAGCCTTGGGGTAAAGAGGCTTTCCCTGATGCTGGAGAAGCGCTTGTATCCTAAAAGAGTAGTTGTTGACGTAATTGTTCCAGCAATATATCTTGTAAAAGACCATCCAGGCCATAAGTATGTTTACAGTTACTTAGAAAACCTCCAAAACAAGGGGGCAATGATTTACTCTCACAGCATTACCCCGTATAGAGTTCTATGGATTCTAAGTAAGCTATGGGGTTTAAATTTTAAAGAAAGCTATGAAGCAGTTAAGAGCTTTATTCAAAACGTTAAAGTAGAATATGTAGGATTAACCAGAGAATTGATCATGAAAAGCTTCGAAATAGCAGAAACACTTAAACATGACATATACGACTGCACCTACTTAGCATTAGCGTTAATGGTTAAAGCAGAAGCAATAGTAACAACAGATACGGATTTTGAAAAGCTAGCTCCCAAAATAGGTTTAAAATACGTTAACCCCGTACCTAAGGATGTTCTGAAAAGATTCCATAAATTCCCTAGCTAATTTGGTGCGGGGGCGGGGATTCGAACCCCGGATAGCCCTACGGCCAGCGGATCTTGAGTCCGCCCCCTTCGTCCAGGCTCGGGCACCCCCGCACAGGTCAGTTTATAGACTGTTTTTTGGGTAGTTAATATTTTTTCTATCTAAACTAAAACACTTAGCTTTGCCTCCTCTATCGGGGATGTTTATTCTGAGGAATACTTATTTAGGTTAGGGGGGTTACCTGGTTAGGGGGGTTACTTTTGCCAATATTTGATCCTAGACCTAAAAGTAGTTTAAGAGACTTTTTCAATATGGAGGATGAGCTTAAGGCTTTTTTGAAAGCAATTAAGTTTTCTCCTTTAACACTTGTTTTAGGCTTACGTAGATATGGTAAAACATCCCTTATTCTCACGGGTTTAAACGTTAAAGGTGTGAAATACGTTTATGTTGATTGTAAAAGTCTTCCTGCTGGAATGATTGGTCCAGGTGATTTCGCTGAGTTACTGGTTCACGCTATATCGGATTTCTCTAGGAAATACAGGAAACTTGGCTACACCCTACTTAGATTACTAAGGAACATTAAGGGTATTAGAGTTGGAGAATTCCAAGTAAGTATTGATTTAAGGAGGTTTAGCGGTTCAAGCTTAATCGAGCTATTAAATGGATTTGAAGAGCTAGGTGAAGAAGTAGTTTTAGTTATTGATGAAGCACAAGAGCTTAGAAGAATGGTTCGCTACAGAGCAGATAGCATCTTAGCTTACATTTACGATAACTTAAGGAACGTGAAAATGGTTATTTCAGGATCGGAAATAGGTTTACTCTACAAGCTACTGAGAATACAGGATCCAGAAGCACCACTTTACGGAAGAGCATATGTTGAAATTAAACTTAAAAAACTAAGTAGGGAAAAGTCACTTGAATTCTTAAAGTTAGGGTTTAAAGAGTATGGCGTAAAAGTTCCAGAAGAAATAGTTAGGTACATTGTCGACACAGTTGACGGAGTGATCGGATGGCTAGCATACGTTGGTTTCAAAATGGTTTCTCAGGGAAAATATAGTAGAGAAGTTGTCGATGAGGTTTTAAATGAAGCTTCAAAACTTGTTCTTAAAGAGCTAGAGCGCTTCCTATATTTAAGACCGTTGGCTAAGGAAAGATACTTAACCATACTTAAAGCAATAGCTGTTTTCGAAAAAGCTTCGTGGACAAGCATTTACAATTACGCTCAAGCAGAACTCGGCAAAATACCTAAACCCACGTTTAATAGCTTACTTAGAAACCTTATGGATGCAGGGTTTGTTGAGAAAGAAAACAGCACATACAAAATAAGTGATCCTATTCTTAAAAAAGCAATAGCTAAATTTAGGAAAACTTCTCTGTAAAGTAGAAATAGAATAGCTAAACCCAATAAAGTAGGTTTACTTACAATTATGGTTTAATTATTGTTCCGGGGTTCTCTTTTTTCAACAGTATATTCTCTAATAGTTCAGGTTTTGAACCGTTAAACACTATTACAGGTATTTTTGATCTTTCAATTATCGCTAAAGCTAAGGGATCTAATAGTTCGTAGCCTCCTGCCTTCATAGACTGTGTTTTCGAAAGTATCCTTCTTAGCTGAGCTACAGTTATTTCCTTCAGCAATTTAGCATCCCCGTATACTCTGGGGTCTTTATCGTAAACTCCTTCAACCCTTGTAGCTAATAGTAGAGCGTTTGCTTTGAAAGCTTCAGCTACGAGAGCAGCTACTGTTGCTGTTGACTGGCCTGGTTCGAACCCTCCCGTAACAACTATTTTACCTGTTGAGGATGCTTTAAGGAATTCCTCAACACTTCTTGGAGGTTCAGGGTATGCGTGATCTAAGCCTATAGCTGAAATTAGGAGTAATGCGTTCACACGTGTAACATATACTCCTAAAATGTCACATAAGCTTTCGGAAGCACCTATGTTACGCGCTGCTACAATGTATTTTCTAGCGTAAACTCCTCCACCAACCACTACTGCTGAAGCTAACCCTTTCTCCCTAAGCTTTTTTAGATACTCTCCATAACGTATTACCAAACCTATATTGTCAGGGTTTATTAGATGACCGCTAATTTTCAAAACAAACCTCCTAAGAGGCTTAATGGTTAAGTTAACCTCCACTTAACTCTCCCCCAGTAAATTTAACCTAAACCTAAAGGCAAACCTTAGACTCCAAGATATTTCTGAGAAACACTATTGAAACTAATGAATAAAAACAATTGCTCTAATAGTTTTCGAAATTTTTACCTATTAAACCCTATGGGAAGTAGTTTAGGGTAAAGAAGCCTATAGTCTTTATTCTTAAGCGTAATTACTTCGTCACACAGCTAACCCCTTCAACCTTAAAAATAAGTTTGCCTCCTTCCTTAAGATTCAAAGCTGAAACAACATTTTTAAGAAAAATATATGGTATGTAGGGTGTTTTTCTACTTAAAATTATAAATTGACTCTTCAGAAACACTGAATTAAGGCTGAACCGTATACTTAGCTTTTTCTTAACCCTATTGGTTCTATGTGTTGCGCCTAAGAACTTTTAAGCTTCATGCATTAGTTAACGATTCTATTAGGGTACTGGGGAATGGTTAGGTTTGAACTTGACCCTCCGCCAGAGGATATTTTCGAGTACTCTAATGAGGAAATTGCCGAAATATTTTTAGACACATTAATGGCTGCTGGTGCTAGTGAGAAAACAGTTAAGTCATATAGGGTTGCTATAAGGGATTTCCTAAGCTTCATAGGAAATAAGCGTTTGAAAGATGTTAAACCAGTAGATGTTAATCGCTGGAAAACCCATAGGCTCCGTGAAGGTTTTAGGAGAGAAAAAAGGGGAAACGATGATTTCTTCGAAATTAAGCGTAAAAGACAGGTAACTCTCCATTACTACAGTGTTTTCGTTAGAAGATTCCTTAAATGGTTAGGGCTCCCGGTTAAAGTAGCTGTTGTTAAAATGCCTCGTAGAGGGGAGGTTCAAGCATTAACTATGGATGAAGTAGTTAAGTTACTTAAAGCTTCAAGAGACCTACTAGACATTGTTATTGTTAGGTTTCTTCTGGAAACAGGTCTTAGAGCTGAAGAAGCATTAAACATTAAAGTAGCGGATGTTGATTTTGAAAAATGCGAAGTTAAAGTTAGGAAGGGAAAGTATGGTGGTTTTAGAGTTGCTTTCTTCAGTAAGGAGCTTAGCGGAATCCTTAAGCTATGGGTTACTGTGAAAGCTTTAGGGGAAAACGACAGGTTAATTCCACTAACATATGTTGGGTTATGGAAGAGGCTTAAGAGCTTAGCTAAAAGAGCAGGGGTTAATCCTTCCAAAATTAGGCCCCATGTTTTAAGACATACTTTCGCTACTGAAGCTTTAAGGAAGGGTATGGATCTTATTTCGCTAAAGAACCTACTGGGGCATAGTGATGTGAAAATAACTCAAATATATACTCATCTCGTTAAGGAGGATTTGAGAGAGAAGTATTTTGCAGTATTCTCAAACCCCTTAAGTGGAGGGTTAAGAACATGCCCTAGTTGTGGGAGAAGTATTCCATTGGATGCGAAATTCTGCCCCTACTGTGGAATGTCTTTAGGTAGTAGGGGAAGCGTTGCTACATTATCTTAGTTGAAGTTTGAACCTAAGTATTGCAGCTACTCCTCCGAAAACATTTAGCAACTGGTTTCCTTCAACAGTTGCTGTAGAAATAACTTCTACTCTAGCACCTGTTTTCTCCGCTTTTTCAGCTAAAAGGTCGACAATGCTTTTTACTTCTTTAACTTCAACTACTCCTCCGCATTTAGGGCATTTTATTGGTTCCTCTCTTTCCAAAACTGCTTCGTCAACTATTTTTTCGGCAACTACGTTACATGATTTACATGTTCCTTTAACGAAGGCTTTCTTTAGTTCTTCTGAAACGAGAACTATGTCTGCTGCGCTTTGGTTTAGTGCTTCTACGACTTCGTTTATTCCGTAAGCTACTTTGTCTGGGTCTTTAGCTAGTAGGTATAGGAATTTTTGCATTAGCTTTCTTTCTTCAGCGTATTTGCTTTCGCTTATTAGGTCCTCAGCTTTCTCCATGAGCTCATATATTCCTTCTTCGCCACTGTATCCTATGTCGACTAATCCAACTATTTTCCTTCTCAACCTGTAGTCTAGGTAGTTTCCTTTAGCGAACTCCTCTTTTGTTGGGCCTGGTCCTCCGATGATTATTCCTTTAAGGTTTTCTTCGTGCTCTAAGAATATTTTGCTTGCATGCTCACCTACTCTTTGGTAGAATTCGTGGGCTAATTGCTCAATTATTCTTGCGAACCTTCTTTGGCTTTGCCCTCCTTGGTCGTGTTTTCCAGGTATTCCTGAAGTTAATGTTCTAACTACTTCCACTCGTTTTCCTTTAAGTAAACCTATTGTTGCTTCGTTCCTATCTATAACTATTAGTCCGTAAACTTCTTTTTCGCGAACCATTTCTTTAAGTGGTTCTACGTAGAATTTGCTATCGCACCTGTAAAGGTAGAATGGTACTGGTTCCGGAGGTATTATCATGTAGCACTCTATTTTCTCTGTTCCAGGGCCTGATCTAGGTATTGCTCCGCAGAAAACAACTAAGCCTGTTTCAGGTGCTTTCCTGAAATACTTTAGCCTCTGCATTATGCTTTCTAATGCGTCTTGAACGTTTTTCCTTGTTTGCTTAGATTTAATGTTTGCTGCTGTTCCATGTTCCTCCCTTAGTGCTGCCATTACTTCGCTTATAGCTCTTCCCGGAGGTATGTAGAGTGATATTAGCTCCGTTCCTCTACCTTGCTTTTTCTCTAAGTCTTCCAATAGCTTCTTTAGTCTAAACTTTTCAACACTAGACCTTGGCTTCTGAAGTACTTCAGCCATAATGTAGCACCCACCTTTAAGCTAAGCAGCTCATTATTAGCTACTGTTTTCAGAAACATAACTGAAACTTCATGTTTAAAAGTTTTCCAGAAAAACAACGGTTTAAAATAAGCGCCGCGCATAGGCTCCCGAATTTCGCCTAGACCTGGAACCCGACAACGCGTCTTAGGCTACGGCCTCGGGCGATTGGGAGCGGCGGGCTCACCCCTCGGGGTCAAAGACCCCTTGGGGCTTACACCCCCGCCCCATCAACCCCGTCTTCTACGGGAGCCCTCGTCCCTCCCTTTCAGGAGGGAACGGCCGCCTATTTTCGGGGAGGGTTTCCCGCTTAGATGCTTTCAGCGGTTACCCCCTACGGCGTGGCTGCCCGGCGTTGCCCTGTAGGACAACCGGTAAACTAGAGGCCGCGACGCCCCGTTCCTCTCGTACTGAGGGCGCCTTCCCCTCAGGCGGCCACACCCCCCGCGGGTAGAGTCCGACCTGTCTCACGACGGTCTAAACCCAGC
>Ga0180301_10005138_pt1 | contig 10043 bp, 9 predicted proteins | sample GuaBasSediGuay16_FD_121797 | JGI IMG/M metagenome (GOLD analysis project Ga0180301, IMG submission 121797) | Subseafloor sediment microbial communities from Guaymas Basin, Gulf of California, Mexico - Guay16, Core 4569-2, 12-15 cm | ecosystem: Environmental > Aquatic > Marine > Hydrothermal... | reverse complement strand
GTAGGTTCGAGCCCTACCCGGGGAGCTTTGAAAATAATACCCCTCTCTCTTACGAGAGGGGTTGTTTTTTCAAAGTATACTTGGTGGCGAGAACCTATGCCGAAGGCATATAGGTGAGTCACCGCTGGAGCGATAGCGACTATTCAGATTTATACTTAAAATCGGGGGGGCACAATACCTATTTCTCTTTCTTCTTCCACCCTGCTCTTTTTTTCTATTTAAAATTGTAATACATTACTTAATTTTCAGCAAAAAGGTCGCTACCCCTGTTTAACTTATCGCTCTGCGCCTTGCGCTATGCAACTTAATTAGTATTGTGTCCCCTGATTTGTTGGCCCCTGATTTGTGATTTTTCACATATTAGGCTGCTATGCGGTAGGTAAGTAATTATATCAATTTTCAAAAAAAAGAGCTATAATCGAAGTAGGGAAATACGATGAAAGGCAAGAAAAAAACAAAACTACAACTAAGTGAAATAATAGATTCTTTACAGAAGCAGATAATAAATCTTCTGAGGTTAAAGCCCAAACTGGAAAAGAAAAAGGAAAAACTAAGGGAATTAGAAGAAACTCTTGAGAATCGTGTAGATACTCGCACGTCCGCAGAAAGAGTTGTTAAAAGACTGCTTCATGCTGAGATTGAACAGCGTAAGCGATCAGAGCAAGCAGTGCAGGATGCCTTTGAATACATCAATGCCATCATAAATACCATTCGTGACCCCTTGGTCGTTCTGGATACAGATTTAAAAGTAATTTCCGCCAGCCGTTCCTTCTATCAAGCCTTTAAGGTAAAACCTGAGGATACTGAGAAGCAACATATTTACGATTTAGGGGACCATCAATGGAATATCCCAAAACTACGAGAATTGCTAGAGGATATTCTTTGCCGCGACACACATTTTAACGACTTTGAGGTTGAACATGTTTTTCCTGGTATCGGCAAGCGGATAATGCTCCTCAACGCACGTAAGATTTATCGGGAGGCTAAACAGGCGCAGCTTATCTTGCTTGCTATTGAGGATGTCACCAAGCATAAGGAGGCAGAAGAGAAATTAAAAATCCTGGCTAGTCACGACGGACTCACCGGCTGCATAAATTTCCGGTCGATGATGCAGATTTTAGAAAGTGAGATAGCCCGCTCCAAGCGCTATCAAAAAGAATTCAGCGTAATTATGATAGATATTGACCAATTAAAAAGAATAAATGATGAATATGGCCATATGACAGGCAATGATGCCTTGGTAGCTTTTGCCAATGTTGTTAAAAATAGTGTCAGGAGTATAGATATTGTGGGCAGATACGGGGGTGATGAGTTTGTAGTTGTCCTTCCTGAAACAAATCCGCAAGATGCTTTAGTAGTCTTAGAAAGAATCAGGAATGATTTGAACCAGGCAACAATAATCTCACCGCACGTACAAAACAGAGAGCTCACACTACAATTTAGCGCAGGCATAGCAACTTTTCCACATAACGCAAAAGACCTTAAAGAATTGATTTGGGTTGTCGATGGGGCTCTGCGGCAAGCGAAACAAAAAGGGAAAAACCGAGCGGTCGTAGAAAAGAGAAGGTTTATAAGAGTTAACCCCCTATCGGGTACCAAAATAGAAATAGTTGATTCCTTGCGCAAACAAAATGGTAAAATCCTCAAGATAGCTAATATCTCCAAAGAAGGCATGTTGTTACTTTCCACTCAGGATATTCTCGATGAGGAACTTCTCTGTCGGATATATTCCCCTAAAGACGAGTTTCCATTTGAGTTTATCTGCAAAGTTAAGCATAAAGGAAAGTCAAAGAGCCAACTATATCGTATAGGTGTTTATTTTCCAGAAGTGGCTGAGAGCCTCAAAAAGAAATTATCAAATTGTATGGAATCTCCAAAAGAAATAGACTGAATGAATGCGGGAAAGAGGCAAGCATTTGTAAGTTTAACGGCTTCGCGAGGTAGCTTTTCTCTTTTAGGCGAAAGCCTAAGCCTGCCGCAAGGCAGGTGTTTGTTCAATGAGACTTGGGCTTTTGAAGCGAAGCGAACAAAAGCCTTTAATCGAATTAATTGAGTCACCGCTGGAGCGATAGCGACTATTTAAGTATTTATTGCTTTTTAACTTTCTCTAATGTAATATATTGCCAGGGGTTTTTTATAGTATTCAGTCTCAATAAAAGGAGGTAGTCATGGTTAAGCCAAAAGATATGCTACTCATCGGCTCAAAAACAAAAGATGCTTTAAGGAGCATGGGCAAATACAATGTCTCAAACGATGTACTTGATGCATTAAACACTCAAGTATATTGGCTTATTGACCAAGCTCAAAAACGCTGTTCTGCCAACGGCCGTAAGACAATTCGCAACCATGATATTTTAGCTTAATGCAAATAAGCAAAAGTAATATGGTTCTTTAAAAGTTGTTGTCGGTAAAAAGCAAAGGAGGCAAAAAATGGCTAAATTCACACCTATTGAAATCATGGCTTTGATAGTCGCAGTCCTTGGAGCTCTCAAAATCTTACTTATCTTAATCAACCCCAAAAGCTTACTCCCAGTAACAAAAAAAGTCTACGGAAAACCTGTGGCAACCACAATAGTTGCTTTAATTGCAGCCGGGGTTGTCCTTTCCTACTTACTTGTTGAACTAACCATTGTTCAAATCTTTGCAGCAATGTTATTTACCATGGCTTTGATGGTAGTAGGCGCCGCGGCCTTCGGAAAAGAAATAATCGACTGGGCGCAAAATATCATGCAAAACCGAAGCTTTCTCAAGAGGAGCTGGCTTTGCCTTATAATCTGGATTGCTTTGATAGTTTGGGTTTTACTTGAGATATTCGCCTAGATAGGTTTACGCTCAAGAAGGGCTTTGCCTAAGGTTGCTGAATCAATGTATTCTATTTGAGTACCTAAGGGGATACCTATTGCAATTCTGTATATCTTAACTTTGTATGAGGATAATTTCTGTATCAAATACTGAGCTGTCAGCTCACCGTCATTGTCAGGGTCGGTAGAAATTATTATCTCTTTTATCTGCCCCTGTTTTATCCGGTTGATTAGCTTCTGAAGATTCAAATCAGTTGCCTCAAGGCCCTCAATGGGTGAAATCGAACCTAAAAGCACATAATACAACCCGTTATAATGGGAAGTCTTCTCAATCGCCATTATGTCTTTTGGCTCCTCCACAATACAAATAATATCTTTATCTCTCTTTGGACTTGAGCATATAGAGCATACTTCTTTTGTCGAAAAGTTATTACAGAGCTTACATGGTTTTATGTGGTTATGGATATCCTCCATCTTAGAAGTTAAATCTTTTATGTCGGCTTGATTCATCTTAAGCAGATGGAAAACCATGCGTTCTGCGCTTCTTCTCCCCACCCCGGGAAAACGCGAAAAACTCCTAACTAATTCATTAAAAACTTTAGTAAAGTTACTCATTTCCAGTATGGAATTTACCGTCAAAGGTATCTAAAAGGTCGTTTAAAAAATCATCGTCTGATGTCTTTGCTGGGCTGTCGGTTTTAGCCTGGCCTGAATCCTTGTTTTCTTTTTTATGAAAATTAAAATTCGGGCTGCGCTCAACAGAGCTGTCAACGACAAATCTTACCCCCACGGTTTTATTTAAAAACTCGGAAATAATCCCTTCTATTGCCTCTAAGTTTTTTGAGGCCTCAACAGTCTCTTTATGGAAAGCATCTTTAGCGGAAAAACCTATAGTCACAACCGCACCTTGTGAAAAAAGAGGCTTGGCAAAAGAAAGATGCGAGGCAAGCGCGGCGCGTTTCTTCTGCATAAATAAGACTAATTCATTCCATTTTACTTTTAGGGGCTGAGCCAGTAAATCATCTCGTGCCTCTAGTTTTTGCTCTTTTTCTTCTTTTATCTCCATCTTTGGCGGCTGCTCCTCTTCCTTGCCGGAATCATCCTCCTCATCTTCAAAATCAATATCATCAAAGTCAGCGCCTGAGGAAGGCTCCTCTGCTTTCGGCTCCGGCTTAGGGTTTGATTTTTTCTTGGGCTTCTGCGGGGCAGGAGAGGATTCTATTTTTCCGCAATGCTTTACCAAGGTAAGTTCCAAAGGTATTCTTATTGAATCCAGTCTTGTTGATAAACTTTTTGATTCGATAAGTAAATCTATTAATTTAAGCACCTCTGAAATTGTAATATTTTTTGCTTCTTTTATAATAAAATCTTTACTCTGAGGGGAAACATCGCTTAAATCTTTAAAGCTCTTAGGGCTGACCTTTGCCAAGAGCAAATTTCGCAGATGCTCAATGAGAGCATTGACAAAAATCCCTAAATCTTTCCCTCCTTTTACAATATTATCTATAGACTTAAGCAGGGACTCTAAATCCTTATGTATTAAAAACTCGATGGTTTCATTGAGGCTTTCCTCATCTATTATGCCCAAAAATGAAAATACATCCTCAAGCGAACCCTTTTCTAAAATAACCGGGACAAGCTGATCAAGCAAGCTTTCAGCATCTCGTATACTTCCGGATGCAGCCCTGCCAATAGTATACAAAAGGCTTTCTTTTATCTTTACTTTTTCAGCCTTTGCTATTTTTTTCAGTTTTCCTACTATCTGCTCAAGGGGTATCAGGTTAAATTGGAATTTCTGGCACCTTGAAAGAATTGTCGGCAAAACTTTATGAGGATGAGTCGTGGCAAAGATAAACTTCACATGTTCAGGCGGTTCTTCCAAGGTTTTCAAAAGTGCATTGAATGCCTCTTGAGTAAGCATGTGCACTTCATCGACGATATAGACCTTGTAACGGCTCACTGAGGCAGATAATTTTACGTTTTCCCTAAGAGTCCTTATCTCATCAATGCCCCTGTTTGAAGCTCCGTCTATCTCGATAATATCCAGAGAACTCCCCTTGGCAATCTCAACACAACTTGTGCATTTTCCGCAAGGAGTAACTGTAGGGCCTTCAAAACAATTTAATGACTTTGCCAGAATCCTTGCCAAAGAAGTCTTGCCTATCCCTCTTGGCCCGCTGAAAAGGTAAGCATGATGAATTCTTTTGCTAAGAATTGCATTTTTAAGGCTTGAGACCACATGGTCCTGGCCTATTACTTCATCAAAATCTTTAGGCCTGTATTTTAAAGCAAAAGCTAAATAACTCATATCCTTTTAACAATCAAAGCAGCCAAAAAACTTAAGTATCCTAAAAACAAAAACAACCCTTCTCTGCGGCTTATTTTATATCCTGTACGCATAACTGTAAAGAGCCCGAAGCTAAAAATAATCAAAACCGGCAATTCAAAATCCAATATAGCAGCTTCTAATGTTATTGGTCTGATTAACGCAACTATACCCAGCACGAACAATATATTAAAAATATTGCTTCCTACGATATTTCCTATTCCAAGGCTTGGGACTTTTTTTATAGAGGCGGTAAGAGATGCTGCCAGCTCAGGTAACGAAGAACCAACTGCAAAAATAGTAATACCAATTAACCAGGGCTTTACCCCGAAAATCTCTGCCAACCTTGCACCGGAGTTTACCATCAAATTCGCAGCATAAATAACTCCCAAAAGAGAAACCAGTATTGCTATAAAAAGAAGTAATTTCGAATGCATTCTCCGGAAAACCTTCTTTAGCTTAAAACCATCGGTCTCAGAAGGGTCAAAAGACTTCTTTGCTCCTCTGTAAGATATAAAACAAAAAAACATAAATAAAACAATGAAAGCTGCACCTTCAATGCGGCTTACAACCAAATCAAGGCACACGATATAAAACAAAAGGATCGAACCAAGCATTATGGGTATCTCTTTCCTAAAAAGCCCTTTATCTCTTACAAGCAAAGGGGAAAACAAAGCACAAAGCCCCAGTATCAAGCCGATGTTTGCGATGTTGCTGCCGATTATATTACCAAGGGCAATACCCTTGTAATCCTTGGTTGCAGCAATTATACCTATGGCAGCCTCTGGTGCACTTGTGCCAAAAGCAATCAATATAAGCCCGATAAACAAAGGAGACAGCCTCAAAAGAATAGACAGTTTTACCGAACCCTGAATCAGAAAATCAGAGCTCAACACAAGCAAACATAAACCTACCAAAAAAATACTGCTATTTAAAATAACCATTTTATAACTACCTCTTCACAAGACGGGAAATAAAGAAGGCTTTTAAGGTTTAGCGTTTTTTACCGGAGTAAGAATAGGCATAATAATACCCATCACCGCTACTGACCGGCACTCTATCAATAACTACACCGAGAACTTTTATCCGGGAATTTTTTAAAAGCTTATAACTTCTGGCCAGGGCCTTCTTGGGGGTTTTCTCACACTCTACCACCACGATAACACCGTCTAGCATCTTAGATAGAATAGTTGCATCTGTAATCATACTTATAGGCGGCGAATCAAATAAAATAAAATCGAACTCCTCCTTGACCTTATCGATAAATTCTTTCATTCTGTCATTTGAGAGCAATTCAGCCGGATTAGGCGGCGGCTGGCTATTGCCTACAAAAAAGAGGTTTTCCACTTCTGTGGGCACAATTATATCTTTGTATTCGACTTGACCGGCTAAGAAATGGCTTAAGCCCTTATCGGTCTTTTTCTTGAAAATAGCATGCAGCCTGGGTTTACGCATATCCGAATCGACTAATAAAATCTTTTTCTTATTACTCGCCATAATAATTCCCAGATTGCACAAAAAGGTTGTCTTTCCTTCCTGAGGCCCAAGGCTTGAGACTACTACCGCTTTTACAGGGTTTTCTTTAGTGTCTAAAAACAATACTTGAGTCCTTATGGACCTTATTGCCTCTGATATAAAATCATTAGGGTGTCTTTGGACATGGAATTCCTTTCTTGCCCCGCCGACTTTAGGTATCTGGCCAAGATAAGGCCAATCAACTATTCTCTCTAAGTCATCGACTCCTTTTATCGAGAAATCCTGATACTCGATAAAAAAAGCAAGCACTATCCCGCCGAAAAGGCCAACTATTATCGCAACCATAATGTTGAAGACTTTATTTGGTTTTACCGGCCTTACCGGCTCTTTTGCAGCAGCCACAATACTTACATTATTAGCCTTAAGGCCTTCTAAAGCCTGCTGATACTTGCTCTTTGCTGCCTGGCCTTCTATATCTTCTTCGGTAAAACTTGATCTTTTACCCCGGCTAATGTTTTCAATTACCTCGTCTATCTCTTTTTTTATCCGAATCATTTCAGGATGAGATTCTTTATATATCTTGCTGTATTCGAAAAGCTTCGCTTTCAGGCGCAAGTATTCATTTTTTAATAGATTGAGCCACTCACTTTTACTTATATACGCCAGATTATGTTGGATGTAAATCTCGGCTATACGGTTTGCGATTTTTTTAGCCAGGCTTGGGTCTTTGCTGTTGGCATTAAGCTTAAGAAGCCGGGATTCTTTTACCGGTTTAACACTTACGGTCTTTGCGAATTCTTTCAGAGGCTCTTTCTCTTCTCTATATTTTTCTAAACTACTTAAATCAAATTCTTTAAATACCTGCTCAAGTATAGGCGTAGAAGTTATAATACCCATCTGGCTTTTGTAATATTCCCTGTAAGAACCGTAAGTTGCATAGCCTTGGGTACCAGCATCTATCCCTCCTCCAGACAAAACACTCGGGCTCTCAACATCAATAAGCAAAGTTACTGTTGCCCTATAGACGGGTTTTGTAAAGAATGTTACGATTCCCGCTATGACTACAGTCAGACAGAAAAAGAAAATTACAATATTACGCCTGCGCCGTAATACTTCCAGATAATTGCTTAAAATAAGCCCTTCTCGCTCTACCATCGTAAATTAATCTCCTGAAACAGGTTTTTCGGGAACAATGATTATATCATCAGGTTCAAGAATTATATTTTTTTCTTCATCATCATGAAGAATAATATCTTCCGCATCTACATTTATAATTTCCTTGGCTCCGCCTGCTACCCGCATTATTTTTATCTTTTTAATAAGAGAGTCTTTTGTAAATCCACCTGCTAAAGCTATAGCTTCTATTAAAGACAGCTCCTCGCCATCGGGTATATCGTATTTACCAGGTAAGTTTACTTCACCTATAACTGAAACCTGAAGAGGATGATATTCTTCGATAAAAGCCAAAACTTGCGCCGAAACCAGATAATCCTTCTCAAGCAATTCTTTTATTTTTGCCTCTAACTCTTGAAGAGTGAGGCCTCCTACAGAAACTTTGCCTAAAAGCGGAAAAGTAATATAACCATCTTCAGTAACTCTTGCTTTTGTGGTTAAATCCGGCTGGCCATGAACTGTTATAGTAAGCACGTCTGTAGGCCGCAGCTTGTATTTTGCGGTTTGAGCCTGGGCTGGATTGTAAAATAAAACGCTAAAAACAGTAATTCCTAAAACCAATAAAAGAGCAATCGTTTTATTCTTCAACTTAGAAAATCTCCTATCTCCTAAAACCTATCGCAAACTAAAAAATTAGCCTTCAAAGTTATCAATAGCCTATTTTAGATATTCAACTATATTTATATTTCGCCGGCTGACTCTTCAGGGATTACATCCGGGCCTTCAGGTACAAATCCAGGAGGCGGCGGTGCGGTATAGTCTTGTGCTCCTGAATCACAGTCAGGCAGACACTCAAGAACCTTCTGAAAATCGTCTGAAGTTAGCTGTGAATCAGGCAATACTGCAAATACAGAAATAAGCTCAACAGGGCAATTAGCTCTTGGGTCAGAAGGGTCGATTTCAATACCGGAGGTAATTAAATAATATAGCCCTTCAATCTCCCCAATCGTAAAAAGCTCATCAGGGTTTGTGCCGATGAAATTATCAATGCCTCTTGAAGCTAAAGCATTGCTTATTATTTCATACTGCTCCTCATCCGGAAAATCACTGACACCCGGCATTATATCCAAACATATCTTCTCAGCTATAGCCTTTGCAACATCGACTCGCCTCACAGACTCTTCTCCCCTTGCAAAGGGAAAAGCAATCACCCAGGTTGCTGCGATAAAGACAACCAGTGAAATCGAGTATAGTATTTTTCTCTTCACCTTATCACTCTCCTTTTTGCAAAGCTGCGCTAAATTACCTGTATTATCCCTTATATATAATTTAACTATAATATAATCGAAAACAATGTCAATGTTTTTTTACTTTTTACCGCCTCTTATCTTTAAGTATTGCTTTTACTTATATCATTAAATTCACCCGACATTATAAAAGCTGAATAAACAATAAATAAAAACATATTGGCCGGAATGTAAAAATTGAAATCTAAGAAACCGTGAAGGCAAAAGCTTAAATTCCCTGTTACACAGCCTAAAACAAAAGGGTAGGATTTACCTTTTGCAAAGCCTTCTCTTAGTAAAAAAACCAAAATCCAAAGCATAGCAATTAAACCAAAAATCCCGCTTTCGGCTGCAACCTGAATATAATCATTGTGAGCAAAATCCGCTTTTTTCTCCAAATCTTTGGGCTTAAACCTCAAAAAACCCTGGGCAAACGTACCCAGGCCCCAACCGAATAAAGGCTTATCTTTTATCATGGAGATGCTCCCCTGCCAAATCTTCCACCTATCCTGAAAAGACTCTTTTTCAGATTCGGTAATCATTATTTTTCCTGCCTGCCTTAAAGCCTTCGGGCTTATAAAAGCAATTAATACAAAGACGAACACAATCAATAAAAACAGCAGAGTTATCCTTCTTCTGCTAAAACCAGCTCTTCGCAAAAGCAAAATCCCCACAACTACCAAAGACGCTGCCAGGCACAGCCAGGCTTCTCTAGATTGTGAAAGGACAAACGCACTGGCCATCAAAACCAAAGCTGTAATCAAAACAAGCTTGTACCCTAAAGCCTTCTTCCGATTACTAAAGATAAAACCTAGAGTCAAAGGTATGACTAACTCAAGATAGCCGGCAAATTGATTGTGATTGACATAGGTTGAGGCAAGAGATTTCTCGGATATCCACCAGAAATTGGGAAGACAGCCAAAATACTGCAGTAGCCCGTAAACAGACAGTCCCGTTCCTATAAAAACAATCAGCCCCAGTAACCTCCTCCACATATCCCGGCTGAAATTATCTACCAATAGGTAATAAATACCTATATAT
>Ga0180301_10005136_pt1 | contig 10044 bp, 6 predicted proteins | sample GuaBasSediGuay16_FD_121797 | JGI IMG/M metagenome (GOLD analysis project Ga0180301, IMG submission 121797) | Subseafloor sediment microbial communities from Guaymas Basin, Gulf of California, Mexico - Guay16, Core 4569-2, 12-15 cm | ecosystem: Environmental > Aquatic > Marine > Hydrothermal... | reverse complement strand
TCCATAACAGATGAGCCAGATGGTGGTCATCTTTGGAAGGTATGCTTTAGAGTGGTTGAACTCGATACCATAGCTTGCGCAGTAGTTAGGGACGAATGGGGAACATATCCTGACTTCAATGTTGATTTCCCGCTGGCTGATATGCTTGACCCCCATAATCTGTATACTGTTGAGGTGGTGGTCGTGGACTCCGCAGGAAACGCGAGCGAGGTGAAGAATTTCTATCCGTGGAGTAAGATTGACTTCAAAGTAGTAGCACCAAACGATACGCTTGACAGCGAATTCACCAACAGCCAGACAGTGCTTACTGTCATAAATTCCTTCGTTACTCCCGATTCCATGCGATTCGCTGAGACTGAACCAGCATTGCTTGCCAGTGCCTGGATACCATTCGAAAGGGTTCACGAGTTCACATTCTCTAACGCTACCAATGAGGTAAAACATGTCTACTGCCAGGTTAAGAAGGGCAAGTATGTCAGCCCGGTTAATGTGGACGCAATAATCCTTGATACGATACCGCCCACAATGGACAGAATCGAAGCGCGCGACATCGATAGCGATGACCCCAATTGGTCTGATAGCAAAGAATTAAGGATTATAATATTCAATCCACAGGACACACCACCTGGTGAGGTTTATGCGGTAAGACTTTCTGAGTCACCTAATTTCGATTACAATGTTCAGGTTATAGAGTTTGACCCAGCTAATCCTGAGGTTGTTTATACTGCTGCGGATGAACCCTACTATCCCGAGGATGTTCCGCTTCCGCCTGAACATATCGATGCTCTTCTGGCGGGCGCAAGGCTTATCTACGCTCAGGTGCTTGACAAGGCGGAAAACCCGTCGCAAAGCAAGACATATCAAATAGTTATAGATTGGTCGCCTCAAGAGGTTATAAACTTCCCCAATCCCTTCGACCCGACAAAGGAGAAGACATACATAAGGATAAAAGCACCGACACCAGGTATTACCGTTGACATAAAGATTTATGATATGTTCGGTAATCTTGTCTGGAGCGGGACGAAAACGCTTAAGTCCGATTCCCGCGAGGGTGAAATCCTGTGGGATGGAAGGAACGACAACGGAGACATAGTTGCCAATGGTGGCTACATATGCATTGTCGACATAGGTGGTAAGCAAATTAAGCGTAAAATCGCGGTCTGGAAAGGGATAGAGCGATAATAAAACCTTTGAGCATAAAAGGGGGCAATAAATATGAGATCCGCTGGATACCTAATTATCGCATTAGGGCTTATAATAAGCCTTGCGTTAGCCCAGGACGGGGTTTACGGCAAACCCGGTGAATACCTGAGGTTCGGCACATGCGCGCGAGGACTTGCTCTTGGTGGCGCATACTCTACTATTGTGAACAATGCTGATGCGCTGCTTTACAACCCCGCAGGACTGGGGGCTCTCGAAAGATGGGAGCTTGCAGTAACCCATGCACAGCTTTTCCTCGACTCGAGGTATGAAAATGTTTCGTTCGGCTATCCTATCGGGAAAATAGGCAATATAGGGCTATCTCTGACAAGCTTCGGTATATCAAAATTTGAGGGCAGAGACCAGTTCAGCAGACCGACAGGCGAGTTTTCGCTTAACGACATTGCCATAAGTGCCGGTTTCGGAAGATGGTTTTGGGGAAGAAGGTTCAGAATGGGTATTTCGGGAAAGTATCTGAGTTCTTCCATGGGCGATTATTCCGCAAGCGGATTTGGAGGCGTTGATTTCGGTGTGGTTACCAAGGACATAATGCGAAAATTCCGCGTCGGACTGGCTATATACAATCTTGGAGCATCTGAAATAGCCGGAGATAAACTCCCAATGGTTATAAGGTTTGGCGTGGGAATAAAGCCGATAAGGCGTATTTTCCTGCTTGCTGATGTGGAGAAAGTCGAGGATGTGATAAGACCTCATTTTGGAGCAGAGGCGAAGATAACCAAGTTTCTTCTGCTTCGCGCTGGTTACAACATGAACGAGGTTACATTCGGGTTGGGGCTCGCTCTTGACAGGATGATAAGTTCGATGTGTGGTCTTGGGCGACCTTCACTCGACTACGCTGGTGCTGTTATGAATCCTGTGGGCAACGATTACATGAGGTTCACGCTTACTTTTCACGGTGCCGAGCGTTATAAGCTTTCGGACCTTATGGCTCAAACGGATCCATGTGCGAGACTAACGGAGTTTGAGGGATTGCTGGACAAGGACGGTCTTATAGGTGCTAAGGCGAACCTTATTTTTGGTGACTGCTACTTTACTTACGAAAGCAAGAAAGCTCCACTCTCCGCAGAGCCTAATTTCAAGGATATTTATCCATTCTTCAAGGAAGCTTACATTGGAAAATTTGGCGCGAACTGGGTGCAGAACATACTCGCTACTGAGGGTTCGAATCTTGTGTTCTCACAGCGAACTCATTATATGTTCGCTGAGGTTTCGATGCATAAACAGATAAACGAGGAGACGAAGAATCTTATACAGGATCTTATTTCCCTTGGTGGCGATAGCGCCCAATATGATGTAAGACTTCAATACGATCTTGCGTACACATATGAGGTTCTGGGATATCTCGATAGCGCTAAGGCGCTCTATACCGAGATAGCTAACATGACAGAGCTTGAGGACCCCGTGCGACCACTAGCCATGTACAGACTAGCTTATCTGAAGCGTGAGAGCGACCCGACCGGTGCTATAGGGCTTCTTAAGAAACTCGTTCAAAAGTTTGGCTTTGGATTTTACGATGAGAATTGGGGTAGGTTATCTTACCCAATGTTCCCGAAAAAATACAAGGACAATTCCATAGCTGATGATGCCTTATTGCTTATGGGCGATATATATGCTGCTCAGGGTGGCGAGGATAACGCGAAAAACGCTTTAATAGCTTATCTTGACATAATACTGTTTTATCCTGATGCGGATAGGGAGGTGGTTACCGCTGCTGCTCAAAGGGCTGCGAACATCTACGATAAGCTTGGAATGACCAAAGAAGCTGAGAATATGCGGAAACTCGCTGGTTCTCTGTAAATTTTTTCGGAAAATATTGTATTGACACGAGAAATAGTGGCATTTAAATATCGTTAAATTATATTGACTATTAAGGACAGCAAAATAGAAAACAAAAGTAAAAGGAGGAGGTAGTAATGCACGGGAAACTAACACTGCTGGCTCTTGTGGTTTTAAGTGCTATGGCACTGATGCCAGTGCATGCACAAGAGTACATGGACTCTATCTGGGTTCATATTTCGTCAGCAGATGAGTCAAAGGACGAAGCTGGAAACCTTCAGGTAACACTTGGATGGGAAGTCTATATTAAACGATATAATCCCAGAAGGAAAACCTATTCCGATTGGGAAAAAGTAATGTCCCCATCTGACCTCGGGCTTACATTTCGTGCTGAAGTCTCCACCGATTCTACCTTCACCACAATAGCTGATAAAAAGGAAACAAATGAGCTTTCCGTGATATTCACAGGTCTCAATTTCGGTCAGCATTACTGGTGGCGAGTGGTCTTGGCATCGCCGCCGTATCCGTCGAAGTGGGACTTCGCAGAGGGTGTTGTTTTCAAGCATGCTGCTGTCGTTACTAAAAAAAGAGGAATTTTTGCCGCCTACTGGAATTTCATCAAAAGAGGTGGTAAAGCATTCATGATTGCTCAGCACGCGCTACTTTTGTTCGGAATAATAACATGGATACTTATCTGGCGGAGATTGTGGCTGGCTAACATATTCCCACCGAATAAACCGAGCCTTCTTTATAGAATCCTTCCTGTCGACAGAGTAGGTAAAACTGAGGTGGAGAGCGAAAGAGGAAACATATTCCTTAGAGAAGTAGCAAAATATTGGTCGAAAGCTATGGAATCCATGTCTGTAGGACCTGAGGACTTCCCTACTAAGGAGGACTTCCTCAAGGCAGATGAGAAAGTCGAGGAAGAGATTGCCAAGAGGAAATGGCTTGAGATTGGTTTGCCCAATGTTGAGAAAGCCATAGAGATTTGCAAGAATGGTGTGCCGGGCATAAAGCTTCCCAAAAAGCCGCTCGATTATCCGACGGTCAGGGTATTCCTTGCTGCATTGGAGAACCACAGGGCTAACAGGAACAATTTCTACGCTTCTCAGGAGATGGACCGTGCTGCCGATAATACCGTGCTTAAGGAAGTCGACCAACTGAAAGGCTGGGAGGTAACAGCACTCTGGGCTGTTGGGTCTATTGAGCCTATGCTCGGACTTTTTGGAACGGTTGTAGGTATAAGACAGGCATTCGGTAAAATCGAGGAAACTGTGAGAACCAATCCCAATGTCCAGCTTAATATTATCGTGCCGCAGCTTGCAGGTGGTATTCATGTCGCTTTGATAACCACCATTGTAGGCCTTATGTTCGGAATACCTATGATGCTTCTGCACTACTATTATCGTGGCAAGGTTGATTGGATTTTCGGTAAGTGGGAAGAGATTATGACAAACATCCTTAACCAGGCTTGAGGAGGTGGTAGACTATGAAGAGGCGCGAAGAACCACTTCCAAAAGCCGAGTGGACATCACTTGTGGATATTATTTTCCAGTTGCTAATATTTTTCATGGTTACCATGTCATTGGGAACGATGCTTCAGCAGTCCGCGGCACAGGTAGCGGGTCAGGAGAAAAAGGACTTACCTCAACTCCCCGCGGTTGAGAAGCTCTCATCAGTGGATTGGGAGGTTAATGAAGGATACTTGCTTCACATAGATAGATTACAGAAGCCGCCTTTCAATGGTGACCTTGCAGCATATATACTCGATCCTGCGGTGCCAACAGTTAAAGAGGCAGAAGCCGAGTCTTCTCATGCGCATGGTCCATTCCCGTTGGAAAAAGCTAAAAGGATACTTCAACGGAGGATTGAAGAGGAGATATTTATGGGAAATCCGCCTCCACGGCTTGAGATACGCGCTCATAAAGACACGCCTTTCGGATACATTCTCGATATAATGGAATTCTGCGACCGAGACTCTATCGAAGTGGTAGGGTTCAGATTTTCTCATATCAAGAAAAGACTATTTTAGGGAGGTGATAGCAAATGAAAAGACGAGTAGAACCCCTCCCTGCAACGGAGCTTACATCGCTTGTGGATATTATATTTCAATTGATGATATTTTTCCTTGTTACGATATCGGTTCTTCCGGCTATAAAGTCGGCGCCGCAGGTTGAAGGGCTCATGAACCTTCCTACGCCTAAGAGAGGAGATGCGGAAGCATCCGTCCTTATTCAGATACACAAAACTCCCACAGGTGGACTGGATTATTATGTCCTTCAGGGCAACGACGAGTCCGCTGAGTTTTACAACTGGTTCAAGGACAAGAGACAAATAGTTAAAATTCCGTCTGCATATGTGGCATTCAGAAATGCTGCACAGCGATATAGAGTTATCTACGATGAGCGAGGGTTGAAAGCTTTTCTGCTCGATATAAGAGATAACGACCCTGCAGTCATAATAAGAGCTCCAGGAAATATACCATACAGCGATGTTGTAAGGATAACTGGTTTCATGCACTCGATAGGCATAGCGAAGATAGCATGGGTCAGAGGCACGCTTTCGGACCTTAAGGTGGAGATCAAAAAGTCACGGAGGGGACGGGTATGAAAACAAAATCAATTAAAATAGCGCTTTTGCTGGCATTGCTTAGCCTGCTTGTTCTCGGATGCGGCGGCGGTGGCGGAGAATCCTACATAAACCTTCCTGAGGGTCCTAAAATAATATTTCGCGGTGGTCTGGGAAAGATAACCATAAGATATACACCACCTCCACCGCCAATATTCAGGATAGCTAACGCAACAGATTACATAGAATTCAACTACATCAAGGAAAACTACGGTATTCCTGATAAGCCCATAATAGTGGAATACACCGTCGAGGTTTCGGTTATTTCGCCGACAATAATCCAGAGGACGAGTTTGCCCCAGTTTAACGATTACATTGTCAGAGTAATACAAGGGTGGACTTATACGCGATTCGGCAAAGGTGCGATGAGAATTAAGGTTGATGTGGCGAAAAAGAGGATAGAAGTGGACCCGGGGAGGATAATTCTTGTTGAGGCTGAGGCGGGAAAAGAGGTTCCGAGGCTTGGGAATGTGCGTGAAATGGTTCGTCAGGTTGGATTCACTGTGGTTAAAGGAACGCTTTTCTGATCGCGGTCTAATAGAAACTGGGTATGAAGCGTTTTAACTTGGAAAGTGACACTATTTAGAATAAAATCGGGAGGTAAGTATATGCGTAAATTCTTACTAATAACAATGCCACTTTTGGCGTTATGCCTTGCCTCGGCGCAGACCATAGACCTTGCTACCGCCACGCAGGCGCTGGATAAAGGCGTTAAAAGCTATCTTGCGGGCGATATGGACAAAGCCAAGCCACTTTTCGAGGAAGCTATAAAGGATTTCGAGCAATTGCTGGGCGGTGTTCTATCACCCTCTGATGAGGCTTACTCCAAATACTTCCTTGCTACAGCGCGATATTATGCTGCTAAAATAGGTAAAGATAGAGACCTTATAGAAAAAGCAGCGGAGACATTCCGTGATGCTGCGCTTGCATTCAAGAACCTCGGCATAATAGGTGAAGAGTATGTTCGTTCGGTTTACATGCGTTCGCTCTGTTCGTTTAGGTTGTTTCAACTTGCAGCTACTGAAAGAGCACAGGCAAGGGAGCTGGACAAAGCCATCGGGAATCTTATGGCATTTCTCGATGACGAGAATGTTCAGAAGAACAAAGCCGACTTCCAGGACCTTATCGACAATGCGACATATTTGCTTGGATACTGCCAGTATCAGCTTGGTTACATTAACTCATTTTATCCCGGAAAATACGGCACTGCAAAAAAGTTCTTGAAGGATGCGGTGGAGACCTTCAAGAAGGCTAAGATGTCCTCGAACGAGCAGCTCGCGCTTTCAGCGGCTTACATGGAAGCTACCTGCCATTATGTTATAGCAAGGCTTTATCTTAGGGTTCCTGAGGACAAGTGGGAAAAGTACAAACTCGCAAAGGGGACGCGATTTTCTGCCGCTGAGGAAGAACTCGGGCTTTCCATGAAGATTCTCGGAAAGATGGTAGTATCTGCGGGAACATACAAGGACCTTCAGCTTATGGGCAAAATAGGCAAGCTTATTGACATGATAACACTTGGTTCGGTGGGAGACAAAAAGCAACTCGACGATGCACTGGAAAAGCTTACTGACCTTCGTTCGGCGCCGGGTTGGGGTGATGAAGTTTTGAACAGAATAGCTGATGGTGCATTGCTTAACTACCTTATTTACAATGGTCCACTACGCAGTGCCGCAAGCAACCTCTCAAGGGTGGCAAGCAAAAACTTTGAGGCTTATTACTGGGCTGGATGGCTTCACTTTATCAACAGCGAATACGATAAAGCTAATGCGAAATTCTCCACATTCCTGAGCAAGAGCGGTGCCATAAGAACGACAAAAATGAGGGAGCTCCGCGCTGACGCTAAATTCAGGCAGGCTGAGTGTTTGTTCTGGATGGGCGTGAAAAGAAGCGACATAAACCTTCTTGGGCAGGCGGACAACATTTACAAAGCGCTTGAGAATCCAAAGGGTGAGTACTACAGGTATCTTACCGAAGATGCCAGAGATGTTGTGGCGATAAGGCGATTCTTGATAAACATCGAATCGAGCCTTGGTAAGGAAAGGAATGTAAGCGTTTTCGATGCAGCCATGGCTCTTGCTGGGCTTCAGTTGCCCAAGGATGCGGAAAAGTACATCGATGCCGGAAAATACTTTCTGCAGAAGGGTATAGAGACTGCCGCTCTTGAGCGTGAGACTGCTCTACGATTTGCTATTCACGCGTTTGACAAGGTGCTCAGCGCTGGAGTTTCGTCTGCGCTGAAAAACAGGGCAAGGTTTCTAAAAGGTGTTGCTCTCGTTAAGCTTGCCACAGTTCAGGAGAAGGATAAAGCCCCTGCAACTATAGAGGAGGCGAGAGGCGTTCTTGAAGGCTGCACATCGCCTTTCAGGGACGAGGCGAAGTATGTTATAGGTATAGGCTACTTCAACATAAACAAGTATGACCTTGCTTTATCGCTTCTTTCGCCACTTAAAGCTAAAGGACACTATAGAGCTGCGTTCACATATGCGATAATAAAAGAGGAGCAGAATCGTTGTGCTGATGCAGCAAGAGCATTAGGTTCAATTCTTAAGACCATACGCAACAAAACTGATTATTGGTATCAGAAAGCTGACCTTGAGCTTTCCAAGCTACCGTGTCGTGCGCAGGCATCGGCGGCTTCGGCACTTCCAAGGTATAAGGAAGCTCCTATGACATACGAAAGGCTTGTAGATGAGGAGGCGGAGCGAGCAAGAAAAAAGCATGAATGCCTGTACATCTGGCACAAGGATTCAAGATATAAGGAAATACCTGACATTGACAAGCTTATCCCGGACCGTCCGCCGGAAACTCATGTTACGATTGAGCTCGCTATTGAGCCTAAGGGCGGAGAGGAAACTATCATATTCGACGGCAAGCCAGATGTGGCGAAGCCAGTAAGCGGTAAGCCATCACTTTACAAAATAACCACCAATAGAGGAACACATGAGGTCGTGGTTAAGAAGAAAGGTTTCTACAAATGGGACGGCAAGATAAAGATAACTCGCTCCGAGAGGATAACTATAACGCTTAAGAAAGCGGTTAAGTATACACCTACGGGCGAGGTTTCGGGAACGAGATATGCCATAGCGGTTTCCTCGAATGGCTCTGAAACATTCGTTGCGAACGCGAAAGACCACAAGATAATATGGTTATCCAAAGATGGGAGCAAAAAAGGCGAGTTCAGGTACAGCGACCTTACCATTGGTGGTGTGGGTGGACTGGCACTCGATGGAAGGAAACTTATAATAACTGACCCCAAAAGGAACCAGATTATAAGGCTTATACCCGGGAAATCCGAGGTTATAAAAGAGGAACCGGAGGAATCCACCGCTGCTGAAGGTGAGGAGGCAGCTGAAGAGGCTAAACCAGTTAAGGCTGCAAAACTTAAATTCGATGTTATAGCTTATAGCGGGGAAAGATACGGTAGCAGCCCACTTTGGATGCCTGCTGGTGTGGCTGTTTCTGAGGGTGTTTATTACATTGCGGATGCTGGAAATCACAGGATAGTGGTTTTCGAGGGCAAGTCGTTCAAAAAGGAGTTCGGTCGGGATGAGCTTGTTCATCCACTTTCGGTTGCTGTGAACGGCGACGAAATTCTCGTGGCTGACATAGGGAAGGGCAAAATAGTTCGTTTCTCCATTGGTGGCGAATATCTTGGTGATGTCGAGCTTCCCGACCAAAAACAGCCTGCGTATGTTTATGTCGCGCCCGATGGCTTTGTGTTCGTGGCTGACTACGCGACCAATACTCTTATTAAATACACCCCGAAACTTGAGCCGCTTTCTATAGCAGCAACAGGAGCGCCAGCGCCAAAAGCTGTTTCTCAGATCGGCGAGGGTCCAGCATCGGTGGTTTATCTTGCTAACCTGAAAGGTTTGACGGTTCTTAAAGGAAGCTGGGACAACAATTACAAGCCGTGATGAACAGCACGAAGCAATAAAAATCTTTATTGTGTAGAGTGTAGGGGCTCGTAAGTGAGCCCCTTTTTATTCTTAATTGAGCGTTAGACGATATTTTGGACACGAGAGAAATAAAAATAGTTCATTCCTCAGACTGGCACCTCGGATTCTACCCGGGCGCAAGGGATAAGAGCGGAATACCTGTAAGAACCCTTTTCGTGTTGAAAGCAGCTGAATCGCTCGTTGACTTTGTCCGCAAAAATAAGGTCGATGTCGTGCTTCTAAGCGGGGACATTCTTAACCGCGGCAATCCATCACCTACCATTCAGAATGCGCTTGCGGGCGTATTGAAGTCATTGGTAGACAGCGGAGCTAAGGTCGTCTATTTGATCGGTAATCACGAAATGCCTGGCTGGGGTGACCATCCGGTTAAAATATACGACACGCTCGGTGTTCCGGGAATAATTGTTGCGGATAAGTTTGGCATTTTTTCGCTTGAGGTAAAAGGTTTGCCCATTGACAT
>Ga0180301_10005135_pt1 | contig 10044 bp, 7 predicted proteins | sample GuaBasSediGuay16_FD_121797 | JGI IMG/M metagenome (GOLD analysis project Ga0180301, IMG submission 121797) | Subseafloor sediment microbial communities from Guaymas Basin, Gulf of California, Mexico - Guay16, Core 4569-2, 12-15 cm | ecosystem: Environmental > Aquatic > Marine > Hydrothermal... | reverse complement strand
GGGCGAGATATTCGCGATACTTGGAGTAGCAGGAAATGGCCAGCGTGAGCTTGTGGAGGCTATTGTCTGTCTTAGGCAAAAGCAGGGCGGGCAGATCCTTCTGGCAGAGAAAGACATTAGTGCGTGTCTGGACAGTATTGCCTACATCCCCGAAGATAGAACGGGACTGGGAAGCGTGCCGGATATGCCGCTGATGGAAAACGTGGCTCTGACAAACAGGGCGCGGTTTTCAAAAGGTCCGCTGGTAAACTGGAAAGCAGTCAGGGAGAAAGCGCTGGGGCTGATTCAGGAATACAATATTGCTGCTCCGAGCCTGGAAATGAAAGCCAGACAGCTTTCGGGTGGAAACCTTCAGAAATTAATACTGGCAAGGGAGTTCACTCAGGATCCACTCCTCCTTGTCGCAGAGCAACCCACAAGAGGTCTGGATATAGGTGCAACTGAGGAGGTCTGGCAGAGCCTGTTGCGACAAAGGGAAAAAGGGGCGATCCTTTTGGTTTCAGGCGACATGAAGGAAGTGCTCTCACTTGCGGATAACATCCTTGTTATGTTCAGGGGGCAGGCAATGGATATTATTTCCGGCGAGGATGAGAAAGGCATTGAGCGTATAGGCCCCCTTATGGCCGGTTTGCGATAAGAAACATGAGAGTAGTGCTCAAAAGAAGACTGAAACCACTGGCCTGGCCCAGGCATTTTCTCACACCAGTCTCTGTTTTCATGGCCTTGATGCTGGGCGCTTTGCTTTTCTTTTGGGTGGGCGCGAATCCGCTCCGCGCTTACGTTGAGATATTCAAAGGCGCTTTTGGAAGTTTCTACAATTTTTCTGAGGTATTGGTGAGGGGAACACCCTTGATACTGTGTGGGCTGTCGGTAGGGTTGGCCGGAAAGATGCTTATATGGAATATCGGTGCTGAAGGACAGCTCGTAATGGGTGGGATCTGCGGTGCAGGAGTAGCCCTCTTTCTTTCTTCGCATATACCGACGTTCATGATGATTCCGACCATGCTTGTTGCCGGTTTTCTGGGCGGAGCCCTGTGGGGTTTTATTCCGGGGTTCCTCAGGGCAAAGCTTCAGGTAAACGAAATCATCACCTCCTTAATGCTCAACTATGTGGCCATCTTTTGGCTGGAACACCTCTACTTTGGGCCATGGAGGGATCCAGCTGGAAGGGGTTTCCCTGGCACTGCAATGTTCCCGGAGGTGGCCTGGTTTCCCAGGTTTTTCGGAACCAGGGTACACCTGGGCCTCCTCGTGGGTCTGGGAGCGGCTCTAGTGGTCTGGTTTGTTCTAGCTTACACGCGTTGGGGATTCGAGATCAAGGTGGTGGGTGCCAATTTGCGGGCTGCGCAATATGCAAGGATTGACATTTTGCGCAACATTCTCTGGGTAATGGTAATTAGCGGCGGCCTGGCGGGGCTTGCCGGGATCTGTGAGACAGCGGGAATTCATTACCGGCTCCAACAGGGACTGGCATCTGGAAATGGCTATGTAGGGATTATCGTCGCTTGGCTGGGAAAGCTTAGGCCAGCGTCAATTGTTGTTATTTCCATACTCCTTGGTGCCCTGATGGTGGGTGGTGACCAGGTGCAGATAACCATGCACGTTCCATCAGCCATCAGCTTGGCTCTTGAAGGCGCGATTCTGTTTTTCGTGCTTGGAGGGCAGATCTTCCAGGACTATGAACTTCGGATTCAGTCCGAGGCTGGTTAAAGAGAATGGAATCTGGAGCCCTTTTTGTTGCAAAGATAAGTATTACTTCGTCAATGGCAGTGCTCTACGCTACCATAGGGGAGATTTTCGCCGAGCGCTCCGGGGTTCTAAACCTTGGTGTTGAAGGCATGATGCTCATGGGTGCACTCAGTGGTTTTGCCACCGTTCATGCCACCCACTCTCTGTGGCTGGGTGTGGGCGTGGCTATGGCGATTGGTGGAGTGTTTGCTCTAATACATGGCTTTTTTGCTATTACACTCAAAGTTAATCAGGTAGTCTCCGGTCTTGCTCTTACCCTTTTCGGGATAGGGCTGAGTGATTTTTTGGGTAGACCCCTCATAGGAAAGGTCTCTGTTAAATTTGAACCTGTTTCTTTGTATCCACTTTACAAAATCCCGGTTCTTGGCGATGTGTTTTTCAGCCATAGCCTTCTTGTCTATCCGGCATATCTGCTTGTTCCTGCTGCTTACCTTTTCCTTTACAGAACCCGGTACGGCCTAGAGCTTCGCTCTGTTGGTGAAAATCCCTCGGCAGCTGACACGGTCGGGATTGCAGTGGCACGGCTGCGCTATTGCTACACTTTTCTGGGAGGCGTGCTTGCGGGTCTGGGAGGGGCCTATCTATCACTTGCTTACACGCCGGGATGGAAAGAACAAATGACAGGGGGGCAGGGCTGGATTGCGATTGCACTGGTTATTTTTGCCATGTGGGATCCGCTGAGGGCTGCAGGGGGAGCTATACTTTTTGGTTTTATCAATGCGTTCCAGTTTTACTGCCAGGCAGCAGGTATTACGGTTGTACCCGGTTACATATTGCGCATGCTTCCATACCTTTTCACAATAGGCGTTCTGGTGATTATAACCCGCTGGGAAGCTGCAAGAAAGAGAGTAGGCGCACCTTCCGCCCTCGGGATTGCCTTTGAAAGAGAGGAATAGTTTTGACTTTTTTCTGTGGGTTTTGCTCATCAAGAAAGAGGCTTTTTCCATTGACATCGATTCGGGGTTAATTTAACCTTTTATTAGCGTGCAACGTTGAGTGAATTTTCCGTCTAGTTTTCCCCGGAATCGACTCTAACATGGCAGGTTTGGGCGGTTTTTCATTTGGAAGTTGTCTGACTCTATCGCCAACCTCCCGTGAATAGTTGGAAAAGTTTTCTTCTCGGTTTGCTACGAGTTCAAGGTCCTGCCAGATTTCTCCACCACCGTTGGCTGCATTGCATTTTCGGCCTCCACAGAGTAAACCGGATAGGAAAGCAGAGGGGAATTGCCGCCTGCTCTAAAGGAAAACGCAAGAAAGATGTTCTCCCTGAAGAGGAGAAAGGACAAGTTTTGATCCGCCAGGTGCTGACGAGGGTTTGATTCAGCGCCCCTCGGGGCGCTAAGATAGTTTCCGACTGAGACCCCGCTGTTTGCGAGGGGGAAGTTGATACTCCTTCGGCCAATTGTGAAGTTCTCGGCCGGGGGCCAAAGAGGAGAATCATGATAGAAGAGAAAAGAAACAACGATCTCAGGAAAGTAGTATGGGAGCTTTACGCATATATCCAGGACAACCTGTACTTGAACCGTCCCGACATGCAGATCAAGGGGCGCGAATTTAATTCCGCCTTATTGATGAGTCTGTTGACGGGTCTTTGCGAAGGAAAAGAGCTCATTATCGGGGAACCCGGTCTGGGAAAAACTACGTCGGCCGAGTACGTGTGCGCGCTTCTTTATCGGTTCCCTCTGGGTACGATCTGGGGAAGTGAGGTCTCGGGGCACCCAGAACAGACCGAGGAGAAGATTATTGGGCGTCCTGACCTGGGGAAACTAAACAAGGGGGAAGAAGTTGTCGTGTGGTCTCATTTTGCGCTGTTACCGGTGAAAATCGTAGATGAAATTAATCGTTTGCCGGAAACAAAGCAGAGTATGATCCTTGACGGTGTGGACCGCGGAAACTGGGAATACCTTAATGCTGCGATAATCAACGAAGAGTACTGCCTTTTTGCAACTGCCAATTACCAGGATCGTGGCACCAACACCATTGTTGCCCCCCTTATCGACCGTTTTGACGTAATGGTTGAATCCAAGCATCCAGGAGCCAACCTGGCCTACTTTATCGGAGGCCACGGGTCAAATGGTGTCCGTCTTCGCAGCGAGGAACTGGAGGCAGAATTCCACAGCGTGCTGAGTGAGAATATCCCTTACCCAGTCCGCATGAAACGACTGGATGAACTTTGTGATCGATTTGGGGAGTGGCTGGAAGCACAAGAGGGGATTAGGACTCTTTCCGTGGCTGACCGGCGAGAGATTCGATCTTCCAAGAGGAGCCTTCCTTTTGATCTTGACTTTAACGCATTCCTCCGCTTCGTGGTATCGGAGCTGTCTTTTTGCCATCACTTCGGGCAAAAAAGATCAAACGAAGCATGTGATGCAGGGTGCCACTTCACGGGATACCTCTGCAATGCTGTTCGAAATTGTGTCTCGAATCGTCTTCCTATAAGTGCGAGGAACTTTTCCCAGGCGCTTGCATGGCTATTGGGAGACGAGGAAGTGGATCTAGAGCACCTTAAGGCTGTTCTGCCCTTCACCCTGGCACACAGGACCCAATGGAAAGAGGAGGTAGTGGCACAGCGGGAAAAGGAGCAGCGCAGTGATCCCCTAGAAATTTACATGGCGAAGCAGGCAGTTAAAGAGATGCACAGGCGTTACATGGAGCAGGCGGGAGAAGTAAAGAATGCGCTTGCAGTGGCTTGCCGCATTGTTGAAGGAGAATCCATGAGGCCGGTGGAGGGAGATCATCCCATCTATTGGGAGATCCGCAGAGACCTTGGAGAGGAGGTTACTGAGGTATGAAAAACCCGTTTCTTGATTTTCAATCTGTGCCCTGCCGTAAGAAAGAAATACCGTTGGAGCGGATCGTACGTGCCAGGAAAGAGATTATGGACAGACTTTCAGAAGGGTATCTTCGCCTTGTAGAAGAAGAAGTGAAAGATCTTGTCTGGCTCGTAGAACACTCCCACGTTGTAAGAACCTATAGTGCGGCTGTCAGCGCTATCCAGGATCTGCAATATGACCAAGATGACATAGAAGAGTTCTGTGCGGAGCTCGATAATGCAAATGCTTTCCCGTACATGATATCAGGGCCGGCTGGAATCTATCTTTCTGCGCTGATAAATAATGCTGCAGAAGAGCACATATTGCTAAGGCTGAGTGAGTATGAAAGAACTTTTCACTTCCTTGGCTATCGCCTTCCGGAAGGCAAGACACTTGTGCTCCAGGGAAACCTTGGGGATTTCATAGGCGCAGGTCTTTGTGGCGGGCGTCTGATGGTGGAAGGAACGGCAGGAAATTGGTGCGGCGCCGGAATGACAGGAGGAGAAATTCTGGTTACCGGATACACTGGGCAGAAAACTGGAGAGTGGATGCGGGGAGGAGAAATTCATGTTGACGGTCCTATCGGAGGCTTTGGAAGGGCGCGTTTTGGGGGAAAGATATACCAGAGGGGAAAGCTTGTCGTACCCCACGAATCGGAGTAGGGATATCGGGTAACATGAGCCGTGATCTAGATGAAATTCTAAAGCAGGTCTGGCCCAGGGTGAGAAAAAAGCACCTTTTCCCCGAGCTTCCCAACCCTGAAATGGGAGGAGGCGAAAGTTCGGTGGGCCTTGACATCAGAGCGAAAAAGATCTTCATCTCAAGAGAATTCGTCTCCGAGATGTCTCCAGCCCTTGATACAGAAAAGGTTATCGAGGGCTTGCTGGATCATGCTGTCTCTCACTACTTGTCGTGCCCCTGGGATTTTGCCACGCATCTGAAGCTCTATGCGAAAGCTAAGGATGTGCTGAAAAACAAAGACATGGCCCTCAAGGCCACCGATTATTTCATGGACGTGGTAGCAGACACTCATTGTGTGAGCCGCAAGGATACCCCGATCCCCAAAATATACGGGAGTGCGAAAAAGGGAGGCGCACTTGACGAAGCTATTCATGCTCTCTACCAGAGGATCTGGGGACTTGATTTGGGTGTCAAGGGATATGAGGAAATCTCCAGAAAGCTCTCCCGAATCCCGTATCTGGATCGCAACACCTGGCAGGAGAGTATCAGGCGCTTTTCAAAAGCCGTCAAGTTTCTGTTGGAAATGGAAGAAGATCTGGGGGGCACTGACGGGCAGAGCCCTATGGGGAGCCACAGTCTTCAGCAGTATTCTTCACAGGAGCTGGAGGAGGGTCTTAAGGACCTGGCCCTCGAGGTGGGCACTCCTTACGAGTTTAAGAAAATAGTTCAGGATTTCGAAGATGAAATTCTGCAGGCAACTCAAGCCGGCGGTGAGGCAATGGGCTTGGGCCCAGGCCAGGGCCTGGATGCGGATACCATTTACTATATGAAGCTCGCAGAGAACTACTTGCTTCCCATACGCAAGCTTCCGATGGAGAAAAGCGGTTCCCTTTATCCACATCACCACACCCCGTGGGAGGTTGGAAAACCATACCAAGAGATTGATCCCTGGACCAGCTTTGGAAAAATCATGCCTGGCATAACACAGACATGGCAGCGCTTCGAAGGAGAAGTTTTCGGCAAGGGGGAAGGAACTCCGGACTGCATTATTCTAATTGATTCTTCCGGTAGCATGACAGATCCAAAGCAGCATCTCTCCCATGCAGTACTTGGGGCAGGGTGTGCCAGCGACGCATATCTTAGAAATGATGCACAGGTGGCTGTGTATAATTTTAGCGATGCCAGGTCAGGGGGACAAAAAATACTTTCCTATTCCAGGTCTCGAAAAATGATTTACAGAACGCTTTGTCATTACTTTGGGGGAGGCACCAGGCTCTTGGTTGAGAAAATAGATGGCCTCCAGACTGACAAGGTGCCCGACATCTTTCTCATAACGGATATGCAGATCACCAATCTGGAGAACCTTATCCAGTATTTTAATGATTGCAAAAACAGGGTGACCGCTGTTCACATCGGGGATAATAAACATGTCAAGAACTTCCGCAGCGCAATGGCATTGCGAAAAAATGTAGAGATCTATGCTGTGGAAAAAAAGGAAGACATTCCTAGGATCGTACTGGGCAAGGTCAAGGACTACCTTTACAGTCCCGGGAGCTAGACCCTCGAGACTTTTGCAAAATGCCCACTTTTGCCCAATCTCTGCGTCAGACTCAAATTTTTTACCAGCCTGAGATAATGCCATATGACACAATTACAGGCGGACGAGGGTTCAATTCCCCGCCCCTTGGGGCGTTAAGAAAATTTCCGATTGATACCCTGTCCGCTTGCGGAGGGGTAGTTAATTTCCAACAGGTCCGCTGGACTTACATTACGCCATGTTTTAGGGCGTTAAGTTAAAGCTTCAGAGTAACCAGATGCAAAAGCCATGCAGCAAAGCATCACAGCTTTAGCCGCTCTTGGTTACTTCAATTAACACAATTCATGCCAGTTTTAGCGGCCTATAACAATTTCTCCACTGCTACTATTTCGTCGTAGGATCCACCAGCACTATCTATGAACTTCTTAACCGACTCCGTGTCAGGTGCGTCCCAATCGCAGATTCCTATGCCCTCTTCATTCACCCAGAGACCGTTGAACTTGACCTGCGGATTTTCCTTTAAATACTTCTCCATTGCCCCACCAACTTGTTGCTTGAACTCGTCTGTCAAGGCAGATGGAGGAAGTTTGCCTTTGTTATATCTCATCACCAATACCTTTGCCATTTTGTATTCCCTCCTTTTTTGTAATGTAATAAAAAGTAGTTAACTTATTCTTTGGGATAATAACAAAACTTCTCAATTAGTTCATATATTTCATAGTTGTCAAGTCATTTTGGTGAGGTGCAGAAAATAGGTGTGCAGAAAATAGGTGTGACCCCTTTTCACTAGGATTCAAGGCATGATATAAAGAGGCAGGTTATATGAGGAGGAGAAAATGCAAAAACTCTCAGAGTTTATAAAGGAAATCCAAACAGAGACACGATTCAGCAAGCTGGATGAGGCTGGTACCAAGCAGGGGATCGTGCTAAAAATTCTTTCCCTTCTGGAATGGGATCCCTTTAATATTGATGAAATTCATCCTGAATATCCTGTTGGCAATACGAAAGTCGACTTCTCGCTCAGACACAAAAATACGGATAAGGTTTTTATTCAGGTTACAAAGGATACCAACGACAACAAAAAGCATCAGGAGGATCTTGTTGCTATCGCCGCAAAGAAAGGTGTTAAGATGGCCACTCTGACAAATGGCTTCACGTGGTGGTTTTTTCTCCCACTTCTAGGGGATACCCTGGAAGAAAAAGAATTCTCCACACTTGACCTAAGCAAGCAAAAGCCTCAAGAGGCTGAAAAAATGCTGGCAGAGTTCCTTTCAAGGCGAAATGTTACTTCCGGAAGAGCTGTAAAAGCGGGTGAAGAGATTTATCTGACCAGACAAAGAGAAATGATGATCAGGGAAAATCTTCCCAGGGCATGGGAAAAGCTCATCAGCGAGCCGGAGAAATGGCTTGTCGACATGCTCGCAGACATCACAAAAGAGCTTAGCGGATACAAACCGGATAAAGAGGCTGTGGAAGAATTTCTTGCCTCTAAAATAGATGCAGGCGGAGACATCCAGGCTATCCTCAAAGCAAAGCCTGCCAAGACCGCTGCGCCTCCTCCCAAACCTAAGCCTTCTCCCGGGGGGCCGGATTATACGGGCAGGAGCATCAACTCCTTCACCTTCCTTGGCAAAAAGTACGAGGTAAAATCCTGGAAAGCAATGTTGCTTAAACTTTGCAACATCATTTTCCCGCGCCACAAAGAAGATCTGGATATTGTGTTGACTCTCGCTGATGGAGATAGGGAGTTCTTCAGCAAGAACCCCTATGAGTTCTTAACAGGCGAAAATATTCCGGGAACTGACCTATACGTTGACCTAAACCTGAAAGCAATGGAGGTGGTGGATCTGTCAAACAAGATCCTGTCAGTCTTTGGGTATAAGAAAAGCGACCTTTCCATTGAGGTTAAGTAGCATCGGGCAGTTTGTGTGCTTTGGCTGAATACTGCCCGTGCACAGGAACCAGGGCACACATGCACATTTTTTTGTGCATACTTTAGCCCTTGTGCTCTTGATTTGCAACTTGCTGGTATCTTTAGAATAGCTCTAATTTTTCTCTTTCAGGTCTATAAGTTCAAACATAATACCCTTATATCACACGGACTTATCCCTTCACCCCCCTGCCTTCACCAGTCCTCACCCCGCTTTGCGGGCTTCCCTCCCTTAACTGGCATAAAAATAGCATCTTATTCCAGTGCCATGAAGTAACTTTGCTTTCCTATTTAATCCGCCACAGGCGGATTAATCCGCAAGAGGCGGACGAGGGTTCAATTCCCCGCCCCTTGGCGCGTTAAGAAAATTTCCGATTGATACCCCGTCCGCTTGCACCGGGGTAGTTAATTGTGCTTTCAGTGTGCACGGAGCCTCTCTCGTTCAGGTTCAATCGCTTGACCCGGGAGCGGCTTTTTCATGTGGGGAGCAATTAATTTTCAGGGGAATACCTGGATGAGCACAAAACAGATGACAGGGCCACTTCATAGAGCAGTAAGAAAATTTGAAGAAAAATCCTCCCAGCTCACTCTGGAGGAGTGGAGTGAGAGGAGGTACCGGAATGTTTTCGAAAATACCGGCACGGCAATGGTAATTTTCGCACCTGATATGACCATCTCAATGACAAACTCAGAGTTTGAAAAGCTCGCGGGATATTCAAGAAAAGAAGCAGAGGGAAAACTAAACTGGAAGGATCTTGTTGATAAGCATGACCTTGAAAAGCTCAAGGCCTATCTTTTTGAAAATCAGAGCGAAGAAGAAAGGCCACGAGAATTTGAATTTCGTCTCAAGGATAAACATGGCCAGATAAAAGACATATTCTTGAAGGTTGGAACAATCCCAGGGATGGACGAAAATGTCGCCTCCATAATGGATGTCACCGATCGCAAGCGAGCAGAAGAGGCCCTGAAAACAAGCGAAGAGAAGTACAGGCAACTCGTTATACATGCACCGGCCGGTATCTACGAGGTAGACTTTGTGAACCAGAAGTTTATTACGGTCAATGATGTCATGTGCGAATACACCGGCTACAGCAGGGAAGAATTTCTCTCGCTCAGTCCTTTTGATATCCTTACAGAGGATAGTAAGAAGCGGTTCCTTGAAAGGATGAGCAAAGTTCTGGCTGGAGAACCTGTGCCGGAAACGGTTGAATACGAAATCCGGGGTAAAGGAGGAAGGAAGTTCTGGGTAATCCTGAATGCAAAGCTGGTCTACCAGGATGGAATGCCAAAAGGAGCTGCCGTTGTTGTTTACGATATAACGGAAAGAAAGATGG
>Ga0180301_10005134_pt1 | contig 10045 bp, 4 predicted proteins | sample GuaBasSediGuay16_FD_121797 | JGI IMG/M metagenome (GOLD analysis project Ga0180301, IMG submission 121797) | Subseafloor sediment microbial communities from Guaymas Basin, Gulf of California, Mexico - Guay16, Core 4569-2, 12-15 cm | ecosystem: Environmental > Aquatic > Marine > Hydrothermal... | reverse complement strand
ATCAACATGTGTGATGTAATAAAGCCCTCTTAATTTTAACATAATGTTTACTCCTTTATCCTTTACCTTTTCACCACCATATTAAAGGCTTAATCAATTTGTAATCCAGATTTTTTAAATCTATTCTCTCTCCATCCTCAAACTCCACATACTCAGCAGTTATCTTCTTTATCCACTTACCAAGTAAATTTGAAAGTGTCTCAGGCACATCAATGTCAGAATAGAGTTTTGACAGGTCAACTTTCACTTTATTATTTTCATAATCAACTTCAAGTGCCTCAAGCATCTTTAAATCTTTCATAAAAACATACTGATTATAAGGGTCTTCATAGGGGCTATCAAAAAGGTCTGCATCTTCGTATTTTACTCTTCTTAAGGTGTCCTCGTATTGTTCAAGTTCATAGTATTTGAAGAAACCGCTACCCTGCCAGTTTGCTTCTTTAGAAATACCACAAGGCTCGTGATTCCCTTTGCCAGCTAAGACTTCTTTCATTCTTGGTAAAATTGTTGTGTAAAAATAATCCGCCATTTCAATACCAACCCACTTCTTTCCTATTTTCTGCATTGTTGCCGTGGTTGTCCCTGAGCCCAAGAAGAAGTCCAATACTAAATCACCTTGTCTGTTATTAGAAATGTGAATTATTTTATTCACAAACGACTCAGGTTTTTTACCACTGCCAAAGTACTTAGGGCCTTCATATCCTGTTCGATTGAATTCATCAACCATGTCTAGATAATTGGGAAAAGGTATCTCTTTAGTTTCTTCTTTGTTTATTGGTATTCCTTGAAAATAGTCTCCATTTTTTCTTCTTGAAGATTTACCAGGAATATGAAAATAACGGTAACCTAAACCATCACTTCCCATCCCGTAAACCTTAAATAAGCATCCCCTATATTTTTCGAAATCTGGTTCGAGATATCTTACGTAAAATCTTCCGCTGGAATTACCTTGCCGGATAGAGCCTCTAATATTAACTCTCTTTAAATGTTTTTCATCTGGTGTACATTGTATTAATTGATATTCCCCAGGTTTAAAAATTTCTACCTTTTTACCACCTAGCTCGATAATCAAACTCGGTCTTTCTAGTTCTCTTACCTGCCAGATGTATTCTTGTATCGAGCTGCCTTCTAATTTTATTTTTCTTATAACATGTTTCTCGCCCTTTCTGTAATACAACAGATATTCTATAACTTCATGAACATCTTTGTCTCCTTTCAATATTCTTTCCTCATGCCTAACTTTTATCGCAAAATTTGCTAAATAATTAGAATCGCCATAAATGTAATCCATGATATGCTTTAGACCGTATAGTTCATTTTCATTGATACTTACACATATGTTTCCTGAGTCCTTCAGAAACTTCTTAGCCAACGTTAATCTATTCAATAGCATAGTTAGCCAACTTGCATGTTGAAATTTATCTTTATATATAAACTCATCAGATCCTGTATTATACGGTGGATCAATATATATCGTTTGCACCTTTTCCTTAAACTTCGGCAGGATTGTGTTCAGTGCCTGATAATTCTCACTCTTTATTAGCCAGCCATCTAAGGAGTTGTCCAGGTCATCAAACAATTCTAAAATCTCAAGTTCTAAGTCCTTGAAATATCGAGTATCAACAGGTAAGTACTTATATTCCTTGCTTAGATGTTTACCTGTTAAATCATTTTCAATTATTTTGCTTCTCCTGAAACTATCATCTACAATTCCTAACTCCTTCCATTCCTTTACTTGGGTCTCAAAGTTTCCGTGGTTTAGTATCCTTTCTATAAGTTTTAACTCTCTATCTTTTTCAGCAATTCTATCAAGGGTTATTACATAGTTAGAGTTTAAAACAAACTTTGGTTTATTCCATATCTTTACCAACTCATCTTCAAACTGAGAGATAAAATCAATAATCTTAAAGGCTATATCTTTTAATACTTGTAATTGCTTTATTCTTTTTTCTGTCCATTCACTTTCACCAGAAAATACATATTGATAAAGCCATATATTGAATTGCTCTCTAAGAAACTCTTTTGCATTTTTATTTATGAAATAATCCACCTCACTTTGCTTCTCAAAGATTCTGAACGCTCTTGTCAGAATGTCTTCGGTTATCTCCACATTTTCCTTCTTTAAAGATCTTAAAATATCGTCTATCTTTGTTTTTTTCCCTCTTTCAGAATAGAAAACATTAAATACAAGAACGCCATCCTTTCTTTTTTCCTTAAACTCAAAGATTATCTCTCTTTTTTCATTTGCCTTTTTATGCTCTAAAGTGGAAACATCAAAGAAGAATTTGTGTCCATCTACCTCAACTTCAAGATTCTTAAATAATCTGTCTGTTTTTACATAATAAAGCATATGGGTTTTCCAGAATAAAATAACATCTTTATCATCGGTATAAACCTTTTCATAAACATTCTGATGTATAGGTGTATATCTGAAATAGATTGACCCGCTTTCAGAAAAATACCGCTGAAAGAAGGTATAGAGCTTATCAAATAGTTCTTCTTTAAACTCAGGGAAAGGCTCTACTGCCTTTGCAATATCTTCTTGAAGTTTAGGAAACACACCCTTTTCATAATATCTTGATTTAATTCGCATCAAATTGATATAACCGGACTCGCCTTCTACTTTTGCTCCCACAAATATATCTTTAAGCGCGTTGTAAAATTTTTCTTCTTTAGTCATAACATTTCCTCTTTGTTCAAATTCTTAAGACTACTCTCCTCAATTTATCTGTCAATTATCTCTTTTTTAAACCGCCACTGACCAGCAATTTTGATAGAGGGGATAATTTCTGAGCGGGCAAGCTTATAGATAGTGTGCTCATCCATCTGTAGATACTCAACAACCTGACAACATAGCAAAATAATATAAAATAAACCAATGGATGTCAATATTTTTCTCATTTTAAGGATTTTAAGGTAGTAGGTAGGAGAAGGTGTCTTTTCCTTACCTTTATTATAAAAAAATCTGTCCCGATGAAGATCGGGGCAAAGCCGAGTGAAAAGGAAAGTACTTGCGGACGCCTGTAAAAGTGGGGAGCAGACACGGGGCACAGGCAATCTCGATGTTCATCGAGAAACACCGAGACTACGGAGTGGATGGAGTAATAGGTTCAAATAATCCCTTCTTTAAACAAGATGGCTTTCAGTTTATAATTTCAATCCTGTATTTTTTTCTCTCTGACTGAAAGGTTCTTACCATAGCTATGTTCGAAGTTTTGTATAAAATGACTCCACACTCCGGGCTCATACTCACCCATTTTAACACTTCCAACATAATCCAGCCCACTCCATACATTTATAGTAACGACCTCGAGATCTTCACCTCTTATCACATTTACTGCAACGGTAAACAGCAAGATAAGGAGTCTATCTACGACCAGCGCTTCTTTCAGTAATACCTGAGCACATGCTTCAATATGTCAAGATAATCACATAGCAGTCGCGTTATGAGAAACTTTTCCTTTACGCTTTTATAAGCATTTTTCCCAAGTTCTTCTGCCAGTGACTTATGCTTCATTATTTCCAGTATCCTATCTACAAAACCATCGTAATCAAAAGGATCCACAAGGAAACCATTGTATCCATCTTTTATTTGCAGAGGGATACCCCCCACATTAGAAGCAACCACAGGTCTCCTTTTCCAAAGTGCTTCCGAAACCACCAGGCCAAAACCTTCTCTTATAGACTTTTGAATAATAACTGCGGATATCCTCTGAAGTATGTTCACCAAAATATTATTCTCGGAAGTAATAAGGATTACATCTCCCTTTTCAAGCAATTTGTTGGCCTTTTTTTCAACTTTCTTGTATATGACCATACCTTCAGGATCATCAGTTGCCATACTACCACACAGAACAAGCCTGCAATCAACTTTTCTTTTAACTTTTTTAAAAATCTCGATCACTCCCTCAGGATCTTTCCATTTATCAAATCTCGATATTTGTGTTAGTAAAGGTTTGTCCGTAGGGATCTTGAACTTCTTAAGATACTTGGTAATTACCCTGGGAGGTAGCTCCATATTCTTTGGAGATAAAGGATCTATCACGGGATAAACCACTCTCTGTTCCACATAAAGGTCTTTCTTCAAGTAACTTTCATTCGAAACTATAGCAAGATCATACTTCAATATAAACCTTTTCAGGAATTCCCACAGTTCTTTACTAGGGTTGGTTATATCAACATGACAACGCCATATCCACGGCTGAGTTTTTTTATAGAAACTAATCAGCGGAAGGGGTTGAGGATCATGTATTATTACACAATCGTGATCAATATGAGTGTACACCGAAAACTCTTCATTCGCCTGAATGTACAGATCCTTCTTTATCTGCGTAAGATGAATCTTATCACCCTGTAGAGCATTATGGAACTTTTTCGTTATGTTGAAAAGATCAGGGTTTCCTCTTATTATCCGCCAGCCTGCATCAATACCAATATCATTCATAAGAGGGACAAGACTATTAAGAATCTCGGCCACACCTCCACCCATGTAGGTAGAATTGAAGTGTATTATTCTCTTCCCACAAAGCCCCTTTGCTTTTTGATAAATATCATGAATTACCTTGTCCCCAACGATCTCCCTATAATCCATTAAATGCTTCATTTCTCTCCTCACTTATTTTATAAAACTTAAGAGCAATTTCCTAACACCCCTAAAATCCTTCACTCTGTACCGAGCATAGGTTGTACCAAAACCAACTTTTATTGTAAACGCCTCATCAGGCAAAGATTTAAACATATCCTCGTCTGTCCAATCATCTCCTACAGCCATAATAAAATCCCCACCTAACATTTCCAACCACTTTCTGACAGCCCGACCTTTGCTGACCTCAGCATTCTTTATCTCCACAACTTTGTTCCCTTCCAGTATTTGAAGATTCGAACCCGATATCATGTAAGAAAGATTCTCAACAAGATCCCGCTCCCGCATATAACCCAGGTCAGAATTAACATTTCTGTAATGCCACGCTATTGAAAACTCTTTTTCCTCAAGTGTAGAACCAGGAGTTTTATCAACGTAATATTCAATCAAAGGTCTTATCTCATCTTTCCAATCACTGTGAACTTCACCCACACTTTCCCACTCTTTCCCCTTTCTTTTAAACCATGCCCCGTGCTCAGCAGTTAGATTGACAGGTAACTCCCCAAACCACTCATCCATGGTATTTTTATCCCTTCCGCTGATCACAACCACTTCGGCTATTTCCCCTAACCTTAGAATAATATCAATCGCCTCATCATCAGGCTTTGCCTGCTTTATATGCCTAAAAAATGGAACCAGTGTACCATCATAATCAAGGAAAAAAATACTTTTTCTCGCTTCTCTATATTTACTCAACATTACCTCTATGTCAGCTCCAGATATCAGATCAGATACGGACTTCTTTTGCAACTCCTTAACTCTATCAAGAGAATCCAAGAAATCCCCTACCCACCTATACACATCATACCTTTTAAGTTTCCCAAGCATCACTTTTGCTTTTTCTTTAGCCTCAACAGGAGACATTTCAAGCGCACTTTTAATTGCGGCCACAATCTCACCGACATTATTGGGATTTACAATTATCGCTTCCGACAATTCAATCGCAGCACCGGCCATTTCACTCAATATCAGAACACCGCCCTTCGGCCACGTGGACGCTATGAATTCTTTGGCTACGAGATTCATTCCATCTCTAAAGGGGGTTACTATAGCTATGTCAGAAATTTTATAAAAACTTATTAATTCGTCCTGCCTGAACATTCTATAAAAATATTGTATAGGACTCCAATCCACGGAACTATACTTCCCATTAATCTTTCCTACATACCTATCAATATCCTCTTTTAGCTCCCTGTAGTACCCCACCTTCCATCTCGAAGGAACGACAATCAATACCAGTACCACTTTTCCTCTGTACTCTGGGTACTCCTCAAGAAATCTATCAAACGACGACAGCTTCTGTATTATGCCCTTGGTATAGTCCAATCTATCAACGGAAATTATTACTTTCCGTCCAGAATACTTTTTCTCTAACTTTTCAATGTTTTTCCTGACAAAAATATCGCTCTCCGCGTGTACAAATCTATCCACATCAATTCCCAGCGGAAAAGTATCAACCTTCACTATCCTGTCATCAATTATCAACTCATTAAACACATGCTCCACCCCAAGAATATGCTTCACCGAGCTTAAGAAGTGTCTGAGATAATCATACGTGTGGAAACCTATCAAATCCGCACCTAAAATCCCTTTTAAGATTTCATCCCTCCAGGGCAACAATCTAAAAATTTCAAAAGAAGGGAAAGGTATATGGAGAAAAAAACCTATTCGACTATCAGGATTTGCTTCCCTCAGCAAACCCGGTAATAACATCAAATGATAATCATGCACCCATATTACAGAGTCCGCATCAGAATTCTGAATAATAATCTCTGCAAACTTACTATTGACCCTTTTATATGCATCCCAGTACTCTCGTTCATACTCAGCGTACTCTGTAAAGTAATGAAATAAAGGCCATATAGTCTTATTGCTAAACCCCTCATAATATCTATTATATTCTTCACGGGACAGGAAAACAGGAACCATATCCTTGATTCTCAAAATCTCATATACGCTTGACTTAACATCCCCTTTCAGACCGAGAAGCCCAGGCCACCCAATCCATAGGGTACCACGACTTTTCCTGACAGAGTTCAATCCGGTCACAAGCCCACCAGGGGATGGTTTAATTTCCAGTTTATCCCTCTTATAGCTGATCACAACAGGCAGTCTGTTTGAAACTACAACAACCATGGATACCTTACTCTTTCTTTCCCTCTCCATACATCTTCTCATAAAGATCAGGATACAGCTTTTTCATACAGTCAGGGCATATACTGTGGGTAAAATCCACATCCGCATGTTCCGCAATGTACTTCTCAACCTCATTCCAGTAACCTTGATCATCCCTTATTCTCTTACAATTAGCACAAATTGGTAACAATCCACTTAATTTTTTTACCTCATTCAGAGCTTTTGTCAGTTCTCCAACAAGCTTTTCTCTCTCCCTTTCGTACCTCTTCCTATCTATTGCCACCGCTATCTGAACCGATATCGATTCCAAAAGCCTTATGTCACCTTCACCAAAAGCGTCCGGATCGTTATAATCCTGTAGAACCATTATACCGATAACCTCCTTCTTCACTTTTAGAGGAATACCCACGTAAGCTTCAGGTAGAGTTCTGTATATCACAAGGGTTCCTTCTTTTACCTCCCTTACAATATCTCCTCTTCTCATATGTATAACTTTTCCTGTTTTAATCACCCTCTCAGACAACGTTCTGGAACCCTCATACCTAAACCCTTTATACGTCTCCTTCACATCAACAAAATAAGGAATCCTCAAATACCCATTCCGGGAAACAAGTCCAAAAAAGATATTTTTAGTATCTATAATACGTAGAATAGATTTATGTATCTGAGCAAAAAACTTTTTCAGAGAAGAGACAGAGTATACAGCCCTTGATATCTCGTAAAGAGAAATATTAATATTCTCGGCTCTTACTCTGAGAGAAATATCCTTATAGATGGCTATGCGCCCGACAACTTTCCCCTTGTCGAAAATCGAGCTTCCTGAAATCGACACAGGAATTAACTTTCCATCCTTTCTCCTGCGATATGCGTCGAAATATATGTATCCCTCAGAAGCTCTCTCATTGAGCATTTTCGCTTCTTCTTCATATCCGGGAGGAACAATAAGTTCATCCAAATTTTTACCAATAACTTCATCCCTGGAAAATCCAAAAAGCTCCAGAAATCTATCATTTACCTCCACTATGTTATAGTTCTCATCGGCATAGACCATAGGTTCAGGGTTAGAATAGAAAACCTTCTCAAACTTTTCTTTTTCTTTCCTGAGCTCCTCTTCCATTCTCTTGATCCGAGTAATGTCACGGGAAATCCCTGCAAGACCGATAATCTTTCCATTTTTCCCTTTGATTGGAACCTTAGTAGCAGAAACCCACCTCTCTTTGCCATCCTTAACCACCTTCTCTTCTTTATTGATGAGTTTCCTTCCACCCTTGAGAATACGTTGTTCATCCTTCATTGCTTTCTTAGCAAAATCCTTACTATAGAAATCCATATCCGTTTTCCCGATAGCCTCCATTGGTTTTCTGAGCCCCAGTCTTCTGGCATGATAATCACTTATTACTGTGAACCTTGATTCTTTGTCCTTAAAATAAATCGCATCCGGTATTTCCTTTAGAAGAGCGTTAAACATACTCTTCTGTCTCTGATACAAAATATCCTCTTTTCTATAGAGAAAAAACTCAAGTTTTAAAGACAACACTTTCACCACTACCCTAAATAGTCTCTCCTTCAGTCCCCAATCACCATCACCCGTACACGGAAAAATAACCAGACCGCAAGGCTTTGAATTGTATTTGAAACCTGCAATCCCACATCTTCCAAGACTTAAATCACCAAACCTTACATCCCTGCACTCCAGAGTATCCTTTTCAGCATGCTCTATGATCGAAAGAGCCTCCGGCCCAGATACTTTCACCTTTGCAATCTCCCGATCACCCTCACCAGCAGAGTATATACTTGAAAAAACAATAGCCTCGAATTTCTTATTATAAAAACCCACCGCAAACACCCTGAAATCAAGAGCTTTAGTTACTCTGTCAATAAACCCCTTCACCAGATCCGATACTTTCCCTAAGCTTTTTATATCAACATTTAACAAATTCTCTATACATCTCACTATATCAAAGCCAGTTTCACTCTTCACCATTACTTTTCACCCCACGTCCCCTTCAAAGGTATAGACTTTGTTTCAAAATCCTCAAAATTTCAATAGCAATGAACTTTGTGTTTCTGCTCCCCGTTTCCTCTTCCGGCCCCACACAGGCAGGGCAACCGGTCGAACAGGGACAATTCTCTATCAACTGATACGTATAATCAACAAGTTGAAGAAACCTATCATACAAGTCTTCAGCAAGACCGATTCCTCCCGGATAATTATCAAAAATGAAAATAGCTGGCTGAAAATCAGACATTTCCTCCACATTCACTTTCTTCTCTTTCTCACCCCCTTCAGCCTGAACATAAACTCCTTTAGAAAAAGGGGTCACCTTTACAAACCATTCAGCAGACCTGTCTCCTATAGCTCTGTTTATATCCCCGACATCCACCATAATCAATACTGCAGCCGCATGATGCATGGCATACGAAAGGCCCAATATACCACTTATATTCTCCAGCTTGGAAAAAGGCAGATCATCCAGGAAAGACTGAGGCAGGGTAAACCAGAAAGCAGTGGTCACCATCTCCTGCTCAGGCAAATTGATGACTCCATATCCCACATTCTCAGAAGTGTAAAAGCGTATCTTTTTAAATCCAACTGCCCTATTGGTAACGAGAACTTCCCCATTCTCGACAGCAATCGAACCAACTTTTTTAGAATCATAAACGTCAAGTATTCTCACGTGAGTATAATCTACAGCACGCGTAAAATAGTCGCTATCTGTTTTCCTCGCAAAAGCCTTCCTTCCCTCCCAGTCCAAACTCTCAATAAAATACTGCTCTCCATTAGCCATATAAATAGCCCCAGGATAAACCACAACATGGGCGAGATGATATTCAACTTCTCCAATGATTCTGTTATCCTCATCAAGATCAAGAACTACAAAGTTCTCACTTGATATGCTCCTTATATTTATATCACCAGCAGGATAAGCTTCCGCCTGCCAGTACCACTTTCCGTCCTGCCTAACAATCAACCCTCTGTGCTCCAGCAACTTAAGAACCTGCTCCGTATCTTCAACAGAAACTTTCCCAAATTTTTCTCCCTTCATAAAAGGTAGTTCAAAAGAAGCACATTTAATATGCTCCACAAGAATTACTACATTATCTGGATTTACCCTGACCCTTTCAGGATTCCTGCTAAAGAAAAATTCAGGATTCCTGATAATAAACTGGTCTACCGGAAAACTTCGCGCAACCAGAATGGCCAGAGATAATTCACCCCTCCTTCCGGCTCTACCTGCTTGCTGCCAGGTAGAAGATATACTACCT
>Ga0180301_10005133_pt1 | contig 10045 bp, 8 predicted proteins | sample GuaBasSediGuay16_FD_121797 | JGI IMG/M metagenome (GOLD analysis project Ga0180301, IMG submission 121797) | Subseafloor sediment microbial communities from Guaymas Basin, Gulf of California, Mexico - Guay16, Core 4569-2, 12-15 cm | ecosystem: Environmental > Aquatic > Marine > Hydrothermal... | reverse complement strand
TCTCTGTTAGTTTTTCCTCTTCTCTTGTGTCTTACAATGTACCTTATCTTCCTCTCTGTCAATCTGCCGTAACCCATCAGTTGTTTGAGGGTATTTAAAGTCAAATTTTTTGGGACTATACATCTTTATCTTTCGTTATAAAACAAAAAATCTTAAAATAAATCTTAAAATCGATTTTGAAATTAATTATGTCGCAATTAATAATGTAATAATGTTATAGCCACAATATTCTGCGATATCTGCGATATCATGCGTTATCATCAAATTTTTTAAGCGTAGCTTTGTTTTTTGTAAAATGTCCAACTTAGAAGCTATACACTTTGTTGATAAAACAGGTGCAAAGATCCTCATCAGGTCATACGTTCACAAAAAGGATAGAGATAGGTTGATTAACATGTATTTAAACTACAATCCTGACGACAGATGCTTGGGTTTACCACCAATCACGAGAGAAGCTATAGAGAAGTGGATAGACTACCTAGCGAGTAGTGGGTATTCAATTATCGCTGAACATAATGGTAAGATTATAGGACACCTCACAGTTGTTCCGGATGGGCGCGTTGTTGACATGTCTATATACATTACAAGGGAGTACCAAAATAGAGGAATAGGAACCAAGATGATTCAATTGATAATAGAGTATTGTAAAAATAGAAGATACGACAAGATAACGCTTGTGACTGAAAGGTGCAATCCCCGATCAATACACGTTTACAAAAAGTGTGGTTTTAGAACCGCATTTAAAGGATTCGAATACGAAATGGAATTGCCGTTAAACGGTAATTAGACAGTAGTTAAAAAGCCTCACATCTGTTCTGTTGCTTTTGTAAATCTCTATATTCTGTTACATCAACAGTTAAAAATTAATAATTCGTTATTGATATGTATTATGGAAAAACGTGTTACGAAAGACCGTTCTTCACCAAATCAATCTATACTAAATGAGTACGAATCGAAGAAACTCCTTGAAAAATATGGCGTGAATGTTGTACCTACCTACGTAGTTCGTTCAAAAAGAGAGATTTTAGATGTTGCTGAAAAATTGGGATATCCGGTGGTTCTAAAAGTCCTATCTCCAGATATCGTTCATAAAACTGAGTACGGTGGTGTCATTTTAAATATTCAAAATGAGGGTGAATTGCTGAAGGCGTATGCAAAACTCTCAGCAATATCCAAAACCATGACACTTCAAAAGATGGTACATGGATTCGAATTTTCTGTTGGAATAAGCTACGATAAAACCTTTGGAAGAGCAATAATGTTTGGTGTTGGGGGAGTGCTTATGGAGTTGCTAAAAGACTACACTCTCAGAATACTCCCTATTGATGATAAAGATGCGGAAAGTATGGTTGATGAGCTAAAAGTATCAAAGGTTTTTCAGGGTTATAGGAACATTAAGATTAACAAAAAAGCCACTGTCGAACTTCTGCTAAAAGTTGCAGAGATATCAGAAAAAGAACCAATTAAGGAAATGGACTTAAATCCCGTTTTCATAAATGAAGAAGGTTACACCGTCGCAGACGCTAGAATTATTATCTACAATCAAAATGAAGTAAAAAGAAAAACAAGAACAAAAACAAGACGAATTGAAGACATAAGCTTTATTTTCAATCCAAAAACCGTTGCAGTAATTGGAGCTTCCCGTATAGATGGAAAACCCGGAAATACAATAGTTAGAAACTTGGTAAATCTAGGATTTAAAGGAAAAATTTTTCCTATAAATCCTAATACCGATGAAGTGCTTGGGATAAAATGTTATCCATCCATTCTCGATGTTGAAGAAAGGATAGATGTGGCTATTATTGCAATCCCTTCAAAGTATGCAGTTGATGCTGTAGAGCAATGTGCTAAAAAAGGTGTTAGAGGTATCATAATTATCAGTTCCGGATTTTCTGAAGGATGGAGCAAAGGTGAGGAAATTGAGAGGGAAATTTTGAGAATAAGCAAAAAAGCGGGCATGAGAATTATTGGACCAAACACAACGGGTGTTTTTAACAGCTACAGTAAATTCACTTCTTCATTTGCTTTAATTCCTGAGTTGAGAGTGGGGAACGTTGGAATAATTGCTCAGACAGGACTGTTTGTGGGTGTTTTACTTGACCAAATCTTGTCTGCACACAGGTTTGGCATAAGCAAAGTGATAGGTTTGGGAAACAAATGTGATGTTGATGAATGTGAAGCTTTATCCTATCTTTTGGATGATGAAAAAACGAAGGTAATAGGTATGTATTTGGAAGGAATAAACGATGGCTATACTCTTTTTGAAATGTTAAAAAACTCTAACAAGCCTATTGTTATTCTAAAATCTGGAAAAACGAGGGCAGGAATTAAGAGTGCTATATCACACACCGCTTCAATAGCTGTAAGTGATGAGGTGTTTAACGCATTGGTAAAACAAACTGGAGCGATAAGAGTAAACGATTTTGAAGAATTTATAGATACTCTTAAAGCCATATCTCTTCTACCATCTCTTTTATCATCTCCCGAAAGCAACATTAAAGGCAAAAGAGTTGGAGTGATACACTATACTGGGGCTGGATGTGTGACAACAGCAGACGCAATTGAAGAGAACGGTTTGTTAATCTCCAGATTAGAGGAAAAAACGTTGAAAGAGTTAAGAAAGATATTCCCCGAATGGCATAGGATCAACAATCCAGTTGACTTGTATCCTGCTATTGAAGAGGTTGGGGCAAATGAAGCTTACAATACCGCCATCGAATTGCTCATTAGAGACAAAAACGTTGATTGTTTAATCGTTGTATTGTGGGCATCAAAAAGTTTTGAGACACCAAAAATCGACTTTAAGCTTTTGAGAAGACTGAAAGAAAAACCAACAATATTTTGTGTGGAAGGTGATGTTGAGGTTTGCTACAAACTCTCAACCAAAATTGAGGAAAATGGTTTTCCTACTTACAGTTCAGCAGTAAAGGCAGCCAAAATTTTAAGCATTATCTCAAAATTAAAGAGATTAAAAAGGTAAATAAAAAATAAATCTAAATTACACCTTTTTCTTTTAGCTCTTCAAGTTTTTTATTTCCAAATCCTAGATACCTCAAATATATCATGTTGTTATCCGCACCAACCGGTCTGCAAGCCCATTTTATTCTTCCTGGTGTTCTTGACATCGATTTAAAACTTGAGTTCTGAATCAGAAGCTCTCCATAATAGGGGTCATTAAGCTTTACAAACGTTTTTCTGAGTTTCCAATGTTCTCTTTCAAGAACTTCCTTTGGCGAGTCTAGTCTTCCTGTAACGACCGTTCCGGGTTTGGTTTTATCAGCATTGTACTTGTTACACATCTCTAAAAGCTCATCTGAGGTGTAGTTTTGCGTAAATTTCTCAATTTCGTGCTGAATGATCGGCTGATTTTCTGGTGTCAGTCTATCCTTTATTGTTGGAAACCTCTCTCTAAGGTCTGGTCGGTTCATTATGTTTGTTACACCTTCCCAATTTGGATCAGTGAATCCAGACATGAAAACGTAGCCATCTTTTGCCTTAACGTATGTATATGGAAACACTGCATAGTCGAAGTTTCCAGCTCTAATCATTTTTGTTCCGGTTTCATGGAAGAATTGTATCACATAGTTCGACATTGCCATTAGCCCCTCAGGTGGTGAGGCATCTATAAACTGCCCCTTGCCAGTTTTTCTTTTATAGAACATTGCAATGAGTATTCCTAAGGCTGCCCAAGCTCCACCAGCATACCATCCCATCCAATTTCCATGCTTTAGTGGTTTTTTGTACTCTTTCGGCACTTCTGGATCTAGCTCAGGTTCCCCAGTAATTGACATTATAACCCCCCTCGCTTGGACAGTAATGTCATAATCTGGTTTGTTTGCGTTTTTCGTGCACTCATGCCCAAACTGTCCGTAGGTATATATTGCTGCGTAGATCAATCCGGGGTTTTCTTTACTAAGATCTCTATATCCAATATTCAGAGAATCCATGTATCCTGGTTTATAAGTCTCAATTAGAACATCAGCTTTCTTAACAAGTCTTTTAAATATCTCCCTTCCCTCCTCCGACTCTATGTTTAGTGTGATGTGATACTTGTTTCGCCCCTCAACTATGTACGCCAATCCCGTGTCTTTTATCATGATACCGTATGGAGTCATTTTTCTAGCAATATCTCCTTCTGGGGGTTCTATTCTGATAACTTCTGCCCCCATTTCTGCAAGTATTGATGAACAGAACAAACCAGCAAAGTTACCATAACTTATGTCTATAACAACCATATCATCAAGAGCTTCGGGTTTTTTGTAGATTTCATCGGGATTTGTTTCCTTGTATGCCCAATGGGCATAGTCCTTTACGGGAATTACTCCAACAATCTTGTCTTCTTCCATATCATCACCCCACTTATCGCCTCATGGGAAGAACCTTCCTCTTTCACCGTCCCAATCTGGCGGTGGACACGTCATCGGTTTACTTTCATCCCATTTGAACAAAACTCCCTCCTCCTCAAGTTTCCTGACCTCTTCGATTGTGAGTCCAAGAACCTTTGTGAAGACGTATTCATTATCAAATCCAATTGGTCTTGCACCCCATTTTATCCGTGAGGGGGTTTCGGACATTCTAGGTGGATAGCACGGTTCGACCATATCTCCATACAACGGATCTTCGTATTCGAATATTGCTTTTCTTTCTCTATAATGCTCACTGTAGTAGGCATCCTGAACATCAAGAATTGGAGATGCTGCAAAACCATATTTTGCCCCTAACTCGTCAATTTCTTTAACAGTCTTAGTCTTTGCCCATTCAGCTATTTCTTTTAACAATCTAACAGCATTTTCTTCTTTAAGCCTTTCTACTGGGTCTTTGTATTTTTCAAATAAATCGAGTCTACCCATTGCCTTACACAAACCGTAAAATTCCTCCTCTTTGAAAGCAGCAATTGCTATCCAGCCATCTTTGCATGTAAACATATCAGATGGGCATATTGCCAAATCCCGATTTCCAGCTCTTTTTCTATCTTTTCCAGTTTTAAATACATAAAGCCACGTCCAATCGAGCCATCTTATCACGTTCTCAGTTTGCAGATAATCTATAAATTGGCCCTCTCCAGTTCTCTCCCTATAATTCAGAGCAGCCATAACAGCAATAGCCCCCATTAAACCACCGATCCAGTCGGCAATCCATACACCTGATTTTATCGGACCTCTTTCAGGGTAACCTGTTATCGCTGACAAACCTCCTTGAGACTGGGCGATCGCATCATAAGATGTCCTTCCAGCCCATGGTCCCCAGTGACCAAAGCCTGAAAGGCTTAGATATATCAACTTTGGATTGACCTCTTTAAGCTCTCTATAACTTAAGCCCCATTCGGCCATTCTTCCTGGCGCTAGATTTTCTACAACAACATCTGATTTCTTAACCAATTCTAAAAACAACTCTTTTGCTTTTGGATGTCTTACATCCATTCCAACCCAATATTTGTTGTGATTTTGCTCTTGCAACCCTGGAGACATGTTTTTATAAAGGTATGCAAAAGGTGTCACGTATCTCATGGTGTCTCCATCTCTATCTTCAAAAAAGATTACTTCTGCTCCGAATTCGGCTAAATAATCTACTGCAGCAGGTCCAAGAACAACATAAGTCATATCCAAAACTCTGATCCCCTTTAGAGGCTCTGGCTTATCAAAGATCTTTTCTGGATCCATCAGTTTCTTTATAAACTCGGTATATGGTAATTCATCTATGTCCTCCATTTTCCCACCTATTTGAAATTATTTTTAAGTAAGTTTTTTCAGTAGCCAATTTAAATGTTTTTCCATTTTGTTTTCGAGAATTTTGGGGAGTAAACACTACAATAGTTTTTATTTAATATTAGATATTTTTGAATGCTTACAAGCTTGAATTTGCCATCGGTTGGTTTTCAGATTATAAGATAAATTATTAATAGCCTCCTCAACAAATGAAATTGGTGAAGTGTGATATATGCGGGAAAAAGGAATATTTGCCATTTGTATGTAAGTACTGTGGTGGTACATTCTGCAGTGAGCACAGACTGCCTGAAAAACACAATTGCATAGGCTTTAAAAAGGATGAGTACTGGAATGTGCCCGTCAAGGTTAAAAAAGAGGATAGAAAAAAAGTTAAGGTCACTTTACCAGACATAGCGTTTCCACAGCCAAAGAGGGGGTTGGCAGGTTATGGGTACAACAATCTGATTTTGGCTTTGTGTACAATTCTATTCTTTGCTTCAATTGTTGTTGGTAGGGGTTTGGTGGCTAAGTACTTGGCATTTGATCCAGTAAACTTTGTTGTACGCCCATGGCAAATATTTACAAGCATGTTTTTGCATGTTGACTTTGATCACTACCTCATAAACATGATAGTACTGCTATTTTTCGGAACGGAATTGGAGAGAAGAGTTGGGAGTAACAGGTATCTCAAAATTTTTGTAATCTCTGGTTTAGCTGGAAATCTAGCATATTTGGCTTATGCTTATGCCACATACAGTCTGTATCCAGCTTTGGGAGCTTCAGCAGCCATATTTGGTGTTATGGGGACGTTGGCAATAATAGCACCTGAAATAAGGGTTTTATTGTTCTTTTTTATCCCACTTAGAATTCGGGATGCAATAATTCTCTTTGCCCTAATTGATATAGTTGGAGCTATCCTAAGGACTGACAACATCGCACACATTGCCCATTTGGCGGGTTTATTCGTTGGGCTGTATTACGGTAAAAAATTGAAAATTTTAAGGAGAATTTACTAAATGGTTAGGCAAAAAAACAAACGTTTAAAACCAACATTTTGGATTGAGAAAGAGAGGTTTGATGGTAAAATAGTGGATTGTTTGACGGTAATCCTCAAAACAACTGGATGTTATTGGGCTAAAAAAAGCGGTTGTTTGATGTGCGGCTATATAGCAGAGTCTTACCCATCAAGTTACGACGAATTGGTTGAGCAATTTGAATTTGCTGTTAGTAATAAAAATTTCCAAGTTCTCAAAATCTTTACGTCTGGTAGCTTCTTTGATGTTAGAGAGATTCCAGAGAAGTTCAGGAAGTACGTTTATTCCAAGGTAAACAAAATGGGTGTTAAAAAGCTAATTGTTGAGAGCAGACCAGAATTCGTAACGCAAAAAATCATTAATGAGCTATCAAATCTTGAATTTAGTATGGAAGTTGGTATTGGATTGGAGACTACTAACGATTTTGTAAGGGAGCATTGCATCAACAAGGGTTTTACCTTCAAAGACTTTGAGAGGGCAGCTAAACTGTTAAAAGAGAATGATGTAAGGGTTAAAGCTTATTTGTTGCTTAAACCACCATTTTTGTCCGAAAAAGAGGCTATTGAAGATGCTATAAACTCAGCATTGAAAATAAAGGGTTTAGTTGATGTTGTCTCATTAAATCCAACGAATGTACAGTCAAACACATATGTCGAAAAGTTGTGGAAGCTGAGATTGTATAGACCTCCGTGGCTCTGGAGCGTTGTTGAAGTGTTAAGACAAGTGAGCAAGAAAAAGATAGACATCATCTCAGACCCTGTTGCAGCGGGAAAGGTTAGAGGTCCGCACAATTGTGGTAAATGTGACAAAGAAATTGCAAAAGCTATTAGAGATTTCTCGCTGTATCAAGATGTTGAACTTTTAGATTTGGATTGTAATTGCAAAGAGTTGTGGAAAAGGGTTGTGGAGCTGGAAAACTATTCGAGGACACCTCTGGCAGAGTAGTCAAACAAACCCAAAATTTATGATTAAAAATAATCCTAAAATTGCAAAAATCGAAGCCAATTCGTTCATCAACAGCAAAATCAGCGTAAGTCTGACTCCAAAAGAACCAAACAACGAGATGTTTACGGGCATTGAAAACCTCAGGCTCTCAACAATTCTGTGTAATGCTGAAGCTATCATTAGTAAGAGTAGGGCACTCTTACCATCTACTTCGTTTGTGGCTATTAAAGAACCGGCAACACCAAGTCCAGCAATTGTACTAGTTGTTCCGGTAACAACTATGAGAAGGTGAGCAGTCTCAATGCTGATTTGTGAAACGAGTGAATTAAAGCTAAGGTCTATCAGCAACATAGCCAAAAAAATGCTCGGTACTAAGATTGACAAAACTTTAAAGAATTGTTTGAATGCATCAAGCATGCTGTTTTTTAATGAAACGTTTGTGATGTACTCCAAAACCCCACCAGCCAAGTACTTTCTATCCAAGAACACACCGATAAGAGCAACCATAAACTTCGATAGAACTTCTAACAGCACGTAAATTATGCCAAGTTTCAATCCCAAGACAGAGATGGCAACGGGTGCAAGTAAAAGCACTACAACCCGAACACCCATTGGGAACATACCAACTATTGAGGCGATTACAACTTCCTTGTCTTCTATTAATCTTTTCTTGTACATGTCTGCAAGTATTGATAACGCCGTTACTTTGTGTGCAAAAAAAAGCTGCAACAGCAATGCCACTCTTTAGATTAGCAAATGATGTTAATTTTATTATCTTGTTGTTTACTCTTTTAAATTGAGGAAGAGAATACAACAAATTGGCTATGAGCATTCCAACAAACATTGTAGGCACAATCAATCTAAGAATCGCTATCGTATCCAAAACAACTTTTTCCAGATCCAACCTCTCACCTACTCCACACCAATATCTGTGAATAAAAAATTTTTTAAATTTCGACTTTTTTAATAAGATTTATTAGATTATTATTTAAAAGTATTACAAATCGAAAGTTTTATGCGTATAGTGTGAATGTGGCTATGGTTTCAGAGGACATCAGTGAACTACCCCTCGCTCACGCAAGGGGCTACCTGCTTCTCAGGGAGAACTTGCCCTGCAATACCTCTATTGCAGAGATAACGCAGGGTAGAGGTTCTCCCTCCACAGGCATTCGGGACTGTCCCAGCCCCACATTCAGGATGTTCAGGGAGGCGTTGTAGTCTCTGTCCGCCTCCCATCCACATTGACATTTGAATACTCTATCACTTAACTTCAAGTCCAAAACGTTACCGCACTTAACACATCTTTTGGATGTATTAGTGGGATTTACCTTAACTACTCTCCTCCCAGCTCTTTCAGCCTTGAAGGAGAGTAGCTGGATGAATTTAGACCATGATGAATCAAGTATATGTCTGTTCAAAGTTGATGATTTACCGTTTTCAACCAAGCCTTTGACATCTAAATCCTCAACAACTATTACATCGTAATTGTTCACGTAGTATCTACTAAGCTTGTGGAGGAAATCGTTACGCTGATTTTCCAGCTTCTCGTAAGCCTTAGCCAGTTTAATCCTTGCTTTTTCCCTGTTTTTGGAGGTTTTTTGTTTTCTTGATAGTTGTTTCTGCAATTTCTTGATTTTGTTTAGGGTTCTGTCCATGAATCTGGGGTTTTCAAAGTAATTTCCATCCGAATCCACGCAGAAGTGTTGAATACCAACGTCAATTCCAACTACTTTGCCAGTCGGTGGCAATACTTGTTCACCAACCTCAGCTTGCACAATAGCATACCACTTACCCGACTTCTCCCTCTTCACGATCACTCCCTTGATTTTACCCTCGATAGGACGGTGTAACTTAATGGGAATTTCGCCAACTTTGGATAGAACAAGTTTTTTCCGCTGAAAATCAATCTTAAAACCAGACTGGTTGAAGTTCATGGTTTTGAAAGAATTTCCAGTCTTGTATCTTAATTTACCGACTTTCTTTCCGTTCTGTTTGAGCTTTGATAAGGCTTTTATGTTTGACCACAACTGATAATTCACCATCTGCAAAACCTTGGAATAGACTTTGTTTAATTCTGGTTTCCCTTTCTTAAGTTTGAGGATTAGAGATTGTGTATCTGTTTGCCTTAGCTTCCTTCCATCCTCCTTAGCTTTGTTGATTTCTTCGAGTAAGCGATTGTACAGCCAACGACATAGCCCAAGCTGTTCTTGCAATTTAGCCTGAACAGTTTTCGATGGGTGTAAGCGGAATTTGTAACTAATCAGCATCGTTTTCACCCTGTGATTCTACATATCTTTTCAGAGCATCCAACGTTACTTGTCCGCTCGTTGCTAAGAAATAGGAAGGTGACCAGAAAACGTT
>Ga0180301_10005132_pt1 | contig 10046 bp, 7 predicted proteins | sample GuaBasSediGuay16_FD_121797 | JGI IMG/M metagenome (GOLD analysis project Ga0180301, IMG submission 121797) | Subseafloor sediment microbial communities from Guaymas Basin, Gulf of California, Mexico - Guay16, Core 4569-2, 12-15 cm | ecosystem: Environmental > Aquatic > Marine > Hydrothermal... | reverse complement strand
TCGCCCCGGCTGGTGGCCCGATAGCGTCCTCGATTACATTGTAACCGACCCGACCGATACGCTCGAATTTACGCTCGAACCGCACACCGGAGCAATAATCGGGACGGTCGAACCGCCCGAAACAGAATGCATAGTCCACGCTATTAACGGTTCCGACACAGTCTGGACAGACACGACCGACGCGACCGGCGCTTTCGAGCTAACCCACTTGTGGGCGGGAAACTGGACCATCGTAGCCTTACCGTCGTCGCCCGATTACGCCGAGACCTCGCTCGATACGACTATCGCCGAAAGCGAGACCATCGAAGTCGTTATCGACCTCGAACCAGCAACGATTCTCCGCGAATGGAGCGATTTTACGGGCGACGACTACGGCCCAGGAACATATACTTATCCGACCGACCCGGTTTTTGTCGAAGGTGCGTTCGACATCCTGAACGTCCGAATTAAAGATTTCACCGAGGTCGGCCAAATCGAATTCGAAATCGAAATAGGCGACCTGCCGCCGTCGGAAATCGTCGATTGGGCGCCGTATTACCCGCCGATGAATCTGCAGAAAATCGATATCTACATCGACGCCCACGGCGGTGGCTCCAGCCAGGGGCTGCCGAACCGCTGCGCGAATTTCGTCCCGACGGACTACTGGGATTGGGCGATTTCGGTCGACGGCTGGTGGGTCGGGATGTTCGCCTCGAATGGCCAGAGCGTTTTCGACGGCTACACGCAGAATGTAACCGATTTAACGGTGAACGGCGACACCGCATCGAATCTCATCTCTATCAGAATCGACAAATCCGCTTTTTCCGACCATCTCGGACTCGCCGACTGGTCGAGTTTCGAGAACTGGGATTTCATCGTCCTCTCGATGGGACACGACGGCAACGGTGTAGAGGGCATCCGGTGGGTCAACGCCGGAAGCCCGAGCCAGTGGAATTTCGGCGGCGGCGCCGAGAGCGATATAGACCCGAACATAATAGACATTTCCGTCAGCGCGGGAATCGACCCCGGAACCGGCGAGCCGAAAGAACCAGCCGAGCCACAGGAATGGCAACTCGATTATACCGCGCAAACACCAGTAGAACTCTCCGCGCATCTCCCGATAGACATCACACCGCCGGTCATCGAATACGACGTCTCGAACGGATTAATCCATCTCGAAAGCACACTCCACCTGCTTGTTCGGGCAACGATAACCGACGACATCGAACCGACCGAAGCGCGCCTTTATTATTCTATCGGTGGCGATTGGGACAGCGTCGCTATGGGTCCGACGGAGGATGCGACAATCTGGTTCGGCGATATTCCTATCGACGGCCCTATCGACTCGACCGACGCGATAGCAACCTCGCTGGCGTTCTTTTTTACCGCACGCGACGATGCCGGAAATTCTGCCGTTTTCCCCGACGACGGCGATTCTACAATCCCACCAGAATACCCGTTCGCGGTCGAAAGCGCGAATCCGACGCGGCGCATCGAACCGCCGACCTCCGCAGAGTATTTTTCGAAGGTTTTCACCGCCGGTTACGGCTCCGCGGATACACTTGTTTTCGATGCCCCTTCCGGCGACCGGATAGCGATAGCGAGAGCAGATTTGCCCGATTTCCCGGCGGTTCCGTGCACGGTCAAAATAAATTACCCGTCGATAACCGGCAAAGCCGGGGACCTTGCAGAACTTTCTGCGGTCCGCCGTGAAATCACTATTTCCGGGGTGAACGAATCTCTCCCAGTAAATCTGCGCTTGCACTGGCTAAAAGAACGCACAGCCGGCTGGGAGAACAAACGGCTATCGCTCTGCGAATTTGCGGGCGCGATACCCGAACCGAGGCCCTACGGCGGCACATATTATGACAAGGCGAGCATTATTTCCGGCGAAATCCTGCTCGGCAGCGGCCTCTGGGCAGTCGGGCGCGATTTGCGCGGCATCGATGACGAAGGCGTCCTGCGCAACATCCGGTTCTCGCCGAATCCGTTCTCGCCCAACGGCGACGGCGTTTTCGACGAGGTCGCGATAAGCTGGGAAACACAGTTCTCCGGCTCGATGGACATCGATATTTACGACATAAACGGCCGTCATATAATCCGGCTGAAGCGCGATATGACGGTCTCGGCGGGCAAAAGCGACAATATCTGGTGGGACGGTAAAACCGAATCTGGCACCGCGGCGAAAGCTGGCATCTACGCCGTCCGGTTCGAGCTGACATTCATAAACGCAAGCGGCGTCGAGCAGCGCCTCCGCGAAAACCGCCCACTGGTGGTGATAAAATAATATGTATTATTTATAGACGGGAAAAGGTCTTTGGACAGCCTGAAAGATACAAACTTAAGCAAAACACACAATTTTTATACAAAAATAACACCCCAGAAAGGCGAATTATGAAAATCTTCCTCGCTATCGTTATCTCGCTGGTCGTCGGTTTTCTCGTCGGGTTTATCCCGCCGACAGTCGCAAAAGCCGAGCTTAAAGGCGAACTTATGACCTGCGGCGACAATCTGAAAAACGTCTACGAGCGCCTCGAAATCGCCGAGGCTTACCAGCGGTCGCTTCTCGAGTTTATCGGGGCATATAAAGCCACCGCGAGTAAAAATTACGGCATTGCTCAGGAACGCGCGATTTCCGGTTTCGATATGTCGAAACCTCTCGTAAAAGCAGACATATCCGAATTTGTGGAACTCGCCCCGAGGCGTGACGAGATAGTCTCGGTTCTCGCCAAAGGTGGCGAGGACGCCGAACCGACGATGCGCGAACTGCTGTTCGGGTTATATCGAGGTGAATAACGGAATAACCATAAAGACACGAAGGCACAAAGGGACACTGAATTAATCGGCTTCGAAACAATATAAACTTCATTATCTTCGTGTCTTGGTGCTTTGGCGGTTAGTCTTTAAGAATAATGTTTAAACGCATATCGATATATTATCTACTGGCGGCAACCGTCGTTTTTGCTCTCCACGAGGAGCAATCCGCACCCGCGAGAATGCTTGGGATGGGCGGCGTCGTTGTCGCGACGGGAAACGGCGCCGAGGCCGTTCCGTTCAATCCGGCAATCGCGGCGGATATCGAGCGCTATTCCCTGACCGGGACATACTCTTCACGCTGGTCTCTCGAGGGCTTTTCGGAATATTCCGCCGGATTCGCTTTCCCGTTCGATTTCGGGAATTTCGCGGCTAACTGGCACGAACGCAGCGTTGCCGACATTTACGGCGAACGCACAATGGGTATCACGTTCGCGCGAAGTATTATCGAGAACCTCGACGGAGGTATCTCGGCTAAATTACTGATGACCTCCGCCACCGGCGCGGAGACCTGGGCCGACCCGGCCTATGACGGCGCGCGTTATTCGGTAGCTTTCGACATCGGCCTACTGTGGAAATCACACCGCAATTGGTGTATCGGTCTTTCTGGCCGTAATCTTAACGAACCGGAGATGAAACTTTTATCGACGAGCGAGAAAGGCGACCCCGCCGGACGGCAGCTCGCTCTCGGCGCAGCGTGGGAGGTCGCCCCGGATTTCGTTCTCGCCGGCGACCTCGTTTCTGAAGAGGGTAGCATCGATAAATGGCAGCCACGCCTCGGAATGGAGATAATATTTTTCAAAACCTTGAGCGTCCGTGCTGGCGCACGCGGCGAGCGCCTCGGTCTCGGCGCAGGAATCAAAGCGAAACACTGGGCATTCGACGCCGCGCTTGCAAACCACCGCTGGCTCGGAAATATCTACCGATTCACCCTGACACTCGAATATTAGCGACAACGAACCACGAACAACGAAAGACGACCATAATGAAAACAAAACTCGACATCGCTAAAAGCTGGTTCCCGCGATACACCGGCACCGCACTCGACGAAATCGGCGACTATATCTTACTAACCAATTTCGAGTATTACATACGTAGCTTCGCCGAACGGTTCGACTGCGAAGTCAAGGGAATCGGCCATCCGATGCAGACCGCGACCAACGACCACGGCCTCAGCATAATCGACTTCGGTATGGGCAGTGCCAACGCCGCGACGATTATGGACCTGCTTATCGCGCGCGACCCGAAGGGCGTCCTTTTTCTCGGCAAATGCGGCGGCCTCAAGCACTCCGCGGAAATCGGTTATTTTATCCTGCCGATAGCCGCAATTCGCGGGGAGGGCACCAGCGACGACTATATATTGCCCGAGGTTCCAGCGCTGCCGTCGTTCAAACTGCACAAATTCGTCTCGAACAAGATTATCGAGCACGGCTATGAATACCGCACCGGTGTTGTCTACTCGACAAACCGCCGGATATGGGAGTGGGACGAGGATTTCAAGGACTATCTGCGGGAAATCTCCGTCATCGGGATAGATATGGAGACCGCCACGATATTCGTCGTCGGCCATGTCAACCAGATAGCTCACGGTGCCCTGCTTCTGGTATCGGACACGCCGATGACTCCCGACGGTATCAAGACCGAGGAATCCGACCGCGCGGTAACCGAAAAATTCGCGGACATCCATCTGCAAATCGGTATCGAGGCGATGACCGAAATCGGCGACAAAGGGGAACAGATAAAACATTTTACCTATTAATGAAATCTGGTGTATCCTACAAAAAATTAGGGTATCCCGTCATCGCATATACAGGTCTCGGGTCGAGCCTCGTTTCAAGAAGGCGCGGCAATCTCGTTTTATTGTCTGGTAATAAGTAGCGAGATTGGTCCCAAAAGGCTTTACTTATGTCGGGAATATTCGTTTTTCAGCAATCTCTGTTTGTGGCCCAGCTGATATAGTTAACCGGTCGATGAAAGATGAAACGACGCTCGAATAAGGAGTATCTCGCTTCGGAGCTTTCCCACTTCGAATCGTATCCAAAAGGATGGAGTCAGTTACTAGCCTGGGTTTATCCGAATAGCTACGAGGTCGGTATGGCCAATGTCGGATATCAGTGGCTGTTCGGTAAGCTTAAGGAATATCAGCATATTTTGACGGAGAGGTTTTTTAGCACGTCGAGGAAACCCCTTTCTCTCGAAAGCAATCGACCTCTCGCGGAGTATCCAGTGGTTGCAGTCTCGATACCGTATGAACTGGATATCCTGAATTTTTTAGGAACGCTCGACCGCGCCGGAATACCTCTTTTTTCGCGGGATAGACCTGAAGGGCCTATCGTTATCGGCGGTGGCGATGCGTTGACTTTGAACCCTTTTCCGGTCGCGGATTTTTTCGATATCCTGGTGCTCGGCGACGGCGACCAGTGGGCGAAACTATTCCCGGAGATACTGCGGGAACTCCCGGCGGGATTGACCGATAAAACGGAAATTCTCGAAGCTGCCGCGAGGATACCCGGCGCATGGGTTCCATCTCTCGAAGAGAAAGAACATATTCGATTTGCAAGAACTAGCAGAGACGAACCGGCGTTCACGCCGATACTAACGAGTTTCGGGCATTTTCGGAATATGTTCCTTATCGAGGCTCAGCGTGGATGCCCGTTTAATTGCGGGTTTTGCGCCCTAAAATGGCTCGGCGGTCGTTTTTATAATTATCCGGCGGAAAAAATACTCCGAACCTACAACGATTTTGGTCAGTCGGCGAAACGAGTCGGTCTGGTGGGCAGCGCGATTGCAGAGCATAACCAGCTCGATAGTATCCTGCGCGGATACGCCGAACGCGGTGTTAGCATACACCCCTCGAGTATCAGGTTGGACAGAATATCGCATGAAGCGCTGGCGCACCTATCCAAATCGGGATTGAAATCGGTAACATTTGCACCGGAGACGGCGTCGGAGAGTCTCGCCGAGAAAGTCGGCAAATGGATACCGCCGGATACGATAGTCCGTGAAGCAAAAGAATTACAATCGATGGGGTTTCGGGAGATGAAACTTTACTGGATTATAGGCCTTCCCGGGGAAACTATAGACAATGTCGGCGAGATGGTTTCGGCAATCCGGCGAATCACCGATTCGTGTAACCTTAAGGTATCGTGTAGTGTGAATCCGTTTATTCCGAAACCGCATACGAGATTTTCAGAGGAGCCGATGCTCGCCGATAAAGAGCTATCGAAGCGTTTCGAGCTATTATCCGCAGATTTGAAAGGAATTAGCAATCTGAAATTAGACTTAAACTATTCGGTTCGCAGCCGCCTTGGAGCGCTATTATCGATATCGGATAATTCGATTGCACCCGTTCTTGCTGAAATCGCCGCAGGCAAGGGAATAAAGCGTTCGCTAAAAGATAATAGTATCGACCTCGACACACCGATTCGCGCGCCGGAAAATCCGCCTACGGATAGGATAGTTTGAAAGCGGCGCCGGGGCTGTCACGGTTTTTGCATTGTCCGGTAAGGTATTTGAATATATTATTAACGGACGCAAAAACTCCCATTCTCCACCGGGACTCCACCCTCGCGCCAGCCCTGGACATCTATTTGTATTTCCCAACCAACGACTGAAGTCGTGGGCTATGCAATAGTAGCGACCTCAAGCGAGACGGTTGACTTATTATCCTCGTTAATCGACCATTAATCCATAATTTCCAGGTAAATCCTTTTAATAAAAGCCTTGCGTAAAACCGCCCGCCGGATATTTTAAGAGTTATGGAATTCTACTCAGACAGATTGAAACCGTTCCTCTCGTATCCTTTCGCCGAACTCGATAAAACTCGGGAAGAGGTTTCTGAACGGATGCGTGTGGTCGATTTCGGTGTCGGCGACCCAGATATACCGACACAGAAAGAGATACAGGGCGCGCTGGTCGCGGCCCTCGGCGAGGAAAACGCGCTAAGATACCCGAGTTACGCGGGCGAACCGGAGTTCAGGGAGAGCGCGGCACGTTATATCTTGAATCGCTGGCATATTAAACTCGACCCGGATACGGAGATTGCCGCTCTTATTGGAACAAAAGAAGGTGTTGCGCACCTGCCGTTGGCCGTATTGAATTCGGGCGATATCGCCTGTTATCCAGACCCGGGTTATCCGGTCTATCGTGCAGGAATTGCATTTGCGGGTAGCGAAGCTGTGCCGCTAAGGCTATATCCCGAAAAGGACTTCCTGCCCGACCTTTCGGAAATCCCCGACGGGACAAAACTCGTCTGGCTCAATTATCCGAACAACCCGACCGGGCAGATAGCATCGGAGGGGTTCTGGAAAGACGCCGTCGAGCTTGCACGCGAACGCGGATTTTTGCTGGTAAACGACTTCGCTTACGCAGAAATCTATTTTGGCGAAAGGCCGAAAGGCCCGTTGTCGGTCGGCGGCGCCGATGTTTCATTGGAGCTACATTCGCTCAGCAAATCGTTCTCGATGTCCGGTTGGCGCGTCGGTTTTGCCGCGGGCAATAAAGACGCTATCGCCGCGCTGGGAGCGTTGAAAAGGAACATCGACTCCGGCGTTTTCCGCCCGATACAGGCGGCGGCGAAAGCGGCACTCGATAATTACGCCGATTTAATCCCGCCGATACGGAAGATATATCGAAGACGCGTGGAATTGCTCCGCGACGGGTTGAAAGCTCTCGGCTGGGAAATCGCGCCGACACCGGCGACATTCTATATCTGGGCGAAAGTTCCGACCGGCGAGCCGAGTGCCAATTTTGCAAAAAAATTAGTCGAAAAAGCCGGCGTGGTGACCCTTCCCGGAAACGCGATGGGCGAACACGGCGAGGGCTACGTCCGATTCTCGGTTACTCTCCCCGAGGAGGACATCGAACTCGGTATCGAGAGATTAAGGAAGGTCGGATTGTGAGAGCTATTATAATAGTTATATTCCTGTTTTGCATTGTAAGCGCGGTCTTTGCCGGAGTGAACCGCGATTCGCTTCAGGCGGCTATCGCAGACTCGCTCCGCAACAAGCTTTTCCGCGGCGAGATATTAATCCATTTCCCGCTTGTCGTTTTCCCGCTCGATTCCGCAAGCGGCGATGTCACCTGGATACCGGTTCCCGAAATGGGATTTAGATTTACGCCGACTATCGGTTTTCGCGGCGGCTGGTTCGCCTTCCCGATTCGAGTTATGGGGATGTTCCCTTTCGCCGACGATTACGCCGCTCTCGGCGATGCGTCTATCGGGTGCGAGGTTTATGTCCCACCGTATCACGCGGGGGTGCATTACAGGCTTATGCGCGGGAAAATCTATCCGGTTAGAGGGAATTTTATCGGGCATATCGCCGGCGTGGACCTCGGGATACCCGTAAGCGGCCTCGGTGGAAGCGGCGTATCCATCGACTGGGTATTCTACACAAAACTCGAACTGGGCAGGACATTCCAACAAAGCGGCGTCAACTGGGACTCCTACAAAGGCAACACTCTAACGGTCGCGCCATATTGGTCGTTCACCCCAGGCGGTTACGGCGAACTAACGCTCGCGTATCGGTTCACTATTCTGCAGAGTTTCGAGGGCTACGACGACGAAACAAGCGCGACATACGAGGTCGGCAAACAGAGCATCTCGCTCATCGAACTCCGCTACGTCTACCCGTAAAACATGTCTTTAATTCACCCATCCATCAAAAAGTGCCTGAAGGCACTATTCCTAAAACCCCTGAATGGGTTTCCACCGATGATTTCGTTTATTTTCCTTTCCTGCGCGTCGCCGGAACCGCAATATGAATACGCTTATATAAGCAACCCTTTCGGGATTGTCGACACGGTCGTTACTATCGCCGCGGTTGGCGATATGATGTTCGCGCGGAATGTCGCCGCGAGAATCGCGGCCCACGGTTACGACGCCCCGCTGGGCAGCGTTTCGCAATATCTCGCGGAATTCGACATCACGACCGGAAACCTCGAATGCCCGGTGAGCGACCTCGGAACGGCAATTGATAAAAAATATGTCTTCCGTGCGGGCCCGAGGATAATTCCGGAGCTTGCAAAATCCGGTTTCGACGCTGTCTGCGTGGCGAACAACCACGCCTTCGATTACGGTCTCCCCTGCTTTTTGAACTCGCTCGAACGGCTGCGGAATTTCGGTATCGAGCCGGTCGGCGGCGGGAAAAACCTCGAGGAAGCGCTAAAACCGGCATTGTTAGAGCGAAACGGCCTGATAATCGGCGTCCTCGGATTCAACTACACGCGCACTAACTATATCGGCGAGGACAGACCGGCGTGCGCCCCAGCCGAATACTGGCCACGCGTTTTTCGCGCAATCCGCATCGCGAAAGATAGCTGCGATATCCTGCTCGTGCACATCCACTGGGGGGTCGAATACGCGCCGTTCCCTACCGATTCGCAGATGATACTGGGCCGCGCGATGATAGACTCCGGCGCGAACGTCGTTCTGGGACATCACCCGTACAGATGGCAGGGGGTCGAGTTTTACCGCGGCGGCATTATCGCATATTCGCTCGGCAATTTCGTCTTCGACCAGAATGATATCGCCAACAACGTCTCCGGCATACTCGAGATAACGTTCGACAGGAAGCAGCTTTCCGGTGTCCGAATCACGCCGGTCGAACTTCTGACGCACCCGCGCGAGGCCCATTTCGCTGGCGGAGCTGAATGGCAGATATTCGAGGGCATTTTGGAAGAATCCTGCATCATTTTCCCGACCGAGATAGAGACGACGGACGCGAAAATAATCCTGAGGCCGATAGAATAAAAAATACCTTCGGGTTTCGATTCAAAATGCGAAAACGGGACACCTCGTGGCGTTAGCAATGAGCAATTATCAATGCCCGCACCACCCGTTGCCTGAACCAGGATTTACACGATTAAAGGATGCCGAGGATTCCCACCACCACACCCCCATTCGATTGAGGGTATGGAAATCCTGTTAATCGTTCAAACCAGTAAATCGCGGTTCGACGGCATTATTTCATATAAATAATTTTAGCCGATGCGTTCGTTCCTTTGATTCTGACGAGATACACGCCGGATGCGATGGGTTCGTCGGGTATCCAAACGTATTCGTAAGGGTCAAGCAATGGTTGACCCGCTCGAGCGACCCGCCGGGTCGCCCCTACGGGCGTTTCAAAAACCATCCGCCCGTTTATGTCGAATATTTCAATAACAGGCGCGGAGTCCTGTCCTACCGGGAGGTCAGGCGTCCCTGCCTGACAAACAGAAATCTTAACCGCGGAATTGAACGGGTTGGGATAGGA
>Ga0180301_10005131_pt1 | contig 10048 bp, 9 predicted proteins | sample GuaBasSediGuay16_FD_121797 | JGI IMG/M metagenome (GOLD analysis project Ga0180301, IMG submission 121797) | Subseafloor sediment microbial communities from Guaymas Basin, Gulf of California, Mexico - Guay16, Core 4569-2, 12-15 cm | ecosystem: Environmental > Aquatic > Marine > Hydrothermal... | reverse complement strand
TTTTTTTGTATTGTAATTGGAGAGACTTCCTGATTTCAATCTATCCTGTGCCCATAATATCGGTCTGCAGTTTTTGTAATGCGATTCAGTTCCTCTTCAAGGATTAGACGATAGCTTTCCTGTTTCTCTTTGCTGAGCCTGCAAGGCACTGAAATAAGTCTGCCATATATAACACAGGCCTCTGTGAACGGATAGGGAAGAATAAAACGGTCCCAGCTCGAAAATACTTTTATCTTTCTTGCACTATAACTGATAGGAACAATGGGATACCCGGTCTTTTGAGCCAGGGTTACGATCCCGGGCTGCACCTTGAACCGCGGGCCTCTCGGACCATCCGGGACCACCGCTGCGGGCCGAATATCGGCTTTGAGAATCTTAACCAACCTCACTAATGCTTCGGCACCGTGGCGGGTGGTGGAGCCGCGAATCGTCTCGTGGCCCTGACGCTCGAGTACCTGTGCTATGATTTCCCCGTCTTTGGAGCCGCTTACAAGGGCGGCACCACCCCATCCCTTGGCAAGATAGGAAACCATCAGCAATCTGGAATGCCAGAAGGCGAGGATAACCTTCCTCGTCTCTACTTGCTTGCGAACCTTTTCGAAATCAACCGTCCGGATTCGCGTCGTGCCAAAGATCAGGTCAACCAGTCCTTTCCCGAGCCACCCTATGATCCACCACTTCAACTTATTCAATTTCCGGCCTACAAGGTTCACTGCCTTCATTGGATGAACCATTTTTTGTTGGGTTGTGCCTCCCGACCATGAGTTAGCATAATTAATCACTTGGAAAGCAAGCTCATGGCCACTTCTGCCGCCCGCCTGGAGGCCCCGGGAGCGCCCAGCTGTTGCACGACCTGGCGCAACCGGGATCTAATTTCGGCAAGTGTTTTTTCACCTTCAAGCATCTCTAATGCATGTCGAGCGATGTTTTCTGCTGATACCTCGTGCTGAATGAGCTCGGGGACAACCATTCTGCCCGCAATCAGGTTGACCAACCCGATGTATTTTACGCGAATCAGCAATTTTGCGAGCCAATAGCTCAGGCCGGATATTCTGTAGACGATGATCATTGGCACGTTTGCTATCGCTGCTTCCAAAGTGACAGTCCCCGAAGCAGTTATGACAAGGGTTGCTTTGGCCAGTACGTCCTGAACTCCGTCGGCTTGAATCAAAACGGTTACGGGAACTCTCTCAACAATCCTTTTTACCAGTCCCATCTCTACCCGGGACGCCACCGGTATCGCAAAACGGACACCAGGAATCTGTTCAGAGATAATCTCCGCCGCCCGAATCATGGCAGGAAGCAAACGGGTGATTTCCTCATTGCGGCTTCCCGGCAAAAGGCCGATGAACAACTCCTTTTCATTTGCGTTTTCTTCCTTTTCACTGCGCGTCTTCGATGTTGCGCTATCGAGCAGGGGATGACCGACAAAGGTAACCGGAATGTTCCACCTCTTGTAAAAAGGCACCTCAAAGGGAAAGATTACAACCATGTGATCAACAACTTTTTTGATCTTTTTGACCCTTCGGCGCCGCCATGCCCACACTTGCGGGCTAATGTAATACATGACTGGAATACCATGCTTTCGGGCTACAGTGGCAAGACGCAGGTTGAAGTCCGGGAAATCGATAAGGATGAGAAGGGCAGGGCGAGTTTCTATGAGGGATCTCTTTGCAACTCTGAGGGCACGGGCAAGGAGCTTGAGCTTTGCCAGGGCCTCTGAAATCCCAACCACTGCTATTTGAGAATTTTCGAACTTTACGTCAACGCCGGCCTGCCGGAGGGCACTGCTTCCTATCCCAAAGAAATCAAGCTCCGGGTTAAGCTCCCGAATCGCCTCCACAAGGCGTGCACCATGAATATCGCCGGAGGCCTCTCCGGCCACAATCATTATCTTTTGCTTAGAAATGCTCACAGGGTGTCTGGGAAGTTTTTGCTGCTTGCCCTGATCTGATCCATGATCTGCCAGGCCACTTTCAGGGCATTCCGGCCCTCCCGCCCTGATACTGCCGGCGCCCGACGCTCTCTAACTGATTGGACAAATGCTTTCAACTCGCACTCGAGGGAATCGGCTTTTGGAAAGGTTGATTCCTGCAGGCACATGCCAGGAATGGGAACATTGGAATCGTGGTCGTCTTTGCGGATAACGGTAAGAGTCTGATTGGCACAATCGACTGAGAGATACGTATCTTTTTGGAAGAGTCGGATCTTTCGCATATTTTTTAGAGAAATGCGGCTGGCAGTCATATTTGCAACACAACCATTTTCAAAGTTGAGCCGTGCATTGGCGATGTCGACCCTGGGAGATATGACCGGAACCCCGACTGCATGAATGCTTTTAAGCTCGGATCTGACGCAATGCAGTATGATGTCGATGTCATGGATCATCAAATCCAAAACTACGTCCACCTCGGTTCCACGTTGCTTAAAGAGACTCAAACGGTCAGACTCTATAAATAAGGGGTGCTCCACCATATCACTCATGGCAACAACCGCGGGGTTGAATCGCTCCAGATGGCCCACCTGGAGAATACGGCCGCGCGATCGGGCAAGTTCAATCAGGGCATCGGCCTCATCAATTGTTTTTGTTATGGGTTTTTCAATCAGTACATCGACATCATTTTCCAGAAAATTGCGGCTTATGGGAAAATGAAGATGGGTAGGGACAACCACGCTCACGGCATCTACTTTTCCTATCAGGGCCGTGTATTCGGTCAGTGGTTTCGTTCCAAACCGTCTTGCAACACGCTCGGCCCTTTCGGCAATGATGTCCACTACTCCCACTAATTCAACACCATTCATGAGTGCATATTTTTCAGCATGGAATTTTCCGAGGTATCCAACCCCGACGACACCTACGCGTATTCGATTCATAAGTTATTCGCTCACTTTACACACTTGAAGCATCTATCCCTATAATGGCAATCCTGTGCTGATCGGCGAGTTTGACCATCGCTTCCCTGTCAAAGGCGAGTGTCTTGCCAGCCTCAACGGCCAGGACGGAGGCCCGGACACCAATCATTGTTTCAAGCGTTTTGACTCCCACGGCCGGCATATCAAATCGCATATCCTGGTTGGGTTTGCTTGCCTTTACAACCACGGTTTTTTCTTTGCCAAGCTCCCCCCCCCGCCTTATAGTGGCATCAGTGCCATCAATCGCCTCTACCGCCATCACCGACCCATTCCGAACTACAACGGTCTGCCCGATATCGAGCCTTCCAATCTCTTTGACTATGCGCCATCCAAAACGCACCTCAGCCATTTCGCGGCTGGAAGGCTTCCGCCGTGTCCAGCATCCGTTCGGTGCCAGCAGTTCCGGAAGCAAGAAAGCGGACCCCCGAATGACAATCCCTTCTTTTTCAAGCTCTGCCGCAAAAGCGCGAAGCAGACCATCATCCTGCGTGTGATCAATGCCGGCCAGTATCTTTAATGCTTTCAAGTCCGGCCTCAGCCCGGAGAACATCCTGGTTTTTGTTATAGAGCCTGCCATCACGGCCTCGGTTACATGGTGGCTCTTGAAGAATTGAATAAGCTGTTTAACCTGTCCAAGCCGAATCCACCTTATCTCTTCCACCATTGTTTCCAGGCCGGGGTCCGCTTCACCGATGTGAGCTACCGCATAAACCTTTATGCCTCTCTTTTTGGCTGCCCTTGAGACAAGAAAGGGAAATTGCCCGCCCCCTGCGATGATGCCAATCTGTTGCATGGTCATTGGTTAGATTTATCTTGTAAGCCCCCGTTGAGAAGACTTGATAAACTTTATGACATTCATAACCTCTGGAATCTGATCGACTTCTGCTTTTACTCTTTCGATGCCTTCATTGAGCGTTAGCCCCAGGCGAAACAGGATGCGATATGTCCTTTTCAAGGCAAGAATTGTTTTTTCTGGAAAATGATGCCGCTTCAATCCCACCAGGTTCAATCCGTAGAGTTTAGCCCGAGGCGTGCCTGATGCAAGCACATAGGGCGGAACATCTTTTGTCACGGCACTCACCCCTCCTACAAAGGCATGGTCTCCAATCCGAGCAAATTGATGAACCCCTACCAACGCACCCAGAGTAGCATAATTTCCTACTTTAATGTGACCACCAAGGCTGGCGGCATTGGCAAAGACCACTCCCTGACCGGTAAAACAATCGTGCGCAATATGGCAATAGGCCATCAAGAAATTTTCTTCTCCAATTTCTGTGACACCTCCGCCAAAACCGGTTCCCCGGTGAATTGTTACAAATTCTCGAATGGTTGTCCCCCGACCAATTTTCACGTAGGTTTTTTCGCCTTTGAATTTCAACGCCTGCGGTACCGCACCTATGGCGGCGTGCTGAAATATCGTACAATCCGGTCCAATAGTCGTATAGCGATCTATTGTGACATGAGAACCGATAACAGTGCCTGCCCCTATCTGGACATCCCCGGCGATGACCGTGTAGGGTCCGATCTCGACATTGGAATCAATCTCAGCCTTTGCATCAACTATAGCAGTAGGATGGATCATGGCTTTTCTCCCGACATGGCCATCACTTCCGCCTCTGCAACCAACATATCGTCTACAGAAGCCTTGCCCGACATCTTAAAGAGATTTGCACGGCTTTTCATTGGTATCATTTCAATTATGAGCTGGTCTCCTGGCACGACCGGTTTTCTGAAACGGGCTTTATCGATACCCATAAAATACATCAGTTGTTTGTTTCTGTCATCGCCGCGAGAACTATAGGCAAGGATTCCCCCCACCTGCGCCATTGCTTCAACAATCAAAACCCCGGGCATGACAGGCGTTCCAGGGAAATGCCCCTGGAAGAATGGCTCGTTGATTGTCACATTTTTCAGACCCACAATACGTTTTCCCGGAACCAGGTCAACGATGCGGTCGACCAGAATAAATGGATACCGGTGAGGCAGAAACTCCATGATTTTGGCAATATCAAATATCGTTTTCACGTTTGCCCTCCTCCGGGTGATTCAGGTTCACTCTTTTGCCTTTTTTCAAGTTTCTCGATTCGTTTTTCAAGCTTTCTTATCTTTTTATTTATGTCCGGAAGCTTCGGAATAATGTTGGAAATTTTCAGCCAGAGTCGATGCGGCATTCCCGGGGTGCCAGAGACAACCTGACCATCCGGGACAGATTTGGTGATCCCCGACTGGGGACCCACGGTTGCCCGGTTCCCGATTTTCACATGTTGTGCCACGCCTGCTTGTCCGGCAAGAATTGCGTGGTTGCCGATCGTTACACTTCCAGATATGCCCACCTGAGCAACCAGTACCGTATCTTCACCCACGACCACATTGTGTGCGATATGCACCAGATTATCCGTCTTGACACCCCTTTTGATCCAGGTCTGCCCAAACGTGGCCCTGTCGATAGTGTTACAGGCTCCGATTTCCACATCGTCATCGATGCGAACAATACCTCTTTGGGGGATCTTATAGTAGCGGTCCCCGTCCGATGCATACCCGAAGCCGTCGCTTCCAATCACGGAGCCCGCCTGGATTATCACCCTATTGCCGACCTGGCAGCGCTCGAGGATGGATACATTCGGATGCACGACAACATCGTCACCTATCGTTACCCCATTCCCTATCATTACTCCGGGGTACAAAACAACGCGGCTGCCGAGGATCACATCATCTCCAATAAAGACTCCGGGATAGACGGAGATTTCCTTTCCATGCCTGAAATTCTTACCTACCGATGCCTGCCGGCTGATACCCGGCACGGGCCGAGGAACTTCGCAAAACAGCTCAGAAACCCTGGCCAAAGCCAAATAAGGATTTTCAACCCGTACAAGGATTTTTTCAGATTTGGAAACGTCAGGGGTGACGATAACTGCAGCGGCAGCGGTTTCCTCGAGCCGTTTCTTGTAGCCGGGGGACACGGCAAAGGTTATATCATAAGGGCCGGCGTCGTCAAAAGGAGCGACATCCCGAATGATGAAATCACCATCCCCGATGACTTCGCCGTTGACGATCTCGGCAATCTTTCGTACGGGTAATTCCATTGTGCATAAATTCCGTCAAAGCTCAGAATTTGAAAAAAGTATCACCTGGGCCCTTTCAAAGAAACAGACATGTTGAAAGAGCCAACCTGATACTAAAAAAGCTTTTTCAAGAAGATGGTTTTTCCTTCTCTTTCCGTTTTGCATCCAGGGCGTTGTACCGTTGTATGACCTTGCTCGTAATATCAATGGCATTGGGGGCATACACAACTCCACCAAACCGGCGTTCCAGTATCAACAGGTAACCTTCACGCTTTCCGATTTCTTCAACTATGTCAAAAACGTCTTTTTTGATACGGTCTGAAAGCTTAAGGTTTAAATCTTTTAAGTTATCCATGTAGTGCCTCTTCAAGGACCTGAAATCGTTGGTCTTGATTCGCAGTTGGCGTTCTTTTTCCTCGCGCGACTCGCGGCTCATGACCAGAGCCTTCTGCTCCAATGTCTTTTTGAGCTCTTGAAGTTCCGCTTCTTTTTCCTTCAAGATTTGCTCCATCTTCTTGCCCTGAGCCTTGATCTGAGCGGCCGATCTCTTGCCAACATTGGATTCATCGATTACCTTCTGGAAATCCACAATTCCTATTTTTGCCACCTCGGCCCCGGAAGCACTTCCACTGAAGCCGACAAGGCAGAATATCAACATCAAAGCTACCTTACGCATGCCCATGGGAAACCCCCCTTTGTCCATTTTTCATCGGTTCGCTGTCCGTTGTCAGTTTTTAGCTTTCAGCTCCCTACTCCCTACTGTTCTAAAACGCTGCCCCCAGCGTAAACTCCCAGCCTCCTTGACCTTTTTGACCTTCTTTATCGTCTAAGATATAACCATATTCCAGGCGTATCGGGCCTATGGGGGAGTACCACCGAAAACCGAAGCCCGTGCTCTGTCGGAGTTCCCCCAGCTTCATATCCTCTCTATTGTTATATGCATTTCCGGTATCGTAGAAAAGGACTCCCTTGAAACCTGATTTTTTTACAATCGGAAAGATGAATTCCAGATTAAACTGCAGCATCTTGTTCCCGCCTATTTTATCACCTGTTGCCGGATCTTTAGGACCGATATCCCGCCAGTCGTAACCGCGTACGGAGTTCATTCCACCCAGGTAGAAACGCTCCCACAAAGGCATCTTCCCGGTAGAATCTCCATGTATGAAACCAGTCCGCCCATGTAGAAAGCCTACCGTACTCCAGAAAAGCGGAATATACCAACCGGATTCCACAACATATCTGGTAAAACCAATGTCTCCGCCCATGGGAGACCCCGCGTGTTTGACCACAACGCTGTTATCGGAGCCTTCAGTGGGGCTGAAAATCCGGTCTCTCGAATCCCGCCGCAGCATGCCTGTTATGGTGTGGCTGGTGTTTTCTCCCTCCATATCCCTGATCCAATGTGATACATCATCGGTCAGGTTCTTGATATCGGCCTTCTCGTAATTGTAAGCAAAAGATGCGCGTGTGTAGTTAAAAATCGGATATCCTAACCGGATAGCGCCGCCAAAGCTATCCTTGTCATAAGTGTCGTAGTCTCTGGTGGTATTGTAAAGATCAAAGCCTGCTGAAAGGGGAATATCAAAAAGCCACGGTTCGGTGAAGCTGAAGGTATAATTCGTGGTTCTGCTGCCGAGCTGGGCCTTAAGCGCCAGGATCTGGCCCCGTCCAAACAGGTTTTTCTGGGACACGGAACCCATGGCAAACATGTGATCCACAGAACTGTATCCGCCCCCAAAACTGAAGGCACCGGTCGGCTTTTCCTTCACATTCACCTTGAGAATCATCTTGTCATCGGCGCTTCCCTTTGTGGTGTTCACTTTGATGTCTTCAAAGAAGTCGAGCCGGTAAAGGTTACGTGTACCCTCCTTTAAACGTTTTCCGCTGAAGAGCTCATGCTCGTACACCTTGAGTTCTCTGCGGATTACTTTGTCACGTGTTTTTGTGTTGCCCGAAATTATAATCCTTTCAAAATAGACAGGTGGCCCCTTCTTTATCACATAAGTGATATCAGCTTGGGATCTCTTCGTATCTTCATGTATACGCGGCGATATCTCTGCATAGGCATAGCCTGCATCGGAGTAAATGTCACCCAGGATTAAGATATCCCTGCGTATTACTTCACGGTTGTATATCCGTTCCTTGCGAATTTTTACGCTCTTCAGTAATTCCTCTTTCGGGCGGATCAGATCTCCTTCAAGCTCGACCTTGCCGACTGTAAACCGCGGCCCTTCTTCTACCTTAATAGTGATGTATATCCAGTTGTTCTTATAAGTTAGTTCTGGCTCACCGACTTTTGCGTGAATATATCCATGATTATGGTAATAGGCGGCTATTTTCGATATATCTCGATCCAGGACTTCAGGATCAAGATCACCTGATGAAGTAAACCACGAAAAGAACCCCTTTTCTTTCGTCTTCATAAGATCCTTCAACTTATTATCACTGTACGCATTATTTCCGTCGAAAGATATCTTCTTGATAACGACCTTTTCCCCTTCTTCTATCAGAAACCTTATGTCAGCGCGATTTTTCGCCACCGGCTTAATCTCGTATGTCACCTTCGCATGGTGGTAACCTTTTTCCTTGTAAAGCTTTTCTATCTCCTTCAGGTCATGTTGAATTACATTGATATTTAGTATCGAACCTGATCTTGCGGTGATAAGACCCCTGATTTTCTCATCGTCAAACTTCTTGTTGCCGGCGAGAGCGATGTTGCGTATTGTTTCCCTTTCTTTAACCTGAAAAGTTAATACCTTGCCTTGGGGTGTGGAGGTTGCCTCTACACGCACATCGCCAAAATAGCCCATCTTATAAATCGATTTAACGTCATCCCGGACATGCTTTGCTGAGTAGATATCTCCTTTCTTGCTCTTGATGACCCTCTTGATAGCCTCTGCCTCTATGCGTTTGTTCCCGGTGATAACAACCTCTGCCACTATCTCCTTCTTAAATATTTTTATTCCGATATCTCGGCTGAGCTGCAGAACGGAATTGATGAGGTTTTCAGCGCCTTTCCCTTCGACATAAATAATCTGGGGAGGGGTGGTGGCATACGATTCCAGTACCTTGGCATCCAAGCTGTAACGTTTACCAATCTGCGTAAAACTGCCCCAAACAACAAAGTCGGCGCCGGCCTCAACCCCTAATCTGCGCAAGCCCTTCAGGCCTTGTTCTTTTCTTTTCCCGGGCAACTTCAAAGGGGCCTCAAGAACTATGGCGCCCTCGTCCTTCAGCTGCTTTGCAACAAGACTTGTAATCTGATTCCTTAAAGACTCGATCCCTTCAGGGGCATTTATCTCGAAAGGAAGAACAATGACTTCCAAAGCCTCCTTGCCGGCAACGCTTGTGGAACACAGCATCAAAAGTGCAACAGCACAAAAACATTGCTTAAACATGTTCATTTCAGATTTCCAATGCCTTTCCATCAAGTAATGTCAATCGGCGCGGCAGTCTTTCTGCCAACTTCAGATTGTGGGTTACAATCACCATGGTAATACCATCGTCCCGGTTCAAGGAAACCAGGAGATCGTGGATTCTTTCAGCCGTTCTGGTATCAACGTTCCCGGTAGGCTCATCTGCCAGCAGGATGGATGGTTTTAATACTAAAGCCCTGGCTACGGCAACCCTTTGTTGTTCTCCCCCGGATAATTCTCCAACCTGGTGTTTGAGTCGATGCTTCAACCCCACGCGCACCAGGATCGCTTCAGCCCGCTCGGAGGCCGCCTTTACATCCATCCCGTTGATCAAGCACGGCATCATGGTATTTTCGAGCGCATTAAACTCGTGGAGCAGATGATGGGCCTGAAACACAAAGCCGATGCTCTTATTACGAAAAGATGCCAGTCTTTCATTACTGTATTGAAAAACGTTTTCTCCTTGATAGATTACCTCCCCGGAGTCGGGTCGCTCAAGGGTTCCAAGTATATGTAACAGGGTTGACTTGCCCACCCCCGATGCCCCCACTATGGCAACCATTTCACCTTTATCTATCTTAAGGCTCACGCCTTTCAACACATCGACTCGGCTGCTGTTTGTTGTGAAAGATTTATAAACGTTTACGACGTTCAGTA
>Ga0180301_10005130_pt1 | contig 10050 bp, 5 predicted proteins | sample GuaBasSediGuay16_FD_121797 | JGI IMG/M metagenome (GOLD analysis project Ga0180301, IMG submission 121797) | Subseafloor sediment microbial communities from Guaymas Basin, Gulf of California, Mexico - Guay16, Core 4569-2, 12-15 cm | ecosystem: Environmental > Aquatic > Marine > Hydrothermal... | reverse complement strand
TCTCAGAACCTATGGTGAATATACATCGCTCGACCAGATAAAAAATGTGGTCGTGGGTATCAGTAAGAATTACAAACCCATAAGGCTGTGCGATGTCGCAAAAATTGAGATAGACTACAAGAGCGAGCGTGTAGAAAACAAGGTTAACGATAAGGACGCAATATGGATAATGATAACCAAGGAATCGGGAGCGAACACCGTCAAAATGATGGACCGGGTCAACCGTGAGATAAAAAATCTCAAAAACATTCTTCCCGAGGATGTGGACCTTGCAATGATGTTCGACATGTCTCGTATAATAAGGAGAATCACCTCGAGGACTACATCAAATGCTCTTGTTGGGGGGATACTGGCGATAATTTTGATACTTATATTCCTTCGCTCTTGGCGTCCGACTCTTGCTATATCGCTCGCTATACCAATTTCCATACTCGCCACATTCATCGCTCTCTACTTTTCGGGCTATACGCTTAATTTGATGACTCTCGGAGGACTCGCTCTTGGAGTAGGGATGCTTGTGGATAACGCCGTCGTGGTTATCGAAAACATTTATCGTCTTATCGAGGAAGGCAAGGGTAGGTTTAAGGCAGCATCTCAGGGTGCAACGCAGGTTAGTATGGCTATAACTGCCTCAACGCTTACCACGATTGCTGTTTTCTTTCCCGTTATTTTCATTAAAAGCATAGTGGGGAAACTTGCGAAAGGGCTTGCGGTAACCATTATTTTCTCGCTTCTTGCTTCGCTTTTCGTGGCGCTAACTCTCGTCCCTGTTATAGCTGCTCAAATATTCAAGCGTGAGCGGCGTGACATAATGGCTGCGGGAAAATGGATGACCAAAATTAGGGATAGGTATAGAAAGTGGGTAAGCTGGACCGTAAAACACAAATGGGCCACATTCCTTGGGACTTTGGCGATTTTTGTGATTTCTCTCTCTTTGATTCCGTTTATCGGAGGCGAATTCGTGCCTAAATTCTCGGGTGAATTTGGGCAAGCGCAGTTTTACATGCCGCCTGGAACCCCTTTAGAGGAAACTAAAAACATTGCTGAACAAATTCTTGAGCCCGTTAAAACAGACCCAGATGTGCTCTTATACGGTTATCTTGTTGGTTCTGCTTCTGCGGGCTCTGACATTAGTGCGATCGGAGAAGAAATGGGTCCGAATGCAGGGCGGCTTTATCTGAGATTCAAAAGGCTCAAGCAAAGGCAGAAGGACCCTGAGGTAATAATGGATAAAATCAGAAAAAGCTTCCCTGTGCTCAAGGGTGCGCGGTTTGTGGAGTCTGAGATGAGCGCTCAGGCATTAGGTGGACAACTCGGTGATATCGAGGTTAAAATTCACGGTCCAGATATGGATAAACTTTTAGAACTCGCCGATAAAGTTGCATCTGAAATGAAGAAAATCGACGGTATAACTGATGTTGACATCTCGATAAAGAAAGGGCGCCCTGAGTATCGCATAGTAGTAGATCGTGAGAAAGCAGCACACTACGGGTTTACAGTGTCAGATGTCGCTAATGCGGTAAAAATATATACTGTGGGGAGTCTTGCTGGAAGGTTTAACTACAAAGGTGACCTTATAGACATAACTGTCAGCCTCGATTCTACTCAGAGAGTTGATCTTGGCGATATTCTTACGCTCCCTGTTATGAACAGGCAGGGTGTTGTCGTTCCTTTATCTCAAGTCGCTCACATAGAGGAAACTGTAGGACCGACTAAAATAGAACGTGAAGAAAGGCAGCGCAAAGTAAGTGTAAGTGCTTCTGTGCGTGGCGTTGACCTTAACACCGCCACATCAAGGGTCGAAAAGCTTATGCGCCAGCTTAAGAAATCAGCGATATGGCCGTCTGAGTATTCGTATTCTATAGGCGGAGCTGCGGACCAAATGAGAAAAATGTTTAAGGACATTGGAATAGCGCTAATAGTCGCACTTCTTTTAGTTTACATGGTTATGGCTTCGCAGTTCGAGTCGTTCCTTCATCCATTTGTTATAATGTTCACTCAGCCCATGGCTTTCATCGGTGTTTTGTGGGCGTTTTTCATTACCGGACAAAAGTTCTCCATGCCCTCGCTTCTCGGAATAATGATACTTGTGGGGATAGTAGTTAATAACGGTATAGTTCTCGTTGATTTCATAAATCAGTTGAGACGTAAAGGGATGGACATGTACTCCGCTATTATTGAGGCCGGGACACTGCGCCTGCGACCGATACTTATTACTGCACTAACTACGATTTTCGGGATGCTACCTATGGCTTTGATGCGGACCGAGGGGCACGAGATGCGAGCTCCCATGGCTATAGCGACTATAGGCGGGCTTATAACTGCTACTGCTTTGACATTGCTCGTTTTGCCCGCTACATATGCTATATTTGAGCGAGTGTCCGTAAAAGCGCGTGCGGGTATGAAAAAGATGCTTGGCGTTGAGGACGAGGAAAAGTGATGCGGTGGAACACTGAGATGGGACAACTTGTTATTCGCGATGTCTTAGGAGGGTTTTCAACGCTCGTATCGGATTAGGCAGGGTTCCGTAGATTATTTTAAGCATTGATATTACTGCTATGATACCCATAACGATGTTTCCGCTCCACATTGCTATTATGGGGTTTACTATTCCTCTGTCCGCGAGTTCCTCGCCACCTATGAGAAACGCCCAGTATGTAAGGAAGAAGCCGAATGCAAGCCCTACTGCGACTCCAAGACCACCGCGTCGAATAAGTGCGCCGAGGGGTGCGCTAACGAGAAAGAAAAATATGCACGCCAGAGCGAGCGCATACTTCTTGTGCACCTCTACCGTAAGTTTGTTTATTCTCCGTTCCGACTGTTTTATTACATATATTTGTCGCCTTATTAATCCTGCTCGTCTTCTTTCGCGGAGCAATGCTCTCCGCGTTGGTGAGGCGCCTGGTTTGCCTCTATAGGCCCGTGGCACCCAGAGGGAGTCTATTGCCGATGCGGCGATTTGTCTTAATGAGGATAAGGCGGAGTCTATTCTCGCATGACACGAGCGTATCTTTTCCTTTATCATTGCTATGTTTAGTTCCCTGTCGCCCCTGAATGTTCTTGCTTCCTCACCAAGTTTTGTGCCTAACTCGCTTATTACTATCGTTTCCTTGTCGAAATCGATTCTTATATATCGACTCGGGTCTTGTGGGTCAAGTTCATGAATTTGTCCGCCGTAAAGTGTGAAACTAATCTCGTCCGCTTCAGGATTGTATCTTACCTTGCCCTTTGGTGCAACTATTGTTCTCGATTTCGCGCCGCGTTTCTTCTCGAATATCAAAACATCATAAAGAATTTTTTTCTTATCATCCATGTCGCCGACATAGAGCACTATTCCGGGGAACTCATCTATAAAAACTCTTGGTCGGATAGCGGCAAGCGGCTTCTTTCTGTGGATCTGAACCATCATCTGTTTGGCTTTATAGTTGTATTCAGGGACAACCTTATCGTTGAAGATGACCATTATAGCTGATAGCAGAGCCATGATCAGCAATCCCGGCATCATCATTCGGGGGAACGATATTCCACTGCTTCGCGCCGCGACTATCTCCCGATCCTCGCTCATTCTGCCGTATGCCATAAGTGATGCCACGAGGGAAGCCATGGGTATAGCAAGCGATAGCATCCATGCGAGATTGTAGAGAAAAAGTTTGCCGACTGCCCAGACTGGAACGCCTTTGGCTATAATGAGATTGAGGATATCCAAGAGGAAATCCATCACCAACACGAAGAGCACCACTCCCAACGCTCCCAAAAACGGTGGAAAAAGGTTTTTTATTATGTATCGATCGAGGATTTTCATACGAATCGGGTTAGAAATGTTCTTTTAAGTTTTATAGCCTTGCTTGGGCAAATTTCATGACAGCAAAGGCATCTTATGCATCTTTTATAGTCGAACTTTGGCAGCCCGTTTGAGGAGATGTTTATCGCATTAGCGGGGCAAGAGCTTGCGCATTCCCAGCAACCAGTGCAAAGACTTTCGTCAACTATAGGATAAATTTGTATGAGACGATTAGCCAGTGTTCCCAGGAATGATGGTATGAGGCGCATTTTCCAATTGCTTGGTATGGCGAAATCGTGGATTTTTGTTTCCTCGCCATTAAGCCATAACACTTTGTAAGCGGGAACTAATTTTCGTTTTTTCAGTTCTTTTATTACTGGCGATGGTTTATCGAGTCCCAGCATCTTTTCGAGCGCGTCATCGATGGCTGCGCAGTCATCCGAAATCCCGATTAAGCCCAGTTTGCGCAAATCGCCTGCTGACGGACCATTACCTTCCATAGCGACTATACCGTCCAGTATTACTGCTCGGATTTTGTCTCGAACCCGTTCGTAAATCTCTGCAAGGAGCCACGAGAATTTTCGTGGGGTCGGGTAGTAAAAATGGTAGCGGGCTTTCATGAAACCGGGCACAAGGCCATAACAGTTTTTCACGGCAAGGGTAAGCAGTGTTAATGAGTGGGTTTTAAGTTTGGGCAAGTTTACAATGCCATCAACTTCATCGATAATTTTCGATATATGGATTTTTGCGCCGCCGTCGCTTTTGAATGTTTTTATGCCGAATTTCTCTATCGGCACTACCTTTGCTCCCGCATTAACTGCTGCATCGTAAATACCTGTTTCCTTCATTGCGAACATTGACTTAGTTCCGGCACCACCCGGCGAATCGGAAACTATAACCTCCAAACCGAGTGTTCGCAGGAATTTTACTGTAGCTGACACAAATTTCGGATTAGTTGTTATACCCATTTCCGCTTTTCGTGGGGCAAGGACATTGGGCTTGAGGAGAATCCTTTCACCTGGTTCGAAATTCCTGTCGATACCAGTAAGGCTGAAGAGTTTTTCTATGACACTAAGGATTTTTTCTTCGTCGTAGTCTTCTACTTTGCCGAAAGCAACATAAGCCATGGTCTATCTTATTTTGCTGCCAGGGGCTATTGGTTTGTCGGTTGTTATAAGGACAACATTTTCACCGTCGTCGGCGGCAAGAAGCATTCCCTGGCTTTCAAAGCCTCGTATGACTGCGGGCTTGAGGTTTGTTAGAACCACTATGTTTTTGCCGAGCAATTCTTCCGGCGCGTACCATTTCGCGATTCCGGCTACGAGCTGGCGTTTTTCGTCTCCAAGGTCAACATCAAGCAAAAGGAGCTTCTCAGCATTGGGAGCTTTTCTTGCTGAGACTATTTTCCCGACTTTGAGCTCGATTTTAGCGAAGTCGTTTATCGTTATTTGTTCCTCTTTCTTCGCTTCTTTTTTCTCTGATACCTCCGTTACCCCGAGTGCCTCGGAAAGTTTGGTAAGGTTGATCTTTGGGAAAAGGGCTTTGGGCTTTGTAATGGTTGTGCCGGGCTTTATTAGAACATCTTTTTTAGCTTCGTTTATGCTTATTTCGCCGTCGAATCCGAGTGCATCAAGAAGTGCACGGCATTTTCGAGGCATTACTGGATAAAGAAGTATCCCGGCCTTCGCGAGTACTTGCGTTGATTGGAATAGCACTTCGTTAAGTTTTTCCTGCTCACCGCTTTTAGCTAATTTCCACGGCTGAGTGTCCTCGATGTATCGGTTGGTTGCTCTCATCGCTGCGTTAACTGATTCAAGGGCTGCGTGAATTTTAAGCTCGGTTATTTTCTGGCTCACATCATCCACAAGATTTGAGATTTTTTCGAGGAACTCGTTTGTCTGCTGTAGAGTTATGCTTCCAGAGTGGGGCAATTTCCCATCACAGTAGGAAACGATCATATTGGTAACCCGGGACAAAATATTCCCCAAGTCATTTGATAGGTCATTGTTAAGTCGCGCAACGAGCCCATCAAGTGTATACGATGCATCCTGCCCAAGAACCATATCGCGCATCAAGTAGTATCGAAGTTGGTCGACACCTATGTGTTCAATCAATGCATACGGGTCGACGGCGTTGCCAAGTGATTTGCCCATTTTTTGCTCTGATACAAGCCACCAGCCGTGTGCGAAAATAGTTTTCGGGAGTTCAAGGTCGAGAGCATGAAGGATTATGGGCCAATATACTGCGTGAGTGGTTAGAATGTCTTTTCCTATAAGATGGATGTCGGCGGGCCACCATTTCTCAAATTTTGCCTGGTCAAAATACAGTCCTACGGCGGAAACATAGTTGAGGAGCGCATCGACCCAGACATATGCAACATAATCGGTATCGAATGGCAACTCAACACCCCACGAGAGTCTCTTTTTGGGGCGTGATATGCAAAGGTCGTTTAGGGGTTTTCGCAGGAATCCAAGAACCTCGTTTCGCCTGAAATCTGGCTGGACAAATTCTTTGTGGGACTCAATGTATTCGATAAGCCAATTTTGGTACTTGGACATTCTGAAGAAGTAGTTTTCTTCCTCAATTTTGACCACATCTCGACCGCATTCGGGACATTTCCCACCTACTAAGTCTTTCTCTGTCCAGAAGCGCTCGTCGTGCACGCAATACCAGCCAACATACTTGTCTTTGTATATGTCGCCTTTATCGTAAATGTACTGCAACGCTTTCTTGACGACTTCCTCGTGCTGGGGGTCAGTAGTTCTTACAAAGTAGTCGAATTCTATGTCGAGTCGTTTCCATAGGTCTTTGAACCTTTTTGAATACATGTCGCAGTGTTCTTTGGGGGATATTCCCGATTTCTTGGCAGCCTGCGCAACTTTTTGTCCGTGCTCATCAGTCCCCGTTAGGAAGAAGACATCATCGCCCATAAGCTTTCTGTATCGTGCGATAACATCCGCAAGGACTGTGGTGTATGTGTGACCTATATGGGGGCGGTCGTTAACATAGTAAATAGGTGTGGTAACATAGAATTTCGCCATCAGCAAACCTCCGTTTTTACCGCAGTTAGTCAATAGATAAGCAATAAAGCTTTTTTTTGCAAAAGGAAAATGTTAAGGGGGTAAAGTATCAAATTTTCTCTTGACACCGTCCAGGAAATAGCTATATTGTTATTAAAGTTATGAATGGGAGATCGAATCTAATAAATGATGCAAATTATTCCTTAGCCTTTGGTGAGGATATTACTGTAAGCAATCCCTACAACGCAATATTCTATAATGTTGAACATCGTGGCAAAGTCGGCATCTGTGAGGAAACTCCTCATTCTACTCTCCATGACCACGGCTCATTCGCTGTTAATGTGTCGATAGTAGTCACCGCTGCTTATACAGCGACTGATACAGATATGGTTATTTTGTGTAATACATTTGGGGGGAATATTAGTATAAATTTACCAAGTGTCACTACATGTGAGGGCAGGATTTATATAATAAAGAAAATAAGTTCTGATGCTAATAATGTGACAATCGATCCTTTTGGAACTGAGACAATAGATGATTTATTCACATATACATTATCTGCATATAATGAAAGAATACAGATAGTTGCGACAAGTATAGGTTGGAAAATAATAAATTAATTAAAATTGTTATGAATTCCATTAAAGTTTTTCTTATAATACTTACAATATTTTGCTTATCGATTTCTGTTGAATTGCTTTTTAATGTTATTAACTGGGGGCATTTGCCTATGGATTCTTATTGGAGTTTATTGATTGATAGTCTCAGAAGTTGGGGAGCAACTGTTGATTCCGTCGAATTATATAAATGGTCCCCTGATAGTATTTTTTATTATGATAAAGTATGGATAATAGGAGAAGGAAGAGAGCCTTTTTTCTCAGAAGCACAAATATCAAGTTTGATTAATTATGTTAAATCTGGCAAGCCAATATCTATTTTTGTAATACATGGGCTTCCTCTCAGGGGAGCTTTGGATGATCTTGTTAAAGATGAAAGATGGAATACAACTATAAGAATATCATCAAATATATATTTTGGTCATAGTCCTTCTTCTTTGGGCGTTTATATATCGAAAGGGAAGAACTTTTTTAATTTTTTTCTACTACGAAATGTAGATTCATTAACTTTCGTTAAATTTGCTAAAGTTGAGTGTGGAAACAATTGCTACCCATTTGTGGTTGATTTTAATACTGATTATATAGGCGCCGCTAGTACAGATTATACATTAATTCGTTCGGCAATTTGCTATCCATTTATTAAGTTCAGTAATTGTTCATATATTACAATTCAAAATGGTTTTCATACGTGGGAAGATGTCGACTATAACTATCATCAGCCTCATTGGAATCCCGAAAATTTTGAATTGACCAAGAATATTCTCCTTGCTCCCAGCCACTTTGACTTTCCCTGCCCTGTCCCCGAACCATATCAAATCTCAATAACCTCAATCCCACCCTGTGCCAACCCGGGCGATACCGTGCGAATTTGCGGCAGAAACCTCTGGCGAGGCAAAACGGAATCATTGGGTGACGACATAGAAATCTACATAGGTGCAACTGAACCAGTTCCCCACGAGTATGACACCATAGTGATTCCTGTCAGATATTCGCAGAATTACACTGGCGATTCCACATGGCTTGAATTTATCATGCCCGACCTTCCACCGGGAACATACCCCATAAGGCTTGGTCACAAGGCTATAACATTTGACGCTGGAGATATTATAGTTCCGTGCCCAATGGTGGCTGAGATTCCTGAATGCGCAAATCCGGGCGACACTGTTGTTGTAAGTGGGGTTAACTTATTTCCTGATATAGTAATTCAGATTGGTGATTTGATTATTGAGCCAATAAGTTATGCTCTTGGATATGACACGCTTGAGTTCATATGTCCGTCAATTCCATCCGGTGCCCATCAGATTTCGTTTTTCTGGGATACGCTTGAGATTTTCTCGGGCAGTATTCTTATTCCGTGTCCTACTGCTTCAGCATCATTCCCCGAATGCGCCGACCCGGGCGATGTTGTAACTATTTCGGGAGAGAACCTCATCGAGCCGATTAGAATTGTCGTGGGCGATTCCGTAGTTTCGGCTGTTTCTTATTCTGAGGACAGGAGCAGGGTTAGTTTCCGCTGTCCGTGGCTTCCTCGCGGGCGATATCAAGTTAATTTAAGCTGGCATGACATGTTTGTTGCATCGGGGACGATAGAGATACCGTGTCCTCACCGCTGCGAGCGGTTCCCCAATCCTATAACCCCCAACTTTGATGCTATTAATGACTTTGCGCAGTTCGAGTTCGATGGGATATTTGTCAAACCCGCCCGAATCCACATTTTCGATATTCACGGACACGAGATACGGACTATAGATGTTCCCGCTGGTCTTTCCGCGAAGCAGCATGCCCGCTGGGACGGCACGGATGACGGTGGCAATCCTGTTCCTGAGGGAGTTTACATCTACACCATCGAGGTCGCCGGCGAGGTCGTTTGCGAAGGGACTGTTACAGTTGCCCGATAAAATACCTCAACCTCCGCGGTCTCCGTGTTTCCGCGGTATCCGCGATTCATTTGTCTCCCGCGATTCAAATGCTTTTCCGCGCTTCCCCCTATCTCTCACAAACGAAAAACACAATATTATTTAAAATCGGACCTAAGGCTGGCACGGGCGAGAAAACCTTCTTTTTGATTTTGAAAACCTCCGAAAGTAGTTTCTCAAATCGCCTGTAATCAAAGCATATGTGCGAATATATGAAAGGAAGTCCATCGAAATCCTGCGGTATTTCCCGTTCACAGGGCAGACCAAGCGCAGTTCTTGTGAAAGTTTTTAGTGTAAGATGTCTGAGGTTTCCGAAGACGGCGCGAAATGTGTTTTTAACGACCGCTGAAAGCCCTATCTCAACAGGAACGCTTATGAGAACTTTTCCGTTCTCGGCAAGAAGGTTACTTATCGTGTTTAGTGCTTCATGGAGTAGTTGATCAGGAAGGTGTTCCAGAGTTTCGAGACATGCTATTTTAGTGAATTTCATTCCTCTTAACTCGTCAACATTGGCAAATATTTTGGTTTTGCCAGCCAGCTTTTCTGTGGCAAGTTTCCGCATCGATTCCGATGGGTCGAATCCGTAGAGCCTGTCTGGCGGGACGATTTTTCCGGCAAGCTCGAGAAGGTATCCCCCACCACACCCATAATCAAGCAGTGTGTCCTCAGGCTTTAACTCGAGAAGCTTTATCGCCTGTTTGAAACGCTTTTTGTGA
>Ga0180301_10005129_pt1 | contig 10050 bp, 10 predicted proteins | sample GuaBasSediGuay16_FD_121797 | JGI IMG/M metagenome (GOLD analysis project Ga0180301, IMG submission 121797) | Subseafloor sediment microbial communities from Guaymas Basin, Gulf of California, Mexico - Guay16, Core 4569-2, 12-15 cm | ecosystem: Environmental > Aquatic > Marine > Hydrothermal... | reverse complement strand
TTTGAGACTGTTTCCTATTGTCTCACACATGGAATAATGGAATGGTGGAATATTCCAATTGTGAGCGAAGCGAACTAAGTTCATATAGGTAAATATATTTGTCAATTAATTTTTACAATTAATAATACTTTACTCGCCTTCGCCAGAATGACCCGTGTGGAAGCGCGGGGAGCTTTACTGAAAAATGAAGCATCAAACAGGTAGAGCGACAGGGATGGAAAAATAAGGCCCAGATGTTCGTAAATCTGAGCTCTTTTCATCGCGGACTCGGTGCGTTCTTTAGCACCTCGATGGAATCTCGTCTTGACAGTGCCGTCTCTTTGCCCTATTGTCCACCTATCGATGAGAGGGTTACCGATGCCCTGTTGTAACACGATGAAGTAAGGGGGAACATTTGGCACACCCAATCGAAAGGCGTAAATACCATAGAATCAATGTTACATGGCCCATTTCCATAGTATTCGATGAGGAGGTAATAGACGGGGAAACTATCAACATTACCGTTGACGGTGTGCTCATCAGGTGTGAGGAGCCGTTAAAGCTCAATGAGGTTTTTCGAATTTTTATTACTCCCCCAAACCATCAGGGTATAGAGGTCAACGGCAAGGTGATCTGGTCGGATCATTATGCAATCGATGAGCAGGATGCCACCTTTGGGATGGGTATCTGCTTTGTGAAGATCTCGGATGTTGACCGCCATTTCCTAAAGGATCTCGTTTCAGCCCATTCAAAGGAATGAAGGCTATGAAACGCTCCTTGAGGCCACCTCACCATTACCCCATGCTCAAGGAATAAAGTCAAAGTTGTGTTCGTTAAGTAAAGTTCCCAGGCCTCAGGCAGAGGATTCACTTATTAAGGCAGGAATTTCACTGAAGACATTATGGCGGGGAGTGCATGCCCTCAAGAGATCAAGGAGCCACACGACACTGCCTTGACCGGTACCCTCACGGAGAAGGGTGGAATATCATGTGCGGGTATTTCTCTATACGCAGATAGTATATCATAGAGGACAGGACCACAGATTCTTCCCTGGCATGTCCCCATTCCAACGCGCAATATCCTTTTCAATGCCCCGGGCGTATCGTAGCCGTTCGCTATGGCCTTTTGAATGTCGCCCATCCTTACCCCTTCACATCGACAGATCACGGTCTCATCGGGGATCGATCGTATCGCTCCATGGGGAATTTTATAGAGGGTGTTGAGGCATTTCCCAAAGGCGAGGTGATGCCTCCGTTCCTTGCTCAGTCTTTGGAGATGGGAGATGTACTCATTCTCACTGACTTTCCCAAGGTTATGAAGTATGCCCATTGCTGAGAGATTCCCTTCAGTAATGGATTTCAATGCCCCTCCAATACCGGTGATCTCTCCCGCTGCATAGACGCGCTCAATGCTCGTCTCGAGGTCATCCTTCACCCTCACCACCCATCCTCCCTTATCTTGGCTGTATTCAAGCTCACAACCTGCGAGCTGTGGGAGCTCGATGTTAGGGACAAATCCATGGCCAACGGCAAGGGCACGTGTTTTAAAGACCTTCTCGGTGCCCTCCCGTACCCTTCCGCTTCGATCTACACGCGCAGCCACTACTTCAGTAAGGCCTGTATCGCCTCTCGCCTCAATGAGTTGTGTTCCATATCTGATTGGGACACCTGAGATGAGCAGCTTTGCGAGGTACCTGAGACCTTCAGTGAATTTTGGGAATTGATACAACAGGCGACCGATGAGTGAAATATTATCCAAGAGCATTGTCTGTTCCAAAACGGAGAGCACCGTTCCTTTATTTATTACGAACTCATACGCAACGGCATATAAGAATGGGCCTGAACCAGCAATCAAGATTTCCTTTGCCGGAAGCACCCCTGAGCCCTTTATGAGTATCTGCACGGCACCGGTGGAGAGGACCCCCGGAAGCATCCAGCCCTTGAAGGGCAGGAACCTCTCCCTTGCGCCTGTGGCAAACAGGATAATGTCCGCGGTGATGGTGTATGCCCGTTTCTCGTCCTCCTCGATGAGAAGCTCTCCCTCTGGTTGTATTCCCAGCACCTTTGTTCGGTTCATTACCCTGATCTTTTTCTCCTTAACGCTCTCGATAAATCGGAAGCCGATTCTTCTCACCTGGCTTGGTTCACGCCCGGCACCAACGCCGAGGTTTTGGGGGATTCGCCGTAAGATCTGCCCGCCGATATGGATGTTCTCATCGAGGAGAAGCACCTCCAGGTTGTAATCCGCAAGCCTGTTGGCGGCCACGATCCCTGCAAGACCGCTCCCCACGATTACCACATCGTATTTGTTAGGGCTCATCTATGGCTATCTCCATGCCCTCTTCGACCTCAAACATACAGGAGCGCTGATTGCGTATACCGTTAATCGTGACCAGGCAGTCGTAACAGATGCCCATCCCGCAAAAGGCACCCCTCGCTTGGCCGTTTTTATCCCTTCTCAGCACCCTGTAACCGGCGGCGTGCAGGGCGGCAAGCACGGTTTCCCCTTTGTAGGCATACGTTTCCCTTCCATTCACGGAGATCCTGATCCTCTCAGTTCTTTTAACCGTACTGATTCTCAGCTCTTCCATGATGTCTTCCGTCATGTGGGATGTCTCCTGTGCGCACTCTTTAAGAGTGAAACCTCTCTAAGGCAAATTCATCCAGGGGTATATGGGTGCTGCCTATATCGATTAGCTCAGCAATGAGCGCTCCGGTGGCAGGGGAGAGGGCTACTCCATCGCCCTCATGGCCGGCTGCCATGACAAAGCCCTTTATGCCCTCTACCTTGCCGAGGATCGGCAGGCCATCTGGCGTGTAGGGCCGAAGCCCCGCAAATGCCCTGATGATATGTATGTCCTTTAGTTGAGGTATTACGCGCGAAGTATGCGTTGCGATATTTTTAATCCCAACGTAGGTGGTACGTTTGTCAAAGCCCACGAACTCCCGGGTTGCGCCCAGAAGTAAGTTTCCATTATACGTCTGATCGATAGAGATACCTCCCTTTTGGGGTTTTTCTAATGTAGAGTTGAATTTTGCGACGATGTATCTTGCCGACAGTATGCCGCTGGTCACCATGGGAGGTACCGATTCGGTTACTAAAAGCTGTCCTCGTCGTGGTTTGATGGGGATAGGAACATTTACCATTTTGCCTATGGATGGGGCATGTGCACCGGCGGCATTCACCGCAACGCTCGTCTCTATTTTCCCTCTTGTGGTGTGCACTACTCTGACACGGCCTGATTTGACCTCTATCCCCGTTACCTCGCAATCGGTAAAGGCTTTGCTGCCAAAGCGTTGCGCTGAGGAGATGAATGCGAGGGTAAGCAAGATCGGGTTTATCTTGGCATCGAGGGGAGAGAAGGTCGCGCCGGAAAGGGCCTCTGAGAGCGAGGGCTCCATTTCCCTCGCCTCATGGGGATCCAAAATGGAGACATCCAGGCCTGTGTTTCTCTGTTCCTCAACGAAGGAGTCCATGACCTTGAGCTCATCCTCGTCCTCGATTATGATCATCCCACCGGGATTTCTATACTCCAACTGAAGGTCCAATTCCTCCTGGAGATGCTCGAACCTGGCTTTGCTCTCCAAGGCCAGTTGCAGATGTGGCCCTGGCTTCTTTGACTGCAAAAAGATCAGGCCATCACATGCACCGGAGCTCCCTGAGGCGAGCTCATTTTTCTCCACCGCTACCGCCTTAATCTTTCTCTTGGAGAGATGATACAGGATGGAAGCCCCGATCACGCCTCCCCCGATTATCACCACCTCTGCGTTTCTAGGGAACAACAACGTTGACCTCCATGAGAAGCTATAGTAGTCGGTTAGGTATTGTGGTAGCAGGTTTTGTGCAGGCCAAAAAGACCACTTGATGAAACCTTTTGATGGTCTACCACCATGATTATTAAGAGCATATCAATCAGAAGATTTTATACACTAACTGAGTATCGAGACAAAATGAATTATTATGGCAAGGAGTTACCACTCTTTTCTGTTGACACCCACACCCCTTTTACCTATAGTCTTGCCTTCATGAAGGGAAGTCCTATAGTCTATTTCACTCTTGCTTACCAGTTATTTGGCGCATAGCCCAATGGGAAGCCGGTCCTTGATTCCACCTGTGAGTGGACGAGTTACAACAAGGGCCCCAAAGGATTATTCATCCCTGCAATGAATTGAATTCATAGGTCTTACAAGGAAAAGGGTAGCCATCTAAAGACCATTGGCATGTCAAAGGGGCCGGTTCTTGCTGACATAGGAGTCCACCTTAGATTGCGATGGTATCTATGTACCATCGATGTGTGGTATCCCTTCCTTGATTCATCGATGTTCCGTGCTACAAAAAGAAAGAAGCCCCAATAGCTCCTTATCATGTTCCTTAAAGATCTAGTTAGAGATTTCCAAGGCCTATTTTATGTCAATCAGGGCCATTCATTTTGGCATGGGTGACAGAGCAATCGTTGAAATTGTCTATGGAGACAACGCCGATCGCAAGGTACTAGGAAAGAAAGGTAGGATAGTAGTAACAGATTGAGATGTTAATGATTTTCGACCATTGATGTATTGAGCGTTTCCAAACTCAAAAGAGGGAGGGCAGCATGAAATTACAATCAAGATCGTATCTCAGGTATGCAGTTATCCCGTTACTCCTAGTAATGGTTCTCTTCGCGTTGCCAGACGGGGTTGGCGCAAAGGAGCCTGTTAAGATTGGGGTCATGACACCTCTATCCCCCCCCGGGGCAACGCTTCTTGGTAAGTTTATCCTCCAGGGAGCCAGGATGGGGGCCGAGTACGTGAACTCAACCGGAGGAGTGCTAGGGGGGAGGAACATAGAGCTCGTGATTGAAGACGACTCCGGCACGCCGGAGAAGGGCATTGCAGGCTACCGAAGGTTGGTCACCCAAAAGGGCGTTTCAGTCATAATAGGACAGGTTCATAGTTCTGTCATGATTGCGGTAGGAGACCTGGCGGAGAGATTAGGAGTGCCAATTTTTTCAACCCAGGCCTCATCCAAAACAATCACCGAAAAGCACCTCATGACCACCTTCCGCACCCACGCGATCGATCCAGATCGTGCTCGGATGTGGCTCAGATTTATCAAAGAGATAGGATTCAAGCGAATCGCCATATTGGCGGAGAACACGGATTACGGCCTTGGATTGGTAGATGAGACCAAGGCTGGCATGGCCAAGATGGGGCTCAAGCTGGAGCTAAAATCCCTGATTTTCGACAAGAAGGTCGTTGATTTAACCCCTCAGTTGTTAGAGCTAAGGGGCTGGAAGCCAGATCTTCTTATCGATATCCATAGTGTGCCCACCACGGCATATTTGATGGTGAAGCAGGCGTTCGACATTAGGCTCTTTCCCTCGACCCCCATACTCGCCTCTTTCGACTGGCCTGGGAGATCGGAGTTCTGGAAAAACCTGGGGGACAAGGGGAACTATATCCTTTTTATCTCTTACTACCATCCCAAGATGAAACTCACCGAACGTGGGGAATGGTTTAAGAAGGAATATTTGGGAAAATATGGTGAATTTCCCATATACCCTGCCTTCAATGGCTTCGGCCAGATCATGATACTCGCCGATGCCCTTAATTTGGCACAATCCGATAAGCCGGCGGAGCTCATTACGGCCCTTGAGAAAGGTCGATTCACGAGCTGGAACGGGTTGGTCACCTTTGAAAGGGGGGAGGGACCATATTGGCATCAGTGGTCGCCGCCTTTGATGGTGCTCCAGTACACCAGGGTGAACCAATCTCCAAAGGATGCTCCTATACTCTACCCCCCTGATATGAAGACCAGTGACTACACAAAACCATGATGCCGTGGAAGCTGGATCTTCCGTGTTTTACTTTGACCGGCACCATGGAGATTGCGAAGGCCCAACAGGAGAGTAGGGGAGGCATAATGAAACAGCGTCTTTTGAGGATATGGTGGACTCACTGCTTCTCTCCCAATATCTAATAGCGGGTCTCGTCATAGGGATTATCTATGCCCTCATGGCAATTGGGATCACCTTCATCTACAGCATCATGAAGATGATCAATTGGTCCATGGGCGAGTTCTATATGATGGGCAGCTACCTTCAATACTTCCTCGTCGTGTATATCCTGGGGCCTCACCTGTGGTTCGTAGGAATACCCATATCCATGGCCGTGATCTTCTTCGTGGGGCTCTACATCCAGAGATTTCTTTTGAAACCGATGTTCGTGGGGGAGATGGAGAGAAAGGATGAATACGCGACGGTGATCACTATCGCAATGATGGTGTTCTTCAGAAATCTGGCGGTGGTTCTGGCTGGCCCCAACCAATTCGCACCCCCCGATTACGCTTCCCCTACCTATATTGGCCCCCTTCCGGTGAGCGGTAACCGATTCGTGGCCCTAGTTGGGACCCTCCTTATTTTGGGCTTATTTTATCTTGTGGTGAGAAATACTTGGGTTGGCAGGGCCCTGCGAGGGTCTGCACAAAACAGGGTTGGAATCCAGACTGCTGGTGTCAACGTGCTTCGGGTTGACCAGATCGCGTTCGGAATCGGGGTATCTCTAGCGGCGGCGGCAGGGGCACTGCTCGCCCCTATTTTCCTTGTGTGGCCGGAAAACGGGGCGGTAGCCACTATGAAGGGATTCGAGATCATCGTGATCGGTGGGCTTGGATCTATCCCAGGCAGCCTCGTCGCAGGCCTACTTCTCGGCCTCGTAGAGAGCATGGGCTCGGTGCTTATCTCCCCTTCGTTTAAGGATGTATACGGGTTTGGATTAGTGCTATTTCTCTTGGCGATCAGGCCAACGGGTCTATTTGGTGAGAGGCAGAGGGTGGCATAGGCAAGGAATTGTTCTTAATGGAAACTAGTTTGGCTGATAATGGAGAGAGGATTCTCGAGACAAGAGATTTGACGAAGACCTTCGGGGGTTTAACAGCCGTAAATGGCCTCTCCCTTAATATTGAAAGGGGGGAGATCAGGGGAATAATCGGCCCCAATGGATCGGGAAAGACCACCCTGATAAATCTAATATCGGGTATCTATCGGGCGAGCTCCGGGGCTATCTACCTAGATGGAGCGCGGATCGATAGGCTCAAGCCCAATGTGCGTACTTCAATGGGGATCATACGAACGTTTCAGATTCCAAAGGTCTTTCGCAATATGACTGTCTTGGAGAATATGTTGGTTCCCGCCTTTTCAGACAGTCAGGGCGATCGATACAAGTATGGGAGAGAAGTCATCCAGGAGGCGGAGGATTTACTCCGATTCGTCCAGCTCTACCACATGAGGGATGAATTGGCCAAGACGCTCTCGGGCGGGCAGATCATGCTGTTGCAGATAGCGCGTGGGTTTATCGTGAACCCCCTGAAGCTCTATCTTATGGATGAGCCCTTTGCTGGGGTAAATCCCCAGATAAAGGGCGTGATCATGGAATCGATCAAGGAGATGAATCGGGAAAAGGGCGTCACCTTTATCATTGTGAGCCACGAGATGCCGGCAATACGAAGGCTCTGTGGGAGGGTGTCCGTGATGCACGAGGGGCGTCGAATTGCTGAGGGAAGCTTGGAGGAGGTGGCGAACATTCCCGCGGTGATTGACGCCTATATCGGGGGATGAAATGTCGCTGCTCTCAATCCAAGATATTAGCTGTGGGTATTTCGAGGGGATCGATATCCTGCATGATGTCTCGATGGATGTGGGCGAGGGATCATTCACCGGGATCATTGGGCCAAATGGAGCAGGGAAATCAACCCTGCTGAAGACGATATTCGGATTTCTTACATATAGAGATGGAGAGATACTCTTTATAGACGAAAAGATCCGAGACCTGAGTCCCTTTCAGATCAAAAAGCTCGGCATTAGCTATATCCCTCAGGGAATCAATAACTTTCCTCACATGACCGTGCGGGAGAACCTGCTACTCGGCGCGTGGACCTTCAAAGGGGATAAGGATCGGATGAGGAGAGGCCTTGAGAGGGTGTACGATATATTTCCGGTAATCTCCTCCAAAAGGAACCATAAGGCTGAATTCCTCAGTGGCGGAGAGGCGAAGATTCTGTCCATCGCCAAGGAGATGATATCGAGCCCACGTTTGCTCTTGGTTGATGAGCCATCCGCGGGCTTGGCGCCCAAGATCGTGTCCTATGTGTATGAGTTCCTGCGACGAAGCCATGAAGGGGGGACTACCATTCTCCTGGTAGATCAAAATATAAACCAGGCAATAGAGAACTCAGAGTACCTCTACATGCTCGAGATGGGATCAGTAAGCCTGGAGGGAAGCTCCCAGATGTTCAAGGAGAAACTCAAAGAGATCATTCGGGACTCCTTGATCGGGGCGTGAATCGATGAGCATCAAGGCGACGCTTTTTCCGATTTTTATGTATGCTATACTTGCGCCGCTACCCCTCGTCTCGGGGGAGTACTATACCCATGTGTTAAACATCAGCTTCTACTACGTGGTCATGGCCGCGAGCTGGAACCTGATTGCGGGTTATACGGGCCAGTTCTCCCTCGCCCACCATGCCTTCGCTGCCATGGGAGGTTACACCTCTGCGCTTCTCGTCATCCACTATAAGATTCCAATACTGCTTGGGATTCCCTGCGGCGGTATTCTTGCCGGGGCATTTGGCTACTTTCTGGGAACCCTCTGCCTAAGGATGAGGGCCATCTATTTGGGCCTATCAACGTGGGCCTTTTCTGAATCCTTCAGGATCACACTCAGCATGTCCTATAAACTCACGCGAGGTGATCTGGGGCTTTCCACCCCTCGACTTCTGGAGACAGCCAAGGCCTTTCCCTACTATTACATCTTCCTTCTGCTTGCCATTGTCTGCCTTTGCATTATGTACAAGATAGTCCACTCGAGAATTGGCTACTATATGCGGTCGATCAGGGATGACGAGGAGGCGGCGTTGACTATGGGGGTGGATACGGTGAAGTGGAAGCGGTTCGTGTTTGTAACGAGTAGCTTATTCGCGGGAATTGCTGGGGCCTTCCATGCCCACTACATAGGGTTGCTTAGCCCGGTATCGGTGGATTTCAATGAGATGGCCATTCTCTTGATTATGGTGATCACTGGAGGGCTGAGGACCTTTGCAGGGCCCATAATAGGGGCTATTTCCATCGAGATCTTATCCGAGCTCTTAAGAGAATACGGGGAGATTAGGATGGTGCTCTTCGCGCTCATGGTGATCGTCATTATGCGGGTCAACAGAGATGGCATCGTAGGGATCGGAAGAACGGTGTTACCTAGAATTAGATATTCTACAACTTATTGAAATTAAAAAGGTTTTTTGAGACTGTTTCATATTGTCTCACACATGGAATAATGGAATGGTGGAATATTCCAATTGTGAGCGAAGCGAACCAAGTTCGTTCGGATATCCCGCAAAGAGTACATGTGCCACATTCGCTGATAGCCCCCTAAACCGATCCATAATCCATAGTCACCGCGTATCTCACGGCATCGCATTATAAGCTACGAGGACCGCCGGTGAAAAACCGCTTGCAATTACCACTCTTACTCCCTATGCTTGTTGGCTGATGGTAGTAGGAAATCTAGAGAAAAACCCAACGAAATCTATTATCGGCATTTGCCGCCCAAGGGATTTGCCCCTGCTTTAGTGGAGATTTTATTATGAAGAAAAAGATACTAATAGGGTTTGGGATTTTGGTTTTGTTCTTGCTTTGGTTGGTGCTTTCCATCTACCCCGATTGGTTGTGGTTCGAAAAGCTGATGTTTTCATCTGTGTTCTGGACCATGCTTTTGAGCAAATTTGGGTTCGGCTTGGCGGTGTGGCTGGTGTTTATTCTTATCATATCCATCAACATCTATGCTGCCAATCGCCTGAGTCCGGGCAGTGCTCAGAAAATGGCCTTCAGGGCAGACGGCGGGTATCTTGCGCAACTCGGGATCTCAGGGAGAACCGGCAGCATTCTTTTCATGATAATTATCCTGCTTGTTAGCGTGGTAATCGCCTCAAAGGGGTCCTATCAGTGGGATATGTTCCTGCGCTATTTGTATCAGCAGCCCTTTGGGAGCACGGATCCCATCTTTCACAGGGACATCGGCTTTTACGTGTTCTCCCTTCCCT
>Ga0180301_10005127_pt1 | contig 10057 bp, 9 predicted proteins | sample GuaBasSediGuay16_FD_121797 | JGI IMG/M metagenome (GOLD analysis project Ga0180301, IMG submission 121797) | Subseafloor sediment microbial communities from Guaymas Basin, Gulf of California, Mexico - Guay16, Core 4569-2, 12-15 cm | ecosystem: Environmental > Aquatic > Marine > Hydrothermal... | reverse complement strand
TTGTCAACTCTTCCGAATTGTTTTTCGATCAGAGCAGTGTCATAAATCCAGTGGGCTCCCAGGGCAAGCGAGTCGGCCACGAATGAGGCAAGTACCATTGCACGGTCGTTATCTGTAGCACTCATTGTAATTCCCCTATAAGGTTGTTCATGGGGTAGGGTCTTCATGCCACAACTTAATCCTCTAGTCAATATTCTACATCTTCGGGGATATTGGCCTTGACCTTCAGATCACGGCTTTGGTAAAAGGCAAGGTATGAATCTGCTTGATCTGGCCATTATTTTTGCAATGATTTTTTTTGTTATCAGGGCCCTGATGCGAGGCTTCATAAGGGAAATGGCTTCCCTTATTGGAGTGGTGCTGGGCATTCTGATTGGCAATTACTTCCAAGTGCAAATGAACAGCTACCTAAAACCCTACCTTCCGAATACCTCAATTCTTTCCCTTATCAGCTTTGCTCTTCTTTTCGTATTGACCCTGATCGGTTGCAATCTCCTTGGCTACCTACTGGAGCTCGCGTTCGAGAGGGGCTCCAGGGGCTGGGTTAACAAAGGGTCGGCAATATGGCTGGCGGTGGCCAAGGGGGTTATTCTCATCTATTTGGTCATTATCCTTCTGAGTTTTTTTCTGCCCCCGAAAACTCCTCTCATAGCTAGGTCCAGGCTGGCTCCAATGATAGTGGTTTCCTACCGATCAATGATCCGATTTGTTTCCCCGGGGCAATATGAAAAATGGAAAAAGAAAATTGTGGGCAAATATAAGGAGGCGGAGAAGATCGCCTCAGATCCTCTTCGAAATATAATCAAGAAAGATGAGTGAGAATAACGACGTGCCCAAGGCCTTTTCGGATCTCGTAAAGCTGGTATCCAGGCTCCGGGGTCCAGAGGGTTGCCCCTGGGATGCCGTGCAGACATATCAGAGCGTCAAGACATATCTTTTGGAGGAGTGCTACGAAGCCCTGGATGCCATAGACAGAGGGGTTCCCGAGGATATCTGCTCCGAGCTAGGAGATCTGCTTTTTCAAATACTTTTCCTTGCCAGCATTGCAGAAGAAAAAGAAGATTTCACTCTTCTCCAATTAGTTGAAGAGATCACCACGAAAATGGTAAAGCGTCATCCCCACGTTTTCGGGCAGGCAAAAGTGGGGAGCGCCGAAGAAGTTGTCCGAAAATGGGAACAGATCAAGAAGGAAGAGAGGGGAAGGTCAGCCAAATCATCCTCCCTGCTTCAGAGCGTCCCAATAAGTTTGCCGGCACTTCTAAGGGCTCATAGACTTGGCGAAAGGGTATCAAAGCTCTACCGGTCAGGCTCAAGGTGGGAAGCCAAATGGGAAAGGGTGGAGGAGGAATTTGGCAACCTTCGAGAGGCGGTTTCTGAAGGGCAAAAGGGGCGGATAGCTCAGGGCATAGGCTCTGTTTTGTTTTGCTTGGCCCAGCTAGCCAGGAACTACGGCCTGAATGCAGAAGATCTTTTGAGAACACAGACTGAAGAACTCCTCCGGGATTTGGAAAGACCGGAAGAATTGGACTGAGAAACTTGGCGCTCGGGTTGAATAAAAAACTTTTACAGTGGGGATTAGAAAGGGCAAAGAATATTAGCCTTAAATGGAAGCTCATTATTCCTTTTCTCTTTTTTGCCTTCGCCGGAACAACCTCTCTCACGTATATAGGCTTGAATTCCCAGCAAAAATTGATCAAAGAGGAAGAGCGAAAGGGGCTCAATTATCTTTATCAGCAATTCCTCGAGGAACTGAACCAGGAAAAAGTGCAGGCCATCTCACTAGCGGCGGTAATTGCGGAGAACCCGGGAGTCCAGGCTGCACTTGCCGCAAAAGACCGTAAGGCCCTGGTGAACGTGCTCTTGCATGCCTACGTGCAGCTCAAGACAAAGTATGGCGTTAGTATACTCCACTTTCACCTGCCGGGCGCCAAGTCTTTCCTGCGCTTTCATGCCCCCGGAAAATTTGGTGACGAGATGGGAGCCTACAGAAAGACAATTATTGACGCTATTGATACGGAGTCTCCTGTTGGAGGGCTGGAACGAGGACCTGCGGGTTTTGTCATACGCGGCGTGGCTCCCATTTTTCGATACGGGATGGTTGTGGGCAGTGTTGAGGTAGGCTATGCTTTTGACGAAGCATTTCTAGAGCGCCTCCACAAAAGATGGGGCATAGACCTGATGCTGTATAAAGCGAATGGAAAAGAAAGCTTCGAGCTCATGTGCGGTACCAGCAAGGGATTTGAAAAGTTCGGCATTGGACGCTACGTATCTCCCCAATCGATAGAAAAGCCGGTGGTATTGATTTCTCCAAAAGAATTACCTGAAAGGGCGCTCCTGCTGGCGCCGGTAAAGGATTATTCCGGCAAGGTCGTTGCCCTGGCAGAGCTCAACGCAGACAGGTCAAAGATCCGCGCACGGTTACAGCGTACCCGAAACCTGATGGCACTCGTGGGGCTGACAGCTGTTGGCATCTCTTTTCTCCTGACTTATATTGTGGGCCTAATTTTTGTCTGGCCGATAAAACGCATTGTAAAGGAGGCGGAAGATATTGCTGCCGAAAAAAGAGAAAGCCACATTGAGCCGGGGGCAAAGGATGAAATAGGCACTCTTACAAATGCATTGAATGCATTGCTTGACTCGCTTAAACAGCGCCGCATGGAGATTGAAAGGTATGCAAGAACCCTGGAGAGAAGAGTAAGGGAGAGAACCTCCGACCTGGTGGCATCAGAAGAAAAATATCGCACTCTTGTGGAAAACGTGCCTCTGATCGTATACCGCGTGCTTCCAGACGGTACGACCGAGTTTATAAACTCCTACTTAACCGAGAGCCTGGGCTACACGATCGAAGAAGCAGTGAGGGACAAGAAGTTTTGGAGAGAAAAGATCTGGGGTGAGATTCCGGAAGGCGATAGGGAATCCTGGGATGCTTGCTTTCAGGAGGGAAAAGAGCGGCGGGTGGAGAGGTTGGTCAAAGATAAGGCAGGCCACCTGCTTACCTTTATCGATTATGCCATCCCTTCAAAGGAGCCCGATGGCCGGGTAAAATGGATTGACGGGATTATGATGGATATTTCCGAGTTAAAAAGGTTGCAAGAGAGGGCTCTTCGCATGGAAGAGACAAGAATCCTTGGGGAGATATCCGCTCATATGGCCCATGAAATCAGGAATCCCCTGATTACTGCAGGAGGTTTCGCGAGACGTTTGAGGGATTCCCTGCCACGGGATGATCCAAAACACAAACTGGCCCAAATTATTGTTGAAGAAGTTGCGCGACTTGAGAGTTTCCTCAAGATCCTAATCTCATCCATAAGGCCTTTCGATCTTTCGCTTGCAGATTTTGAGGTGAATTCCCTGCTGAGATCGTGCCTCGAGAAACTGGAAGGGCTTTTGGAATCAAAACAAATAGACGTAGTGGAGGAACTTGACACCGCTGCGACGACTATTCAAGGTGACGAAGAAAAGCTAAACCAGGCGTTTGAAAGCCTTCTCAAGCACGCCATTGTGTCCACTCCAAAAGGGGAGAGACTTTATGTTTATTCGGCCAGAGCCCCGGATCGCGTTATCGTTATACTTAAACACAAGCTTGAGCGGCTTTCAGCAGATGACCTGGAAAAGTTCTTTTTCCCCCACATTGAAAATGATAGCGAGTGGAGGATAATGGACCTTCCCTTTTCCAAGATTATTATTCACCGCCATGGCGGAAAAGTAGACCTGGCGCAGGAACAGGGAAATACGCTTGTGTTGAGAATAGAATTGCCTCTCAAGGCCAGAGTTGAGCCTATAGAATAGCTCTTTAAGCTGCCTCCAGATGAATCGCTTGCAGTTCTTGCACTGAGGTTGCGTTTTGGTTTTCAACGACAGCCTTCCGGGAAGAAAGATATTCTTTACATTCTTCCTTAAGGGGACACTTTTTTTCGCAAACCCTCACGTCCATGCGGGGGTTATTCCTTTTTTGGTGACAAACGATATAATGTGACATAATTTTCTCCTGAGAAAGCTGAAGGTGCTATTTAATTAATATTAAATGATACCTTTTTATAATATAAAGGTATTAATATGTCAATAAATAAAATTCTAAGTTGAGCGTTCCAAATTTTGGCGTTGCGCTTCGTTTTCAGTCACTGCGGCGTACTTCCATGTACGCCTCGTTTCTGAAACCTTGCGCGCCTTGCATCTCATGCAAACTTGAGAATCGCTCAATTTAGGAAAAGATCGTTTTTTTCCGATTTAGGTAAAGGTCGCCAGCTCGACTGCAGGCTATAATCGTCTGCACCGGGGAGCCGAGATGATAAGGTTTTTTGCCCTTAACGCATTTATTGCTATTCACACAATCTTTCTCTGTGGGTGGGGATTTTTGGTTTCTTTATTTGACAGGAAAAACGGCAGGCTGGTGCACTTTTATGCTGCTGTTCCTTGGGCAAAAACCATATTGTGGGTATGCGGTGTGAAAGTCAAGGCGCAAGGTCTTGAAAATGTAAACCCTGAGAGGCCATGTATTTTCATGACAAATCACCAGAGCTACTTTGATATTCTTGGGCTCTTAGCGTCCCTTCCAGTAGACTTCAAGTTTATGCTCAAACAGGAGCTTATGAGACTACCGTTCCTGGGCTTTGGCATGAAAAAAGCAGGCTACATTGCCATAGACAGAGAAGATCCCAGGAAAGCGGTGAAAAGCATGAATGAGGCTGTTAGGAGAATAAGAAATGGGGCTTCGGTGCTTATTTTTCCTGAAGGGACAAGGAGTCTTGATGGACGGCTGCAGGAGTTTAAAGCCGGGGGATTTCACCTGGCCCTAAAAGCCGGCTGTGATATCGTGCCTGTGGTGATTGTCGGTAGTCACAGGATTGTGCCGAAAGGAAGCCTTAAAATACGAAAAGGGTCCTTTGGGTTGTGTGTGGGAAAGCCAATTAAAACCAAGGATTATTCAAGAAAGAACATGGGTGCGCTTATGCAAAGGGTTAGAGAAGCCATGATTGAATTGACGGGGACATGCGAGCAATGAAAAAAATGGTTCCTTCAGGCGCCTCGCAATTTGCAGTTGCTCTTTGCATAGCAAGCCTTTTTGCGGTCTTGTGCGCCAAAGGGCATGCATACCTGCTACCCTCAGATCAGATAATTGAATTTATGGCAAAGAATTTTTCCAGGCTTCAAACCCTTGTGGTCGATCAGTCTACCAGTTGCGAAGACCTTGAAGATGAGAACTCAGCAGTGGTTTTTAAGGAGACCATCTCTATCAAGTCCCCTGATCTTTATAGCAGGAAAGTGCTTGATCAACGGATGGAGGGCAGAAGCATTCTAGATCAAAGGTATCGCCAACTACTCATAAAAAACGAACCTGAGCGGCTTCTGGAACTCCTCTCCGGCATGGGGGTTGACCTGAAGAAGGTATCTTTCACACGAATTGATGGTGTCATTGCCTACTGTATCGGAGATAGGGATGCGGCAAGCCCGAAGATCCTTGTACAAAAAGAAAATTTCCTTCCCTTGCTGCTATCATATAAGGTGCGGGGGCAGTCTTCGGAGGAAAGAATAAGGGTAAGGTTCAAGGACTACCGGGAGGTTGGAAGCGGCTGGTATCCCTTCGAGATCGTCTCTTCTTCTCGGGGCAGAATAATGGAGAAATACAGGGTGCGAAGCATTCGGGTCAATGAACCACTTGAACCCTCTACTTTCAAAGTGTTTGCTCCCATCACTGAGCAAGGCAGCTCGCAAGAGAAAAAACAGGTTTCTCCGCAGGATGAAAACCTCAAAGAGCTCATAAAGACCTTTGAAGAAAAGTACAGCCAGTGATGCGGCGGATCTCTTTCAAATTAGGCCGACAATGAGCGCATCTTCTTATTCGACTCACAAAGATCAACTATGCCTTAAGGTTGCGGTTCCCCTGCCTGTGAGAGAAACGTTTCACTATGCTGTTCCCGGTGAGCTGAGGGAAAAGGTAAAGGTTGGCTGCAGGGTCAGGGTTGATTTCAGAAGCAGAGAAGTAGATGGCTACGTGCTTGAAGAACAGCCTGCCGGAAGGAGAGAGAACCTGAAAGAGATCCTGAAGGTTCTGGATCCTGAACCAGTTTTCCACGACAGCTTGGTCCCTTTTCTTACCTGGATGGCGGACTACTACCTGTGCCCCATCGGGCTCTTGATTCGCTCTGTCCTGCCTAGCGCGTTATCCCAAAGAGTTTACAAAACTGCGCGGATCACAGAGAAAGGTGAGAAGGCCTCGGGCCTTTTGCCTGCTGATTCCGAAGAGAGGAAGTGGCTTATCTGGGTTAAAGAAAATCCCGGGAGGAAAATTCCCTTCTCGGCCGGGAAGGCCCGCAGTTTTGAAAGGGAAGGATGGATTGTTGTTGACGAAAAAAGGGGCAGTAGAAGAGCAGGGCCACTTATGAGGAAGTTTGTAAGGCCACATGATCGGGATGGCCTGAAAGCCCTTCTCAAAGAAAAGAGGCAATCCTTTAAAGCGGCCAACGAATTCCAATTTTTGGAAACACTCTCAAATTCGCGCGGAATCCCCTTAAAGGATCTCCTCTCAAGGTTTAGTAACGGGGCTTATTTGGTTCGCAAGTGGAAAGACAGAGGTTTTCTCGAAACTTACACTGCTCCTGTTCCAAGAAACCTTGACGGAGGATCGCTATTTCCACCCCCTGCTCCCTTTGATTTGTACGAGCAGCAAGAGCGCGTTCTCTCTGCAATTGAAAGGGGGCTGGATAGGCGAGTCTTTATGAGTTACCTTCTTCACGGCATAACGGGTAGTGGAAAAACGGAAGTTTATTGCCGGGCGATTGAATATGCTATTCGCCAGGGCAGGAAGGCGATCTTGATGGTCCCTGAAATAGCCCTGGCCGTTTACATGGAAGGGATATTTCGTTCAAGGATAGGCGACCGTATCGCCATGTATCATAGCGGGCTCAGTGAGGGGGAGAGATACGATCAATGGATGCGCATTGCCAGGGGAGAGGTGGATTTGGTCGTTGGCGCACGTTCAGCGTTGTTTGCTCCTTTCCAAAACCTTGGCCTGATCATTGTGGATGAAGAACATGATCTTTCCTACAAGCAGGAAGAAGCCCCCCGCTACCAGGCAAGGGATGCCGCAGTGGTGAGAGGTAAGCTTGAGAAGGCTGTCGTTTTGCTTGGGTCGGGGACGCCATCTGTTCAGTCTTTTTACAATGCGCACACGGGAAGATATACATTGCTTTCAATGCCCGATCGAGTTGAAAAAAGACCGATGCCCGAAGTCCGTATCGTTGACATGAAAAAGTTTTCAGGTGCTGGTGAAAAAGATGAGATTATCAGCCCTGTTCTGAAGACAGCCCTGGATAATGTGTTGGCCAGTGGAAAGCAGGCCATGCTTTTCCTTAATCGACGCGGTTTTCACCGTATTTACCTTTGTCGTTCCTGCGGCCGATCACTCAGGTGCCCGAATTGTGACCTGGCACTGATCTACCACTTGAAACAGAATCGCCTGGTGTGTCATTATTGCGGTTTTTATCAGGAACTGCGCAGTGATTGCCCCTCATGCGGATCCCTGGGGTTGAAACCTTACGGCTTTGGGACGGAGAGACTGGAGGAAATTCTCCAGGCTCTTTATCCTGACAGGTGTATTGCCAGGATGGACAGGGACAGTACGCGGAAGAAACACCAGACTTTCCAGATGTTAAAGAAATTCAGCCGGAGAGAGGTTGACATCCTTGTCGGGACCCAGATGATTACAAAAGGCTACGACTTTCCCAATGTTACGCTGGTGGGAGTAATTGGAGCAGACTTTTCCCTTGGTTTCCCTGACTTCAGGGCAGGGGAGAGAACCTTTCAGCTTTTGAGCCAGGTGGCAGGCAGGGCCGGAAGGGGAGATCAAAGAGGCCAGGTAATTGTTCAGACATTTAACCCTGATCATTATGCCATAGCAGCAGCAAAGGAGCATGATTACCATGGCTTCTTTGAAAAAGAAAAAGAACTACGAGAGCAGCTGGGCTATCCCCCATTTTCCTTCATGGCATGTCTCAGGCTGCAGGGGAATAATAAGAAGAGAACCGCAGAGATGGCAGGCTGGGTGGCGCGCACGATGAGCTCCCTGCTCAAAAGCTGGCCCAAGAGGGGAAAAGAGATTCATGTCCTTGGACCTGTGGAGGCGCCTCTTTCAAAGATAAGGGGAAAATACCGCTGGCAGATATTTGTCAGAAGCCGAAAAACTTGGTTACTTCATGCTTTTCTGGAAAGAGTGGAAAATGTGTGCGAAAAGAAACTCAACCAGGCAGGTGTCCAACTTGTCATTGACATTGACCCTTACCAGATGCTGTAGGCTGCTCCTCTTTTTTGAAGAGAGCGGCGGAAACGTATCCGACCACCCTCCGGTAATCTCCTGTTACATCACCTGAATTTGCATAATGAAGCACAATGGAGCTATTTGCACCGAGCTTTCGTGCTGCCAGCATTGTTGCCACTGCGGGTCCCCCTCCACATGCCTCGCAGGAGCCCATGGCAAGGGAAGATGCCAATCCCTCGGGATCGAAGTTTCGCACGTGCTTTATGAACTCCATGTCGAGCAATCTTGCCTCCTTAGCTCTGTGGTAGTGGGAAAGGTCCGTACTGGCAAGAAGCAGGGTTTGTTCCGGGTGGTCTATGACCCGTGCCAGAATATTAGCCAGTAGTGTACAGGTTGAAAAATCCTGCTCACCCATAATAATAGGTACGATCTTGAAATCCTGGAGCACTGTTTGCAGGAAAGGAAGTTGGATTTCCAGGCAATGTTCATAGGCGTGGGCCGAGGGAACCCAGCTAATCTTGGGACTCGCATCAAGCAATTTCCTTGCAAAGTCCCGGTCCACGGGGGTCACACCAAGGGGGGTTTCATACCCGGACTGAAGGTTCGCCGAGATTCCCCTAAAGGCAAACCTGTGGCTTGGGCCCACCAGGATAACGCGCCTGAATTTGCGTTTTTCAAGGAGGCGATAGGCGTACGCAGCGACAGGGCCGGAGTACTGATAACCCGCATGGGGAACGATAATCGCCTTTAACTTCCCGCCTGGTATGCTTGGTATAGGGGGGGTTGCCTCGGCGAGATAGTTCCCTACGGCCTTTCTCAATTCTCCCGGGCTTCCGGGATACCAGGTGCCTGCAAGAATGGATTTGCGCACATCTTTTGCCTGCAAAGTCCCCCCGCTTGTTATACAAAGCAAAAAAAGGGTCACACCTATTTTTTCTGCTATTTTTTTCATCACTCTTGCTTATTTCTTCCTCGGTCTGCCCCTTGTTTGAGGCACAACAACTCGATCGTACATATGGGCCAACTTTTTCAGGAAGGCTGCCTGGCCCCATGCTTTCCCCTGTTTGGTTGCGATGCGGATTGTTTTAAGGTCTTCCATTCGTTCGTCCTCATAAAAAAATTCCTTGTAGCTGAAAGCAGAATCGTGGATGCAATCAGCTAGGATCATCCTGTCTTCTTTGCCTTGAAGATGATAGGCGGCACTGGACCATGGATAGTCAATCGCATCTTCGACCATGCCGGCTCTGACCGGATTCATTTCAATATACTTGAGCACAACATAGTATACTGAGGGGTCAATAGGGTGCATTTTGTAACGATTCTCCCATAGCTTTCCTGTCCTTCCGTATTTGCCGTTATAGTATTGGGTGTACCTTTGGGCAAGCAATTTCATAAAGTTGATTAATCCACTTTCATTGTGACCCCTTTTTTCTTGAAAATGGGATGGATACATAATATTTAACATGACTACCAAGCAAAGGAACTAATTATGAAATTGAATCATCGCTTAAGGATAGGTGTCCTTGGATTTTTTCTGGCTGCGACGCTCATGTTTGGGTGCGGCAAAAAGAATGCAAAAAATATGGCCCCTGATTTCTCCCTTCAGGATCTCTCCGGGAGCACGGTCACTCTTTCAAAAGCCAGGGGAAGCATTGTGGTACTGGATTTTTGGGCCACATGGTGCCCCCCCTGTCTTATGTCCATTCCCGAGCTTGTTGAGCTGCAGGAAAAGTACAGGGACTCCGGGTTGGTCGTCATCGGAATCTCGCTCGACGATCCTGGAAGGGTCAGTGACTCAGACCT
>Ga0180301_10005126_pt1 | contig 10057 bp, 9 predicted proteins | sample GuaBasSediGuay16_FD_121797 | JGI IMG/M metagenome (GOLD analysis project Ga0180301, IMG submission 121797) | Subseafloor sediment microbial communities from Guaymas Basin, Gulf of California, Mexico - Guay16, Core 4569-2, 12-15 cm | ecosystem: Environmental > Aquatic > Marine > Hydrothermal... | reverse complement strand
TAGAGTGTATTGCAATCGTGTCCTTAAGCTGCTTCTGCCACAGATGGCTGACTACGTTAAAATAATAAGGATCCCTTCAATATATTCTGGGTGTTGTAGAGTGAGTTCTCTACGCTTACCTACCTTAGACGATATTGACTTAAGCGGGAAGCGCGTCTTGGTCAGAGTCGACTTTAACTGCCCTATAGGTGAAGATGGATCTATACTGGATGATACAAGAATCAGGGCACATATCCCAACTATTAAGAAGCTGCTTGAAAGGGACGCAGGTGTTGTACTAGTTACTCATCAGGGGAGACCAGGCGGTAGGGACTTCATATCACTTCATCCACACAGGGAGCTACTAGCTAAGTACCTAGGTATGGACGTAAAGTTTATCGAGGACGTTATGGGTCCGGCGGCAATAGAGGCTATTAAATCTGTCAAGCAGGGCGATGTATTGCTACTGGACAACGTGAGATTCGTGTCTGAGGAGATGATTGAGTCCTCACCTGAGGTTCAGTCGAGGACTTACCTAGTTAGGAGGCTAGCGCCGCACTTCAACTACTTCATCTTTGATGCGTTTGCTACAGCTCACAGATCTCAACCCTCAATAGTAGGCTTCCCGCTGGTACTGCCGTCAGCTATTGGCGAGCTGATGAAGAAGGAGTTGGATGCTTTAGAGTGCGTAATTGAGGCGTCGTCACCACCCAGAGTATTCGTGCTTGGTGGGGCCAAGGTACATGACACCATAAGGATAATTGAGTACCTAACAAAGAGGAAGATAGCCGACAGGATACTCACCTGCGGGTTAGTAGGGCTTACATTCCATGTAGCTAAAGGCGGTAGAGTGAGTAAATCAGTAAAGAGGGTTCTAGAGGAGACAGGGCTATTCTCGCTGGTTCCTAGAGCGAGGAGGGTGCTGCTCTCAGGCGCGCCAGTAGATACGCCATACGACTACAAGGTACTTAAGAGTAATGGCGACATCGTGGAGGAGCCTGTCTTCGGCGTTGACGGCAAGCCCCTTGACATCGGCACCTATACGCTGGAGATGTACAGCGAGCTAATAAAGGAGGCGAAAATCGTTGTAATGCGTGGTCCGGCAGGCTATGTTGAGGATCCAAGATTTAGGAGAGGTACTGAAGAGCTGCTTAAGGCAGCTATAGAGAGTCAAGCATTCGTAGTTATAGGTGGCGGTCACCTAGCAGCAATGATTAAGGAGGCTAGAAGAGAGGGGATGCACGTATCAACTGGAGGTGGCGCATTACTTGTCGCGCTCTCTGGAGAGCCGCTACCAGCTGTTCAAGCATTAAAGATCTCAGCAAGAAAATTCTTTGGTGGTAAGTGATGAAAGCTTTAAAATCAACAATATTAATTGATTATGAACTCAGACACAGGAGGTGATTATTGTGGCATATATTAGGGAGCCTACATATGAAATTAGCTACTTCTTTAGGAGAATACTAGTGCCATTTGATGGGTCAGCTGCCAGTACGCGTGCACTGAAAATAGCTTTAGATTTCGCTAAAAGATACGGATCAAAAATTACCGCATTTATAGTTAATGATGGTTCACTGAGTGTTGATGAGGTTAGGAAAAGAGTGGAGAGTGAGGCCTTAAGCGCGGGTATAGATGTCGATATTAAGGTAGTAGATCTTGACAGAAATAGTCAGTCAACAGCTACTAAGATTATTGAGGAAGCCGTTGAGGGTAACTATGACATAATAATCATAGCAGCTAGAGGAAGGACCGTCTCAGAGGAGATAATTATAGGGTCAACAGCACTCTCAATAATAGTCAATGTGCCGATTTCAGTATTACTTGTTAGGTGAGATCACACAAAATTTTAAATTAAGTCTGCCTTCGGATTACATAACATGTCCTACCTCTAAGTAACACCTACAGCGATTGGCACTTCCTAGAGCTGCAATAAAATCTAATTTAGGGAATATGGTGCTTCATTTATAAGATATTTCGCAAACGAGAGAAGTGTATGTGAGATTATGAGCAATATATGCTGTGTTTTGCAACTTGTTAGAGAGCTCGTAAGTTACGTTAAGGATCAGCAGGCTGTTGGTGTGGCGATACACTGGTTAGTCTATATTGCTCAGAAGGTATTTAATGTGCACCTAGGCTACAGGTTTAAGTGGGGTGTAAAGGGACCTTATTCAAGAGGCCTAGCGAGGGATCTTAAGGCAGGTAATGTACGGGAGAGGTGCATATGTGATGAGAACCTGAGACTGCCGAGCATTAGGGAGTTTCTCGAGGACTTAAGGTCAACAGGTATAAGGCTTGATAAGGCACTAGAAATTGCTGCCTCATATATTATGCTTAGGTATGACGTTTATCCTAAACCGCCAGATCCTCTAGAGGAACTTCTTAAGAAAAAACCATATATTACACTTAGGGAAGCTCAGGTTATTGCTAGGGTGTTGAATAAGTACTTAGTTGGCTTAAGAGAGAGGGCTTAAGTAAGGTAAGCTTACGTTATTTAACTTCTTAATACATACTCTTCGTGAAGGGATATTCATGAGGGTATACTGGAGCAGTGAGCCAGCAGTTAAGAGCGTTTACGACGAGCTACACGGATATATCCCTCTTAATGAAGTTGAGTTAAAGATCGTTGATACACCCACATTTCAGAGGCTCAGGAGGATTAAGCAGCTTGCTCAAGCATGGTATGTCTACCCAGGGGCGGTGCACACTCGATTCTCTCACTCGCTAGGTGTAATGTACTTGATGGGGATTATCGCCAGCAAGCTAGCTCAGGAAGGCATCATACCTAGGGATGATGTTCAGTTACTCAAGCTTGCTGCACTACTTCATGATATAGGTCACACACCGTTTTCTCACGGCGTGGAGCACTACTTTATACGTAAGTTCAGGTTAAAGCATGAGGAATTAAGTAGGTGGGTTATTGAAGAAGACCCTTATATAGCTGACGTCTTGAGAAATTATGGCTTCGAGCCAAGGGAAGTAGCAGCTATAGTTGCTGGACTGCATAAGGAGACTGTATATAATGAACTACTTTCTAGTGACTTAGATGTTGATAGGTTAGATTACCTCCTGCGTGACGCGCTCCATACGGGCGTTGCATACGGGTTAATAGATTTAGACAGAATTGTGCAGACAGTGACAGTTGATAGCGATGGATACATAGCAGTACCAAAGAAGGCTGTTCAAGCTGTTGAGAACTTCTATATAGCTAGGCTCCACATGTATAGAACTGTCTATTACCATAAGACAATAACGTCGTATCAGCTACTAATAGCGCTGATTTACGAGAAAATAAGCGAGAGTACTGAATTAAGGGGTCTCCTAGAGCCCTTCACATCAGCAAGCGGGATAAGGAACTCCATACGCAAAGGAATTTTCTATATCTGGGATGACTTCTACATAGGTGGTGTGCTGAGCTACGTGCTAAGTAAGGATATTGGAGACGAGTCCTTCAGAGAACTAGTTAGAATGTACATGACTAGGAAGGGCTTCAGAGCAGTTTATGAGTGGATAGGCTTCAGTAATGTAAATCCTGTCCCCTCAGCTATCAGGGAGTCCATAAATAAGGCAATAGAGTTCGTGAGGGATCAAGGTATCCCACGGTATAGCACACTGCCTTACGTAGAGGTAATACCCATAGTTTCGGATGAAGAAACAGTCAGAGTACTCATTAATGGAACCTCGGTAAAGATAACAGAGTTTGCTGGCTCGATAGTTAAGCACTTACCTGAATCCATGGGTATAGCGCGAATTTACGTCCACCCAATGTACTGCGACGCTGTTAATAAACTAATTACTAAGTTCCTTAGTCATAACGTACGCGTCTGAGCCATCGGGATAGTAGTTTCTCTCTAACCCCACTATTCTATAGCCTAATGACTTATACAGCGCTAAAGCCGCTCTATTATTTACTGAGACCTCGAGCTTAACTCTATGAATGCCGTTCTCCTTCATTATCTCCTCTAAGGCAAGAAGCAGCCTCTTACCTATTCCTCTTCCCCTATATGATGGACGTACCGCTAGGGAGATGATATGCCCGGATCCATCACTATCTACAGATCCCATTATGTATCCCACGACGCTGTTGCTGCACTCAGCAACCAGGAAGTATTGGGGAAACAGTATTAGGAACGTAAGAAATACCTCGATGGGGTAGGGGTAGGGAAATGAATTCACCTCAATTAAGTAAACTTCCCTTAAATCACTTCTTCGTGCCTGACGTATGTTAAGGTCGTCTTCCATATCGTCTTCACTTTCCTAAGTACTTAGCGGGTGTATAAGCTTAATTTCTTTATGTAGTGCTTTAGTAGGTTGGGGGGTGATAGTACGGGAAAGGTAGTTGCTGTACAGTTAGCTTCTAAAATTCACGGTGAGGAATATAGCAGAGAGTTGGCAGCATGTTTTCGAAATTACCTCGAGAAATTTAAGGAGATTACTGTAGTACCTAGGGTAGTAACCAGCTTCGATGAGGTGAAGTCTATTGCACATGAGTTTAAAGGTTACTACCCACTGATCATATTCCTTACCGGAGGAACAAGCAAGTTAGCTCGAGCACTCCTCCACTACCTTGAAGAGGACTCAGCGGTATTTATTGCGCACAGCGAGCACAACAGTCTGCCATCAGCTATATCAGCTAGAGCTAGACTCGAGATAGAGGGCATCTCATCATGGATATTTACGTGCCATAATCCCAAGGACAGCAGGTGTGGAAACGTCTCGGAAGAAGCAGCGAGAATAGCTATAGCAGCGTCAGCTATAAGGGGTGCTAAGGTGTGCTTAGTTGGGCTAGAGGAGGAGCCGAGCGAGGTTGAAGGTTTTAGGAGAGCTTTCAACGCTGAGGTAGATATAATATCACCTGATGATTTCGACTCCTTAGTCAAGTCTAAGACAGATTCCGCAGATGTTAGTGAGTTCTTGGACATGCTTACTGCGGCAGTAGGTATTGACGCAAATGCTAACCGAAGTATTCTTAAGGAAATTGGCGCGGTTTACGCTGCGTTAAAGACACTACTAACTAGCGAAGGCTATAACGCCATCGCAATCAACTGCTTCCCGTACTTAATAAAGCACAAGGTGACTCCGTGCCTTGCCCTTGCAGCACTTAATAGTAGAGGGTACGTAGCAGCATGTGAGGCAGATCTAACTGCGACATTCTTAATGATGGTTTCGAAGCACTTGACAGGAAGTAGTGGCTGGATAGCTAACCCCTCAGGCACTGAGGACTATAGGTTATACCTAGCGCACTGCACAGCACCCATAGACTTACTCAGTAATTCCAGGATTCTTGACCACTTTGAGTCAGGCTATCCTTACGGGCTTACAGGACAGCTAAGGCACAACGATATTACAGTAACATCGGTAGACTATGAGTTCACGTCCCTCGCAGCGGCTAAGGCTAAGGTGCTGAAGTCAGGCTTATTAAGTGGCACTATGTGCAGGACGCAAGCTGAAGTACTACTGACCTTCCCAGCCAAGGTCTTCCCGCAAGTCGCGCTAGCTAACCATCATGTAATCATGCCGGGTGACTTAAGAAGGTACTTAAAGATATTAGCGCACACACTGGGATTGAGCTACTTAGACTATGAGGAATTAGCGAGGGAAGTTCTCACGGAATGAGAATGTGTACTTTTACATGTATTAATTCTTCGGCTTCCGAACGCTACGCCAAATTTCATATGTATCACTAGGCGATAGCTCATAATCTATAGCAAGCACCTTAACTAGTACACTATAGCTTAGCGGACGTCCGAGAACCGACTCGTACTTTTGCTTTATGAAATCGAACTTTCCTATTATTTCAGTTGCTGTGCTCATACTCCCACTCCTTTGAGTTATACTTAGGGTTCAGGTGTTAATAAGCTCTCTAGTACTTTGCTTTAAAAGTTTTTATAGTTTAAACAATTCAACTCTTACTAGGTCCTGCACATAATATTAGCCGCCGATACAATTATGTCCCAAGGGTGCTGATTTGAACTTAAGCACTAAGGAAATCTACGTTATAGGGCATAGAGCTCCTGACGTGGACGCAATTATTGCTTCAAGCGTACTTGCGCATATGATGAGAGCGCGTGGATTCAATGCCATAGAGGCGCGAGCTGGCGAGTTAAATGCTAGTATAAAGTTCGTTCTCGACCGTACGGGAGTTAAGGAGCCTGTACTAGTTACTGACGTGAGGCCTAGAGTAGCTGACGTAATGACGCGTGATGTTAAGTACGTTAGCACGGACATGCCGGTAAAATACGCTATTGACCTACTAATATCTTTAGGCGTGAGGTCGGCCCCAGTAGTTGACGAGCACAGGAGAGTTGTCGGCATCTTCAGTACAAGTAGTTTCGCGCGCTCAATGATGTCTGAGTTAGGCGTCATGAGGCTCACGTTGAGTGGTGTGCCGATTAAGAACATAGTTGATGTAATAGGCTGTGAGCTTCTAGTTCAAGGTAAGGAACTGAAAGTTTCTGGTAGGGTATTTGTAGCATCTATGTCTGTTAAAACTATTGAGAGCTCGTATGACCTACGTGGCAATATATTGCTAGTAGGTGATAGAGAGGACGTTCAGCTGAAGGCAATAGAGCTAGGTGTTTCACTCCTAATAATTACGGGAGGCAAGAAGCCTTCGGAGGAGGTACTTAGGAAGGCCAAGGAGAGAGGCGTTACAGTACTCCTCTCAAGGCATGACACGTACATGACTGCTAGGCTGCTAGACCTCAGTAGGCCGGTAAAGGAGTTTTCTGAGGAGGCTGAAACTGTCTATGAGGATACTCTAGTTAGCGAGTTAAGGGACTTAATGACGAAGAAGTTAGTTAGGAGTGTTGTAGTTGTTGATGAAGCAGGTAAGCTGAGGGGGATAGTTACTAGGAGTGACTTAGTTAAGGACTACAGGAAGAAGGTTGCGCTAGTTGATCATAATGAGCTGAGCCAGGCTGTTGAGGGTATTGAGGAGGCAGATGTGGTTGCTGTTGTAGATCACCACAGGGTTAGCGGGGATATAGTTACTAGGTCCCCCATACTGTTCAGAGTAGAACCTGTAGGTGCTACCTGTACCATATTATGGAGAATAGCTAAGGAGTGGGGCGTCACAATACCTAGGAATTTAGCTGAAGCAATGCTTTATGCTATACTAACGGATACACTACTACTCAAGAGCCCCACAACAACAGAGGACGACAAAAGAGTTGTTAGCGAGTTACTCGATTATGTCGGCTTAAGCATGAGTGATGTCACAGACGTAACGAAGGAGATTATGTCGTTAGATGAGACACTAGATCCTAAGGAGGTAGTTACTAAGGACATTAAGGAATTTACAGCTAAAGGTGCGAAGTTCGCTATAGCACAGATATTCACTGCGAAGCCGCTCAGGTACATACAAAATGCAGAGAAAATTATGGAGTACATGGACAAGCTGCGTAAGCAACACGGATACGTATTTCTGGCACTGCTCATCACTGACTTTATTGAGAGCTCCTCGTATATTATTGCTGTAGGGCGGAAGAGTATAATAGAGGAAGCGCTAGGGGCGGACTTATCGAGAGGCTACGCGTACCTGGCGGGCATAGTGTCTAGAAAGGCGCAGGTAGTTCCTAAAATAATTAAGGTCATTGAGAGGGATTAGCTTGCCTGAAGCATTAACTTCTATTTTGGGAGTTCCTGTATTAGTTTAGGTATGGAGTTCCGATGACTGACATGGCTGATGAGCTGCTCAGCAGGATCAGCAAGTATAGGTACGTGTTTAAGCCTAAAAACCTACCAGTACTGACTCAGGAGATGGCAGATAAAATACTTAGCCACATACGAAAGGGTAACGCCGAATTCACCGTAACTCTAGATTTAGGGCTATCTAGCGAGCTAGTAAGATATGTAAGTAGATATAACTGCGTGCAAATTCGGGAGGTCTGCCTTGAGTTAAGCGAGCTGGAAGGACTTAGGGAGGGCTTTGTTTACGTTATTAAAGGTTCTGCGCTGGTACCTGTGGCTTGGTATGATGGGAAGTTACGTAAATACTATAAGCTAAGGCCTACAGGAATTGATAAAGCACCGACGTTGGAAATTAGTGGTATACACATGCATAGGTGCGAAGGGACTGATCCGTGGAGGGATTCGATATGTAAGGTGAGACAATTAGGTAGGCTCAGAAATGCTATAGTCTTAGACACATGTACTGGCTTAGGCTATACAGCATCAATAGCTGGAGTTCATGGAGCAGCACTTGTTTTAACATCAGAAGTGGATCCCAATGTTATTGAAATCGCTACTTATAATCCGTGGTCTAAGGGATTAGCAAGCAAGGATATAGTGACTATTAAAGCTGATATAACTGAGGCAATACGTGAATTGCCCGATGACATATTCACACATATAATACACGATCCGCCTAGATTTAATATCGCTGGCGAGCTATATAGCAGAGATTTCTATAGCGAACTATATAGGGTACTAAGAAGGGGTGGCAAGCTGTTCCACTACACGGGCATGCCCTTTAAACATAGTAATGTGAGTGTACTAAAGGGCATCAAGAAAAGACTTGAATTAGTTGGCTTTCGCGTAATCAAATGGATTGAAGATGCTCAAGGATTTATTGCCGTAAAGAGTTACTCATAAGTCCGTCAACCATGACGTAATATCATGACGCCCTTAAGCTAGGGTGAGAGATCAGTTGGGTAAGTTCTCTTCATCTCTCAGGCCGGGAGTAAGTCTTCATCCATAAAGCACTTTAATTAAGTCGGTTTTATTTTAGCGTTAGTGAGGACTCTACTAGGTAATTAACAATAATAGCGCTTAAATTATATTAAAGTTGTGGTGTTGATGACAAGCATTAATTTAGACCTATCTATGTTCCCTAGCTTTGCGTCTGTATTATTCAGGAAGGTAGGTAATAATGTATGGGTTAAGGAATTAGGTTATGGTGTAGGTACCGTAATAGCTGTTAAGAACGGTAAGGTAGTTTGCAGTGGAGCCTCATGTACTGATGAGGTTATTGCGCAGTGGGCTGGTACGTGGTTTAATCCGTATGACTACATAAGTAAGGTTTCACGTAGATTAAGATCTTTGGTGGAGGTACTACTTAGTACCTACTCAGGTTTGAGATTAATTACCAGCAGCTACTACCCAGATAGATTAATAATAGCTATTGCTACATTTCTTTCTCGAAGAACTTCATATCATACTAATGTTGTTAAATGGGTTAAGGCGATATTCAGTGGTATTGAGGAGTACAGAGCGAAGTACATAGTTAAACGGATACCGGAGGTAGGCGGTAATTACCAGTTATCTACGTTGCATGAGGTGGTGGAGGATTTAGAACGGGTTGTAGTGTCCAGTAATCTTAGGGGTTGGGAGTTAAGGAGAGAGTTACTAGGCATAAAGAATGTAGGACCTAAAATAGCTGATGCATTTCTTCTCTTTACTGGTGAGGGGACCATATTCACGCCAAGTGATGTACACTATAGCAGATTTGCGCGTAGGTTAGGTTTAGTAGGTAGTGAAGAAGTATTAATTCCAAATAAAAACATGTGCCTTACTTACGGGGTAAATTGCATGGAGTGTCCGGTAAGGAGTAAGTGCTTGACAGGTAGGAGTATAATTGAATTAGGTGAATTAAGTGGTTACATACAAACGATAGCTTACATACATGATAAGGTATACTGCAGCTTAAGGAGGTGTGGTGAGTGTGCGTTTAAGCGCATATGCGTGATTTGAACGTATTTATCTAATGTATTATAGATAGAATTAATTTCGGTTAAACATAATATTTAAACAAATACTGTTGGTTGACTTAAAACCGATGAAGAGGCCCCTACCCGTCAATGACCGATGATATAACGGGATTAAGCTGAGGGTTATTCCTTATTAAGCTAAGAAATGGGTGTGAAGGCCGGGGACCCCGTAATCATCCTCCCTCCGACGAGGGTGTCATACGGGTGTCGCGGGCCCTCCGAAATACTTAGTTTTCAGGATTTGATAAATATTGCTGGCATTACGTAAACGTATATTTACCTTTTATCTTAGGAGTATTTTATGGATGATTGAAACGCCAACGTATGATTCGATGATTAGGGCCCGTCCCAAATGACGATTCCCCTTATTT
>Ga0180301_10005125_pt1 | contig 10057 bp, 8 predicted proteins | sample GuaBasSediGuay16_FD_121797 | JGI IMG/M metagenome (GOLD analysis project Ga0180301, IMG submission 121797) | Subseafloor sediment microbial communities from Guaymas Basin, Gulf of California, Mexico - Guay16, Core 4569-2, 12-15 cm | ecosystem: Environmental > Aquatic > Marine > Hydrothermal... | reverse complement strand
GGCTAGTACAATAGAAAAGATGAGGATTGTAGTAGTAGAATAATGATGTATTCTAGGTGTTTTTGTATGTGTTTGGTTTGCGACCTGGTGGCGGTGGTCCGGGGTTCAAATCCCCGCGGGCCCACCACTTAAACACCCTCTATATAAGCTCCTCTTTAAGGAGAAAGGTCTCTTCCATTATGTTACATGTACTAACCGAACGTAATGCAACATTTATATGATACTACCTTCTGATAACATCTTAACCGGGAATGGAAGGGATAAGCGGGAGTTCTAGGGTGTTACAGGAGCATTGCATGATACGAGCTCCTGGACAGGCCTAGAGGAAGGCTATTCGCCTAGCCAGATCCTACCTAGCGAGGGGGTCCTAAAGTGATCATCCTCACGGACAGGGTTAGGCAATCACAGAAGGGGGAGACAAGGCAATAGCTTAGGAAGCAGAACATATACTGCCACGAAGTGACATCCAGGGAGGAGAGCTGCTGAAGGAATGCAGGAGCTTTTTAAGAGGATTTCGTTAATCTCTGAAGCTGTTTTCTAATTCCTCCATCACGCTCCTATCTTCTTCCATTATTTTCACCCTGTACTCTCTATTGGAATTGCCTTTATGAAAGTTCGGTAAAAATTCTTGTCTGCAGATAGTTCAACGTACTCGATGAAGTCAACGACTTTCTCAATCCTTCTTCTCTCCTTAATAGATTTGAGTGCCATTTTTGCACCAATAACGGCTAGGTCTCCGACAAAGACTATTCGGTCGTTTGGGATTTTCGGAAGCAATCCTATGAGCTTCGCGTTCTCGACATTTACATGTCTTCCAAACGAACCAGCTAGGTATATCCTCGAAATTTCATCTGCCTTAATTCCGAGCTTCTCCATCAGAATCATCCATCCTGACCTTATCGCCGCCTTCGCCATTAGAAGCTCGTTTATATCTTTTTCTGTAACTGTAATCTCCTTTCCCGTCTCAGTTTCATCTGCCCAAGCAACAACGAACTTTGGAACTCCGTTTTTAATTATCCTCTTTGTCTTCCTGAAGAATTTCCCGTACCTGTTTATTATTCCCGCCTTGTAGAGTTCAGCCACGAGATCTATCATCCCACTCCCGCATATGCCTTTCGGCTTCACGTTGCCGATCGTTTCGTAAATAACCTCGTCTTCCACAATCCTCACCTTCTCTATTGCTCCACTAACAGCCTTCATTCCGTGGCTTATGTGTGCTCCTTCAAAAGCTGGTCCTGAAGGGGCTGAGCATGCGAGTAACCTGTTTTTGTTGCCAAGGAGAATTTCCGTATTGGTTCCTATGTCTATCACCATACTGGTTTCTTCCCTTTCGTGAATTTTGGTTACTATAAGATTTGCTGTAGCGTCAGCACCAACGAATCCGGCTATAAGCGGAAGTGAAGTCACATATCCTTCACTGTTTATTTTAAGCCCTATCTCTTTGGCTGGATAGCTTATCCCCTCTCTAACAGCTGGTGTAAAAGGGGAGACGCTTATGAACTTTGGGTAGATGCCGAAGAAGAGATGGTGCATTACGGAGTTTCCAACTACTACGGCTTCGTAGATCTCATAGCTTCTCACGCCTGCTTCTTTACAGATTTTACTAATGACCTCATTTATGGCATTAACGACTACTTTTTGTAGCTTTTTCAGGTTCTCCTCACTCTTTGATGCATAAGTTATGCGGGAAACAACGTCTTCTCCATATGCTACCTGCGGGTTCTCAGCATAGCCTCTCGCTACAGTTTTGCCACTAACAAGATCGACAAGGTGACAGATTATTTTTGAGGAGCCTATGTCTATTGCCAAGCCGAAGATTCTATTGCTCGTGTCTCCTCTCTCGATTCCAATTAGCTTTTTGTTCCACAGAACTGCAGTAATGTCCCATTTTGCTTCCCTGAGCAAAATCGGAAGTTTTTTTAGTAAGTCCAAGGGTATTTCTATATCTCCCAAGAAGTCTTTCAGTCTCTCAAAATCAGGCCTGTTATCTTCAAGGTTCGGCTCTGGTAATCTGAGGTGAATCTTTCTCACAGCCGGGTTTAACTCGACCTCCTCCTCCACTATAACCTCGTCAACTTTTCTAACTTCTAACCTGCTTTCTGGGGGTACAAAAATAGTTGCTCTTCCACTCAGTATCTTTGCCTGGCAGGCAAGTCTATAGCCCTTGCTTATTTCCTCTAGCGTCAGGTGCTTCTTCTCAACCTCATTTATTTCACTGATTTCCCCCTCTACATCGATAATGATCACTTTGCATTTACCGCAAACACCTCTTCCACCGCAGTCTGATCGCAGAGCAACACCTGCCTCTCTTGCAATCTCAAGTATAGAATTGGGAGAAGTCTCAATTTTCTTTCCCGTCGGCTCGAATATTATCCTGACGTTCATTATTTCACCTTAAATTTCTATGAAGTCTTTAGTCCTCGCAGAGTGTTTGTGAGCTGTATCTATAATAAACACTTAAGGAAATACAAGCTTTTGCATCCTCAATTGACCATACAGAACGAAATCCGATCGGAAACTATCTATGACATGTTTGCTGACAACTGCAGGCTTCTTAGCTTCTCCCCCTAAGCGTGCTCCTGAATCACCTTCAGCTAGCTATTGCGTTGTGAGCTTCTGAGCTGCATGGAAAGCTGTTTTTCTCTACCATCATCACAACTTTCGCAACTACTAGAAGGCTGGGACATCAGTGACAAATGTATCGATGAGAGACCTCGTTATTCCTGCCTTTTCCTTACCAAATTCGCCTCTCTTCGCGTTTTTCACAATTCTATACATTGTAGAAAATGCCTCCAATAATAGTTGCAGAGCTTCCCTAGCTAGTCATCATTCTTCATGCCATATGTATCAAATATCCTTTGTTTATTTTCAAATTAAACATTTAATCGCATTCTTTCATAAATAGTTTCAATACGTTCCACATTTCTTTACTGCTTCTATAAGGGCTCTCAAATTTTCTGGTTTTGTTTCATCAGGTATCCCAGATACCCCACTACCAGCAAATATGAAACCTCCAGGCTCCTTGACGTCGCTCAAGAGCTTACATGCTTCATTAAACACCTTTTCTGGCGTCCCGTGAATACAGTGGGCTGGTGATATACCACCCATAATTATTGCATGATCTCCTAAAACCTCTCTAGCTTTCTTAAGATTTGTACGCTCGAAATAAGCTATTGTTTTGCCTTTTGGTAGCTCTAGGATATACTCTAGAAATGGTGTGAAGTCTCCTTCATAGAAAATCCATGGGATTGCACCAGCGTTCACAAGCTCTATAACAACTTTCTTTAAAGGCTCCCAATAGAATTCCCTAAAGAATTTTGGTGGAATCATCTCATTTAAGTGAAGTGGTATAAATGCAAGTGGAATCTTTATATCAAATACCTCAAGAGTGCCTGGCGGTAGTGAAACGGTCGCCTTACTCCACTTTACAATTAGAGGTGTTAAAGCGTCTAGAGCTCTTCTAACCTTATTGGGGTATCTATAGAGATCTGTAAGTGTATGAGTTATATGCCTAAGGTGGTCGGCTATGAAGTCTAATGGTGCATAACCAAAGCCTGAAGGGTATGTAGGATATCCGATTTCTCTCAACTTAGTCATTAACTCCATAAGCACTCCTTTAAACCTTGCAACCTCTATTCCAAACTTAATTAAAGCCCCATAACTCTCAGGTGATGCAGGGTCTTTAAGAGCCTCGTAAGCTCGAGGAATAATTTTCTTAGATATAAACTCTATAGGGTTTTTAGCAAGCTCATTATATTCTTCAGCATCCATAAATTTACCTCCAATAAATTGTGCGGGAGCATTAGGTGGAAGTTCTTTACCAGGCCACCTAGTGTATTTATCTCTCAAGATATCGTGGAAAGGTCTTGCAATAGTGAATATAGTTGATGCTAGGTCCGGATACCATTTAGTAAAAATAAAGTTTAGTGGTAGAGTCATGCCTGCTCCAGGAAGAGCTAAACCAGCTAGATCAAAGTCGAAGTCTCTATAGACAGTGATCACAGCCTTGCTATACAACTTATAATCTGATGAGTAATCAGCGTAACTTACACCAATGTATCTAGCAGGAAAGTAATGAAAAGACGGCATAAACGGAACACGATCAGGTTTCTTGCCCGTAAGCACCCTCTCAATTCTCTCCTTTCTCTCCTTCAACTTACTTGACACATCTAGAGTCATAAACCTATCGCCCTTCATGTATCTACTTACGATACGTACCATACTTGAGAACAGCATTTATCAATGCTCTGAGGTTAACATCCGGTGTTGCAGGATCTATTTCTGCAACTCCTGGAGCTAGTATAAAGCCCTCTCCAGGAGCAAGATCTTCTATAAGCTTTTTAACGTATTCCTCTATCTTTTCAGGGCTCCAACCTATTAACTGTCCCGGTGTTATGCCTCCGGCAACACATGTGTGCCCCTCTAACTTCTCCTTGATTTTCCTTATATCGCCACGCTCAAATACCCCTATACCCCAACCCTTAGGAAGCTCAAGAATTGTATCTAGATGTGGTGTGTGATCACCTTCGAATAACACAAATGACTTTATACCATTGTTATAGAGTTCTACTATAACTCTTTTTAGGTATGGCCAATAGAACTCGTTATATAGTTTTGGTGGAAGCATTTCGTTAAGGTGTAAGGGTATGAATGCATACTTCGCTCCTGCAGGTTTGAGTATAAATGCTACCTGCAATATTGGCTTGATGAGAGTTTCCGTAGCTTGCTTAACCTCATCTGGGTATCTCCTAATATCTAGCATAGCTCCTGTAGGATGTCTAAGAAAGTCTCCTATGAAGTCCAGAGGTGAGTATGCAAATGTTACTGCTAGTGGTGGGAATCCTAGTTTAAGTAAAGTATTATTTATCTCTGTCAAAGCTTTTAGATAGTTAATAGCCTCAAGCGTTAACTTAGCTATTGTATGTGCATATTGTGCTGAGCCAGGTTTTGAAAGGTTTCCACAAGCTCTCGGTAGAATTATGTTATGTATAAACTCTATCGGGCTCTCGATAAACTTCTTATACTCTTCAGGCTTCATATACTCTCCTCCGATAAACTGAAATGGCATATGATCCGCCAACTCTCTACCAGGCCACCTAGTCCACTTGTCCTTTAGAATATCATGCATAGGGCCTGTTATAAATCTAACAACAGGAGCTATTTGAGGGACATCAACAAAGGCTACAGCCATTACAAAGCCTTCAGCTGCAGGAGCTGCAATAAATACATCTGAAGGGAAAGTAGTGACAAATTTTGCGATAGCGTCTCTCATCTTACTATAGTTGAAGTATACCTCTGAAAGTTTAAACCACTTTGCAAATACATGACCACAGGTAAAGAGCATTAATGGTACTCTATCAGGAACTTTAAGCTCTATAGCTTTCAAGAATCTCTCAGATTTCTCTTTTGCTACTATGTCTGGTTCCTTCTTATGTCTTTCTATCCATTTATCTATAGGTTGCATACTCATGTGACCACCTCTTTATCTCCTCCATCCATTTCAGCATTATACTTACACCATGAGCTACATTATTACAGGCTTTTCATCCATATGATCCATATTTTAGTACAGCATTAATTAGAGCTCTAAGATTAGCTACAGGCGTCTCAGGTGGAATATCAGCTACTCCTGTAGATAGTATGTAACCTCCCCCTGAGGCGAGATCCGATATGAGATCCTTGACATATTTCTCTATCCTCTCTGGAGTTTCGCTCAACAAGAGATTTGTTGGTACACCTCCCATGATACACGTATGTCCATCCAAGATCTTTTTGGCCTTCTTTAGATCAGCCTTTTCAAACCATGCAATACCCCAACCCTTAGGAAGCTCGAGTAATGTCTCTAAGTGAGGTGTGTGATCACCCTCAAAGAACACCCATATGGTTAAGCCTGCTTCTTTCAACTTGAGTATTATCTCCTTGAGATATGGCCAGTAGAACTCGTTGTAGATTTTCGGTGGAAGCATTTCATTGAGGTGTAATGGTATAAAGCAGTGAACTGCTTTAACAGATAAAGCCATGTCTAAAATGGGTTTGACAAGTGCTTCGCAGGCTGCCTTAACGTCATCTGGGTACCTATATACATCAACTAGTATGTATCTTACATGCCTTAGGAAATCCCCGATGAAATCTAATGGACAGTAAGCATTTGTTAATGGCGCGATAGGATATCCGAGCTTCGTTAGTTTCTCGCTAAGAGTGTTCATACACTGTATGATTTTAGTGAGTTCCACTCCCGTCTTCACAAGGGCTACTCTAGCTTCGTGAGAGTTGAGGTTTCTTAGTGACTCAAATGCTCTGGGGAGGATGTTCTCTCTTATGAATTCTAATGGATTGTCAATGAGCTTCTCGTATTCCTCAGCCTCCATAAACTTTCCTCCAATGAACTGCACCGTGGTTATGGTTTCTGGAAGCTCTCGTCCAGGAAACCTCGAGAATTTGTCACGTAGTATATCGTGCATTGGACCAGTCAGGTGACCTGCTGTTGCGGCCATAAACTCCGGGATTTCTGGGAATGCTATGGCGAGTATGTGTCCCTCAACTCCGACTTCGAAGAATAGTGAATCTGCAGGAAAATCTTGTGCAAATTTAACAATTGCTTTCCATCCATCTACATAGTCATAGTAATATTGGTAGCCTGTTACACCTGCATACCTAAGTGCGAAACCGGGAGGGCAGCCTGTTAATATGATAGGTACTCTATCCGGCTCCTTTAATTGAATGGTTCTTACAAGTCTTTCTAGCCTTTCTTTTGCAACGGCTTCTGGTTCTTTCTGCTGTCTCTCTCTAAGAATATCTATGGGTTCTTTCAATACCTTCACCCTCCTCTTTTCTCTTCGATCCATTTCAGCATTATCCTTACTCCATGAGCTGCATCATTCGTCCACGCATCTGCCCCTACGTATTCACATGCATATTTGTCTACTCTACCTCCACCAATGATAATCTTTACCTTATCCCTTAATCTTGCTTCCTTTATTGCATCTACGGTTTTCTTCATTGATTCTATTGCTATTGTTAGTAATCCTGACATTCCTACTATATCTGGGTTATGCTGTTTAATTGCTTCTACGAATTTTTGTGGTGGTACATCTACACCAAGATCTATAACCTCAAAACCTGCTGCTTCTGCCATTGTTATAACAATATTTTTACCAATATCGTGTATATCGCCTTCAACAGTACCAATAACAAATTTTCCAACAATCTTCCTAGATACTCCAAGCTCTCTAAGCTTAGGCCTAACAACCTCTGATAAACCCTTCAGAATCTCACCAGCCATAACGAGGTCAGCAACAAAATACTCGCCTTTCTCATATTTTTCACCGATAACTTCAGCAGCTCTTTTAAGATCATCAAGGATCTTAAGAGGATCTTCACCAGCTTCAAGCCTCTTTTTAGCAATTTCAATAGCTTTAGGCTCATTTAACTCAACAATAGCTTTAATCATCTCCTCAGACAAGGACATGCGGTCTCCCGGACTCTTTAGCGAAGGAAAGTGGGAAAAAAATTTTTCCATTATATGGATACCCTATCCACATAACCTTCATCGTTATTTCTGAATATTTTTAATCACTTTTGATTACTTGCCCTCATTACCCTCGTCTTCACCGTATCCTCGTTCTTTGGGAGCCTAGCTTGATTGCCTTAGCCCCCCCGCATTGCTCTACTAGACTCCCTTGAGCGAAGGCAAAGCGTTCATAGAGCTTGGTCTCATCCCTACCTCGGTCTCTTCATTGGGTCATCTATCTAGCTCTCAACACTATGTGAAGGTTTTTCCGCTTGAATTCCTACTTCCTTAGCCTTCTGAAAAATTTAGTTCAGGATTAAACGCATTCAATATGGTTTTATCTAATATACTAAGTTCTTTTGCTGCTTCCATTCCGTCGATGACCGCCTCATCAGATATATAGTCTATTTGAATAGGCATTTTGGTAGCATCCACAGTAAATTCTAGAGCTGCATTGGTGTATACTACATCCAATACGTATGGAAGCTCGGTTTTATCAGAAATATCCTCAAATTTGGTTATAAGCTCTTCAGTAGCCTCTCGATTTATTTTTCGTTTTTCCATCAAGAACCACCTTATCTCCCTTATAAAAAGTACTCCCTATTACTACTGTTGGATTTTCACCAAGCTGACCACTAATTTTTATACCACTGATATCAAAGAAACTGCACAACTGTCTTCCATAGAGTATTTCAAAAACATTTTCTCGCATTAGAAGCTACTGACTAAGTTTCGCTATACGTAAATATGGTGTAGAAGTAATCATCCTACTTATAATAACAGTTATAATTACATTAACTATAGTTGGCTTCTGAATTCCATCATGGCTGATATTGAGCTACTATATTAAAGCGTGGTAAGATGTTAGGTAGACTACTGCAGATTGATACCTAACACCGTCCCATAACTTAGCTCACAAGTATTTACTTAACCGCATTAGCATTCTTCCTTAGATAATCTTTTATTAGGTTTCTACACAAGAGTATATACTGAGTATAGCCCCGGACATCCCGAAAGCTTTGATGTGGGCTCTGGATGATGGGGCTAAAACCCTAGTTCCTTCATTACTTCTCTTAAAGCTTCATTGTAGCACCTTTGAGTTCGTCTTGCTCTACACTTTTTCTCTATCTTCATCCTGACATAGTTAGCTATATTGTCCGCTAATAGTATTAGTGTTGAAAGGTAAGTTTTCTTATGCTTACTTTCCTTCCCCACAACACCGCAAACATCATGTACTTTATCTAGTAGCTTATCATCGACTATGAGTACTGATGTCTCTGGATTAATTCTGTAGAATACTTATGTTGTACTTATGTTTATATACCGCTTTTTAAATGATATAATTCTGGATGAGGCTGTCGTCGTTTGTCCCTAGAGGGTGTTTTGTGGTAGTTTAGGGTGGATTAGGTTATCCTCTAGGGGCTTCTACCTCGCCTAGAGGGTTCACCTTTTCGGCTCATCCCGTAGGGTTATGGGTGGCTTTCAAGGCTAACGGAATGAGCCTCACATCTAAGCTTAACCCTATGGGGCTTAGAGCAATGCTCCCATCACCCCATAGGACTTCAACCCATACCAATCCACCCTAAAACATCCTAAAAAAGATTTCTGCCTCACCCCACGCCACATCGGCGAGCAGGTGGGGGCTATAGTTTTAAGATAATTCCGTGGAATGAACCTGAAGGAGAAAAGTTCATTAAAAAGGTCATCGGCTGACCACCCAAATTCTTCCTCCAGCTTCTGTAGCAACTCTTTTAAATAGTTCCTTAAAGTATTTGAGTAATTCATATTCCTTGTAGTCAAGTGCTCTATGAGTACAATACGCTATGATGTCGGAGAACTGTAATCCTGGTAATAGCTTTGAGTCGCCTAACAGTACAAGGTTTATGTGTTGTATGTTCTCTAAGCCTCTTACTGTAGCAACACCTTCTATAGTTAATGTCTTTCCTATAAAACCATATAATGATTCTTGAATTGTTTTTGCATCAGAATCAAATACTATATAACCATAGGAGTTTATACTACTTAAGAACTTGTTAAGACAATATAATACCTCGTTCATTATCTGGAATCTTGAAAATACGTCTCTAAGATCTCTTTCAAATTTTTCAAGTAGTTTTGATCTTGAAGCTTTTAGTTTAAGTACTATGGCATAGGGATTATCTATATTCCTTAGAATTTCATCAATCTTCTTAATAACCGTATTCTTGACGACGTCTATATATAATGCATTTTTGTCTACTGCTATAACAATTACCTTAGTTGATTTCAAACTTGCTAGCTGGTTAGCTATATACTCAAAGACTTCCTTATATTTACTTCCATTCTTAAATTTGCTATAGATTTTAGCTCCCTTTATTTCAAGCAACTCAACATTATACCTACTGTGAATATGTTTTAGGATATCAGAATGGAGATCGTATAATTTCATAACTTCTTCTTCATTACAAAGGAAGGCTAAGATAATATAGAATTTATATTTATCAAGAGGACTACATTATTCATCCAGGAATATAAGATATCTTTGCTCTTGCATACACCTATACATTC
>Ga0180301_10005124_pt1 | contig 10059 bp, 7 predicted proteins | sample GuaBasSediGuay16_FD_121797 | JGI IMG/M metagenome (GOLD analysis project Ga0180301, IMG submission 121797) | Subseafloor sediment microbial communities from Guaymas Basin, Gulf of California, Mexico - Guay16, Core 4569-2, 12-15 cm | ecosystem: Environmental > Aquatic > Marine > Hydrothermal... | reverse complement strand
CTTGTGGAATGGCATCGGTACCTTCGTCTTCTGCTTCGCCCCGGCTCCATTCCGCCGTTACTTCTCCCTTCAGAGTTGTCCTGGCCGGAAGTGTGGTTTCAATGCCTGCGGATACGGAAAATCCCTGGCGCGTCTGGAGCCGTTCATAACTGGTTTGCCCCCGGTAATAGACGGGATGATTGAAACCGCGAAAAAGCATAAAAACGGGGGTGAGATTTTGTTCAAGGCTGTATTTTACTGTTTCAATCTCTTCCTTGAACTCAAACAGGGCAGCGGAAAGACTCATGGCCTGCCTTCCGGAACGATAGAGAATGCCGGATGTCAGTTCATAACCGTTTCGTTTCACACCGGGTTTGGGAAAATTCTGCTTGATGTGTTCATCCACCAGATATGTCAGGCCCAGTCCTCCGGATAGTGATTCAGACAGGGGTTGTTGCACATCCAGGGTCCATTGAATTCCGCTCATGTGCCAGTCGCCGGCTGTGGAATCGGCCAGATAGACCGGTATCTGTCCGTTGAGAGTGCTGTTGTGACGAAAAAGCCGGTCATATTCCCGGTTTTCCCTGTAAGAAAAGGTTCCGGAAAAGAGTGTTTTGTTTGTCAGGGTTTTATATCCCGCCGCTGTAAGGGTGTGGTATGTTGCTGCTCCGGATTCAAAAGGGTGGTGAATGGAGCCGGATATATTGTTAAATCCATAACGATACCATGAACCGTTCGGGGCCGGTGCAACAAGGGATGCCGGATTGGCAAATTCCATGTATGTGGCATGAATAACGGGGGATCCTTTAAAATATTCCACTGGAGAAGCACCGGGAAGTCCCGTTGTCATGCCCATGAAGAGGCATAAAACCGTCCACACCCATCGTCTCATCATTGGGGCACCTCCCCTGGGGTGAGCGATTGGCTGATAATGAAATCAAAACTGCTGTTGTTGCTGTCTTTCAGGATGACCCGTCCATCCACGGCGACCGTATCCACAATCCGGGAAACAGACTGGGTTGTATAGGCCGGCATGCCACCTGTAAGTCCTGCATCGATGGCAGGACTCAGCCGCTTTTTATCCATAAGGGAAGTGTTCTCCCGATAATCTACCCCGTCAATCACACTGGTCACGGGAATCAACAGGCGCTCAAAATTGTCATAGCCGTATTGATAGGGATCTTTGACTTTTACAAGAAGAATCGCATCATTAAAAACGGAATAGAGAAAATCAATACCGTACTTATGATGAACCTGGATCATATCTACAGCATTGGGGTTGTTCACATCTCCCTGGTCTTTCACATAGTATTCAAAATCTGCGTCCGTAAGATCGATGGAACTCTTATTGTATTGGGCGTGATTAATGGCATCCTGGGCAATAATCACAGCCTCGCCGGGCTCCAGAGGATAATCGGTCCCTGTCCCAGGAAACATATAGGCATGGATGGCATGAAGGTATTGATCATCGGCAAAACCATAATCCGTATCGCAAATGATGAGGCTGTCCAGATACTGGACGGTTTCGGAGTTGTTGTAAATTTCCAGAAATTGGTCATGAAAGTAATTGGGGATGGGGTCGGGTTTAGACCCGCTGTAATAAATTTCAGAAATCACCAGGCTTCCGGAGCGGGACCGTGCAAGGGGAACGGTTAACGTAAGGGTTTCTCCGGGCTCGGCAAAAAGGATCACGTTGGAAGAATCCCCATTCAGGGTCCACATTTCGTTCCGGTTCAGAACTTCCCAGATTTCTTCCGTTTTCAAGGGGCGGGAGACAGAGATGCTGTAACGGTCAGGAAGGATAGCATTGAAAAGAACCACTCCCTGCGAATCGGTGACGGCTGTAAACTTGTTTCCATCAGTCAGTGAGAGGAGGGTTACGGTAGCCCCTTCCGTACTATTAAAGGAACCGGTACTGAAAACCGTGGTATCCTGCAACTGAATTTTCAGGTTAAAATGGGCTGAATGGGGGGATTCGGGGACATCCACACAAGCCCAGGTAAAAAGGAACAGCATGCTGAACAAAAGGGTATACTTTTTCATTCTTTACCCTCCCCGAGTGAGAACAGAGAATTCATCTGGACACTCAGTTCAAGGCCGAAATAGAGGTCCGGATTTTGTTTCAGGTAGGATTCAACAGGAGTCCGTTTCCGCCGGTACAGGGGGTGGGAATTAAAGAAATTATTCACAAAAAAGCTGAGCCGGGCATTGTCGCCGAGTCCTTTTGTCGCCCTGAAGTTAAAGACCCAGATATTTTGAATATTTTCAGTTCTGAAATTATATGCCGGTTGTGACCGGACAAAGGCAGATCCTTCTTCTTCCGTGAGGAGCACCCTGTTCCCGCCGGGGGTAAGATACCCCACTGCCAGGGAATCCTCCAGACCCAGGAAGCGATCCCGGTCAAACACCACCTGCTGTGCGGAAAGAGTCGCCCAGGCGCCCAGATCCTTGAGCCTGAAATCCAGGATGTAGTTAATCAGAAATTTGTCCGCTTCCATGGTGATGGGTTTCCAATAGGGTTTAATCCGTTCATCCAGGGTGGGATCATAGCGATAGGAGGTGGCATAATCATAGGCATTTTCTTTTTCGCTGGTCGTATAGATATAAGATCCTTCCAGCCGGAACTGCATGTTCAGGGGAGCCAGGGGTCTGGATTGTATACTGGCTTCAATTCCCCGGGAATAGGTGGTCAGGCTGTTTTCCCAAACGGAATAGGTGGTAAAAACAGAATCCCTCACCGGCATGGCGGGATCATCCCGGTCATATTTATATTCAAAGATCGGCCGGGTCAATGTGGTTGCAAAGCCCTGGTCCGTCACATTGCTGAAGGCTGTCAGGGAAATGCCGAAATTCCCGATTTTCTGGTCAATGCTGGCTTCAATCTTATTTTGTACGGACGCTTTCAGATTCGGATTTTCCAGGTTGTATATATAGGTGGATACAATAACCCGGTCGTTGAGAATATCATTGATATCATCCACATCAAAGTAGATGGGATTGGGGTAAAGCATGCCGAGGGAGGGACTTTTGGAGGTCCGTCCGTAGCCAATGCGGAAACGGGTATCCCGGAAGGGGGAGAGCATGAGGTTAATTCTCGGACTCAGGCCGGAGCCGTGATCCGTCCCGGCAAAGCGATTTTTGCCATACATATCATAACGAACCCCCAGATTCAATTGATAATTTACGAGAAACCGGCCTTCAATCTTGTCTTCGGCATAAAAACTGGTTGTGGAAAGGCCGGGGATATCGTCATAGGGCCGGGGGCGCTCCCGTTTATTGCTGTTTACTGTCGGCGGTTTCAGGGGATCGTAGATCCTTCCTTCACCATCATTAAATTCCAGACGCCAGGTTATACCTGCAAGAAAGGTGTGGGTTGTTTTATTGAGGATGAGTTCCTGGTTATAACTTAAATCCTGATAAATATTCCAGGCCCTGCCCTTCACAGAGAGTTCAGACATATAATTCTGAACATATATACCCTCCTGCCATCCTTCGGTCATTCTGTCCGATATATAGGTATGGTCCGTACTGATAAGCTGTTTCCGGTATGAATTCTGCCGGGTCATATTGACGGAAAAATTGTAATCCAATTTTTGGAAAGTGGAGAGCAGATAGGTACTTTGATTACTGAAACGCAGTGTGTAATCCCGGTTATATTTCACCGTTTGGTACAGATCATCCGGACGGAGTCCCCGTTCATCAAAAGAACGTGTATAATAGAGTCTGTTTTTCAGTGTGAGAATATTATCCATAAGGACGGAGGTCATGCTGATCTGACCGGCCAGGCGCGAATAATTTTCTTCCGGGATACGGATATTGCGCACACTGTGAGCATAATTGGCATTATAATCGATTTGTTGTCCGAAAAGAGAAAAACCGCCTCCCAGATTTGCTTCCTGGTTGTTAAAATTGTATTTGATTTTCAGGCTGTGTTGCCGAAGACCGGTTTTTGTTTTGACATTCACGATGCCGGACGTGAGGTCACCGTATTTCACAGAGGGGATCCCGCGGATAACTTCAACCTTTTCCAGGTTATCGGCGGGAATTTGTCTCATATCCAGACCGGAGTTGGCAGTTGCCAGCACATCGCCGCTGCTTGTGGTTGTTTTAGTATCCAGCTGTAAATTGGCATTGTTGGACAGAGGAATATTATCAATAATGATTTGTGTACCGAACAGTTCATTCGATTCCGCATCACTGTCCGTCACATTATTTCGGATAGAGACCTGCTTCTTTTCTGCCATACCGGGATTTTCAAAACGTTGCCCGGGCACCAGGAGCATCACATCCCCAAGACTGGAAGCCTGCAGGTGTTCAATTTCACCGCTGTTGATCCGCGTGCTGGTTTCCATGGCATCCGGGAGCAGTTCCCGTTCGGCCAGAACCACCACATCGCCGATTTTGAAATAATCCAGAACCATTTGAACGGTAACATTTCTGGAACCTTCCGGAGGGATCGTAATCGTATCGGAGTAGGTTTTATACCCCATGTAGGATACGGTAAAAGGAACATTTCCTGCTTTTAGACGGATACTGAAATATCCATTTTCGTCCGTACTGCAGCCCGTTTTCTGACCGGGTATCATGACATTGGCCGCCTGAAGCGGGCTGCCCTTTTCATCAAGAACCGTTCCCCGCAACAAACCCGTATCAGCTCCCATCAAAAGAGATGCCATGCAAAAAGTCGTGAGTATGATTTTCCGGAAGACTCTCATGATTCCCTGAGGATAGCCTTTCCTTTTTATTGGCGGTTGGACCGCTATACTTTAATATGGAGGTTATCAAACAAGCAATTGACGGTATTTAAAAAACCGTCAGGATTAAAATTTACAGCATAAGATAATAGTTATAAAGTAAAACCATGATTTTTTTGAATTATTTTATGGAAAACCAGCAACAAACCGATGATCATTTTGTACTTATATAAAATCCCCTCTCTTTATTTCCGTATAATATATTAACAATCATATAATCTTGCTTTTTTCTTATCCGGGGATTATTTTATCCCCGGGGGTGCATAATTATAGGATTATTCATATATTTTATTAGAATTTTATCATTATAGGACTCCGTTAATCGGGGATCGTTAAGGTGAATTGATTCTATTTGACAAGAAAACGACCAAATCCGCTTGTCATTTTTTCCTGAATCGTGACGGAATCCTGTCTGAAAATTAAATATCCCTCCACGGAATCCAGGCTTTCCAGCCAATCCGGCGCTTCATTTCCCATCACGATACAGGCTGTTGCGATGGCATCGGCCCGGGCACAATCCGGGGCGATAATGGTTACACTGGCTAAGGTATGCGTCACAGGTTCACCGGTTTTGGGATTGATGGTATGAGAAATTCTTCGACCTTTATCCATATAAAAATTGCGGTAATCTCCGGATGTAGCCACACCTTGTCCTGAAATGGATATGATTGAGCTGAGATTTTCACCCGGGAGCGCGTTGTCATCCGGCCTGTCTATGCCCAGACGCCATGAACGATTCTTCACCTTTCCACAGGCAAACACTTCCCCGCCAATCTCAACCAGATGATTCATGAATCCACGGCTTTTCAGATAACGGGAAACAGCATCCACGCCAAATCCTTTTGCTACCGCTGCTAAATCCAGCCGGACACGGGAATCATTTTTCGTCAGTTTCGTGTTATCCCATCCGATCAAATCAAATCCTGTATATTCCAGGCAGGTTTTTATTTCATTGAGCTCTGGGGCTTTTTTCTCCTTTGAGCCGGCGCCGAATCCCCACAAATCCACCAGCGGGCCTACGGTGGGATCAAAAGCACCTCCAGACTCCTTCCAAACAGACCTGGATATTTCCAACACCCGGATAAATTCGGAAGAGATCTCCAGGGTATCACTTTCTTTCAGGCGGTTAAACCGTGAAATCTCACTTTCAGGATCCCAGGTGTTCATCTGTTTATTCATGGATTGCAACACGGAATCGATGCCGTCATGAATCTGAAGATGGCGGGCTTTATCCATCTCCGGACCATAAACACTGACATGATAAAAAGTCCCCATCGTCTGACCGGACCATTTTGTTACAGTTCCGGGCAGCTCACAATGCGTTACAAGCACTGTGAGGGATAGGATCAGCAAAAGAGATTTAAGATTGTGTTTCATTGTATGGTTTGGATAAGGATAAGGTTGAGGTTGAGGTTGAGGTTGAGGAGCAGAAAACGGCTAAAAACCGCCCCTTATGTTATACACTTATTCTCTCATCACATAGGGTCTTGTGCTTTTTCACGAAGGGTTTTTAAAATTTGCCATTCGCTGTTTACGGCATCGTAATATTCCCAAAATACCCAACCGTTGGTGTTCACATGAGTAATATCCATCACGGCAGCCGAAGGCGATTTAAATTTTTTACCATTAAAAATTATCTGTCCCTCGTTCACCTCGGCATAATACTGGATTCCCTTGTATGTCCCCCGGAGCTTGGTTCCGTTGGGAATAACGGTCCCCCGCACTGCAAGTCCCGGTTCTTCACGTTTTTTTTCCGTTTCGTCCGGCATCAGGGCCGGCAATCCAAAATTCCGCCTTAATACATCATTGGGCGTTTCCTTGAAAGAACGGCGGCGGCGTTCTATTTCTTTATGTACATCGAAATCGATCAGAATGGTTCGCATATCCATCATGAACCTCTTGTTTAAAAATTCTGCTAAACTTACTAATACTTTGAGGAATGATCAATGAATCACATAACAGAAAAGATTATCCTCTTTCTAAAGTCGTCCCATACCCACATTCTGATCCAGTATATCTTGAAGGGTTATTCCGTTAAGGACTTGATCCACGGCTTTTTGAACGGAAAACCAGAGATGCCGGAGAGAACAATATTCGACGGATTCACAAAGTTTATTCCTGTCCGGATGATATTTATAGCAAAAATCGGCTTCGTATAATTTTCCTCCAAGGGCATCCACAATCCGGCTGACAGGGATATTTTTCGGCACATCGGCAAGGACATATCCCCCATGTTTCCCCCGTTCACTCAGAACCAGATGCTTCAATCGTAAAATCCGGAGGATTTTGGCCGTATAAGCTTCGGAAATCCCCTCTTTTTCACTGATTTCATGGATTGTGATACCATTTTCTTTGCCGGATCGCGCTATGCGCAGAATACAACGAAGTCCGTACACTTCCTGAGTGGTGAGCTTCATTTACATAATTCCAAGAGCCAGTTTTCCGTCTTCCGTGATCATATCCTGATTCCAGGCCGGTTCCCACACGATTTCCACATCCACCGCGTTTACCCCTTCAATATAACTCAGTTTGCTTTCCACCTTTTGAACCAGGGATTCAGCCACAGGACATGTCGGTGATGTGAGTGTCATTTTGATATAAACGTCCTGGTTATTGCTGATGTCAATATCATAAACAAGGCCCAAATCATAGATGTTGACCCAGATTTCAGGATCATAAACGGTTTTCAGCACCTTGATAACTTCCTCACGGATCTCTTTAATACTTCGTTTTTCTGTCATGTTTCCTCCTTTCAGACGAAGAGTTTCACCAGATCACGGAGGCATTCCGCCAGGTAATCGATTTCATCTGTCGTATTATAAATCGTCAGGGAGGCCCTGGCGGTTCCAGGGATGCCGTAACGCTGCATCACGGGTTGGGCACAATGGTGTCCGGTCCGGACGGCAATGCCCCGGGCATCCAGGAAACTGCCGACATCCAGGGGATGAATCTCTTTAATAAGAAATGAAAAGATGGCCGTTTTCCGGTCGGCGTCTCCATAAAACGTGAGCCCCGGAATTGCAGAAAGTTGTTTCCGGCCATGTTCAAGCAGTGTTTGTTCATGTTCCTGAATAACATCGTAGCCTGTATCCCGGATAAACCGGAGGGCTTCGGCCAATCCCACCACACCGGACATGTGGGGTGTGCCGGCTTCAAAACGGTAGGGCAGGGCGGCAAAGGTGGGATATTTCCCGAAGGCCACCTCTTCAATCATTTCACCGCCGCCGTGATAGGGCGGCCATGTTTCCAAATGTTTCTTTTTCACATAAATGGCACCAATACCCGTGGGAGCATAGGCCTTGTGTCCTGACAGCGCATACATGTCACAATCCAGATCCTGCACATCCACTTTTTCATGGGCAATGGCCTGAGCGCCGTCCACCAGAACCGGTACACCGTGCTCATGGGCAATCGCTGTTATCTCTTTGACGGGATTTACAGTTCCCAAAACATTGGATACATGCACCACACCCACTAAGCGTGTCCGGGGGCTAAAGGCTTCTTTATATGCCTCCAGGTCCAGCTCGCCACGCCGGCTGAAAGGAATCACCCTGATGGAAAATTTCAGTTCACGAGCCAGCATCTGCCATGGAACGATGTTTGCATGATGTTCCATCCCCGAGAGAATGATTTCATCTCCGGTATTCAGTTGGGAGCGACCGAAAGACGCAGCAATCAGATTAATACCCTCCGTAACTCCCCGGACAAAGACAATCTCCTCTGACGATGTAGCATTAAGGAAAGACCGGACCTCCTCCCGTGATGCTTCAAAAAGGTCTGTGGCTTTCCGGCTCAGGGTATGAACCCCCCGGTGAACATTGGCATTCTGATGAAGGTAATAATTGGAAATGGCTTCAATCACCCGCTGAGGCTTTTGGGTGGTCGCCGCATTATCCATATAGATCAGAGGATGACCGTTAACGGTTTCTTCAAGAATGGGAAAGGATTTTCTGATATCGTTATTCATATTCTCACTCCTTCATTGTATGCAGAGATTCAAAATCCTCTGCGGAGCCCCAGTCCCGCCCAAAACGGCTATAAAGCCGCTTATAGAGGAAAAACCGGACTGATCCCAGAATGATGGAATCCACCACATCATTGGCAAAGGCAAAAGTCAGCATGGAGCGGGCTACCTCTTTGGCAATCCCCCGGCTTTGAAGATAGAACATAGCTGTTTTATCCAGCTGCCCAACCGTGGCCCCATGAGAACACTTGACATCATCGGCAAAAATCTTGAGTTGGGGTTTGGAATCGGCATGAGCTTTGTCTGAAAGAATCAGATTCCTGTTTAACTGATGGGCTTCTGTTTTCTGGGCATCCTGTGCCACCAGAATCTTACCGTTAAATACCCCTCGTGATTCATCGTCCAGAATGCCTTTATACACCTGATTGCTGGTGGCATGGGGGGTGTGGTGTGTTATGACGGTCCTGTTGTCCATCAATTGACCGTCCCTGCCGGCGTAGAGGCCATAGAGCTGGCAATTACTGCCCGGACCTGTTAAATCAGCGTCCACATCCTTCCTGGAAAGGCGGCTTCCTAAAGAAACCCATGTGTTCAGATAACGGCTGTCCCGCAGAAGAGTACTGTTTGTACTTCCGAAAAAAAGACTCTTTTCATTCTGAAGCTGCAGGATGTGATGACGCAAACCGGCATTTTCTCCGACAAACACTTCGGTTACGGCATTGGTCAGGACGGGTTTCCGGTCCAGGCTGTCGTATGTCTCTACTACCGTGGCTGAGCTTCCTGCTCCCATCAGGATGATATTACGGATTGCCGAGTAGCGCAGATTTTCATTACCCACCGTAAGATACAGGAGATGGATCGGTCTTTCACACTGGTAGTTCTCGGGAATACGAATCACGGCACCGTCTGTAAAAAAAGCGCCGTTTAAATAAGAAAAATAATCATTCCCCTTTTTATCGGTCTTCCCCAGGTATGCTTTTATCCCGTCAGGATCTTTTTGGGTTGCTTCTGCAAAACTTTCCACACACATATCGATTGGAAGATCGTGCGTCGTGGAAAAACGGGGAGCGTAATAACCGTTCACAAATACCAGGACATGGCTTTTCATCTGATTGAACGTATAGGGATATACCGCTCCGGGCGTTAGTCCGTCTAAATCTGACAATGTTGATTGTATGGGCGCTTGAGTTGAAAGATCCGTTAAATCCGTATATTTCCACTCTTCATGTTTCAGGGTTGGAAATGGTGTTTTCTCCAGTTTTTTCAGGGATTCTTCCCGGAAATTTTTCAGAAAGGTCATCTGATCACCGGAGGTGGGCATCCAAAGATTTTGATAAAAGTGTTTTGTGTCCGGTGCACGGT
>Ga0180301_10005123_pt1 | contig 10059 bp, 13 predicted proteins | sample GuaBasSediGuay16_FD_121797 | JGI IMG/M metagenome (GOLD analysis project Ga0180301, IMG submission 121797) | Subseafloor sediment microbial communities from Guaymas Basin, Gulf of California, Mexico - Guay16, Core 4569-2, 12-15 cm | ecosystem: Environmental > Aquatic > Marine > Hydrothermal... | reverse complement strand
GGACCAGGGTCTGCCCGTGCGCCAGATCTTCGGCCAGACCGAGACCTCCATCGAGCTGTGGGTCCCCCCGGAAATGGCGCGGGAAAAGGCGGGGGCCGTGGGGCTTCCCGTATTTCACGGCGAAGTGCAGGTGGTGGATCCCGAGGGACGGCCCGTGCGGCCCGGCGAGATCGGCGAAATCGTGGTCCGGGGGCCCATCCAGATGCTCTCCTACTGGAACATGCCCGAGGAGACTCGCGAGACCATCCGGGACGGGTGGCTCCACACGCGGGACCTGGGCCGCGTGGACGAGGAGGGCTTCGTGTACGCGGTTGACCGCATGGGTGACATGTACATCAGCGGCGGAGAAAACGTCTACCCCGCGGAGGTGGAGAAGGTCCTCCTGGGGCATCCGAAGATATACGAAGCGGCCATCGTGGGAATCCCGCATCCCAGGTGGGGCAAGGTGGGGCACGCCTTCATCAAACCGCGTCAGGGCATGGAAATCACCTTGGATGAGGTGGTCTCATTCCTCAAGGACCGGGTGGCGGCCTACAAGATCCCGAGGAGCATGGAAATCATAGAGGAGTTTCCCAAGACCGCCTCGGGAAAAATCAAGAAGAGTGAATTGAGAAAGGACATCGAGACCCCGTGAAACGCTCCCCCGGTACCGGGAGGGCACGCTCTCACCTGCCCCGAAAACGCGGCTCACGTTTTTCCAGGAAAGCGTCGAGGCTCTCCTTGAAATCCTCCGTACCAAAGCACACGTTCTGAGCATAGCTCTCGAATTCGAGCTGAGCGGCATAATCCCCGGGCGCAGACCTCCGCATCCCCCGTTTGATCAAGGCGATAGCCACGGAGGGCCCCCGGGCGATCTTCCGGGCCAGTGCCTCCACCGCCGCCTCCAAGCCCTCATGGGGAACCACCCGAGTGACCAATCCTATGCGCAGGGCTTCCTCCGCATCAAGCAATTCACCGGTGAACGCCATTTCCATGGCCCGGTCCAGACCCACGGTACGGGGCAGGAGCCCCGTGGCTCCCACGTCCGGCACGAGTCCCCGTCGTACCCACACCGCACCGAATCGCGCCTTGTCCGAGGCGATCCGGATATCACAAAGCAAGGCCAGGGAAAGGCCCGAGCCCGCACAGACGCCGTTGACGGCCGCGATGGTAGGCTTTCCAAATTCATAAAGGGCCCTTCCGAAATACCCAACGGGCCGTAAGAGATCCCCGCCGGCCCCCTGGGCCTTTTTCCCCTCTACCCTTGCGGCAAGGCGTTCCGAGGCGTCGGAACCGGCACAAAACCCGCGGCCCGCCCCCGTGAGCACGAGCACTTTGACCGTTTCGTCTTCATCCGCGGCAGCGGCCGCCTCCACCAGGCCGTCGTACATCGCCGTGGTGCAGGCATTGAGTTTTTCCGGGCGGTTCAGGGTCAGGGTGGCCACCCCGTCCCGCACCTGATAAACAAGTTCGTCCGTCAGCCTGGTCGATGCCATAAGATGCCTCCGAAATTATATATGTTTTCCGTCTCGAGGGATACTGCCTCGGTCTGAGGGACAACGATTCAAAAAGAAGTATCATCGTCCATTTCGAGTTCGATGTCCGCCTCATCAAGCGGTTCTTCGACCGCGTTCCGAAGCCATGAGGGATCGTAGCCATCTGCGGCCGTACCCTCAATGCGTATCTTCACTTTTTCATCATCGGACTTGTCTGCCAGGTTTGCTATGGCCGGGAACGCCTTGAAAACCTGGTCCCTGGTCGCCTTGAAAACCAGGGAGATTCTTTTCAACCGGTCAGTAGGGGTAGTTGCTGGACCTGCCCCTGTTCCGCTGGGTGGAGTGAGATGCCCCGGCTTGGCCGGTGAACCATCCGATATGCCGCCTGGGGTCTGTTCTTTTCCGCTGTAATGCTCATCCGGCACACATGAAGGAACCATGAGAAAGCCCGAATCCAAATCAACTTCATCCTCGGCAAGCGGCCTGTCTAAAACCACCTTCTCCCGGGGCACCTGAAACTTCCCGTCCTCGCCCAACTTCGGAAGCCCTCCGCCTGCCTGTGCGTGCCCGCACGCAGACAGGCGGCAATGGCACCGAGATCAATGGCAAACACCGCCTCAGTGAGCGCTCCGGCTTCCACGTCGGGGTGGAGCTTCACTAGGTCTGTCCATGGACGAAGGGTATGTGTACTCATTCGTATACCTCATATTTGAGTTTCTTCTGCTCCGGATCAGATGCCCAGATCGTCAATAGCAACTCCGCATCGTCGATCAGCCTGTATTCAGGTTTGCGCCCGCTCAACTTCAGGCTCTCTTCCAATATGATCGGAACTCCCTCTCCGCGTTTGTCCATCAAGAAATCCCTGTGAGGAGCATACATCTCCTCTCCTTCACCAACTGGACAGCGGGCGAGGAGACTGGTTATTGCCTCGTTTCGGACCGCTTGCCGAAATGGAAGACTCTCTATCGTCATGGTGTTGACAATCGTTCCTGGAGAATAGATTTCGAGCCGGTCGGCAAACATCTTCAAACGGATCTTCGACCCGTACACCGAGTAATCACGATGTGCTACTGCATTGACTACGGCTTCGAAAACCGCTTTCATGTCGAACTGGGGGAGATCGCGGCGACCCTCGTTCTTGAACGCAGCAATCTTCATGTTTTTTCGCACAAAGTGACAGGCATCCAGTATCTGCTTGTCGAGAGGTCCGGTGATATCGGCGGCGTCCAATTGATACGCTGTTTTAGGATCAGGAACGGCCGTTGATCCGCGATAGGTGACTGCCTGAATAAAGGCATTGGGGAGCCACTTTCGCGCATCATAGCATGCAAACAAGACCCCGGTTACCGTGGGCCGGATGAAGCCGTCTTCGTCCTGGCGGGCCATAGCGAGCTTCATTAGCAGATCCTCGCGGCCATCACGGGAACGAGGCGATGCAAAGCGCTGCCAGAGTTCCGGAACCAGATCATCCAGGCTTGCATCAGCAACTATTTGTTCATCGAAACAGATCATGCGCGCCTGACTTCGCTGCTGGAAAAGTCTGGCCAGGTAATCCGGTCGCATAGCTCGCTTTGCGCTCCCCACACGGTGCATATACCCCCCCGGACTCTGATGAACAAATAGACTCCGCCCCACGTCGACCCGGATGACCGGCACTCTATCACCGCCAGCGGTTACCGGCAAGAAAAGGCGTTCGATGTGGGGAGTAAGAGGTGGTTCTATGGAATCCACACATAGCTCCCTCACGAAATTTTCAACCGCATCCAGCCTTTCAAGCGGTATTCCAATGATTTTGCGCGTCTTGTCGTCAACGCCCAGTACGCACACCCCGCCTCTCGTATTCGCAAAAGATGCCAACTCGTCTGCCAGGGAATTACGTCGGGGAGAGCTTATTCTCCTGCCGGCAAAGCGTACTTCCTTGAGTTCAAGAAGAGCATCTTCCCCCAATCTAATCTTTTCGAGAAGTTCCGTAACAGTATCAAACACAGCACCACCTCTTGCCTAATGAAACATTTTACGCTATCCTGTCTTTCTATCGATATCCGACAGCCGTGTTTCGATAAGCGCATTCCAATTCGCAACCAGTTTCTTCAATGCTGCCTGCTCTTTTGGCGGCGTATACCCTCCGGATCCATAATTTTCCAGCACCCCAACGCTCCCACCCTCTAAAGCAGTGCCGGCTAGGGCTTGGGCGACCAGGCGGAAGCGTTCACGCTCGGGCCGGGCCTCATCGAGAAAGCGATTCAGGTTTCGGGGCTCATTCTCAATGAGCCACAGGATGCGGTGCAGCGCATCGATGAGCGGCGCAGGAGCGCCGCCTGCCTGCGCCGCGGAGCCGCGCGACGTGGCAGGCAGGTCGGTGCTAATCGCCTGAATCGGCAGGTAGTCTTCAATAAGTCTGCGGTCGTCATTCATAGCGCCAATACTTTTCGCAAGGCCTGGTCCACCTTTGCGGTTTCAACACAATTACCGATTACCTTGTCGATTTCTCTTTCCAGAACGGTTGCAAGATTGTCGGCCACGATCACCGAATTAGTGATAATTCCCATGTGCTTTCCAAGTTCGCTCTTTTTCTCCACAAGCACCCGGGTTGGCCCAGTTCTATTGAGGTTCGAGGTGATCAAGGCGATAATTTTTTGGGACAGGCCAGTATCCAAGTCATCTGCCTGAACGATCAGGGCGGGACGCTTCTTGTATGTTTTCAGATCGGAGTTGGGAAAGCGCACAAGGACGACATCTCCACGCTTAAAGCTCATCATAGCCCTCCATGCCCGGCGCATCCCAGTCTTCCTCGAATGTTTGAAGACGCAGCCGGGTTTCAAGAGCCTGCTCCCGTGACCAGCCCAGATCGTCGATCAACATCCTCTTTGCTGATGTACGGACGGTGATCACAGCATCACGGCTTAGTTGTTCTAGCCTCCAGGGATCTGCTATCGCCGTAACCGTTTGAAATGTGGTCACGAAAGAGCGTCCGATAAGCTCTGCCATACCGGTTAAATCAAGGCCTTTTTCAGGGGGTCTCTCGGGGCTATCACACCAGAAACCGGTTGCAGGGACCTGTATCATCGACCCTTTGTCAAAGAGATCAACGGTATAAGCACTGCTATTCACCTGAAAACCTCCTTTCAAGCTCTCCCTCTATCATCTTAAAAAACCAGTCATCCGTAAGTTCATGCGCAGCATCAATCCAACCATCAAAGGCTTTTGGCATTTCGGGCAGGTCATCACCATCTGATTCCACGATGTTTTCCCAGACAACCGCAGGTGTATTGTTCTTCTGCCCCGTGGCAAATCGGATATTGATACGCCCTTTCGGTTTCTGACACTTGAAGGAAGACTGCCATGTGAAACTGCTTGCGTTATTTTCAACACCAGTGTCTTGAAATAGGTTATCCGGCAATGCCATGGCAAGTTTTAGCTTATCTTTCAGAAAATTAAAAACATTGTCTACACCGTAATCAAAATCAATTGCATTAATGTAGCGAAGAATCAAATTGGTTATTTTCAATTCTTCAACTTTTGGATGTGCATCGTATAGTTTTTCTATAGCAGACAAAACGCGAGGGCGAAAATCTTCCCATTTGTAGTCTGCTGTAGAGTTCACAGTAAAAATCCCTGGTCCAACCTGAACCAACGGCCATGAGTTTGCAGCCACGCGAAAACGATGCTGAACAGAATGGCCTGCCAGCTCGTCAGGGATGTTAGCGATTGGAAGTTGTTCATGCTCAGGATAATCATGGAGCATTCGATCAAACAGACGTCCAAGTAGGAGCTTGTAATGGGGATCAATCTGAGGACCTGGCGGCGTGCCTTGTAGTTTCCATCTGATTTCCAAGATGGCTTCAACGAGCGGTTTATTTTTCAGTTCCTTGACCATATTTTCACCTCACCCTTGTTATCTCAGTTCATTGGTTTCATTTACCGCTTCCGACGGTAGCTCGGAGAACCGTGCAGCTACGATCTTACGCAATGCCTCATGGCTAATCGCCTGAATCGGCAGGTAGTCTTCTATGAGTCTGCGGTCGTCAGACATGAAGAACTTCCTCTTCGGTGATCGGCAAATCGGTGCTTGCCTTGGCTGTGATCCAACTCAACATATTCAAATGACGTACTGTCAGTGCCACTTCCTTTTCAATCTGGTGCGGCAGAGTACGGATACCTGAAAGACTCACCGCGAACTGACGGTCGTGTGCATACGCGAGACGGATGCGAGAAGATTCAACCAGAAGACGAAGCTTAACAGCATCCACGGGCTTGGCTGATTCGGAGACCTCTTGGTCGGCCCCAAGAATTGATGCGGCCTCAGCAGCAGAGATTACTGGCTCTTCCAACGAACCGTCGGGAAGGCGAACACGACACTCGTATCCTGCTGAAGCATCTGGCCCCAAGGGCCTCACATCCTCCAGGACAACCGGGACATCGAAGTGTCCCGGAAGCGAAATACGATGTCCGATACGGGTTGTGAACAGAGAGCCGTTCATCCTTCATCTTCTTTTCTCGGGGGATTGGAGGCTCGCTCTGCCCGTTTCCTGCATACCCGTGTCTGCTTAATAAGAGGTGTCCGTCAATTTGCTCCTTGAAGTCGGGGCAAATCGTCAAAACTATACCCACCCCTGAAGATGCCGTCAAGGGAAATTCATCACATTTTTGTTTTATTTATGGAATTTGCTATGGATTGGGCGATATAAGACAATATGAGATCGGATGGACCGGTTTCCTTCATGCCCCCTACCGGCCTTTCCGGTCCCTAGTATGGGGCACGCATTGGAAGCCGTGTTGCGCCTTCGTTCCCCCCAACCTCAGCCCTCGGCCAGGGAATATAGGATGATTCCGTTCCTGTCTTCCTTTCGGACCTTTCCCTTCTCCGTGAGGTATTTCAGGTGGGCGATGGCCTCCCCGGTGGCGAACCACTTCTGGGAGACCGGGAAGTCGTCCCAGTTATCACAGTCGATGTCCCAGGTCATTTCCGCTGCCACCATGAAGGCGCTGCGGGTCCCCCCGCCGAGAATACCGAGGATCTCCTCCGCCCTTGCGCGGTGGTGTTCCTTGAGTTCCCGGATTCTCCCATGGCAGTCCTGGAAAATTCGTCTGTGTCCGGGCAGAACCAGGTCCACCTCCATTCCGTCCACCCGCTCCAGGCTTTCGAGGTACCACTCCAGGGGGTTGTCCCGGTCGGACCACAACTGGATGTTGGGAGTGATGTCGCCCAGGATGTGATCCCCTGAAAAAAGGATCCTCTTCCGGGCCTCGTACAGGCAAAGATGCCCCCACGTGTGGCCCGGGGTCTCCACGCACTGGAGGCGAAAACCGCCCGCCTCGATCACGTCCCCGTCCGAAAGCAGGGTGAGGGGCAAATCGAACTTGGATCCGTACTTATAGCCGGGGTGGTTCTTGAGGGCCGCCTCCAGTTCATCTTCCGGAAAACCATTGCGGCCTGCATACTGGACGATATCATCCCACGAGCCCCGCTTTCCCGCAACCCGGTCGTAATCGGGCCCATTGAAATAGACCACGGCTCCCTCGCCCGCCAGGGACAGGGCCAGGGCCGAGTGGTCCGCATGAAGATGAGTGATAAAAAAATCGGTCCGGCCCGGATCCACACCCAGTTCGCGCAGGCCTTCCAGTAACACGTCCCGGCATTCTTTACGATTGAGACCCGTGTCGATGACCAGGTTCCGTTCCGGGTCCCGGATCACATAGGAGTTGACCGCCTTGAGCGGATTCTTGGGAAGCGGCACCTCGATTCGGTGAATATTTTCGTAAACCTGTTCAACCATGAAATTCCTCAAATCAGGGGCACCTACCAGAACTGGACCTGGCTCACCCCTTCCTTCTTGGTTATGAGTTCCCGGAGCGCCCTGCGGATCTCTTCGTCCCTTACCGGATCCAGTTCCGACGTGGGACAGCCGTCCTCGTCCCGCCCAGACTTCCAGCCCACCACGGCGCCGGGGACCACCGCGTAATGGCATCCTCCCACGCCGCAACAGGACGAATCCACGGCACCGTTTCCCACAAGGTAGAGATACTCCTGCTCCCCGTGGGTGATACGATCCTCCTTGACGATCTCGTACCAACCTGAGATGCTCCGCACCTCGCTCTGCAATTCATGTCTGTAAGTCTTGGTCATCATCATCCTCCCCGGTTGACTCCCGGGTCCGGTAAACGGAACGCAGGCCCTCTTGTGGGCCCTCTACGACCCTCAGACCGCTGCTGGAGCACTCCTCGTCCAGCTCCTTAGCATCCCCGGCATTTATTGCTTACCCCCCCCCTCGTACCTGGTCCCCTGCCGGATACCCGGAAGAGGGCTGCAGTTCACGGGTCCGGGAAAGGCCCTGATCAGGAGAGGTCCCGGAAATCGCCGGGCACGTGGAGCCTGGGGCGGTTCGCCTTCTTGACCCCCAGGGCGTCGTCCGCTATGAGGAGTCTCATGACGTTGGCGGTTCCCTCCCCCACCTGGTAGAGCTTGGAGTCGCGGTAGTATTTCTCCACCGGCAGCTCGAGGGAATAGCCCATGCCACCGTGGATCTCCATGGCCATCCCGGCTGCCTTGACCACCGCCTCGCCTGCAAAGTACTTGGCCACGGCGATCTCCCGGGTGAAAGGCCGGTCCTGGTCGTTGAGCCATGCGCCCCGGCGCACCAGGAGGCGCGATGCCTCCACCAGGGATACCATTTCGGCGATAAGGCCCTTAACAAGTTGGTATTCCCGGATCAGCTTTCCGAACTGCACACGCTCATTGGCATAGCGTACGGATGCGTCCAGGCAGGCCTGAGCCAGTCCCACGGCGCCGCTGCCCACACTGATGCGCCCCCGGTCCAGGGCCGTCATGGCCACCTTGAAGCCGGCCCCCCATTCCCCCAAGAGATTCTCCTTGGGAGCACGGACGCCGTCCAAGTGGATCTCGGCGATGGGAGAGGACTTGTCCCCCAGTTTCGGCGTCTCCCGCGCGCTCCAACCCGGCTGGTCCGTCTCCACCACCACGGCGCACAGCCCCCGGTGTTTCAGGGAACGATCATGGGAAGCATACACCACGGCCACCTCGGCCACGGTGCCGTTGGAAATCCAGGTCTTGGCCCCGTCGATCCGATAGTGGTCCCCCTCGTCGGTGATGCGCGTCTCCGTAGAAGCGATGTCCGAACCCACGTTGGGCTCGGAAAAGCAGGTGCACCCTATGCGCCGGCCCAGGATTAGATCCTGCACATACCGGCTCCGGGTCTCCGGCATGCCCCACTCCATGATTGTGTAAGGCACGGTCATGGCCTGGAGGTTGAACAGGGCCCGGAGCCCGGAATCGGCCCTCGAGATCTCCTCGCACACCACGGAGTGGGCCAGGAAGCCCGCTCCGGAGCCGCCGATTCCCGGCGGAAATGCGCACCCGAAAAGGCCCAGATCCCCCATCTTGGAGACCAGGTCGCGCTTGAAACCGTCCTCCCGTATCCTGGGCAGGACCTCCCGCTCGGCGAAACGGCGGGCCATGTCCTGCATGACCTTCGTTTCCTCGTTCAGATCAAAATGCATGGCTAAAAGCCTCTCCCGTGCCGCAGTCCGCATCCCGGAGAGGGGAGTGCGTCGCGTCGGCTATTTTTTGCGGGTGCCGTCCTCGTTGTACTCATACCATCCTCTTCCCGCCTTTCGGCCCAGGTGTCCGGCCAGGACCTTGCGGCGCATGAGTGAAGGAGGATAAAACCGGATGTCCTTTTCCTCTTCGTAGACGTTGGTATAGGCCATGAGTGAAACCTCCAGCCCGACCAGGTCGCCAGTCTCAAAGGGGCCCATCTTCCGTCCGAAGGCCAGCCGCATTCCCTTGTCGATGTCCTCGGGCGTGGCCACTCCCTGCTCCACGAGCCGGATGGCCTCGATGTTGGAAACCATGTTGATCCGGTTTAGGATGAAACCTGCGATGTCCCGGTGCACCATGATGGGCTCTTTGCCGATGTACCGGATGAAATCCGCGCCGTACTGGAAAGTCTCGTCGGTGGTGGAAATGCCCCGGATCACCTCCACGGCCATCATCATGGGAACGGGATTGAAAAAGTGGAGTCCCACGAAATTCTCGGGCCGCTTCACCACCGACGCGATCTGCGTAATGGGGATGGCGGAGGTGTTGGAGGCCAGGATCGTGTCAGGACCAGCCGCCTCGTCGATCTTCTTGAAGACCTCGTGCTTCACCTCGATTTTCTCGAATACCGCCTCGATCACGAGGTCCGCCTCCCCCGCAGCCTCAAACCCCTGTGTGGTCCGGATCCTTCCCATGATCGTTTCCAGGTCTTCGGACACCTTACCCTTCTCGATGAACTTGGAAACCGACCAGCGAATGTTCCCCACCGCCTTTTCGAGCATTTTCTCCGATATATCGGACAGGACCACCGACAGACCCTTCTGGGCGCAGACCTGGGCGATCCCGTTGCCCATGGTGCCGGCGCCCACCACGAGAACTTTCTTGATGTCCATATACACCACTCCTTTCCAGCAGGGGCTTCCCCTGACTAATTAAATTATTTATTAAGAATCTAATTAAATTTTCTCTCCCCTGTCAAGGGAAAAGCAGGATCGAGGGGGGCCCGGGAACTACCTGCCGCGAAAG
>Ga0180301_10005122_pt1 | contig 10062 bp, 7 predicted proteins | sample GuaBasSediGuay16_FD_121797 | JGI IMG/M metagenome (GOLD analysis project Ga0180301, IMG submission 121797) | Subseafloor sediment microbial communities from Guaymas Basin, Gulf of California, Mexico - Guay16, Core 4569-2, 12-15 cm | ecosystem: Environmental > Aquatic > Marine > Hydrothermal... | reverse complement strand
GTGACGTTCCAGAGACTCTATCCGCTGGTCTATGTTTTTGACTGTAGTTTGAAATTCCGTTTCTTGAACATAAGCTGAGTTGTTCTGGCAGTTGTCATTGTTGTTGCTGCGTATTCGTTTGCTTTGTTGCCAGCTTAGCCTGGCAAGAGCTACACATAAACCAACCAAACTCAGCGTTGAGCCTGCTCCTATTAGTTTGAATACGTCTACCACCAATCACCTCCTTTAGAACTTCAAAGTGTTAAAGTCAATATTACCAAGATTTATTCGTCTGGCTTTTTTATGCTTTTCCAGTCTTGTTGACCGCAAGAAAAAGTGCTGTATCTTCTGTATCAGGTTTCTGTCAACATACTTTGGCTTTTTATAGAGCAGGTTATATAAGGGCGAGATGTATTCCTTGTTAGTTACCGCTTCAAGCATCCCAAGAACCACAGATGAGAATGGCAGGAAGCTCCGGCCGAGAGAGTCAATCTCACGGACAGCTTTCCGCATCGCTTTTGCTCTCTCTTTCCTGTCGCCATAGAAGTAAACATACGCTAAATCACTCAGCGTTTCGGTAAGCTCGTTTACTTGTTTTATCATAGCTCCGCCCACACTCCAGAAGAGAGACCGCACGAAGTTGTAGCCCTCGTAGCCTGTCTCCACCATTCTGCCAAGCAGTTTATTTAGTATCCGTCGTCCTACTTCAAAGGCCAAGATAAGCCCCGCCAGGGTAAGAGCAGCAGTTTTCCTTTCGGCAAAGGAAGAGTGCCTACTGGAGAGGATATACACCAGCCGGCCAGTGAGCTGAGCGAGCCCTCTGGTCCAGACAAAGAGATTGTAAAGGACAGAGTTCGTGCTTGAGACCTCATCGAAAGAACGCTCAGCCAGCTTGTAGAGCCACTGGGAGTTATCCGTATTCCATTTGGCGATGAATTTTGCCAGCTCTTGAGGATCCTTGTCAAGAAGGCGCAAAAACTCTTTTTTCTCTGGAATTTCCATTACTCTATATCCGCTACTATCAAGAAGTGTCTGAAGGCTAATCTTGCCACTCTTGTAGCGGTCAAGAAGCTTATTTATATAGTCGTGTGTAAGTGAGAAGACACTAAGCCTGTTGGATAGATCGCTCAGTGCATAGATTGTGCCGACTCTCTCTGCAAACTGTGTGTATTCTTTCAGCAGGGGAATCTTTGCTTTCTCTGCTCCGGTAAAGTAAAGGAATTCGTATTTCATTGGCTCAAACTGGCTCACATGCGTCATGAAGTACTTTTTCAGTGCTGGAGGCAGAGGTTTCGCTATCTTCGCTGCTACCACAGGCTTTTTGAGAGGTGGTGTTATCTTGCGCTGAAAGATATTTCTAAACCAGAGCTTAGGGTTCACAGTTATTGTCCGGAAGAATTGTCTCGTAGGAGCCTTGAGTAGTTTGTTGAGAGCGCTGTTGTCTCTGGGGTAACCAGAGACTATATTCGCCCAGCTGCGGAAAGCTTTCGCTGTTTGGACCGGCAAATGACCGCCCTTGTCAAGAGCCACCAGAACCTTGTCGAGCTCGCTCAGCGGCTTGTGAAGGTGCTTTAGGTTAAGCATTGAGTTTATATAAGAGAGAACCCTCTTGTGGAGAAGTATGTTGGAAAAGTCAAGCTTTGAGCTTCGAGGGCGGAGCATCCTCCGAGTAAACCGGCCGATATTCTTCTGAGGAACATTAAGCCTTCCGCCCAGCACCGCACGCGGGATATACCCCTCTTCTATTGTGCCGAAGGTTTGGGTGCTAAGCCACTTCTTTACTGCATCGTCCCCTTGAGTCTTCCATATCTCATACCCCTCTTCAAGAGTTGCCTGGTCTACGTCTGGGATGTCTGTATAGCCAAGCCCCTTATTCTCGCCAGCGAGCTTGGATTCAAGCCATTGATAGAAGCGAAATTCGCGGACCAAGCCCTTGAAATAGTCCATAACCTTACGCACATTCTCTGCATATTTCTTCTCGCTATCGCTAAGCTCTGGAGGCTCTTTCCCCTCATATATAGCCTGAAAGTAGTCGGATATCTTCTTCTGCTGGACAGTGTTGGGGAACTCGGTTATGCCGTCGAGAAGTATATCCATCACTTTTCTATTCTCTTGTGCTTTCTTGTCAGCCTCGCTTATAATCCAACGGAAAAACTTGGTCCAGAAGGGAATACCTGTCCGCACCTCAAGCTCCATGAGGGTGAGGCGGACATCTTGAAGCCTTTGTTTGATAGAGAGATAGAGCTGTTGCCGAAGAGGAGAGGAGGTGGTCTCCCCGGCAGCAATGCGCCTGTTCCCTCTGTCAAAGCCAGATTGGCGGATTCCTGCCTCTCTCTCAAGGAGCTTATCATATTCTTTTTTTATCTCTGGGTCCTGTGGTTCGCCGATATCGCGTTGCGTAAGCTGCCTCATTCTGTCCCCCACCCTGGGGTTCTTCAGCAGCTCCTGCAGAATTTTTATGATTTCATCTTGTTTCTGCTGTGTAAGATAGTCAAAGTTGTAGCCAGCGAGGCCAGTGATAGTCTCTGGGTCGTGAATAGGAAGCTTAGCCTTCTTCGCCAGGTCTTCTATCTGCTCGTTCTTCTCTTTTGTAGCCACATCTTCCGGTGCTATCTCTGTGCCTCTTTTAGGAAGAATCAGCCGGCCTCTGCGTTTGATAACGCTCTTTTCGCCTTGTATAAACCGCTGGGCTTCTTCTTTGGTCATAAAGTTCTTTTTAATTCTCCCTGTAGGAGTGCGGTATTTTGTTGTGCGTTTGCCGGTAAATATCTTAGCGAGACGCCGATATTGAGCGTCAGTTAGAAGGCGCTTCTCTTTAAGGATATGGATATAAGCCTGTTGTTTCGGAGTTATGAGATGAGGAGCTACTTTCGCAAGTTTGGTAAGTTGGCTGGCTATTATCCGAAGTTGTTTCATACGGAGTTCTTCCTGCAGTTTGCGGCTGCGTTTTGGTGTTATTATCTTGCGGGCTTCACGCTTTTTGATGTTCTGAATCTTCTTTTCATACTGTGCAGCAAATTTGGCCGCTTTCTGGTCTATCTCATCAGCGAAGTATCCTTCTATAAGGTCAAGAACATCTTTGTCATCCTCAACCTGAAAGCCTAAATCTCTGAGCTCGCCTGCCAGTTCATCCGGTGTATAGCCACGTTCTCCTTCTTTAGCAAAAAGCCATTTCAGATGGCGAAGATTAGAATATTCGCCTTGCTTCTTCAGCTCCGGCTTCAGTTTACCTTTAAGATATTCTTTAAGTTCTCCTTTACGCTCGTTGACCTCGTCGTCTATATCCTTCATCATTTCCTCAATCATCGCGTCATCCACTTCAGGAAGGGGTGTTTTTGGGGTCATTTCTTCGCCCTGAGCGATGGTTTCGGCCGGATAGGTCTCTTTGGTCGGGATTTCGAGTTTCGGAGCTTCTGGGGCTTGTTTTGGCTGTTTTTTCGCCTTGCCAATTATTTTTAGCCCACCATCAGGAAGAATGCTAACTTCATCAGGGTTAAGTTGTTCCTGAACAATCCGCCATATTGTCTCCAATTTTGCCCTCTCCAGCTGTTTTTCTGTAAAACCTCTATCTAATAGTTCCATTTTAAGTGCAGACAGAGGAATTTCTGGCTGGCCTTTTTCTCTCCTCTCTGGCGTTAATCCTCCCGCTATTGGCTGACCGCCGGTTAGCAATATTTCCCTACTTTGCCCAAGCTTTATGTTCTGTTTCTCTACATTCTCAAGCTGGCTCCTGTTTACAATAAGTTCTTTCCCGTCTACAAGAAGCGTCTGGTTGTTAGAGAGCTTATATGGCGTGTATTCTTCTCCTGCCGGCAAAATTACTTTGTTCCCATGGACATCTTTAACAGTCATATCTTTTGTCATGCGAACAGGAGGCTCACGGTTTACAATCGTAAGGTTTTTCTTTCTCAAGTATTCCTGTGCTTTCGGATGTAACATCCCGCCGGCTTTAGGCTGTTTGCCTGCTTCTGACGGTGGCTGTTCTGGTTTAGGTAAAGCTTCAGGCGGTGCCGTTCCTGCCGTACCGCCTGCCTGAGGCTTCCTGCCTTTTGTCCTTACCAGACGAATAAACGTCCGCAGAAGCTTTGAAAGTTTTGCCCTCTCTGATAACCGATCAAGGCGGTTTGCGTCTATATAATACTGTCCTTCTGGAAGGCCTGATTCTTTGGCTATACGGTTAGCCTGTTTTATAATGCCTCTGCCTAACGCAGTTTTAGCAAGAGAAGGAGTCTCTGCTATAAGAGAAAGAGCGGTTATCATTCCTCCCTGTTCAAGTGCCCTTTTAAGATTAGCTCCGTAGAGCTTGGAGAGCGTGCTGACAGCTGCTCCTTTAACGCCTGCTCTGGCAAGGGCAGATAGAATTGGCCTTTGGACAAAGCGGATATAATTAGCGTAATAAAATGGGAGTGCGAATGATGCTGACTGTAGTCCCTCTATTCCTGCTTCCAAAGTTTTTTGCAGAGGAGTTTTTTCCTGCCCTGCCTGGCGGAGAAGCCCCTGTGTTGTCCCAACTGTAGCAAAACTGCCCAGCAAGCCTGCAAGATTTGCAGGAAAAAGAGGTGCAGTAAGAAGATAAGGAGTCATACCTCCTGCTATTGTCCCTATTCCTGCTGCGATAGGATGTTGTTTTTCGGCCGAGATGTCTTCTGCTGTAGGTGGTGTCGCTCCCCCTGTAAAAGCCCTACCAGCAGAACCAATCGCTGTTGTTATGGGCGAAGTCTTGCCGCTTATGCGCGGATATTCTTTAATTCCCAGCATGCGCTGAGCCTCTGTGCCTTTATATCTGAGTTTCTGCAAAGTAGTAGGGTGTTCCTCCTGGATATAGCCAGAAGGGCTGGCTGTCTTACGTGCGAATTCCTCAAGGAAAGAGTATATAGCTGCTCGACGTTGACGCATCACTTCTTTTGCCTTCTTCTTCTGTATTTTGCCGTTTGGGAGGCGGAATGTCCTGTAGATGTTGTCTGGGATGTTCTCTATATTGTGTTTGTATTTCTTATACCAACCTGGCCTCCAACTCCACACCGCAGCATCCTCCAAATTCCTAATGCCATAAGTCTTATATAAATGTTCTAAATAACCATACGCTACTTCATCATGAACTTTGGGGTCTGTTTGAAAGTCATGCCAACTGATCTTCTTGCTGATATACCCTCTTTTCTTAAGCTCTCGAAAGGTAGAAGGCTCTAACTGAAGCCATTCCTTCTTGATGTCTCCCGATGTCTCCGGAGACGCAAAGAGCTTTTTCACATACCACGGGAAGGCTACCCCACGTCTTCTCTTCTCAAGAATCTGGGGAATATTCGCTTGATAAGCTGGCACTCTACGCGCACTTAGTTCCCTCAGATCTACTGTTCCAAGGTTTGTTTTCATTGCTCCTCTATAAAGTATTCAGGGAATAGCTCTCTTGCCTGGTCTTCGCCATATATCTCCTTAACCCACTGTGCCATATCGTCGCCAGTTACTCCGTGGTCACGGAGGAAATCTCTGAGAGCAAGCCCTGTGCCTCCTTCTACCCCTGAGTATCTGCTAAGATACTTACTAAATTGTCTTTCGGCATTGGGGTCAAGAGTCTTAAGATAATCCCAGATTACTCGAGACCGCACGCGAGTTCTATCTCTTGCTGTTCTCCAAATAGGTTTTTTCTCTACACGCCGGAAACCTTTAATGCTGGGTTCGTATCCGGCCGCCCTTGCTCTACTGAGGAAATTCTTGTTGTAGTAATAATTAGCGTATTCTGGCAGAGGAACAATCTCCTCACCCAACGTTTCATCTGGACCAAGTTTCCTCCCTGGCTCTACTCCTACATACCCTCCTCCCGCATAAGGAATGCCTTGGGGAGTATAGCGTGCCAGTATTTCTTCCTGAGGAAGGTCCATTCCCACCATCTGACGCAGGGTTTGTTGATCTATGGGGACAGTTGACGAGGAAGTTCTTTTCGCTGGTTTAACAGTATAGCTTAAGCCCTGGTCTGGTCTGTAGTTTGCTGACACCTGCAAATCTCCGTGTTGAATAGCTTGCAAGATAAGCTGGTGCATCCGGCGGTCTCTCTCTGCCTTCTCACGGTATTCTTTCCCCTTCTGGTAACCCTCAAGAAACCGTGCTGTTGCATCAACACTTCCTGCTAATATATCTCCAAAGTTCATCGTGCCTCCTTTTTAATAAATTGGGACAATAGCCGTCCCACTTCCATATCCGCTCAGTAAGGACATATCCGGTAGCTCAGGAGAAGCAAGCGCTATCTCTCCTGCAGCCGGCAGAGACGCTGGAGCGCCAATTCCCATACTCCCAAGCAGAAAACCGAGTTGTGATGGATTAATTGCAGTACCAGTATACCGTGCTGGCTGTTGAGGAATATATTGTTGTTTTGCTGTAGGCGGAGAACCGACCGCCGGCGTAGTTGGTGCATAACCTGTTGCAGCCATTCTTAAATTTATAGCCTTCTCCCTGCGTTGATAGGGAAGCTTCGCCATTGCTTCTGCCTCTGCTATATCATAAAGAGTATTTAGTTTCTGTACTGCTCCGCTACGAAGCATATTAACACCAGCAGCCCTCTCTCCCAGCCTCGTCCGAGCTCGCGAGAAGGGAACAGACACTGCTTCTCTTTCCCACGGTTGCACTGCACCTGCTGCATATTCATCTATGGCTGAGAAAAGGTTCTGATAATTAGGCAAATATTGCTCTGTGAACATTCCCTTCTTCAGAGGAAGAAGCTCTTTCTGAGTCGAGATAACATCTTTGTAATAGGGAACATACTCCCTCAACATTTCGAGCTGGAGGGGGAAAGCTTCCCTCTGGAACTCAAACTGTGGGCCATAGAGTTCATACCAGTCTCCTCTGGCAGCTTTTGCCGCCTTTGATTGTTGATGACTACCCCACGCACCAAGTCCTAATCCTACTGCCCCACCTAATACTGCTTCCATTGCTTACCTCCCTTTTATTTTGTATGTTCTGAACCGGAACTCAGGGTCTAACCAGCTTACTCTGGTTGCTCTTTCTTTTTCGGCAATTCTACGAATGCTCTCCCTGATTAAAGAAACCCCATCTGCTCCATCTCGGACAGTAACTGACATAAAGTAAACCTCGTCTTTGCATTTCTGGTATACTGCAACCATCTCTATCAGACCTTCCTTGGTCTTCACATATACATTCCGGAGATGATTGAGAATATAGAAAAACATCTTATCCGGCGTGGTCATAACCCACCACATAGGATTGCGTGGCCAGATAAATTGGACAATCTTCTTAACAAACTGCTGCGTAGCTTCCGTTACCATATCACCTCATCATCCTGATGAACACAGTCCGGACAAACTATCAACGTCTTGGGGGCTGTAGTCTTTTGTATTTCTCCTACAACCCTAATGTTGTTTACATGCGTCTTGGCATCCTTGCCTAAGAGCTGCTCGCCTCTTTGTCTTATCCCCGCTATCTTCTTCTCTGCGTGCCTATGTGCTTCTTCAAGGCTCTTGAAGGTCTCTTTTGTGCCGGCGGAGTCGTCTATGACCGAGAAGACTGGTTCGTATTTTACCCCCCATGTCCGTTTATCGGAGGCATTGCGGATATATTTCGCATTCTCCCTGTTGGGTTCTTTTATCTCTTTACCGCATCTTCCGCATTTAATTACCATATCTCCTCCTTATGTTTTCATAATATACGCCAGAGCATAATACGGCGGTCTGTTTTCGTGAGCTGTATTTGAACCGACAGAAGAGTGAGTATGAGCACCTCCTGAAGTCATTACATCTAACGGATCATAAGTATTACGCTCCTTCTGTTGAAGAGCAAAACCATCACTTTGACGAACGATTTTATAACTTCCCCCAGCAGAAGTATCGGTAGTTCTTATTATATGCGTATGAGCCCCTGCACTTCCGTGGTCGTGAGCAGGAAGCTCTGCTGTTGTGAGAGTATGGGCATTCTCTCCGCCTGTGTCCCCTACATTGTATGTCCCGCCACTGTCAGCGTCTGCATGCACCACAAAACGCCCTGTCAGGTCCGGCGTGCCGTTGTTGCCGTCGCAAAGAACCCAGCCGTCTGGAATTGACGATATCGAGCCGCTCCAGATGACAATTGTCCCTGATGGAATAGGATTGCCGGCTACCCATTGATAGATGCTTCCGCCTATCTTCATGTATATACGCTGATTCGTGCCATCGTTGTAGAGGCAGGCTTCTCCTTCATCCAAATCATCGGCAGAAGGCGGAGTTGTCCGGACAGTAGGAGAAACTGCCATTGCCCGTCTGAATACGGTCTCCAGCAGCTTGTTCAAGTGCTGGGGCGTGACCTGTGGTAATCTGTAAAAACCGCCTATCATTAGTTAACTTCCTAAGGGTATCCAGTATACTTTCCCCGCATTAACTACTTTCCAATAGTCACCTTTACGCACTGGCATACAAAAGCCAGCGTAAGTAGAAAACGCATCGTCCGAAATATCCTTATTGGCTACTCGCAGAGTAGTGGGAGGGTTGCTACTATCTGTATATCCATATATTATGGGTGTATCATCTGTCGTGTGGACATAAGCACACACAAAACCATCTGTCGTTGCTTGATAGACTGTCCCACTACTCTTTGTCTCCCAGCTCCCGAGTGGCTTAATATTGGTGGAGGTTGAATCTTCGCCGTCGAGTTTGTCGCTGTCAGCAGCCTTGCCATCTTTGATTAAACACCCATCAACCGTTACTCCTGCATCAGAAGTCTGCTCGCTGATTGTGTCTACGCTAATGCTCGAGTCGGTGCTTAATAATACTGTCCCGCTCGAGTCAGGAAGCGTTATTGTCCGGTCGGCTGTAGGATCGGTCACTGTCAGAATAGTCTCGTAGCTGTCGTCTGTTGCGCCTTCATACTGAAGCTTCGTGCCGGCAGATAGTTGATCGGGAGGCGTGCCAGATGTCCCGTCAAGAGCTTTGAAGTTGTCCTGAATCTTGGGACACGATGTCGCAAGAGTGTCAGTGCAGGCTGGCTCTGTGCTGTCCCAATCTGCATAAGCAAAGGCTGCCATCAGCAGAATTGCGGTAAAGATTATTATTTTTCTCATAAAACCCTCCTTTTTACCATCTCAATGGTTCTTCGCTGTATATTATCGATATCTCCTTCAGTTCAAACGGCTCGTTCGAACTTTCTTCTATACGCAGTCTTACCCTTTCGCCAAAACACGCTGTAAGGGGAAAATACTTTACCTGTCTCCCCGAGGACAAAGTAAATGTTCCTTCAGGCGTAGTTTCTCCATCAAGATACCATTTAATAGTGTATGAGCCTTCAGATATGCCTTTTACCCGCAGGCTTCTGAGCCTTTTGGTCAAAAAGGGAGCTCCCAGGTCAAGGTCGCCTGTCTCGTATACAAAATCTACGGAAGACGAATCAAGAGTTCCCAGCCCGGCGTTTATCCACAGGACATAATCAGAACGGTAAAGTTTCGGCGTAGAGATAACGCTGGCGTCGTTGGTATAAAGCATTGCCCTGTATTGTATATATTTGGCGGCAGTGACTCCTGAAATGTCAGCCCCGCTGGAGGCAAATTTCTCAGACCAGGAAGCAGACTGGCACGCCGCTTCAGTATCTCCTGTCCGCAGTTGAAAAGTCACTGCTCCATTAGAGCCGGTATCAGCAGTCCAGTAGAGCTTTTTGAGAGCCTTGGCGTTAATCTCCAGGACTGCCGAAGTCAGACTCCCAGAAGGCCACCACGTATCATAAGTTCCTGAGTAATCATTCCAGGTATCACTTGCTCCATCCAAATCTTGCCAGGTTTTTGTGCCAACCTCAGAAGAAATATCAGAAGAAACAAGAGTAACTTCAGGGGCTTCTTCTGTGCCGGAAGACTCGCAATAAGTATACGAGCCGGAATCAAGTTCGGTCTTATAACGATGATATATATCCTGCGAGTAAGTATCTTCTCTGCGCACATAGCCGTCTACGCTGTCGCCACTATAAAGTTCATCCCAGTCTCCTTCTCCGCTAAAGACAGCAAAAGCATTTATATTCTTGCCAGTATCTATACTAAAGGCATCTCTTTTTAAATCAACCACCAGAACACGATTATTGTAGTTAACCCCGGTTGTTTTATCTGTGTAAGCGAGATAATAC
>Ga0180301_10005121_pt1 | contig 10063 bp, 7 predicted proteins | sample GuaBasSediGuay16_FD_121797 | JGI IMG/M metagenome (GOLD analysis project Ga0180301, IMG submission 121797) | Subseafloor sediment microbial communities from Guaymas Basin, Gulf of California, Mexico - Guay16, Core 4569-2, 12-15 cm | ecosystem: Environmental > Aquatic > Marine > Hydrothermal... | reverse complement strand
GTTTTCTTTATTTCTATATTAGATTCAATTTGATTTATTTGGGTCGTATAAATTTCGCGTTCTCTCTCTAACTTCCTATTTTCCTCGCGTAATTTTTGGATTTCGCGCCTATTTTTTTCAATCAATTGTTCTGTTTTTCCTAACTCAGTATCCGCAATTTCAGCTTCTATTTTTTCTTTTTCCTTGGTTAAAGTTTCGCGTTCTTCGAGTAATTTAGATAATTTTATGTGCGAATTTTGTTCCTCAGCCTTAATTTCTACCAATTGTCTGTCGATTTGTTCTAATTCATTTTGCCACTTTCTGACTTCCCCCTCTAGATCTTTTATTTTATTTTGCAATTCAAGGATACGTCCCCGTAATACATTATTTGAATTTACTAATTCTTCTAATTTCATTTGATTTGATTTATTTTGTCTTTCTAGCTTTGAAATTTCTAACTTTAATCTTTTATCAAGCTGTTTTGTCTTCTCATATTCTTCTTTTAATTCTGTAATTTTCTTTCTATAAAATTCCTTTATAAGAAGAAATCGAGGTTCAAATTTTCCACGTGTGGTTACCCAGCCACCAGGTTCCATTAAGTCTCCTTCAAGAGTTACAGTTCGATATGAACGATATTTCTTCGCCGTGTCGAGATCTCGCACGAGAAGCGTATTTCTAAACACATTTGCCATAACTTTTAGATAGTTTTTCCGGTCAAACTTAATCAAATCAATAATCTTTCCTATAACTTTTGAATCATTTGGCGTGGGTTTCAATTGGACATCTTGTAAAGTATCTAAAGGATAAAAGGTAATTTTTCCTACTTTAATTTTCTTCACAAAATCAATAATCTCCTTTGTAAGCTGGAAATTCTTTGTAACAATATTCTGCAGTTTGATGCCACCCGCTGCTTCAATTGCCAATGCATATTCTGAGTTAATATCTTCTATTAATTCAATAACTGTCCCGATTACCCCGTTCAGCTTTCCCCTATCTCGTCCTTCTAAGACCTTTTGAACAGCTAAAGAATAATTTGGTCTTGCACTTTCTAACAAGTGTTGATAATGAGTAATTTGCTTCTGAATTTCGACCTCTTTGGCTGCAAATTCATTGATTTCTAGACGTTGTCTCTCTAAAAGTCGAAAATTGACGGCTATCTCTTGTCTTAATTTCTCTGCTTTTTGAGTATTGACTCTAATCTTTCCTTCAAGTTGTCTTAGTTCTCTTGTTGCCTTCCCAAGATTTGATGTTTGGTCCTGTTTTATTTCCTTGTATTCACTTAATTTTTCTTCGAAATTTATTCTTTTTTGGCGTAGTTCCCGTATTTGGATGTCAATTTCTCTTAATATTCTTTCTTTTTCATTAATTTGAGCTAATATCGAATTTCTCTGTCTATCTAACTCATTTGCCTTTTCTTTTAATCGAGGTAAAGTTAATTCCAGATTTTTATTTTGATATTGAAGTTCTTTAATTCCATTTAAAATCTTACTATGCTTATCTGATATTTTTTTAATTTTTTGAATAATCTTCTGCTTATCTTGCTTTAATTTTTGAATTTCTTGTTTTAAATTCTCAATCCGTGTTTTTAACGATTCTATAAGTTCTTTAATTTCTTCTAATCTTTGATCAATTTGCTCGACATTTTTTAAATCCATTTGATAATGTATCGAAATCTCTGTTTTTTTCTTTTCAAATTCCCGTTTTTGCTGTTCTAATTCTTTTATACGGTTAAGAAACTGCTTAATTTCCTTGAATCGATTCTGAATCTTTTTTTGGATTTCTTTTATAGTATCTTCTTTCTTTTCAATCTCATCTTCTATTTCATTAAGTTTTGCAACTAGTTCTAATTTTGTCGAATATATTTTAATTGCTCTATATTTCTTTAATTTTTTTTCCAATTCTCGATATCTAAGAGTCCGCTCTTTTTCCTTCTTTAACTCTTCTAAACGCTTCTTAGCATCATTTAAGAATAATCCGATACGCTTTAGAGTCTCCTTTGCGTTCATTATTTTCGCTGTACTCTCTGAAATTAAGGGGTCTAACTGAGCAATTCCAGCTATTTTCTCTATTAACTGGCGACGGCTTTCGGGTGTCTCATACATTCGTGAAGTGATTTCACCTTGTTTTACAATGTTATAATCCATTACAGGAAGATGCTTGAGGATCTCGCTCAATGAAGTTTCTTTACCATTTAATTTATAGATTGAATATGCCTTTCCACTCGCAGGAATACGAAGTTGTCTTGAAATCGACAAGGTTTTTGAGTCGCCATTAGAATTTACTTCATCTTCTAATGAAAATACTAAAGTAACTTCTGCAAAATCCGCTAATAATTTATTTGTATTGAAATCTTTGCTAATAACTTCGGCAACAGTCTTCTTAACGCGTTCATCATGACGTCCCAAGACAAATAATATCGCATCTAAAGTATTGCTCTTTCCTGAACCATTGGGACCGGATAATACTGTATATCCTTTTGAGAAAATGAGTTCTTTTGATCCCGTAAAGGTTTTAAAATTCGTGATTCTTATCTTTTTTAAATACACCCTTTAACACGCCTTTCCCTTTCTATTAAATCTTTCAAATTGTTAGTGCCATTTCGGCTAAAATTTCTTCAAGTGTTGTTTTATCGAATATAATATAATATTCTTCTCCTATTTTAGGGAATAATAATTTATAAGGCATTTTTCGAAGAAGTTTATTGACATTTTCTTCATTTATTCCCGTTAATTGTGCCATTTCTTCTATGGTGAAAGGCTTCTTAGTTAATTCATAATGATTGAATAGACGCGTTATAAAATTGTAGTTATCAGTTAATGCTAAACGTAATGCATGCTTAAGCATTCGGGTAGAGTATGATAACATCATTTTAACATTCTGGAGTTCCTCTTCAAGATGTTGAATTTTTTTTCCTGTTGCGGTTTTATCTTGTGCTTTTCCTCCCAATTCTGAGGAAATTTGAAATGTTTTCCGTTCTTTAAATGTTTGAATGGCTTTTACTAAGTCATTTTCATTTAATAATGGTCTACCCTCTGTAAAAGCATGTAATTTAGCAATATTAAAGACCTCTTTAAGATCTTTTCTGGAGAATCCATCTGTTAATTCAGGTTCCGCTAATTTGCTACTAATCTCATCTAAATCAAGATCAATTTCTAAATTTACTTCATTTAATAGTTTTCTAAGTATTAATGCTCTAGAAACTTGGTCAGGTAAATTCATCTCAATTTTTTCATTGAACTGATCTAATAAACGTTTTTCTAAATATTCAGCTCCATTCAGAATTGCAACCACTAAAATTCTATCTTTGGTCAGATGTATTCTGCTAAGTTCTAAAATTAATGTCTCTATTAAAGGAAGAAATAAGGAATCCTTTTGAATCTTATGAATTATTCCAAAATTGTCCAGTAACAATACGCAAGGTTTAAATCCCTCTTTAAATCTAAGATAATGAAACAAATTATTCAGATTCTCAACTTGTTTGGAGGGTTTTAATGATATTATCAATGGAAGATTCAATTCTATGATTTTGATTTTTTGATCTTTCGCAATTGCTCGAATTAATGAACTTTTACCAATACCCGATGGCCCAAATAACAAAATTTTTGCGTCTATGTTTATTACAGGTTTTGGTAAATTCAAAATTTTAAAATAACTCATGATTTTTGCTTTTTCTGGCTCATAAGCAACTATATCTTCCAAATTTTCACTAATTTCGGTATAGTTATGTTCCCAATACAACATCCCTAACTCGATAAATTCCTCTCCAATACTTTTCTGCAATTTAGAAACTGTATCTCTCAGAGATATCGTCAATTTTTTAATTTCAAGAATATCCTCATAACTTTTCGACTGAGGTGCATAATCGTTATTTAATATATTCTTCGTCATTCTTTCAAGATTTGAAACTACATCCTCTAAATTCTTAAGATTTTTATTTATCTCATCAATATGCTCTGTATTTGTTGTCAGGCTCTTTTTTAATTCATAAATTTTCCTATTAGTATCGCTTAAATTTTGTTCAATGAACTCAGCCGCTTCAATACTAGCACCTGAATACTTTAATCTTTCATTAAAATCTCGCGATAACGCATTTATTCTACTCACAATTAGATTAAGTGCTTCCATCATACTATCAACCGTGGGTACATCTCCCTGCGGTGTTGTAATCCGCTTTATCTCGAATTCTTTATTTTCTGAATTTTTGTCTGACATTACTTTACCCCACACTATCTAGTAAATCCTAACTTTTTAATCCATGCATAAATTTTGTATACCACTTTTCATGTATTAGAACGCTAAGTTTCGTTAAATGATTTGATGTCATCTTGCTATAGATCTATATATCATTCAAGATTACGAACCATTTCCCATTCTTATTTTATCGGATAGAATTTTTGCGCAAATAAAAATTGAAAATCAGATTCATAGTTTTGCGCATTTCAACGCTACAGAGGGGAGCTTATATATGCGCATCTCAAAAAAATTGACACCCTAAAAATTGAGGTGTCAGAATGGATAAAATAGAATTATTAAATGATAGCCGATTATTAGCACTCGCTATTGTTCTCATGGGCATTGTCCTAGGAATTTCAGTATTTGCCACGGGAAGTGCAGATCCCTGGAGCCCATGGCCTTGGATCTAAGCTAATAACACAGAAAAATTCGATAGAATTCTTAAAATTCAATTTTTTTTTATTTTCTTATTTTTCTTCTCTTTCGTGTCTTTCGCGTTAAAGATCTAATATTTACATTGTGTCGTGCGAGAGCTGTGTAATAACCAAGCATAGCTAAAAAATGAGCAATACCATGTCGCCCTTCTTTATTCCATCTATTATTTATTTTATCGAGACAAGCAACTCTACCGTGATCTGAATAAGAATAGAAGGAATATTGTCCAAAATAATATTCTTCGGCATAAGGTGGGACAAAAGGATAGCGAATTGGGAGTCGAAGATTAAATCTAATTTTTTCATTATTGTCTGATACGCCTTCAACATAAAAAATACGTGGATTTTTTGGGTCTTGTTCAACTTTTGAAAAAAGATTATCTTCTTTTTTTAATCTTTTGAGATATTCAATTTTTTCAAGTTCTTCTTCTAACCTTTCTTTCCAACCTGGCTTCCCAACACGAGCGACTGTTCTAAAAAGAGGTATTTCAAAAGTCCAATCCCAGTGTCCTACTATTTTTCCTCTAACAAATTTAATGTTGAAAAGGTCATCCATTATAGGTCACCACATGCAGGACAGCCTGGTCGGCGCGTAGAATGAAAAGTAGATAAAGATAGCTTATCTTCAAGTGAAATTCTTATTTGAGGGATGAGTTCACCATATTCAAGGAGAATTTTTAACACTTGATCAGCTTGGAGACTTCCAATAATGTTCATTGTGGTGGCTAGGCTTGCTCCACAAGGCACTTTCAGAATTGATGTTTTTAAATCTTCTTCCTCTGGATCTGAATCATCTATAGGGATTAAGGTTTCATTTGACCAGTAACATTCTAAGCACGGAGTTTTTCCGGGCAATACCGTTATAACAGTCCCTCTTAAAGCATTTTCAGATGTCCCACCATCAATTAAAGGCTTATTTAGAGCGACCGCATAAGCATTTAATTCAATACGCGCCGCTTCATTGTCAAAACAAGTGATGATTATATCTGATTTTCCGATGAGTTCCTCCAAATCCATCCATGCGACAACGTCTTCTTGGTATGCTTCTGTCTTTAAATGAAATTTTGATTCGATTTCTCCTGAATTACGAATCGATTCTAATTTCTTAGCGAGACACATAGCTTTCGGCTGTCCTATATCATCTCGATCGAATATTAATCGATTGAAATTTTCTTCTTCTACAATATCTCTATCAATGAGAATAAGCTTTCCAATCCCTGTCCTAGCTAAAATTTCTCCAACAATTACTCCTAATCCCCCACAACCCCCAATTAAAGCCGTCTTTGAAAGTAATTTTCGAATATCCAATCCTGCAAAAATAATTCGAGAGAACATTTTCGGCGAATTCATAGCTAATTGATTCCTAGCATCTAATGGCAACATTTTCAATCTACCTATTTCCTATAATTAAGTAATTAAATATAATAATCTAAAGTATCACCTCTAGATTCTCTTTGTTTCTTTTTAGTTTCGGAATGGTCTAATTCATAAAATTCTTGAATAGTTTTCATTTCGGGCTCAGACTTCTTTTTTTCTGATAGTTTAAATATATCCTTCCAAAATTTAGAAAAATTGACAAATAACTTTTTGAGCTCGCTATCTTGATATGGTTTTTCAAGTTTGCTTATTTGGCTTTCACTCGATTCACTAGCGATTTCCTCTGATTGGACTAATTTTTGACTTATTATTTTGAAAAAATTTCTCCAGAATTGATAGAAATTGGAAAAAATAGGAAGTAATGGGGATTTTTCTAAATCCCACGTTAATGGTAGCCTTATTTCTTTTATTTTAGTATTTTTTGAAAGTTTCTGCCCATTTTCATAGAAAACAAGGTCATATCCTTTCTGTTTTTGAATATCTACCAATTGAGTGAGTATTTTTTCTAAATCTGCAATTATTTCGGTTTCTTCCATAAATATCCGATAACGCAACTTTTTATTTTTACCAATTCCCTCGATTTCGACTGCCTTTCTTGGGATTACCCTAATTCTTGTCTTTTCTGTAATTATAGACGCTGTTTCCCCGTCCATCTCATTGAATTGTATTGTAGGTCGAGAAAGAACTTTTAGGGTTTCAGAACCGATATTTTCGGAGAAAAGTAAATTAAAATCAGAAAGATTTGTTTTTTTTGGGAGTAATACCTTGGTAGAAAATGCAATTTTCAGCTCTTTTTCCAATAATTCTTCATCAGATGTTAATTCACGAATTATAACGCTTACAGGAAAAATTTTTTCCGAGGTTGCCGTATATCCACTGATTTGTGGGTAGGGATCTACCATATAGATTAAAAAAGCATTCAGTGGATTAGCGTTACCATACCGTAAAAAATTACGTTTGTCTGTGGCACTATATTGAGTAAATCCAGGATGCTTGTGCATATGTCCTACAATTCTAAGTCCTACTGGTATTCCTGCTCGAAGGCGAAGATACCTTTTCATTCCAGATTCGATAAATCCACCACTTTGTTCTGAATAATCAAATTCAATGAGATCGTAAATATAACAAATACCTTTTTTAAAAAAACCTACTAAGTAAAATCCCACTTCCTTGTAGGTTTCGCCCCCTCTTTCCAATGCATAGCTATATAAAGATGGAGGTAAGATTATTTCTTTCACAAATGGTCCACTTTTAGTTTCAGAGGCATTAATACGATTCCATTCTGGTGAATAATCGTCATTACGCATAAAAATTATCTTCCAGCTTATATTTTTACACTTGTATACTCTAATGCATAATAATAGCCAAGAATTACGAGAAAATGGGGAATTCCAAATTTGCCATCACTCCTCCACCGTCTTCTTAATTCCCCAAAACATTTATCCCCCAGCGATACATGCCTTTCTCGAGGATCTCGTTTTGCTCGAGGGAATTGTTGTGGATACCTTAAATCTAATCGGATCTCGATCTTCCGTCCCTTATGGCGCTCATTCATCCGAAATAAAACATGCCAAACGCGCTTATTCCCGGGCATCTGGGTTAATTGGTCATAAACAGGGAACCCTACTTGCTGTACATACTTCTCTTTTAAGAAATTAAAAATTTCTAATTCTTCTTGCACTCGTTTGTCCCATTTCGGAGAACGCGGACCGTAAATATTATGAAACAATGGTAGCTTCTCAAGTATAATTGCTCCTTTAATTTTTAATTGATATGGCGTAAGAAAATGAAGCTTTATATATTCTTCATGGACATCTATGGAAATTGAATCAATATATTCTGTTAAATCGATTGTATTCTTATCTTCTTTATTGACCAAATTCCCACCAAAGCCTTGAATTAAATGTAGATTCTGTAATTTATCCCGTTCAAGAAAAAAAGGCATGAATTTTGAGAGATTAGCTGGAGGACGTTTTTAGAACTTATCCAAGTTGATCAGGGGTGCCAATTACATAATGATTAGTTCGGTAGCTATCTATTACTTCTCTCACAGTTTTATCAGCCCAATTTTGAACTATAGCCCCATCCTTCGTGGCGATCCCTACACGTTGGGGGACAGGTGTAAATAACTGTTTGGCAGCTCTCCCAACATAATCCCTTAACAATTCACCCGAAACCGCTACTACCTGCCATTTTTTATTTTCATTAGCAGCATTCTCAAAAGTTAAAGTTACAACTTCTTCTTCGGACATTCAGACCTCCTCAAAGTCTTAATTCTTCACCATCTTTCTTATACTATCTTTTAGTTTCAATATATTCTTATACTAATTAAATAAATGGTCTCTTTTAAAGATAAGTAATTGTTGCGATTTTCGCAAGGTTTGGTCTCAAATAAAAAGAAAGAAGGGAAAAAAGCCAGAATTAGCTCATTATTTGCTAGGAGTTACTGCTTCCAGAATCGATGGGATAATTATCTTATTTTTATATTGACTAACATATTCGTAAATCGGTCTTCGCCAATAGCCAGGGTCAGGATACATACGATTCTTAAATGTGAAGGGATTTGGTATTTCTGGAGAAAGTTCTTCTCCTGCTTCTATTTTTCGTTTACGAATTTCAAGTATTTTTTCTTCTTGAAGATTTTTAGGAAGTAGTTGGAAGTTTTTGAATTGATATCCAAAGATTGCTTTCCCTTGCGTTGCCGATCTAATTTCATCAGCGATTCCTCCGACTGTACCGCCCGATGCCACAGCTTCGGAGGCAGGTATCTCACCTTGAATCTCTACATTATCTCCAACTTGAACTGTATTTACAACCTTACCCCGATGTTGTGTTAAAATGGTCATAATTGTTCCCATATATTCAGATGGAACTTTTAGATCAATTCTCAAAATAGGTTCAAATAAAGCGGGGTTAGCGGTTAAAAAGCTGATATTCAACGCTGAGAATGTCATTACAAAAATCTGTGCGGAACGTGTGTGCGTTGGGTCTTCATGAACAGTGGCATCTGTAATAACTGCCTTAAGCCCCATGGCTGGTTCTTTAGCTAAAGCAGATGAGAATACAAAATCCCGAAATGTGGCAATGATATATCCTTTAATTCGATCTAATCGTTGAACTCCTATACTACCATTTACTAATATATTAGATCCTTCAATAGCCCAAATTCTTCTTGCTTCCTTTTTATCCCATCCAGCCTCTCGTAATAGGGCTGCTCGCTCTTTTTCATCCTGATATTCTGATATTTTTCCGTCCCTTATTAACTTAAGCGTTTCTTCGTTTAATGGCTCTATATACATTTTAAGCTTATTATGTCCCTCTGAACATTTAGTATGAATCTCTATTCCTCTTCCTAATAATGTTTCATGATAAACCGTGATGGGGATTCCCACTTTAATTGGTATTTCTTCTTGTATTCGCTCAACCAAAATCTCAATTTGGAGAGGGTCAATTCCACTTAATATGTACTCTCCGGATTCTTCATTTTTCCGAAATGTAGCGGTCGGGTCGGCAAGCACCCATTTACGCACGACATCGCCTAATTTTCCTAAATCTTTTGGATTTTCTGGTTTAATACTTCGACTAACTACAGGGTCCGATACATAAAGAATTTTTTCAAAACCAGGAATATTTTCATCCTTCATCTCTAATGAAACAAAAGTTTCCCCTGCAGGTTGCATATCTGGTAACTCCATTGCAAATAAATTACCAGCTGGAACTTGATCTACAGGTAAAAGGCTATCTATTTCCATAACCCCTAATCTTCGCACTCTTGCTGAGCGCTTGGCATTCATTAGATAAATTTCTTCTCCTTGCTTTAATGTACCACTCCATACTCGCCCTATTATTGTTGGTCTTTTAGATTTTGGATGGATGAAAATCTTCGTAATCATCCCTAATAATGGTCCATTCTTATCAATATTTATCAAGGAGTAAGCTGTCCATTTTTCGATATCGTCCTTAATTGATTCGGGGTCTTCGATATTCAACCCTTTCTTTATATCGCCACTCCATAGCTTATACATTCGATATTTTTGTGC
>Ga0180301_10005120_pt1 | contig 10065 bp, 10 predicted proteins | sample GuaBasSediGuay16_FD_121797 | JGI IMG/M metagenome (GOLD analysis project Ga0180301, IMG submission 121797) | Subseafloor sediment microbial communities from Guaymas Basin, Gulf of California, Mexico - Guay16, Core 4569-2, 12-15 cm | ecosystem: Environmental > Aquatic > Marine > Hydrothermal... | reverse complement strand
CCCCATAAATCGGCTCGCACGTGCAACGTGGATTTTACTATTATGCGACTTGTCGGTTGGTGTCCCGATTTATGGGGTGTCTTAAGCATTACTTATAGGGCATGAGACAAAAAAAGACATACCTGTATGCTCCTTAAATGCAGCATTTTTAAGCTGCTGCCCCAACTTATTGAGAAGAGCCGTCCATGGCACAAAGAGGTGAGGTTTTATTTCAAGGTAAAGAGATACTACTTATAGGCAAGGGCGGATTTGGCACTTTTCCATGAGTTTCGGCATGATATTGGAATAGCGCTTGTGTTTAACACGGCTCTCTGGAATGACGATGAGACCGAGTGTTGTTATTTTGGGCGATTTCGGGGGCTGAGCCGTGGGTATTTTACTGGCTTTTTATCTCAAATATATTACCGGAATTGTCTTTTATGAATAAAAGGTAATCTTTAGATTCCCTTTTAATTTTTGTGACAGGAAAACCCATGGATGTTGCTTTTTTGATAATGTCATCTCTGTTTTTAACAGAAATGCAAATGTGATTGTAAACCTGTTTTTGCTTTTTGTCTGTTAGAAATAATTCTATAAGAAGGTCATCATAGGAAAAAAGGGAAACGGGAACCGTGTTGCTTATGCCAAATATTTTTTCAGATAAATCGTCAAAAAGGTCAAATTTATTTATTTCTTTCAGCCCAAGCAAATCTTTATAGAAAGCCTGTATGTCGCTTTCCTCATTGATTGTTATTCCAATATGTTCAAACACAATTACCTTAATTTATTGAAGGTGGTGATATCCATACCTACAATTATTTTCATTCAAAAATGCTGCCATTTAGTTTTAAACTATTTTCTTCATACTACTAACTTCTGCTATCGCCTAACACCGGAGGCCACAAACTGTAGCTGATAAGGTGAATGCCTCGGTTATGGTTTCATTGAATAAGTTAATTATCTAAGCTTGGCCACACTCATGTATCAGTACTGATGATACATAACTATGTATTTCATGATAAGTGAAACCAATTGAGCACAGAATGTCAACCTTGTTTTAAGATTCTAAGGTCGAATGTGGATTAAGTGACTGGTATACGCTCGGCATGTCAAAGATCCCGAGCTTACCGCGGGGGCGCGTGAAAACCGTCTGAAGCTTGCCTGCTGCAAGCAGGGCAACCCCGTTTAGTGGGATAAAACTCTATGAAAAGCTATGAGCAGACGCAAAGAAATCAGATGTAGCCCCGATAGGTTCTGTGAACCTCCCTGTGTAGACCCCAATTTCTCGGGAGTGGTGTGGGGTGGGGTTCCCACGGCTACCGGATTATGTGGTGTTCCTCAAATACAGTACTTACTAAAGACATCAAGCAATTTATCACCTTCCTCATCAGTTATTTCAAAAAGTTTGTTGTCAAATTCCGTCCGGAAACAACTTGCTGGGGATCAAGCTCATCATCTATCAATTGAAGTTCCTTTAACTGACCAACCAATTCGCCCCGTTCCACAGCCCCTCTTGGATAGTATTTTGCATTAAGAACGCAATATACATCTCCAGTTGAACAGAAACTAACGATGCGGTCTTTACTTTTTCCCTGAAGACCAAAAGTTGGAAATTTTGCAATGGCTATCTTAAAGATTTCTTTATCCACAGCCCAATTTAATATTTTTTGCAACTTACCACCTAATTCATTAGATCAACTCGAATTTCCTTTTTGGACACAGATTGTAAAGATTTTTAATGCGCCTAAGGCTCATAAATATATAGAGCTAATGTAATAATTTCTTGCCTGCCCTACGTCCGACTGGGCTGATAACAATCTCCAACCTTGCAAACTGTCAACATGTAATCCCGATTTCATCGGGAAACCTTTTTCAACTGTGAACGGTTATAATTATACATATACATCTTTGTGGTTTATGTGATATCCATCTGATATGAAGAGAGGTATAGGGGCATGATTATCACCACCTGGAATGGGAAATCCTTTGATACGGATAAAGATCTGACTGAAGCTGAACGACATATAGTCCAAAAGCTGTTTGCCTGGGAATCGCTGGTTACCAGCCTTGAACAATTCAGGGAGAAGAAAAAAGATTTCCTGCTAACGGGTTGGAATAACTTGGGGCCGGTCACTGAAAGTCCTGCTTTAAGGGTTATCATGCAAGATATTGAGAGGAAGGTTGCGACACGCTTGAAAACAGAGAAAATCTAGATAAAGGTTCTATCGAATCTTTGCCTGAAGCCGACGATTTGATGGAATAAATATCACATTACTTTAGATGTATCGATATTGGTTTCGTCTAATCTTCTACAGTTTCGCCAGCCCGCCTCGCCTTGCGGATTCGCATGGCGGATAAATGTAAAGTTGTTGACTGGAAGAAAAGGCTCTGATAGAAGGAAAATTGTTTTTATGGATTATCAAGAAGGGAGACTCTTTTGCAATACAAGGCGGTAAAAGGTTTTAAGGATATACTTCCTTATCAGATGGGAACCTGGAATAGGATTGAATCAGAGGCAAAACGAATATTTGAGCTTTTTGGATTTAATGAAATTAGAATCCCGGTCTTAGAAACGGCAGAACTTTTTGCTCGGGGAATAGGGCAGGACACGGATATTGTTTCTAAGGAGATGTATACATTAGAGGACAGGAAGGGTAACTTTCTGGCCATGAGACCGGAGGCAACAGCCTCGGTAATGCGGGCCTACATAGAGCACAAACTGTATAATGTTTCTCCCTTACAGAAGTTATTTACCATAGGGCCAATGTTTCGATACGAGAGACCACAAAAAGGGAGAAGAAGGCAATTTCATCAGATAAATGTTGAGATTATTGGAGACCAAGGCCCCAGATCGGATAGCGAACTAATATTTATGATTATGTATTTTTTTTCCTCGCTGGGGCTCAATGATCTTGTCCTCAATATTAATTCTCTTGGCTGTCTAAACTGTAGGGGACCATTCCGAGCTGAACTTAAGAGTTATCTTGGTAGACATTTCGAACAACTTTGCCCTGATTGCCAGAAGAGGATGGAGACAAATCCCTTAAGGGTATTTGATTGTAAGGTGGAGACGTGTAATCAGATACTAAAAGATGCTCCATCCATACTTGATTTTTTATGCAGTGATTGCGCTCGTCATTTTGATTCTATTCGATCATATCTTGAGGAATTACAGGTGGATTTTGTTGTAAATTCTCATTTAATGAGGGGTCTTGATTATTATACCAGAACTACATTTGAGGTGCAGACAAAAGAGATGGGGGCGCAAAATGCCGTAGCTGGTGGAGGCCGATATGACAATTTGATGAAAGAGTTTGGTGGCCCGGATAGCCCTGCAATCGGATTTGCCATAGGTGTAGAAAGGGTGGTTGAACTTTTAGAGGAAAATGATGTCCAAAAAGAAGAGGGACCGGATATTTTTCTGGCTCCTCTGGGCAAAGAGGCGGAAGACAAGGCATTTATCTGGTTGCAGGAGCTCAGAAAAAGAGGACTCAAATGTGAAATGGAATACAAATCATTAGGCCTAAAGGCTCAGATGAGGCATGCAGATCGACTAAAGGCCAGGAAAGTGTTGATTGTGGGGGACAATGAACTTATTAAAGGAAAGGGTATTGTAAGGGATATGATTTCAAAAGAGCAGACAGAGATTCCCCTGGACAATGTTGTTGATGAACTTATAGGAGTGTTTAATCGTTAAATCGTTGACTTTTTCACCAGTTAACTCACATACGCATTTAACTACTCAAAAAAGATAGGGGAGAGGAGTTGGATATAGATACTATTGGCGATTGGAAAAGGACGAATAATTGCGGTAGTTTAGGAAGAGATGATATTGATCGCGAGGTCGTTCTTATGGGGTGGGTAAACAGACGCAGGGATCTGGGTAAATTGATATTCATTGATCTCAGGGATAGGTTTGGCCTGACCCAGATTGTCTTTGATGAGGCGATTGACAAGATTAGTCATGCTAAGGCAGGTATCTTAAGGAACGAATGGGTTATAGGCGTGAAAGGCCAGGTTATGCCACGCCTGGCCGGTCAGGAAAACCCTGATATGCCTACCGGAGATATTGAGGTGAAGGTGAAGGAATTGAGGATTTTTAATGAAACAAATATTCCTCCATTTCAGGTTGATGGAAAAATCGACGCATCAGAGAGTTTGCGCCTGAAATACAGATACCTAGAGCTTAGAAGGCCGGCCCTTTTTCATAACCTTGTTATGAGGCACAGAATAGCCTTATGTATAAGAAACTTTTTAAACAGTGCGGGATTCTTAGAAGTAGAGACTCCTTTTTTAACAAAAAGCACACCTGAAGGGGCACGGGACTATCTTGTTCCAAGTCGGATTAGTAGAGGATCTTTTTATGCCTTACCCCAATCTCCGCAATTGTTTAAACAGCTCATAATGATGGCTGGCTTTGATCGCTATTTTCAAATTGTTAGATGCTTCCGGGATGAAGATCTCAGGGCGGATAGACAACCAGAATTTACTCAGGTTGATCTTGAATTGTCATTCGTAGATGAACGTGAGGTTATGGATGTTATTGAGGGAATGATGGCAGATTTATTTGCAAAAATTCTTGACCACTCGGTCTCAACACCATTTCCAGTGATCGAATATAATAACGCAGTGAACCAATATGGCTCAGACAGTCCAGATATCAGATTTGGCATGGAATTGATGGATCTCTCTGATCTTCTTAGATCATCAGGCTTCAGGGTCTTTAAGGAGGTGATAGAGCAAGAAGGTGTTGTGAAGGCAATAAATGTCGAGAAAGGAGCCTCTTTTTCTCGGAAGGAGCTGGATGAATTAAACTCCATCGTCTCGAATTCTGGCGCCAGGGGATTTTTCTGGGCTAAGGTTAAATCTGATGGCTGGCAATCAACTCTGAATAAATTTTTGGCCCCTGATATAAGAAGTGCAGTTGAACAGAGACTTGACACAAAAGAGGGAGATCTTATTTTATTTGTGCCTGATAAACTTCAAACAGCAAATGAAGCATTAGGGTTATTAAGGACTGAAATAAGCAAGAGACTTAGTTTGGTGAAAGATGAAACATACTCATTTGTATGGGTAACACGGTTTCCTTTGCTTGAGTACGACAGTGTTGAAGAAAGATATGTAGCGATTCACCATCCTTTTACATCTCCTCTTGAGGAAGATATACCATTGCTCACCGAAAAACCAGAGGCGGTAAGCGCACGAAGCTATGATTTGGTGCTTAACGGTGCAGAGATAGGGGGAGGCAGTGTCAGAATACATAACACTGAATTGCAAAACCAGATCTTCCGTATATTGGGGTTGGGAAAGGAAGAGATAAAGGAAAAGTTTGGGTTTTTCCTTGAGGCATTGAGCTATGGCGCGCCTCCTCATGCAGGCATAGCGCTTGGCTTTGACAGGTTGGTGGCTATTATGACTGGCGCAGAATCTTTAAGGGATGTCATTGCCTTCCCTAAGACTCAAAGGGCAACCTGCGCTGTGACTGATGCGCCCTCAAAGGTGAAGGATGATCAGCTTGCTGAATTGGGTATTTCTCTACTTTAATCTTGACAAAAGATTAAAATAAAATTATACAAATCCAGTCAATAAAAAAGGTTCAATAGTTACCCAGGTTTTTTCATTGAGATGTTTATTTTATATAAAATAGAAGGAGGTATGAAAAGTGAGTGATGTAACAGCTCCCATGGCGGGAAAGGTAATTGATGTGAAGGTTAATGTTGGTGACACGGTTAATGAAGATGATGATCTTATTATTCTTGAGGCAATGAAGATGGAGATGCCTATAGTAGCTCCAGCGTCAGGTACGGTGAAGGAGATAAAATGCAATAAAGGAGATTCAGTTGGGGCTGATGATGTTTTAGCGGTGATCGAATAGACACATGTTTTTTTTAACGAGTATGAATTAATTGCCCTGTCTGAGTATCGACAGGGCAATTTTATCTGAAATACCTTCAAAAAATATATCAATCTTCTAAAAGCTTCATAATTTCAGAATGGTTTAAAATTTCTGAAATAGTATAAATTCAGCCACCAAGTCTCAAAGGCACGAAGAAATGATTATGTCTCTTATTAAAAATGATATTACAAAAAAATTATATAGTAATCTTGGTGACTTGGTGTCTTTGTGGCTGAACTATTACCTGAAATGGAGCATTATATTTAAAAGGAGCATATTATTATGATTGATTGGAATCTTGCGGTAAGGATATTTTCTTTTGGCTTAGGCGCTGTTTTCTCCTCGCTTGCAATACTGATAGCGGCAATATATGCATTTGGGCGGGTTTTAAAAAGTATAGAAAAAAAAGCTGATTAGAAAGGAAAAATTATGCTTGACATGGTCTTGACTACCGGTGTTGTGCACCTGACCTTAGGTAACCTTATTATGTGGCTTATTGCATTTTTCTTTATCTATTTGGCCATCACAAAAAATTACGAACCTCTCCTTTTGGTGCCTATTGGTTTTGGTATTTTAGTAGTAAATTTACCCCTGACATTTCTCATGCAGGAGGGTCAGGGGCTTTTATGGAAATTTTACCACTATGGGTTAGAGTGGGAGGTAATCCCGCCCCTTATATTTTTAGGTTTAGGGGCCATGACAGATTTTGGACCAATGATCGCCAACCCTAAAACACTCATATTGGGCGCAGGGGCCCAGTTCGGCGTTTATGTTGCCTTTTTTGGTGCCCTCATCCTCGGTTTTCAAATACCAGAGGCCTGTTCAATAGGTATAATTGGCGGCGCTGATGGCCCAACAACAATATACACAACAGTCCACCTTGCCCCTCACTTATTAGGTGCAACGGCTGTAGCTGCTTACTCTTATATGTCACTTGTTCCAATCATTCAGCCTCCTATCATGAGGCTCCTTACCACAGATAAGGAACGAAAGATAAAAATGAGACAGTTGCGGCCGGTTTCAAAGAAAGAGAAAATCCTTTTTCCATTAGTGACGGTATTGGTTATCTGTCTTATCGTGCCAGCCTCTGCACCACTCATGGCAATGTTTATGCTGGGAAACCTTTTTAAAGAATGCGGTGTGGTAAAAAGGCTTGCAGATACAGCGGCCAATGAGCTTATGAATATTGTGACCATACTTCTGGGTATTAGCGTTGGCGCGACCATGTCAGCTGAGGCCTTCTTAAAACCGCAGGTTATTTTTGTATTCATTATGGGGCTTGTGGCCTTTGCCTTTTCTACGGCTGCGGGAATACTTCTGGCAAAGTTTATGAACCTTTTTTTCAAGGAAAAGATAAATCCACTAATCGGCTCCGCTGGTGTATCTGCTGTTCCTATGGCAGCCAGGGTAAGCCAGATAATGGGCGCAAAGTACGATCCAAAAAACTTTTTACTCATGCATGCTATGGGTCCCAATGTGGCAGGGGTTATAGGTACAGTGGTTGCTGCGGGAGTATTCCTTGCGCTTGGAGGATGATGAAAGGAGGTTAAGAAGATATGCTTGACGAAAAAGAGATCGGAGAAATAAAAGAGGAATACAAAAAATGGTCTGACAGACTGGAGGGAAAATTAGCAAAGAGACCTGAAAGAAAACCTGAATTTACTAATACCTCAGGCATTCCTTTAAAGAGAGTGTATACACCTTTAGATGCAGCTCATCTTGATTATATGAAAGGGCTCGGCTTGCCAGGGGAGTATCCCTTTACAAGAGGGGTTCAACCCACCATGTACCGGGGAAGATTATGGACTATGCGTCAATATGCAGGTTTTGGCACTGCTGAGGACACAAATCGACGATACCGCTTCCTTCTCGATGCAGGTCAAACAGGGCTATCAGTGGCCTTTGATCTTCCAACACAGATAGGATACGATTCAGATCACCCGCTGGCTCAAGGTGAGGTAGGCAAGGTTGGTGTAACCATTGATTCATTAAAGGATATGGAGACACTCTTTGACCAGATCCCCTTAGACAAGGTAAGCACCTCAATGACCATAAACGCACCGGCCGCTATACTTTTGGCAATGTATATAGCCGTTGCTGAAAATCAGGGTATAGCATCAAAGGATTTAAGGGGCACTATTCAGAATGATATATTAAAAGAGTATTCTGCCAGGGGCACATATATCTTTCCTCCTAAGCCTTCTATGAGGATTATCACCGATATATTTTCATTTTGTTCACAAGAGGTTCCTCAATGGAACACAATAAGTATTAGCGGATATCATATCAGGGAGGCAGGCTCCACTGCTGTTCAGGAGGTAGCTTTTACTCTTGCCGATGGGATTGCCTATGTGGAGGCGGCATTAGAGGCCGGATTAGGTGTGGATGACTTTGGTCCACGACTTTCATTCTTTTTTAATGCCCACCTTGATTTTTTAGAGGAGATCGCAAAGTTCAGGGCTGCAAGAAGACTGTGGGCAACAATTATGCGGGACAGATTTAAGGCCAGGGATCCACGGTCGATGATGATGAGATTTCATACCCAGACAGCCGGCTGCACCCTCACTGCGCAGCAGCCAAAAAATAATATAGTAAGAGTGGCCTTTCAAGCCCTTTCTGCTGTTTTGGGCGGCACACAATCACTCCATACAAACTCAATGGATGAAGCCTTTGCATTACCTGGTGAAGAGGCTGTTCAGATTGCCCTCAGGACTCAACAGCTTATCGGCTATGAGTCTGGTGTTACTGATACAGTAGACCCATTGGGTGGCTCGTATTATATTGAAGAGTTGACAGAAGAGATTTTTAATAGGGCTAAAGAATATATTGATAAGATTGACGAGCTTGGCGGGGCAGCATCCGCTATTGAGCAGGGCTTTATACAAAGGGAAATCCAGGATAGCGCCTATCGTTACCAGAGAGAGATTGAGAAGGGGGAGAGGGTGGTTGTTGGCGTAAACAAGTTTCAGGTGGAAGAGGAATCTCCAAAAGATCTATTACGGGTAGATCCTGCCGTGAGGATTTCACAGATGGAACGACTGAAAAGGCTGAAATCCGAGCGAGACAATGCAAGGGTAAGGGATATACTCAGTGAGTTAAAAAATGCTGCGGAAGGGAAAGAAAACCTGATGCCCATCATTTTGGATGCAGTCAAGGCCTACGCCACTCTGGGAGAGATCTGCGACGCATTAAGGGATGTTTTTGGAGAATATCAGCCGGTAAGCACTATTGGGTAATGCCAGCTGATTGTTCTTGGTTAAGTCGTCGAGAAGTTGAGTAGAAAAAACCGGATCACTCAACCTTTTAACCATTTAACTAATTAACCATGACAATTATGGGGGTGATCAAGGATGGATAATAAAAGAAAGATTAGAGTATTAGCCACTAAACCTGGTCTGGATGGCCATGATAGGGGCATAAAGGTTATTGCCAATGCATTAATGGATGCTGGGATGGAGGTAATCTATACCGGTTTAAGGCAAAGCCCTGAACAGATTGTGGAGACATCCATCCAGGAGGATGTAGATGTTATTGCCTTGAGTATCCTTTCTGGAGCCCATGACTTTCTCTTCCCCAGGATAATGGAATTGTTAAGGGAAAAGGGAGTAGATGATGTATTGGTTATTGGGGGCGGTATCATACCGGATGAGGATATACCTTCTCTTAAAGAAATAGGAATAGCAGAGGTTTTTGGTCCTGGCACCTACACCGATGATATCGTTACATATATAAAAAATAATCTGAAGCGCTAAAGTAGCATTTCCTTTAAAAAATCAAGATTGACTGACTTCAAGGTGCGAAGAATGGTGTTTAGCTGAATCTCAACGGTTCCTTCATAGATTTCACATATCCTGTTATCCCTGTAGCGTCTCTCTACCTCTTGTTCTATAAAATAGCCATAACCGCCGAACATATTAATAGTCTGGTCAATTATCTCTTTTGCATGTTCTGGAACAAGGTATTTTACTATACCAGTAAACATTGGGATCAGGGTTTTGTGCTCTTTACTGCCTATCTCGCACATCCTGGCGGCGTAGTAAAGGAGGGATTTGGCGGACATTAGGTCGCCAAACATTCTTGCAATCTTATGGCCAACACCTTGAAATTCGATGATAGGTTTTCCGAATTGTTCTCGCGCTCGAACATGTGAAAGTGCCTTTAAAAAGGCGCCTTCGGCTGTGCCAAGAGAT
>Ga0180301_10005119_pt1 | contig 10066 bp, 10 predicted proteins | sample GuaBasSediGuay16_FD_121797 | JGI IMG/M metagenome (GOLD analysis project Ga0180301, IMG submission 121797) | Subseafloor sediment microbial communities from Guaymas Basin, Gulf of California, Mexico - Guay16, Core 4569-2, 12-15 cm | ecosystem: Environmental > Aquatic > Marine > Hydrothermal... | reverse complement strand
TTTGTGAGGGATTAGCATGAATCGAGGATTGGCTTTACTTGGTGGTTGTTTACTTGCAGCTGCAATATTTGTGCAATACTTAGCAATTATTTGGAATGAAAACTACATGTGGTTTATTGCGCCCTTTATCGGGTCTTTTCTAGCTGGTATATGCATTGGAGGGGCAAAGTCAGGTGATGTTGAACTTACGGCTTTCGGTGGATTTCTTGCGGCAGGATCAGCATGTATTCTTTTATGGTTTTATCTGACATTACCCTACATCGAAGGAATAAAGTTAACGTTGCTGGCTTGTATTCTTGTATTTATAGCTATGGTAATGATAGAAAAGAGCGGAAAAAGATACTAGAAATTAAATTTTAATTTTAAATATTTTCAGTTATTAAATTTAGAACTGTTTTAAATGCTTTATCTACATTTTCACCTGTTTTGGCTGATGTTTCAATGTAACCAAATAAGTTTAGCTTCTTAGCTAGGGAAATGGCTTCACTCTCTTCTACTTGTCTATTGTTGAGATCTTTTTTGTTCCCAACAAGTATGAGTGGAATGTTCCCAGATCTCTCTCTACACATTTTGACCCACTCAGGAATCTCTAAGAAACTTTGCCGATTTGTTAAGTCGAAAACGACGAGCCCACCGTTTGCTCCTAGAAAAAACGTGTTAACCATTTGAAACAGTTGTTTGAACCTTTCTTGGCCGCCGAGATCCCAAATTTGCAAGGAAACTGTTCCTAGCTTACTACTTTCCTCAGTCTTTGATAGAATGTCACATCCTATTGTGGCTTTATACGATTCTTGAAAATAGCCTTCTGCATATCTTTTACATAAGCTGGTTTTGCCAACACCCCAAGGCCCCATCACGATCACTTTAAAAACATACATTGTATTCATTGTCCAGCACCTCAAACGGTTCGTGATGCCGCGTTTTAAATTAGTTAGATTTTACACTGAATGGAGGTTGTTTTGTAGTTTTACTGATATTTAAGATTAATCATTTAAATGTTTAATCGAAAGGTAAGATAACAGAATTCAATTAAAGCATTTAATAATACCTAGCAATATAAAGACCGTCATCGATATTTTAAATTACTTAAAAAAGGGTTGGAGGATCGAAATGTCAGACGATTCTTCTATTCTGGGCAAAGCTGGTAGAAAAGTTTTAATGATGGGAAATGAAGCCATAGCTCGAGGAGCTATTGAAGCGGGGGTAAAAGTTGCTACAGCTTACCCCGGTACACCCAGTACAGAGATTATTGAAACGCTCGCTAAAGTTGCTAAAAATCTAGATATGCATGTGGAGTGGGCTGTAAATGAAAAAGTGGCTTTAGAAATAGCCTTAGGCGCCGCTTTTTCCGGCGTTAGAGCACTTGTCGCTATGAAAGCTCCAGGGTTAAATGTTGCAATGGATACTTTGATGAGCGCCGCCTACTCTGGAGTAAACGGAGGCTTAGTGATCGTTGTTGCTGATGATCCTGGTCCTCATACAACTCAAACAGAGCAAGATAACCGTTTTATATCTAAGATAACCCTTCTACCAATGTTAGAACCTTCAGATCCACAGGAAGCCAAAGATATTGTCAAAGAAGCCTTTAAAATATCTGAAAAATTGCAGCTTCCGGTGATTGTTAGAACTACTACGAGAGTTAACCATACTTCCGCCGATGTCATTTTAGGTGAAATAGAGGTTGTGAAGAGAGAGCCTTGGTTTTCTAAGGAACCTATGAGGTATATTAGAGCGTCTATGGCTTGGAATCTCGCCAGGCATAAGTGGCTTAACCAACAAATGGAAAAAGCAAAGGAAATTATGGAAAATCTTCCATTTAACAAATTAGAGATGAAAGGAGATGAAAAGGTTGGTGTAATTGTTTCAGGTGTTTCTTACAACTATCTAAAGGAAGTAATTAAAAAATATTGTGTAGAGAATGTTGCAGTTTTGAAGATTAGCGCAATAAACCCTCTTCCAGAGAAATTAATCAAAAAATTATTGTCAAAGGTCGATAAAGTACTTGTTCTCGAAGAGTTAGAACCCTACCTTGAATTTCACATTAAATCACTTATACCGGAAATTGGAAGAAATATCGAAGTTTTAGGTAAATTTAATGGCATTACTCCTAGAGAAGGAGAATTTTCTCCTGAAATAGTTAGGTCAGCGCTAGAAAAACTCCTTAATATTAAATTAGGAAATCCGCTTGGAGATTCAAAGGAAAAGGTGCTGGAGGAAATTAAAAGTATTTTACCTAGGCGTGCTCCTCCTATGTGCCCTGGCTGTCCCCATAGAGCAACGTATCTAGCTTTGAAGAAAGCTATTAAGCGTTTAGGTCTAAAGTTAGAAGAAGTTTCTGTTTTTGGTGATATTGGCTGCTATGCTCTTAGTTTACAGCCTCCTTTAGAAGCTATTTGGACTGAGCATTGCATGGGTGCTAGTATCGGTATGGCTGCTGGACTTTACTTTGCAGGTTCACGTCAAAAAGCAGTTGCAACCATAGGTGACTCAACTTTCTTCCATATGGGTATTCAACCTTTAATAGATGCTGTGCAGCATAACGCAAACATAACCGTGATTGTTTTAGATAATGGTACAATTGCTATGACTGGTCATCAACCTCATCCTGGAAGCGGTGAAACAGCTACAGGTGAAAAAGTCAAACCCATATTGATTGAAGACATTGCTAAAGCTGTAGGTGTAAAATTTGTTAAAGTTGTAGATCCCTATGATCTAAAGGAAACCACAGATGTTTTAGTTGAAGCACTTAAGTTTGAAGGAGTATCCGTAGTCGTTGCTCGCCGTCTATGTGCCATATTAGCTGCGCGAAGAAAGCTTACAGGCCCACCTTGCTACGTTGATCCAGATACTTGTACTGGTTGTCGTACATGCATTTTACAGCTTGGCTGTCCTAGCTTAGTTTGGGAAGGAGAAAAAACAGTTATCGATGCTGATACTTGTACTGGTTGTGGTGTTTGTATTCAAGTTTGTCCTTACAATGCCATAAAGATGGAAAAGGAGGAGTAAAAATGGTTAAGGAATTTAATTTGTTGATTTCCGCTGTCGGCGGCCAGGGAGGTTTAACATTAAGTAGAGTTATTGCTAGTGCTGCTGTTAAAATGGGGTTAAAAGTCAGAGTTGGAGAGACCCTAGGTATGAGTCAACGTGGAGGCGCTGTCATCAGCTTTGTTAGAATGGGTGAAGACGTTTATAGTCCTTTAATTCCTGAGGGAGAAACGGACGTGCTTATAGGAATGGAGCCCATTGAAGCTTTAAGAGCAGCAAAATACGTGGGACCAAAAACTGTGGCTATAGTAAATACTAGACCTATAAAACCCGTACCAGTAAACTTAGGTCTTGAAAAATATCCACCCATAGAAAAAGTTATAGAGTTGCTAAGTAAACTTTCAGGGAAAGTTATTAATTTTGACGCTTATGAAGTTGCTAAGCGTGCAGGTTCAACTCGTGTCGTTAACTCGGTCATGCTTGGAGCAGTAGTAGCTTTAAAAATACTTCCGATACCTAGAGAAACCATATTAGAAACTTTGCTTGAAAATGTTCCAAAGGGAACAGAAGAAATGAATGAAGCCGCCTTTAAATTGGGAGAAGACATAATGAAAGAACGCGCACTAGTATGAGGTATCGATGAACTCTAATTCTAATGAACTATAATTCTATGTTACAATGCACGTCTCTCTTTTTTCATTTCTTTATCTAGTTCTTCTAGGAATTTTGCGAGTCCTTCAACTTCTCTTTTTTCTAGTATTGCTCTTATTAAATCTTCAGCCATTTCATCTGCCTTATCTATAACTTTTAGTGCTGTGTTTACATCCCTAATTACGTGTACATTGCCGTATCGGTCAATAAGTTTTATTGTCCCTGATTTATGTGCCTTCAGTGTAAGATTGCCGCTTACAAGTTTCAAAACTTCACCCTTCATGACTTTTAATGAGAACCCGTTTCTGTTTACACTCTTTTTATGTGGTTTCATAACAACTCTGGTATCGCCATCAATAAGTCTTAGTTTACCGTCTGAAACGTGCAGAGTTGTTTTCCCTACAGTATATACTGCTTTCCCCTCTTTGGCTGCTATGCTAATCTCTCTTCCAGTCTTATCGTATATGAATACTAGCCATCTATCTTCTCCCGTAATAAGTTTTGGAGCTTGATCATCAACTATTTTGAAGGGTCCGAAACTTACAAGAGTTCTGCCAGTTCTTTCATCTCTAATAGTGAGAGGACCTATTTTTACAAAATCTCCCTCTGGACCCTCTTCAATGTGTATGAAGGGGAGTTTTACCACGGTTCTTTCCGGTGTGTCCTCGACATATACTCCTGGTAAGTCTATTCTTGTATATTCAGCTTTTCTTTCTCTTTCTCTTGGTACTCTCGGCTTCCATAATTTTACTTGACTGAGTCTTTTTTCAGCCATAGAAATTACATCATACTTCGTTTTGAAGCCCCATGTTTCTAGGTGTTCAGGTCTAGCTACCGTCAGATTAGCGTTTTTCTTCGCGTTTTTCCACCTTCTTGAGTTTCCTATCAGCACGGTGTCTCCTTCAAAGCTTTCTTGATAAGTTTTAACGTTTGCATCTACAATATATCTTCCCTTTCCAAAGAATACTGCACCTATTTCCTCAGTTCCCATATAGATTGGAACCGCTATTGTTGCTGGTGTAAAGGCTAATTCAACTTTCCCAAGGCTGAAAAGCGGAACACTTCTTGTTACAACATATACCTCCGACCCCACCGTAAGCCCCCCAAGTTTTTCTACAATCTCGTTGCTCGCAGATTTGAGCGTTTCAAATACATAGGTTCTAAAACTCCTTTCTTTCTCTTTCACCGAAGCAGGTTTTAGAGTAGATAGCGAAAGAGCTGCTAAAAACGACAAAATAAATACCGTTAACAGCTGACCTTTCACTTGACTCCAGAGGGGGCCTCTAGCCCATCCTATGAACCCGAAAATGGCAAGTAGAATTAGCATACCAAGTGTGCTCCAAGCTAAACCATAGACTAGCCGCTCTATGGCAGTGTATGGTACTGGATGCCAACCTCTTTCCAGCACACCGCCTACGATATAGAGAATTATTGCTAGAAGAAGCATTTGATCCGGTGTCATGAGCAAGGTAAATAGTGTGATCCAATGCCATATTGTAAAGAGCCAAATAAAACCTAACAAAAATGCTAGGAACTTTAATCCCGATCCTATAGCTTTGAGTGTATGGCTTTTCGGTGTAAGTTCAAACTTGAAAGGTTTTATAGTTTTTGCACCCACTGTTATGGATAAGGTTAATCCTGCAAGGAAGAGGAGAACCAAGATTTGAAGGTAAAGATTCCACTGTTGTCCTGTAATCCAGTTTACGCTTAAAGCTATGTAAAGAATTATTGCTAAAAGCATAGAATATCCAGAAACTATTGCAAATTTTTCAGCTAAGTTGCTTCCAGTGGTAAATGCGAGAAGAATTGTGGCGATAATTATAGCAATAAACACCTCTTCTACATATTGTTTAAAAGGTACTATTCCAGTTGCAACAACAACCCAAAATAACAGAAGTATTAAGAATCCGCCCAAAACTTTCCGTACACGTTCTTCATGACCTTTTAAATCCATGTGAATTCTCGTTTTTATCATCTTTCCGATATCCTCCTCATGAATTGATACAAATATCCCAAAAGCATGAGGGCGACACGTCCTTTGGTTGTAATTAAATATCTTCCGCGAGTTTTTTCTTGAGAAACAAAACCTCCCTCAATAAGTTTTGAAAGGTGAAAAGTAAGAGGTGAGGGATTTAAACCTGTATGTTCTTCAAGTTCTGTAAAATACTTCCCCTCTCTAAAAAGCAGTTTAAGAATGTAGAGACGTTCTTTACTTGCAAGAATTTTAAGATCATTCTCTATTTCCAATGGATCAAGCGTGTCAACTAAAACAACTCTCTCTTTTAACCCTTCAGAAACCGTGTCAATCTGTTCTCTAATAGCTTCACGAATCTCATCTATAATCCATCTACCAATATCACTAATTTCCTCCGCGCGCTTCTCCAACTTTGCAGGTCTTTCTTCTTCTACAATTCTGATTTTAACTTTTTCAGCTTCTTTTGCTAATACTTTTTCTTTTAGCTTTTCAAGTTCCATTTTAAGTCTTTCAATTTCTTCAAGTAGTTTTTCTTCACTCAACGCCTATCCATCCAACACGTATTTGGAAACTTACTTGTGTTCCCCAAATTCAAAATGATGCATAAAGTTAACTTCAACAACGCCATTTTCCAAACATTTTTGGTGCATATTATATTGTTTTCCGCTATGATAGTTATTATCTTTATACGTTTATCATGAAGTTTTTAATTCTCTTGTTTTAACGTTTTTATCCATTTGTTTGTAATGTTAACAGCCATATGACTGTTACTTCATTCATATGAAGTTTATGATTATAAACCTATATAAGATTTTCCACTAAAATGGAGAAACGGTATAAAGACCTTGTTAACAAAAATAGATTGTTTAAATTCTCCAAAAGAACATTAGACTGATATTTATGGATCAAATACTTCCCATAGACTCAACTTTTTTCTCGTAGTGATATCTCGTAAACAGAAGGGCCCCTAAACAACTACTAAGAGAAATACAATATAGATTAACCCTTCCGAACTACCTCCTGGCCTAAACCATTCAAATATATCCCAGTGATATAGATTTGCCGCTATAAAGTAGAACTGTAATCCTGTTGAGAACCATACAAACAACATTGCTCTGATGGCAGCGAAATTTGGAAGATCCACCAATCTTATCTTGAATAACCACCTTGAATATATTATTTTAATTTTTCAATCTTCTCGATGGATCTTTTTGCACCTATTGTACCTGCAATTGGAGGAAGAAGTAAACATGTGTTAACAATCACAAACAGTATGAAAAATTCGTTTCCCCATGCTTCCTTTAAAAATTAAGATTTCTTCCGGTAAACTTTAAAGAACAATAATGAAATCGATAAAGATAGTATATAGGCTATAATTAGGGCTTCCGTTAATCTCTTGTCTATTTCAATCTCAGACATTAATCTTCTCATGCATTCAAGGTAATAGTCATGTTTCAGTGATGCTTAAAAAATGCTTGCTAAGCTTCTTGAAATATAAATTTTATGTCAAGATTCCTAGCTTAATGTTGTGAATGTTTAATTCAAGAACACAATACTCTCAAGTTATTTAAAAATTACAATGCAATTTATTTCGGAAAAGCAATTAACAAAGAAATATTTTATAAGTGTTTATGATAGTTTTGGTAAGTTGATGTGCAATGGAGGAAATTTACAGTGTGGATAAAAACCCATTCCGTACAAGAGGTATTTGATAAGGCTGAAGAACTTCTCGACAAAGAAGTAACGCTTAGCGGTTGGGTTTACCATAAACGTGAACATGGAAACCTAATTTTCATCGATTTAAGAGACGGAACAGGAGTTATACAAATAAGCATCCATAAAGATAAGGTTGATGATAAAGTATTTGAAAAAACCGAAGAGGTAACAAGAGAGTCATCGATTATCGTTAAAGGAATTGTTAAGAGAGATCCCAGGGCGCCGGGCGGATATGAAATAAGTTTAAAAGATTTGGAAATTGTTGGGTTAGCTGAGGAATGGCCTATACCGTTAAATGCAAGCACATCCCTTCTATTTGACATGAGGCATTTACATTTGCGAAGTGAAAGGCAAAGAGCAATATTACTCGTTAGAGAAAGTGTTTTTGAAGCCGCACAGGAATACTTTAAGAAAAATGGTTGGGTCGAGGTTCATCCTCCAATTTTTATAACTGCTGCATGTGAAGGCGGAGCTACGCTTTTCGAGGTAAAATATTTTGATAGAAAAGCCTATTTAACTCAAAGTTCACAATTATATTTGGAAGCGTTAATCTACGTCCTAGAAAAAGTTTATTGCATTGATCCATCCTTTAGAGCTGAAAAATCTAGGACGCGAAGACATTTAACAGAGTTTTGGCACATAGAAGCGGAAGCCGCTTGGATGGAACTCGAAGAAATTATGAAAGTCGAAGAAGAACTAGTTTCATATATCTGCCAGAAAGTAGCTAAAGAGAGAAGTAAGGAACTTGAATTCTTAGGTAGAGATCCTAAAGATATCAAGAAGGTTAAGCCGCCATTTGAAAGAATTAGCTATGATGAAGCTATCGAAAGATTACAGAAGAAAGGATTGAATATTAAGTGGGGAGAAGATTTCGGTGCAGTGGAAGAGAGAAAACTTGCAGAAGACTTCGATAAACCCTTCTTCATATACAAGTATCCCAAAGAAGTTAAAGCCTTTTATCACATGCCTGACCCAGAAAGACCAGAAGTAGTTTTATGCAACGACATGATTGCCCCCGAAGGCTACGGAGAAATCATTGGCGGCGGACAAAGAATTCATGACAAAGAACTTTTATTAAAAAGAATTGTTGAGGACGGCTACGATCCTAAAGATTACGGTTGGTACATTGATCTACGAAGATATGGTACAGTGCCACATAGTGGTTTTGGTTTAGGTGCGGATAGAGTAGTTTCATGGATTTGCAAATTAAGTCACATAAGAGAAGCCGTACCCTTCCCAAGGACTTACTCAAGGCTATATCCTTAACATCCACCTACAATAGTTTTTAATCTCCTCTCCAAAACATTAATACGCTCTTCCAGTTTCTTTTTCTCCTCAAAATACTCCTTAACAGTAATGGTACGCCTTCTTAACTCATCATCTAACCTTGAAATAAAATTTTTAAGAATTGAAATTTCTTCACGAAGCTGAGCAACACTAAAAACAGAAGGCACCTCAACCCTTGTCTCTAAAATCTGGTTAATGTTCTCTACAATATCTTGAAAAGATAATTCACCACTCAAAACTTTAACGTCACCTGCAGTTACATCGGCTAAGTCTTCCTTGCCAATAATTAGCACTTTGATGGAAGAAAAGGCTTTTTTAACCATATTTAAAGATTCTAAAACATCTTCACCATAATATGCAAGTAACATATCTATTTTCTTTGCCAAATTACTACTAAGAAAACGCGTTAAAGATTTTTTATCCCTAATCACATAAAATTTAATTACCAAATCTCCTTTCGAGCCACCTAGATGGGTAACTTCCAGCACCCCTCTCTTCCCAACAATATAAGTATTTGGAGGAAGCTTTGACCTAGAAAATTGACCGCCAAAGCTTAAAACAAGAACATTAACAATCAATTTCCTCACTCACATTTTTTCCTTACAATAATTTATTAATTTGTCTTAACTTGTTGAATTTGTTGAACCAATTTTAAATCGTCTCTTAACACCACTCCAAATTCAATAGCTTCTATAGCTAAGTGATCCCCTTTTGTTAAAAGCCTTTTAAACTCTTTTAAAGTCAGAGGAATAACCTGAAACCCCGAAGGAACATCTAATAACTTAAGTCTCTCCACAGGTCCACCTGTGAAACTTTCAGATACAAGTAAAACGTCAACATCACTCCATAAATTAAAGTCACCCCTAGCATAGGAGCCTACGAGAATAGCTGTAACCTTAAATGGTAACTTCGAAACCCAGTTGGACGCCTCCTTAATTACATGTTCTCTCAGCTTTTTTCTCCTTTCAATAACTTCCATGACTCCTCCACCCAGCCAATAATTTCTTCCGCATATTTAATAGATTTCTCAGCGTCTTCCCTGGTGTAATATTCCTCTGGAATGCCTTCAGCCCAAGCGTTGGGATACCTTGTTGGGACATAATATTTATCCAGCGTCTTAGCTGCTTGAATTAGGTTTTCTCGAACCACTAGATCTTTCGGAAGCTTTGTGAGAAGCCTTGACACACTATGCCCATATGCATGCAAGCCTAATCCATGAAGTAGAGCTTTGACAGCAAACTCAGCAGCCTGCTGAGCCTTAAAGCACGCCCAGTTATAATCGCCCCTATCGAGGTCTCCCTTCGCCGATCTCAGCGTCCCTTTAGATGATCTAATCCACCTAGCGTATTCGTCCTCATCAAGCATTTAAAGACACCTTCTTCTTTAAACTCGTTGCAAAACTATTTAAGTCTTTGTTTGCCGCTTGTAGCGTTTTCACGAGAAATATAGTAG
>Ga0180301_10005118_pt1 | contig 10069 bp, 8 predicted proteins | sample GuaBasSediGuay16_FD_121797 | JGI IMG/M metagenome (GOLD analysis project Ga0180301, IMG submission 121797) | Subseafloor sediment microbial communities from Guaymas Basin, Gulf of California, Mexico - Guay16, Core 4569-2, 12-15 cm | ecosystem: Environmental > Aquatic > Marine > Hydrothermal... | reverse complement strand
TTGTAGTTCTGACAATACATCTTTATCGAATTCTTCAGTGTTCATCCTTTGGAAAATCATCGCTTCAACATTTCCTTTATTACCTTCCGACAATAAAGCCGCTACAGAACAATTTGCACTCCCAGAAAAGAAAAATACCTCCTCTCCAGAAAACAACGCATAGAATTTTGCATGAATGAAAGCATGTTTCTTTTCTGGATAAGCAGAATTAACGGTATGAAGTTTCGGTTGAATATTCAATCCAGTCAATGCTTTTTGAGTTAAAGTGCTTTGTCCAGATTGGACGAGAAGATCGAGGCTAGCAGTGGGCCATTGCTTCATGATCTCACGAAGAGCAATGCCATTTTCGTCATAATATGGCGATCCAATCAATATACGGTCAATCGGCACATCATTGACAGCTGATGCTATCTGGTTCAACAAGGAGGCTTCTTGGCCTGCTCGCCATAGTAAGGTGTCAGGCTCATTCAATTTATTTGCCCATTCTCTAGAGACCTTGTCGAAAGCTTCATTGATCTCTCGGTATGCTCCACGGGATGCGCTCGAACGTTCTGCGCATTTGAGAACCATTTCTTTGAAGGCTGCGATTGGACCTATTTTTCCATCATTCCCAGTTGGAAAAGAAGTCCATATTTCGTCATTTTGTCTGAATCCCCCGAAGGTAAGATTTCCGCTTCCTACAAATATCACAGCCTTCTTTGGACTGGACAAGAACACGATTTTGGGATGGAATCGATACCCTGAAGCCATCATTACAGGAACGACTCGATACCTTCTCCCGATGTTTGAAAGCCATTGATTTTGAGAATTAAAGGTTCGTGTTACTTCTTCAGCATCAGCAAAAATAGTCAGCGAAGGATGACCGCAACGTTTTAATTCTCGTAAAAGAACGGTCTCGACAAAAATAAGATCGATATTAAAAGTGCAAATGATTACATTTGTGATATCATTAAATTTCGAGATTGCTTTCAAAAGGTCAGTGCGCATAGCCATCCCCTAGAGATTCAAACAAAGTATGTCCTTTAGCAGTGAGATCTGAACCATCCATTTCAATAAAGCCCATGTCTGTAAGAATACCAATTACATTGACGAGTCTATCGAGGCTATATCCGGCATAGACACCTTGGCCAGTTGGGCGTAATAGTTTGCCATCAGGGAAAAATCTAAGTGAGCATTGGAGACCATTTCCCATTTTTCTAAGTGTAGTTGTTAAATGTGCCTTGACCACACAGTGGTCCACCAATCGGTGAAAAGCTTTTCGTAGTGGCTCATTTAAAGATTCATCGATAATAGGAAAAGCGGAGTACATACCAGCATTGGCACCACGGAATTTAACTCCTTTTTTTCTTAAAGGATGGGATTGTCGCCAGGTAGCACAGAGCAATGCCAACGAAAACAAGGCAGTAGCACCGGGTGTTGTTATTCCACGACCTGTGGCTCTTGCCACTGGGCTTGACAGAAAAGGCTTATCAACGACTCGGTCGCTGAACTGCTTCAGGGACATGGACCAATCCATCTGACCCAGATTGACATACCTCTCAAGTATAGGGGGCCAATCATCTATGGTCCACTGATTGACAACCGTATCAAGCGTTGCACCGTTGTTAATGACAATGATCTGATTCGTAGCATATAACAACAATTCGAGTGAAAAATGCACTCGTCGATGCAGTTCATAGGTTGCCCATCCAAGCTTGACATTTTCGATTTGATCCGATGAGTTTTGGCATACAGAGGCGTATGCATCTGTGATGATTTGAGGTGAGCCCTGAAGTCCTGATTGAACGGCGGATAACACCATCCGAACCGTTTGAGCAAACTTGACATACTGCTGCTTATTTTGTGTCGTTTGAGGGGAGAATAACGCATCCTCAAGAATTTTACACTCTCCTCTGCAGCGGTCATCCACTAATTTCGTTGCTGAAAAAAGGTGAGCCTCTTTAGCGATAGCCTCAGGTGTAATACTACCTCCCTCAAGGATGAAATTTGACAGATGGCTGTTTTTTGCCATCTGATTGCGGCAATCTTTGATAGCTAAAGATCGTGGTGTAAGTTTAGGAGACCAAGAGCTATCAAGATTTTCATAGGCTAACAAACCAAATGAGCGACAGGGGCCAACGTACACACCGTATGAAGTACCCCCTTGGCTAGGATTCGATGAAACTGTTTCGCCTCGGTTCAGAGCATCCATTTCATTTTCATAAATATTAGGTCCAATTAAGCCACCTGTTTTTACTCCTGACTTATGATTTGAATATCGTGTACAGGCCAGTATCACTAGATCAAGCCGTCGGTGCAATTCCACCAGCTCTTCATAATCCGGTTCGGCAATATTATCTGATCCTCCAAAACCATTTCGTGCATAGTATTCTGCAACAAGCCATGGAACTAGTGACAAATAACGAGCCCGCTCAGAAATCGTGGTAATCCCACCGACCCATTCTTTCTCAACATTCTGATCCACTTGGCGAAAACCAAGGATGTCGAGCCCCTTAATGACTTTCTTCTCACCTTGGTTCCAGAATATATTAGACATTGATTTTCTAACCCTTAGATATAGTTATCAAAACGCCCCATCCATCGTTGTAGATGCCCTCAGCAGTCCCAAGAAATTTTGGGAAAGATAATCTGACGAGACTCATGTATTTTCGTGTTCCCATCTTGTCAATCTTCCTATTTGATTGTTCAGTCCTTTTGATTGAAATAAGCCAGAATATTTTCTATGGTATCTCGCCCGTGAACTGGAAATTGCGGTACGAGTGCTCCTGATGATGCCAGTCTTGTTCCTACACCCGCCTTCTTTAGAATATATGCAGCATCCGTTACACGATGAAGTTCGCCGACAGGCTCTACACACACCTGAGCGGCAAACTTTCCTTTCCAAGCGTCTGGTTCTATGTGAAGCTGGGCCGGTGAGCAAGCTCGAAAAATTCCTATCAGCTCATCTCTGTTTATGTTAAGAAGCAGCCCTATATCTCCTGTCTGTATCTCGTCCAGTTCTTGAAATCTCTTCGCCAAATCACCAAACAGGTTGCGTTCGAGGCACTCGCTTTCGGTACGGTCATTGCAGAGCATTATAAAACCTCTTTTAAATGCTAGCATTCAATACTCCTTTTCTGCCATCTGTGCCCATTGTCATTAGCGGAATCAATAAATTTTTTAATCTTTTCGTCCATACCTGACTAAACCGTAACCTTGTTATGTTTATCAATTATGTGCTCACTCTCTGTATCCAGATTTAAATCTCCAAGGTTCTTTTGGGCAATAATACTCCAAGTGGTAGATTTTTGAGTCTCTTTTGGTCTCGCAATATGATTCATACTTATTCCCCAGCGTGGATATTTATTGCCATCATTAAAAAAACCGGCCACAATTTCTCTATCTGTAAAATGAGGCCAAAAATGAAACCTTATTTCTAAATCGGCCTTGGATTTAATCACTTTGCTAATTTCAGTAGATATATTTGATGCGATCCTTGTAAAAATCTTAGAGTCTATTATTTGTTTTCCATCAAGATGTAATTCGACAAATTTAATTTTAGGATAATTACTTGGTCTGTTTAATGCTGATTTTATTATCTTAGCAACAAAAGTTGTTTCATCATCAATACCACCATTTATATATGGAGATTTAACTGCAATATAATCAGCATGGATACAAAGAGGTCTTAGGATTTTTACTTGAATATCAACATCCATATCTATATTACCGTGACTCTGGATGTTATTCCAAAACCCAGATTGTTCGTCGGCTGGATGATGAATAGAAAAAACAGGATCGCGGTCTGTATGAGTAGAATATAGGCTGTGGCTGATTAATATTCTCCCTAAAGGTTCTTTAGTATGTGATTTTAAACATTCACACTTCCAGCCGCCTTCATCATCAGGCCAGTCTCCCTCAACAGGTCTTAAAACTGCATATCTATCTTTGATTAGCTTAAGAATGCTTTGGGCTTTATCCCTAACGATATGGTCAGATATTCTTTTTATACTCTCTACCATCTCAGCAGAGCATCCACCATCGTACAAATCAGCAACTATAATAGGTTCAGAAGCATTTCTGGGAGATATTTCGCGTCCCAATTCGCATATGCCTTCAAGCCATTTATTTCTAACAGGATTGCTGGTTTCATCAAAAACATGAGGTGTGAGCGCAATTTCTGTGAACATTATGCAAACCTTTCGTGAAAATCCTGATCAAAAAAATCATCTGGCCATGGTTGCACAAACTCTCCGTCTTTATCGATATCAATAACCTTAACCACTGTCTGAGAGTCTTTAGATTGAATATACAACACACTTATGTCTTCAGCAGATAAGCCCAATATTCCACTTTCAAGCTTTTTGCGAGAGGTCTCCCGTATTCTCCTCATCAAGCGTAAAATCAAATGCTCGCTGTGAGTTTCAATTAACAGCTGCTTTTGGCCTTCTTTTAATCCAGTTATTAATAAGTCACCAATAGCTGCTTGTTGTGTCGGATGTAAGTGTAAGCCTGGTTGTTCAATCTGAACTACTTTGGCACCATCTTCCAAGATAGCTGTTATTACCGGAATTACCTGTGAAATACCTACTCCGACACTATGAGGGGCAAGATTGATGTTTCTTTCAATGTCATAAAGATAAACGGTTCTTTTAACTGGGATTTTTTCTAATTTATCAACTATAGGATTAGCAACTTCAGAATCAGAAATGTCCCATTCCGTACTTAACATTGTTTGTTGGAATTCCTCGTCAATTTCCTTTGTATCTTTCGCAATTAGTTCATACCCAGTACTTAACTTTTCTTTGCTACTTAACCATTCACTCACTCCATAAACTAATTCATCAGTATCGGGTGTCATGAGCAAATCCCATGCAGATAATCCTTTTGCCCATCTAGCAGGATCATCAAGTCTTGGCCGGGTATGATTTCTTGAAGGTATCTCTCGGATTGGCCCAACATATCTAAATTCTTTAAGGCAATTTAACAGAACCATTGCTGGGCTGACAATTGTACGAGTAAGTAACTGCTGCACAAATCTCGTTGACCCCGCATTTGCTAATTCTATTTCTGATTCAGTATCCTCAAGGATATTGAACCTGAGTCTTTTGTTGAATACTGGAATTACATCAACCATACCCTCAAGTTCTGTATAATGGGAATCATCCTCAACTAAAAATTCTAACTGTTCTTTTAGTACTTCTTCAGCGAGTTGCTTATTCCACCCCTTGGATTTATGGAATAACATCGAATGTATCTGTAAGTCATTAGATTTAATGTTCTTTCCCACCCATACTTCATACTCCTTCTCTTCGTGTTGCTGCTCAATTCCTCTCAAACTCCCTTCTTCAAATTCTTCGACGGGTATCATTTCATGAAGTATCAAACCCTTAGAATGTATTTTGTAATATCCTTTCATATCTTCTGACTCAGCAAAATCATTACTGAAATACAGTCTTTCGATGGCTTTCCTAAATTGTGGAAAATATGCATCAACAGGCCCATACGAATCAACAAAATCACCCAACTGCCACAAGAGAATCGGATGACGGAGATTTAAGTCGGTTAAGACCGGAAATTCAGACTTTTTTCCTGATCTAAACGCCTCGAATGAAGCTTGCCGTGTATATTCAATCCTTGCCAATTTCTCTTTATCAAGACCTACCTCATAAGAAAGAACTACAGGAAAAGGGTCAGTTTCTTTTAGGTACCCAATAGTTAATTCAATCCAGGCGGACATAACATCAAGCCCCATATCTGAAATATCCTGTTTTTCTTCCTTACCATCCTTCCTCTTAAAGGAATGTAAGAATTCATCAACTTGGCACATTTCGTGAATCCGAAGATTACTTAAATCCAAATCAAACCTTAGTCTTACCTGACGTTTATGCTCATGTTTGTGAACTATTTCATGAAATCCCCCAAGATCTATCGACTCGCCCGCCATAAGTGTTACATCTACATCGCAATTATGACGCTCCAAAATTTCTCTAGCGTATAAAAAAGCATGCATGATTGTGCTTTTGCCAGCGCTATTGGCTCCAAAAAATAGCGTCAAGGGGCGAATTGGAATAATTACTTCCTCGCCTATTCCCTTGAAGTTTTCTATAGCAATCTTAGTAATCATATGAGCCCTCTTATTTCATTTAATTAGATATTTAGTTGTACTCCTGGACGTCCATCCTGGCATTTGGGGCACTTTCTCTGAAAAACATCTGAGCCATTTGCACCATAGATATGTCCGCACTTAGTACACTGTATGATGTAAACATATTGACGGTGATCTGTACCTTTGTGGAAAGGTTCGGAGCGACCAAGATTTCGTTGGTCATTACGATTGATTTGACCTCGCTCAATTGGCTTCGATTCATTTGTTTGTAATTCATTTTTGTCATTGGCTAATGTGTTAGGATTGTGTTTTGAATTAAATACGACCTTAGCTTTTCCAAAAATTATATCATATTCCCATATTTCAACATCGCCGGGAATAAATTCTCTATGCCTTCGTATGTAATATTCGCTAAGTGTCTGACCATCTTTTTCAGATTTGAGTACGCAAAATATCTTTCGATAACCTGGCGGACAAATATAAAAATAATACATCGCCTCGTTCCATGTTGACATCTTAGCACTTGGCGCATTATTGCCACTGGTCCAGGTATGACACTTGCATTCTACTATCACCTTACACTCTTCCGAACCAAGATCAAACTTGTGTCCCTTCTTGTATTCATTAACTCCAACAGGAACTAAAAAAGGTCTCTGCAATTCAATCCCGGCTTCAGCAAAAAAAGCTAAACATTTTCTTTCGAATTCTGCTCCTTTTATTGGATTTTGCTCATTTCCCATAATACCTCCATAAGGTTTTAGGGCCGTTATACCCTTCTTTGTCAATCAAGTAATTATCTCGTCATTCGCTGGTTCTGGTGTTTGTAGCTGCCGCGGTGTTACATCAACAGCCGGGATTATATTAATATCATCGCCTGTGGCAGCACCTAACTCCTTAAACTTACGAGCGGCTATCATAACTCTGCTTTCAAATGATCCAACGGTATCATTGTAAGAGTCCAATGCTTTTTTAAGTCCCTTGCCAACACCTGTAAAATGTTCGCCTAATACCCGAAGCCGGTCATAAAGCATCTTGCCTAAATCGCTTATCTCCAATGCATTCTTGGCTATTTGCTCCTGCTTCCAGCCATAAGCAACGGCCTGCAGTAAAGCTATCAGCGTTGTAGGTGTTGCTAAAATAACCTTTTTTTCAACACCGGCTTCGATAAGAGTGGGGTCTTGTTCCAATGCTGCACTAAAAAACATCTCGCCCGGCAGGAACATAACTACAAACTCCGGCATTTGCTGAAACTGGTCCCAATATGCCTTTGTGCTAAGCTTTCCAATGTGTGATTTGACCTGCCCAGCATGATCTTTAAGCTTCGCTACTCTTTCGCTGTTATCAGTAACCTCCAATGATCTCAGATAAGCATCCAGCGGAGTCTTAGCGTCGACAACAATACTCCGCTCATTCGGCAGTTGGACCACCATGTCCGGCCTAAGAACCCGTCCATCATCCGAGACGCTTTTTTGCTCATAAAAATCACAATAGTTAACCATGCCAGCCATTTCCACTACACGGCGAAGCTGGATTTCACCCCATCGTCCACGAGCAGAAGGCCTTCTAAGTGCTGTTACGAGATTTAACGTCTCCTTCTTTAACTCGGCTTCTGACGTAGCCAATGCAGCAATTTTCTCCTGTAAGGTGGAAAATGTCTGCACTCTTTCTTTTTCTATCTTGCTAATCTTTTCATCAACACCGGCAAGCGATTCCTTCAAAGGCTTAACAAGTTCCTTGATAGCCTGCTGGCGTTTCTCTAGGTCGCCCTTAGCCTCAGACTGGTATTTCTCAAGATTCGTTTTTGCTAACTGCAGGAACTGATTGTTATTGCTTTTCAATGCATCCGCCGACAACGCTTTAAAAGTCTCGGTAAGCTTAGCTTCGGCATCCTTAAGGAGCTTTTCCTTTTCCTCAAAGGACTTTTGCTGCTCTTCAAGCTTGGTATTCAAGGTGGCTGCCTGAGCTTTTAGGTTGCTCGCTTCGGTTTGTAATTCACCGATAGACTGGTCCCTCTCTTTAAGCTCTTGTTCGAGCTCAGGGATACGTTTGTTTCTCTGCTCCGCCGTTATTCTACTTTCCTTTTCAGCCTGAAGATCAGAATTGAGCTTTGTTATTGCCCTTTGGCTGAAAAAGAAAATAAACCCGCCAGCTATTCCGCCGCTTATTATAATTGCTAATATGTATCCCATGAGTTTACTCCCTCATATTTTTCTCTCTGCATCAACTTATAATTTAACATCACATATTGCGATTAAGGCTTTACAGGTGTCGACAACAGTACCCTTAATATCCTGGACAGCTCCCATGTCCCCATGGACACATTTGTTACCTCGTAGCCTAATTTCATTCAGTTGCCGCACGAAGTTTTTATCAAACAAACCTGATTTCTCAATCGTTTTGATCTTGTCTGCCAAAGTATAATTCGGCTTATTGGGATCGCAATGCTGCGCACATAATCTATCTGGGATTTTTTCATCCACTGCAACATCTAAAACACTACGGCACAGGATTACACACTCAGGCTTTAATCCCCAGATGTAGCACCTTAATACTCGTTTAAGATAATTAAGCGGTATTTCCGGAATAGAGGCTTTTTGAATTTGTGTCAGAATTGCGAATAATTCCCATAGATTAGAAGCTGCCGAAGCTATCATGCCTACCGATGTTTTAGCCAATTCAGCTTCAACGAACTCACTAAAATCTGGTCCATCATATTCTTCGCTGGATTTGATCTGCCTACTGACTTTGCCAAAATGTGACAGGAGTGATTCAGATTCGGATGGATTGGATGATGCAGAAACTAAAGCACTGCAGAACTCCTGCATAAGCTCATAGGTTTCATTTTGAGAAACTTCTATTTCATTATCAAATTCCCAGGATTCTATAGCTCCTTCGATATTACTTAAAATCGAAGTCTCATAGTCACCTTTATATTCGCTATCATTAAAATATAGGGCCAACGCTATCCCTCCTTAGCATCGTTTTCTCCTGCATTCCAAAGCCACCTGGCTCGCAGCCGTAAGGACTATAGCCGCTATTCGTAATATTCTGACCAACATAATATTGCCTCCTATCATTGCGTTCTTTCGCAACACAATTACTTTTTTCTCTTTGGAGTTTGTGACAAAGCACTACCCGCTGCTGATTTTGAAGCTTTGCTGGTTCGTCCATCCCGCAGAACCTTTGATGCAGCACTTGCAGCACGCTTGGATGTCTGCTTCTTAGGAGCCTTGGTTTGAGACAGTGCACTTCCTCCAGCTGTTTTAGATTTCTTTCCGGTTGAACCGCTTCTTAGTGTTTTTGATGCCTTACTGGCAGCCGGTTTACTTGTAACTTTACGATTTTTTGCCATTGGAAAATCCTTTCATTTTAATCTTTAAGTCCTACTTCGATAAGCTCACTAATAGTATTTCTGAGCATTGTCTCAATCGTAGCAATATCTCCTCCAGACAGATCGTCAAGTAATTGCAAAAAAGGACTAAGGGTTCGTTTGCTGACTACAGATGGCGACAATCCCATGTCTTGAAGAAATTTTTCATGATTTATTATACTGACCCATTGTTTGAATCGTCTAAGTTCCGCTATCACTTCTTCTGTAATTAGCGTCTTTAACTTTTCAGGATTATCCTTTGCAAGAAGCTGTTCCCACTCTATCAAATTGACATAAGAAGGAATTGCTTTATTATGCAAAGCAGTACATAGCTGTTCCCTGGTATTTGCGACTACATCAGCGTGGTTTGCTAGTTCATCACATAGCTTTATTGCTATTTTTTTGCAGTTTTCACAAGCATCATCGTAGTCCCGTCTTTTTTCCTGGAGTCTTGTAAGGGTTTCGCCGGCATATTTAACGGCCCGCTCTAGAAACAGGTACTCAAGTTGCCACACGGTCCCGTCGGTCCGAACTTCTTCCCCCGCCCGATACGCCGCTTCGGTACGGGTACCGACAAAAAGCAATGTGCCCGGCTTGCAGCCAAGAAACAC
>Ga0180301_10005117_pt1 | contig 10071 bp, 9 predicted proteins | sample GuaBasSediGuay16_FD_121797 | JGI IMG/M metagenome (GOLD analysis project Ga0180301, IMG submission 121797) | Subseafloor sediment microbial communities from Guaymas Basin, Gulf of California, Mexico - Guay16, Core 4569-2, 12-15 cm | ecosystem: Environmental > Aquatic > Marine > Hydrothermal... | reverse complement strand
CATCTTGTAATAAAGCTTGCAAACGGGTACAACGTAGGTATAAAGGTATCTTCCCAAACTAAAGTTGAAAAAATTTTTGTTGAAGAAAAACCTTCAACAGCTACTGTTGAATTTAAGGTAGAAGAAAGGGAAGATTTACCAGTTGTTTCAATCATAGGGACAGGAGGAACCATCGCTAGTAGGGTTGAGTACAGGACTGGTGCTGTTTATCCTTCTCTTACAACTGAAGACCTATATAGAGCAGTACCCGAACTGTCAAGTCTAGCAAGGATAAAGACAAAAGTTTTGTTTAACGTTTTTAGTGAAAATATAACCCCAAAACATTGGAGTGAAATTGCAAAAACAGTAGCTCAAACCATTGAAGAAGGTGTTGAAGGTGTTGTGGTTGCTCATGGAACGGATACCATGGGATATACGGCTGCTGCTTTAAGTTTTGCTCTTCAAAATCTTCCGGTTCCGGTTGTTCTTGTAGGTTCTCAAAGGTCTTCTGACCGTCCAAGCTCAGATGCAGCTCTAAACCTAATAGGAGCGGTAAAAACTGCTGCTTATGCACCTTTTGCAGAAGTAGTTGTAGCCATGCATGAAGGAATCTCAGATGATTCTATAGTTCTTCATAGAGGTACAAAAGTAAGAAAATGTCATACAAGTCGTAGAGATGCTTTCCAATCTGTAAACATAACTCCCCTTGCAAGAATAGTAGACAAGAAAATAACCATGCTTTTAAGTGAGTATAGGAAACGTGGTCCGGAGAAAAAAGTCGACCTTAAACCTGATTTTAACGAAAAAGTTGCTTTGGTAAAGTTTTATCCTGGACTTAACCCTGAACTCATCAACTGGTTTGTTGAAAAAAAATTCTTGGGACTGATCCTTGAAGGAACAGGTCTAGGTCATGTTAGTCGAAGTTGTTTTGAAGCTATCAAACTGGCTGTAGACAACGGGATGGTTGTAGCTATGACTTCCCAATGTATATGGGGAAGTGTAAGGATGACTGTTTATGATACAGGTAGAGATTTATTAAGTTTAGGTGTTATTCCGCTTGAAGACATACTTCCGGAAACTGCTTTGGTAAAGATGATGTGGGCTTTTGGTCAAAGTTTAGACCCAGAAGAAGTTAAGAAGATAATGTTTTCAAATTTGGTTGGGGAATATTCTTACCGTTTAACTCCTTAAACCACTTCGGGTTAAGGGGGGTTGAAGAAAATCCCAACAAATCTTCCTCCACAATGTAGAGCTCAATATAATAAGGTTTTACAGTCCAAAACTGTTGAAGAAAAACTGGAAAACCTTAGAATCTTTTATTCTATGATACCCAAACATAAACATACACAAAAACTTTGTATGAACATAAAAAGACAAATTTCAACACTTAAAGCACAAATTGAAGAAGAAAAAAGAAAGAAGAAGACTGGAAGACCAAGTTGGTTTGTTGAAAAAAGTGGTGCTGCTCAACTTGTCCTTGTAGGATTTACGAAGACGGGTAAAAGTAGTTTACTTTCTAAGGTTACAAACGCAAAACCAACAATTTCTGACTATCCTTTTTCCACGGTTGAACCTGCTGTTGGTACACTTCCCTATGAAGATATAGCCTTTCAACTTGTTGAAACCCCAGCTTTCCAGTCGACCTTAGAAGAAAACGGATGGAACCTTAAAATTTTAAGCTTGATAAGAAACGCAGATGGTTTAATTTTAGTTTTAAACCTTCAAGAAGACCCTTGTTGGCAGTTTGAGTCTATGAAAACTTTTTTGGAGAAGTCAAAAATACTGGTTGAAAAACCTAAAGGGGAAGTTGTGGTCGAACGGAAAAATGTAGGTTTGGGAATTCAGGTTGTGGGTAAACTTGTTGATGCAACTACCGAAGAAGTTAAACAGTTACTTAACAGTTATAAAATCTACAATGCAATCGTAAAAATTTATGGAGAAGCTACCCTTGATGATGTAGAAGAAGCCATATTTGAAGGTACTCAATACAAACCAACGATAATTGTAGCAAACAAGATGGATTTAGAAGGTTCTGTTGAAAAATTAAACCATTTAAAAAACATTGTTAAGGATAAGCTTAAGGTCCTTCCAGTTTCATGTAAAACAGGAGAAGGTTTGGATAGGTTAGGTTTTGAAATCTTTAAAACGTTGGAAATTTTGAGGGTTTACACTAAACATCCAGCAAAAAAGGAAGCAAGCGACAAACCTATAATATTGAAGACTGGTGCTACAGTGTTAGATGTTGCAAAAGAAATCCACAGTACCTTCTACGAAAAATTTTGGTATGCTAAAATTTGGGGTCCTTCAGCCAAGTATGAAGGTGAAAGAGTGGGACTTGACCATCCATTAAAAGATGGTGATGTAGTAGAAATTCATATACGATAAAAATCCTTAGAACTACTCCTTTACTGTTAAAGCTTTCCAAGTTTAAGATTATGTTAGTGGTTTAACATGCAACCAGCAATATCAACACTTGTGGTTTACAAAAATAGATTTGGAAATCTTGTTAAAATCCTAGAAGAAAATTTTAGAATACAAAACTGGGAGATAATAGATGAAGGATTTCATGGTTTAGACGAGAAAAAGATAGTTAGGTTAAGAGATTTAGCTTCAACCCAAAACCTAAAATATGCAGTTCATGCCCCGTTTTCAAGTATAAATTTAGCCGAAGCAAACTCAACTTTACGTGGTAGATTTGTTGAATTTATGAAAGAATCCTTGGAGAAAACCTATAAGCTTGAAGCATCCATTTGGGTCGTTCATCCGGGAAGATTAACTCCATTTACCCTTTTCTTTCCAGAAGAAGCTTGGAAAGCTCAGATAGATGCCCTAAAAAGCCTTGTCAAAGAAGCAAACAAAGTTGGGGTAAAAGTTGTTGTTGAAAATATGATTGGAGTTTACTCCGTCTTTAAAACGGTTGAAGATGGAATAAAAATTTTGGAAAACGTGGAAGACATAGGGATATGTCTAGATGTAGGTCATGCAAATGTTACAGGAGTTCTTGAAGAATTTATCAAAAAAGTTCCGGCTGTTCAACATATACATGTTCATGATAACCATGGTGTTGAAGATGAACATTTAGCAGCAGGTGATGGAACCATAAATTGGGATTGGTTTGTTGAACAACTTAAAAAAATAAAGTATAGAGGATGGGTTGTTGCGGAAAACTATGAATTAAAGGATTCAATAAAAACATTAGAACGGTTAAAACTTGTCTAGAGAAAACTTGGGTGAAAACTTTTGTTTAACCCTATAAGACTTGCTGAAGAAATGGAAAAAGTAGTAGTTAAAGGGTTGTTGAGAAAATATTATCATGTTTCACGTCCCGGTAGATGGTATGGTGGCATCGCAACAGCCGACAGCTTTTTTAGCCGGTAATGTTGCGGATGCTGCCTACGATGTATTTTTTGTTGGAGTAATAAACCTAGAGATAATCCTGAAAAAATAGGGGAATTTTATAGTCCGGAATATATTTTTAACAAGCTTGATAGTTGTGCAAAAAAGTTTGGATACAATCAACTTAGGGTTAGTGGTAACGAACCAACCATAGGTATAGAACATTTACTTAAACTACTTGAACTTGTTGAGCAGACAAAATATCAATTTATACTAGAAACAAACGGAATTCTGATCGGGTATGATTCTACTTATGCTCAAAAACTGGCAAAGTTTGATTGTGTCCATGTTAGAGTTTCAATCAAGGGAACAAACAATCAAGAATTTTCTGTTTTAACCGGAGCTGTTCCGGAAGCGTTCAATCTACAATTAAAAGCCTTAAAAAACCTGCTTGATGCAGGAGTTTCATTGCATCCTGGTGTTATGCTAGCCTTTAGTTCAAACAAAGATTTTCAGCAACTTTTAACCTTACTTAAAGAGGTGGACCCAAAAATTTTAAATGAAGTTGAAGAAGAATATGTTTTTCTTTATCCACATGTTATCCAAAGATTAGAAAAAGCAGGTGTAAGACCAAAAGTTGCTTACACACCCAACAAGATTCCAAATGAGCTAGTTTAGAAAGGTTTACTTCTACCAAAACAAAAAAGATATGGTGCAAGATAACCGGAATATTCTCCAAATTTCTCTTTAACAAACTTTTGAAGCTGTTGGTAGGATAGATTGGAGTTTAAACCGTAAAGCCTAACCAAGGCTCTTCTAACCCAAATATCTATCGGAAACGTTTCCGTTCGACCCAAACCATACAACAAAACAGCATCAGCAACCTTTAAACCAACACCAGGAAGCTTCATAAGCATTTTTCTAGCTTCATCGATGCTTAAATTTTTAAGTTTTTCCCAGTCAATCGGATTTTGTCTTAAAAAGTTAACGAGTTCCAAGAGAAATTTTGATTTATAACCTAGCTTACAGTTTTCCAATGTTTTTAGGTTTACATCGAAGAGATTTTGAATTTTTGGAAAAGTTTTTAACACAAAACCATCATCAAACTTAAAAGTTTCACCAAACCTTTTCTTTAAAGATTCAAGCATTTGTTCAAGTCTTTGAATGGTGGTGTTGGTTGAAAGATGGTAGGTGATTAAACATTCTTCAGGGTCGATATATCTGACAAGTCTAAGCCCTCTATACTGGTTTACAATTTTTTTGGCAATGGGGTCTTCTCCAAGTTCCCTATATACGGATTCTAAGTTATGGTCTAAACCAAATTCCCTAACCAGTCTGGCTTTAACAAAATTTACATCATCAAAACGTTTAGTACAGTAAATCTTAACACAAAGTTTAGGTTTTTCAACAGAACCTTCCTGTCGAACTTCTAAACCAATTAATCCTTCTTCAGTCTTCATCAAAGTTCGATAATTGTCCTGTAATCTTCTCCAATTGGAGTTTGTAAATTGTTCGCTTTCCATCGTTAATTTAAGATTTAATGGACCCTGAATTTTCCTACTTGAAATGTAAAACTCCACTACCATCTTTCTTAACATAGAATAACTTTTTAGACTCATTTAAGGTAAACATAACTTAAGGGAAGCCGCACTTATGTTAAACTCCTTTCCTTCATAAAACCTCGATGATTAACGATGGACGGTCTGAACATTGATGAACCATTGCAGAAATGAGGGGTATGAAAAGAAAAGGCTTCCCATCCAAAATTAACTCTTCTTCTGATCGGTAAATAAAATATTTATCTTTGGAAGTACCTGTTTCCAAAAATGGTTTTGAATGGAAATGAACGAAAAATTCAACAAAATTTTTCAAAGAGGAAACAATATTCTAGTTTTAGGTCCACCATTATCCGGTAAAAAAACATTTTCTAAAAGGTTTATTTTTGATGGTTTGACCAAGGGTGAAGCTGGTATATTTACATGTACAAATAACACAGCAGAAGAAGAGTCAGAAGACTTTTTTAAGCTTGGATTTAACGTTAAAAGTTTTGAAGAAAAAAATCTTCTTGTTTATGTTGATTTCTGCTCCAGGAATGTTGGGTTAAAATGTGAAGATACATCCAATGTTCGACGATTAACAAGTATGATGGATTTGACAGGTTATAACGTTGCAATAAGAGATTTTGTTGTAAAGTTTTGGAAGGAAGGAAAACCAGTCCGTTTAGTTTTTGATTCTGTGTCTACGTTACTACTTTACAATGAACTAAAAACAGTTGTACGCTTTTTTCATGTTCTTTTTGGCAAACTCCGAAATGCTGGAGCTATAGGTCTTTTTTTAGTTGAAGAAGGAATTCATTCAACGGAAGTATTAACAACACTCACAAGTATGGTTAACGCTTTTATTGAAATTAAAACAGAAAACGAGAAAAACTATGTAAGAATAAGAGCGGAATCCCTAAACTTTGGATTGTTCCCCCTAAATTTTCATGAGTAATAAATCATAAAAGCTGTTAAGTTAGGATTTTTCTTACTTTTTCAGCAGCTTTATTCATTTCATGAAGTATCAAACCTAAGGTTGCTTTATGGTCAGACATTGCTACAAGTAAGGCTTTACTTCCAGCACCCATCGAGATTATTTTTGCATGGTTCCCTTCAACGATTATTCTTTCCGCAACCCCTCTTTTCAATTCTGAGAAAGCTGTTTCAGCAGCACCAGTCATGGTTGCTGTCATTGCTGAGAAAGTTTCCGCATCAACATCTTCAGGCATTCTACTGGCTATTAGTAAACCATCCCGGGATACTATAGCCGAAGCATAAACTCCTGCACTACGATTTAACTCTACCAAAACTTCGCTTAACATTTCTTTTAGAGATACCCCTTCCACAAACATCACCTACCATCTGATCTCAAATCTACAAAATTTACCCCCGTTTCCTATACATTCAGTTTCTTTTCCGTTAACGTTTTTTTGTAACACTCCCCCAATAACACCCATCACGTAACCTAGTGCAATGGTACATTTTGGAGTTTGGGAATATTCTTCACCACGGATAAAATCTTCTCCAAGTTTAAGACCTTTCTCAGGTTTAAGTTTGAGGTATCCTTCACCTTCATAGGAAGTACTTCTGATGAAACATGCATATCCGTCTGTGAATTCAGCTTTTACAAGTTTTCCCCATCCTAAGCTACACCACATCTTAATAAAGTTTACAATGACCTTTTTTGCTTCTTCAACGGTAAAATTTCCATCTTTAAATGTGAGGTTTCTTAGGGTTTGACCGTCCCTTAAACCAACTTCTTTTGCATATCTTAGGAAAAGGGTCCTTGCAACAGGACCTAACTGTTTTTCAAGAGCAACAAGAATACTGGGTAAAAAATAGTCATGGAAGGGGGCGATTGTTATTCCGGCAATGTTAAGTTTAGATGTTTTTTCGTCAAATTTTACAAGGTCTATGGCAGATTTTCCCTTTGTCATTTCTTCCAAGACTGTTTTTATTTCCAAATATTTTTCACCTCCTCCCTCAGTTTAACTAAAAAATTTGTTGAAGAAGTAAGTCTAAACCTTCAAAAATTCCTTCTTTTTTGGTGGCTACGGTTCCTATTATAGGTACATCAAACGGAAGACGTAACCCTTTACGTATAGCTTCAACACTTAAAGCTTTAGGTAAGTCTTGCTTATTTGCAAAAACAACTAAGGGTAACCCATATACCTTTGCTTTCCGAAGCATTTCAACAGCTCTCTCAAACTGTGGATTCACACTATCAATAACAAGGATAACTCCAAGCGATTCTCCTCCAAGCTGTTCTAAAACGGGGTCAAATCTTTGCTGTCCAATTGTTCCGAACAAGTCTGCTGTAAACCCTTTATACTCTAAATGTCCAAAATCCAAGGCGATGGTTGTGGATTCCCTATCAACACTTACCGCTCTAGTTGACAATGCATGAACAACTGTTGTTTTACCTGCATTGTAAGGTCCGGTAACCAGTATTTTTGGTATATAGACCTTTAATCCACCTGGTTTTACATATTTAAACGGAACCATAGGTTGTTTAACAAGTTCTCCTTTTAGTTTCTTAACCGTAAAAACTTCACTTGCAATTATGTTTCTCTCAATAACCTTTATCTCCAAAATGTTATCACAAAGATTTACCAGTTTCTCTTTTAGGTTGTTATCATAATCCCATTCGGTGAAAAGATATAAGATTGGAACATCACAAACAGATGCAACTTTGTTCCATAGAGCAACAGAATTTAACGTTTGAAAACCAAAATTGTCTATCAATGTTGAAAGAGAATCTATAACTAAAAAACCGTTTAGGTTTTCACTTTTTTTGATAAGACTAAGGATTAAGCTACTTATTTCTTCTAAACTAAAAGGGTTCCTTACAAAATATTCCCCTTCATTTTTAATTCCCATGAGTGGGGTGAAACCATCAACAAATATCAAACGTTGGTTTTCTATGAAAGGATAAATGTTCCAACCATATTTTATGCAATCTTCGACGATTATATCTGGTCTTTTATTGTTTACAAAGTAGATTACCCCGTAACCTTCTTCAAGTTTACTGTAACATAACTGATAAGCCAAAACTGTTCCATCAACTAAAGGAGTACACCAAATAATGGTACTTAGACCTTCTCTAAATCCATCTTCCAACATTTCACTTAAAACTAGGTTTTTAACCATTACAACATTCAACCTGACTTGTTTATACTTATACGGAAATTCTGATACCTTTTTTGTATTGAATTACGAAAGAATAAACGTTCATACTATGGTTTACACTTTTCATTTTTCTTATGTAGAGTTCTCTTCTAAAACCAGTTTCATTCATTTGTAAACGTAGAACAATAACTCCCGACGCTAAAAATTCTTCAATTCCATACCTACTTAGTTTGTTGGTACCTGTTGGTATCTCTGAAGTAACAACCGTTGTAACTTTAAGGTCATCCAAGGAATAGAAAAGTTTTCTGATGTAATTTCTGATGTACATTTGGGCATGTAAATATTTAAGAGGTTCATCAGACCTTGTAACAAGTGGTGCTATTGGGTCGATAACAAGTCTTTTAGCGTTGATTTCATTGACGTAGCCGTTTAAGATATCAACGATTTGTTGTGCATCAATTTTTTCTATGTTGTAAAAATGAGGTGTAAGCTCAACAAACAATAGTTTATTTTCTTCAATAAGTTTGTTTAGGTCCCACCCTATGGACATGGCATCTTCAATGATATGTTCAGGTTTTTCATGGATAGTTACATAAACACCATTCTCACCTTCATTAGCTCCATACAACAAATATTGAAGAGAGAAAGTTGTTTTCCCTGTTCCTGTTTCACCAGCAACAAGACAGGTTCTACCTTCTACAAAACCTCCTTCGATCAGACCATCCAACCCTTCTATCCCAGTTCGGACTTTACGTTTTTCCATCCTTCGGTCAACCGGATGTTTCCTTATCTGTTTTTCTTAATCTTCGAAATCAGAAAATCCATGAATGGAGGTTTTAAATTTTATTTCTTATTTGGAAGACTTAATAAAAACCAGAAGTCTTTTATCTTCTGGTTTCGTTATTACTATTGGTTCTGTTGTTTTTACATAACCTTCTTATTTTTGGTTTTCCAAGTTTTCTGGAGGTTTTTTAAGTGGAAAGTATACGTATGTTGGAAGTTGGTAGACTTCAAACATTTCCAGTTACGGTTTCTCCTTCAACAACAATATCCAAGGTTATTGGTATTTTGAGAGATTATGATGTTCAGGAAGTTTTTGTGTCAACGGAGAAAAAGGTCGGTGTTGTAACGATAAAAGAGGTTCTTGCAGCATCAAATTTAGCGACAAAGGTAAGTTCAGTTATGATTCATGTACCAAAACTTTCTCCAAAAGACCGGGTTAATGAAGCAGCACAACTGATGACACAGTATAAGGTTAAGGCTTTACCCATAGTTGAAGATGAAAAAATTGTTGGAAAGGTTTCAGCTCGTTCCATAGTTGAAACTCTAAAAAACGTTAGAACTGGTTTACTGGATTTAAAAATAAGTAGTATAATGACCGGAAACCCAATAACTATCGATGAAAATGAGTTTACAGCAAAAGCTAAAAACATCATGGTTAAGAAGAAGATAAACCATCTACCAGTAACCGTTAAGGGTAAAAAGCTAACTGGGATGCTGACATCAAGCCATATAATCTTCTGTAAGGTTCCTTCCGAAACTCAAGAAATAGGAGCAAGAGGTTTTGAAGAACTTGGAAGAATGAGTTTTCCAGTTAAAGAGTTGATGGACTCAGATGTGTTAACATGTAGTCCAGACGAAAAAATTTTCTCGGTTATCAACAGAATGTTAAATCAAAAACGAACCTACTCTACTATTGTCTTATGGGAAGAACTTCAGGGGATAGTAACTCTTCATGATTTAATAAAGCTTATTGTTAGACAGGAAGAAAGAGTAGAAGTTCCCTTCTACATGGTAGGTTTACCTGAAGACCCTTTTGAAGCTGAAGCTGCTAAAAGCAAATTTATAAAAGTCATAAGTTTACTGAAAAAAAGTTTTCCTTACATTGAAGAAGCAAGGTCGGTCATAAAAACTTCCACTTCATCAGGAGCTAAAGAAAGACAGAGGTACGAAGTTGATGTTACAATTAAAACACCCAAGAAACTGTTTAAATTTTCTGAGACAGGTTGGGACCTTCCACAAATTTATGACTTATTCTCAAACAGAATAAAAAGATTGATAACAAAGAAACATCCTGGTAGAAGAAAAT
>Ga0180301_10005116_pt1 | contig 10071 bp, 25 predicted proteins | sample GuaBasSediGuay16_FD_121797 | JGI IMG/M metagenome (GOLD analysis project Ga0180301, IMG submission 121797) | Subseafloor sediment microbial communities from Guaymas Basin, Gulf of California, Mexico - Guay16, Core 4569-2, 12-15 cm | ecosystem: Environmental > Aquatic > Marine > Hydrothermal... | reverse complement strand
TTCGGAGGGAAACCACGTGGGGAAAATTCTCGTAATTCTCAACCACAAACCGCTACAAGAGCAAATCGACGAACTCCGCAAACTCGGCTACGACGAGGTTGAGTTCGTTCAGCACCCTCTCATCCCCGCGGACGCGGAAATGCCACACGTCGCGTCGATATTCTCCGCTCACATCAACGGGCGGGAATTTGACGCCCTCTGGATTCAGGGCGACTTCAGGTTCTTCGCCGTCGCCCTCGAGTACTGCAAGGTAACCGGCAAACCCCTCTACGTCGCGACAACCGAGAGGAAAGCCGTCGAGCAGGTCATGCCCGACGGCTCCGTCGTCAAGAAGAGCGTTTTCAAACACGTGAAATTCGTGCGAGTAGTTTAATCTCTATTTTTTCTTTCTCGGAGGGTTAAAGGTGAGTGTTAAGATAAACCTCGAAGATTTGTTTGAGTATCAGGTTAAGACGCACAAATGCAAAAAGGACTTGCGGTGCGACATATGCGGTGCAGAGTGTTGCGAACTCTGCGCCGTCTTCACATACGACTTCGAGAAGGGAAGATTCGTAACGATTTGCTACAAGTGCAGCAAAGAACAGAACAAATAACCTATTTTTTATCGGAGGGAAAAATCGTGAGAATGACTATCAAATGCCTTGTCTCGCCCACAACCGCCGCGCTAATCAGGGAAATCGTCGAAAACTTCGCTGAGTACATAGACGAAGCCGAAAGAGAATGCCAAGAACACGGATACAGCGACTGTCTGATTCCGACGTTCGAGTACAGCGGCGACGTTGCGAAGTACGTTACCTGCAGCGGTAAGGGACGCTATACAATCGTTCTTGGTGACGAAGAAATCCTCATCACGTTCGAAGGATACCGTAGAAGTTTCTTGGACGGCAACTTGCTGCTCGCGTTTGAGGAAGTACCAGAGTATCCAGAAGCCGGCAACTATCTAACGGTAATTTTCTGCGGAGAGCAACCCGACGGGATGCCGCTCGAAGTGCATCTTAGCGGAGAAATCATTGAGTACCACACTTCGATGCCGGAAAAACCTCTAAAATAAACTTTTTTTCCCTCGGAGGGATCACGGTGGACGTTTTCCAACTTGGCGCGGAAGAGAGACGCGAGATTTTCAGGGCAATCAGCAAGGCAAACGAAATCCTAGAGAAAGTCGGACTCCGCATCGTAAGCGGAGTCACGGAGAGGGCTAGTTTTGACGTGCCCGAGAACGTCGAACCGGTGCTGTACTACTGCGCCGACGACTACGTGATCTTCGTGTACCTCGAAAAAATCACATAAATCTTATTTTTTCCCTCGGAGGGTTGCACGTGGATAAAGAGGTACAAATTCAAATTCTGAAAGAGATTTTTAGGCACTTTCCCCGCATACGACCTCGCAGAAAATTCACTAATGCACCGGTGACGCTGTACGAAATTGCCGAATTTGTCTTCAGATGTCCGATATGCGGAAAGAAGCACGCCATCAATCCAATGCGTGACAGAGGTCTCGTCAGAGTTCACGGACGCGTCATCGGAACTTTTGCCGATTTGCTGAGGGGAAACTTAATATCCCCAAAATAAACCTATTTTTTCCCTCGGAGGGTTTCTCGTGATAGTCCCGAAAAAATACAAGGGTTTGGCTCTCTTCAACCTCGGCGGTTTCGCGTTTTACACCGCGCTTGCAATCGCCACACTAACGCCCGAACTCGCTGTGTGCGCCGGAATATGGCTCATCTCCTTCGTCTTGTCCTTCAAGGCATACTTAAACGTTAAGTTTCGTCGAGGAGGGAAGAAAGCGTGAAAAAGGTCTACATCGTCACTGAGGGAAACTACAGCGACTACGATATCGTTGCGGTCTTCTCGACCAAGAAAAAAGCCGAGGAGTTCTTGAAAAAATACGAGGAGGTCTATCCGTACATCGACGTGAGGATTGAAGAGTACCCCGTGGACATACCCGTGGAGAAGTGCTTCGGGTACGTGGTCGTAATGACGAGAAATGGCGATGTCGTCAGAACCGAGAAAACATACGACACGGAATTCGGCTTCCGCGGATTTCACTTTCTCAGCGGCGATTTGGTTTGGGCAGTGAACACCGACGACGAGAAAAAAGCGATTAAGGTCGTTAACGAGAAGAGAGCGATAATCCTCGCACACAACGCATGGGGCGATGAGGAGAAAGTGAGACAGATTTTCAAACGAAAATAACTTATTTTTCTCGGAGGGATTGCGGTGAAAAGTTTTAAGAATTGTCTTAAAAATTCCGTGGAGAGTCTGATTTGGAGTAAAAATGCTAAAGATATACGTGATGGACTCCAGAAGTTGCGGGTTTGCTTCGAGAGAATGGGTATACCAAAGTTTCACAATACTGACTGGTGTAATACGGTTTTCGGTTACATATACCTCGACGGCAGCACGAAGTACGTTTATGAGCCTCCTAGCGTGGAAGAAATAGAGAAATATTGGCTTTCGAGAGAGTATAGTAATTTGGAAATTGTACTTGCGGATGTATTCAGAGTAGTAAACTCGTTGCTGCCGCATCTAAAAGGACTGAAAATCAGAGTTCCAGAGGTCGAGGTGTATGCGAGGGTGTATGAAGGTAATGAAGACGCCGTGAGAAAAGTGAAAGAGTTGATGAACAGTAATTCACCAGATGTGTACGAGAAATTTCTCGAACTGTGGGAGGAATGCGAAGATATAAAGATAGACGGCGTCTACATCAGAACTGTTATCGGTGAAAGAGAGAGATCTCTTTTCGGTTTGAAAAAAGAAATGTTAGAGCCAGTGAACAGAGTAGAGTTGCGAGTAGAGTTTTGCGATGAGGACGAGTTTGCGTTCGAACCTTGGATATAATCATCTCAATTTTTTCGGAGGGATTATTGTGGGCGCTATTTTGGGAAAACAAGAATTCATTTTCAAAGAACTGATTAAAAGGCTTCACGATAAGGAGATAGTCGCCCTGAGAACTAGGCATTGCGGCGAGGATTTAGTCTTCGTCGCGGGCGTCGCCAGAAACGGCAAACTCAAGCTGTTCTTCGGGATGACGTTCTTCGAGGGAAAGCTTCTCGAAGGCTACACGTGTGCGTTCGACAGCGTGGGCGAACTCATCGACTTGGCGAAGGCACCGTACATCCCAAGCGTGAATTTCCCGGATTACGTCGCGGCTTTGCTCGAACTCGACGACGCGTTCGAGTTACGCGAATTCTAATTTTCTTTTTTCCCGGAGGGAAAGAAATGGTTCACGCAAAAATTCTAGGAGAACACGTTAAGCACGTTTTCGAAGTCGAAACAAGCATCAGAGAAGGTTACTCGCGTAGATATGAGGTATCGGTTACCGTCAACGAAGACGAGAAGAAAATAAAAGAGGTTAAAATTGAGGACATCACCATCAAGAGTTCGTATCTGAGGGCGATATTGAAAGTTCTCGAAGTCCTCGAAAAAAGAGGCTACACCTTAAAAACATAACACTTTTTTCGGAGGGATGTGTGTTGGCGAAAAGAAAGGTCGCGATAATCAAACTCTTCTTCGATGAGGAAGAGTTCAAGCTTGACGTCATAACGAAGGAATACGTCGAGAGAGTTTTAAGGGAAAGAGGCATACTGTACAATATACCGTACGAGATTGAGGTGCTTGAGGAGTGAAGGAAAGAGGATACAAGGTCGCATTGGAGTGTCTCGATTGCGGTGCCGTGTTCTCATCACGAATTGGCGTCTCTATTAAAGATGAGAGATGCCCGAGTTGCGGAAGTGCAAACATCCGTGAAAAAATTTCGCGGTGGTGATTGGCTTGAGTGACGAATGGAAACTTCTGCAAGAAATATTCACAAAGATGGATATGCACGGACGCGAATGCGGAGAGAAAATTGCTCAAATTGCCAGAAAATTACATCCAGACGCACTCGCCATCTTTCCCTCGTATCGGAGTGCGTTCGTAATACCTCCGCAGGGAAGAGGTGGCAGAATCGTCATCTTCATGTACGGCGACCCTCACGCAAACGGGGCGGTCGAACTGACCGAGGAAAACGTCGGGAGAATGAAGGTGACCATAGAACTCAGCGGCGGGAGGTATTTTCCCAACGTCTACGTCGACGGGAAGAGGATGATTGCGGAGAAAGTCGCAAAGTTACTCTATGGAGATGACTCAGAGGAATGAGGGTGATGATGCATGAAGGTAATCGTTGTTGATGGTGACGAATTTCTCAAGGAAATTCCAACGGTAAAGAAGTTCATCGCGTTCATTCCCGGCGAGTACGTGTTTGATCCGAAGAAGTGGTTGGTGAAAGGAGACTACGACGACCTAGAGGAGGCAAAGAAAGATTGCAAGAAGTTCTCAGAAAAACATCCGCTTGGCATTCCACTAATCGTGTATATCATGGAGGTGAAGGCGGTCGTTCTTCCCGAGGATTTGTACGAGTACTACAAGAAACTCATCGATGTCTTTAGAAAGAGGCTAACGCCTGCACAGCAACGGCGCCTCGAAGACTTCTTATCGTTCCCGAAGAAACTCCAAGATTCGAAAACATAACCCATTTTTTCGGAGGGAAAAACGTGAAAGAAACTTTGGATAAAATTGGTGAAATTTTAGACGAATTGAAGGTGCCGGATGAGATAAAAACCTACGTTCTTACCGGCGCCGCGATGGGAGTTGATGGAAACGTCCTCGTTAGAACAGTTGCCGAGACCGTTAGCGCCATAGAAACTAGAAAGGCAGAAGAAAAAACGCCAAAGCCGGAAGTGCCGAGCGATTACACGGAGACCGAGAGAATAATCGCCGAGATGCTGTGGGAGAACACCGGAGTTCACATACTCGACAGTGGTGGGGCGTACGGAAGGCATTGGCAGAAAAACCGGCAGATAAAGGATTTCAGGAAAACTCCAAGAGTGCGCTTCGAAGTCTGGAAAGATGGCGAGGTAATCGTTCACGTTAACGTCTTCCACTATCTAGTCGCGTATTTGAAGAGAACGAAGGAGTGCGAAATCCTTGAAAGAATGCTGTACTCCTACGCCGAGAGCGAAGAGCACCAACACGATCCTTGGCTCGCGATAATGGAGGACTTCGCCGAAGAAATTCTCGTCGATTTGGGCTACGACGTGCATCCGCCCGTAAATACGTACAACTACGAAAATGTTCTATCACAGGGGTTGCAGTACATCATATTTGAGAATGCTGAAAAATCGTACATAATGTTGCAGATACACAACGGGTGCGACATTCGCGGGGGTTATACCGCTCCAAGAATCTTCGAGGTAGATGACTTGGACTATTTCCACATAGCGCAGAGCGAGTTATACGCCTCGTGTGACTGCACTCACGTGTGGAGCGACGACTGTGGCTACCACTGGTACGGAGAAAGGGGCGAGGAGGGATTCCCGGAGTACTGGAAGCCCGTTCCGAAAAAGCCGGACGCAGAGAGTTGGGAGTACAAACTCGTGTGCGAGAAATGCGGAAAAGACGTGCAGTTCGATGGAATGCTCGAATACTAATTTCTTTTCTTTTTCGGAGGGAGTTAAATGACGCGAATAAAGATGCACGTTTTCAGACTGCCGGGCGCGGGTAAACCGCTTGCGGTAATTCCGCGTGGAGCGGGCATAGATTGGCTACTCAACGAGGTCGTCGTCAAAGCCGTAAATAATTACTTGGGCAGCCTGCTCGACGTAAAGAAGATTGTTAGGCGTTTCGGCGCCGTGAACTTCTTGGCGGTCGACGATCTCGTAATATCCTCGGAGCCCTTCATAATATTCTACGGAATTGAGGAAAACGGAGAAATTCAGACGCTGAACATGGGCGCGAGCGAGGAAGTGGAAATAACCATTCCATAAATCATTTTTCGGAGGGAATTGCCGTGTCGGAAGAAATAAAACTCGAAAAAGCGACGATAGTAATCGAGGTAAAATACGACGCCAACTCCGTCGACGTCGAAGACTCGATAAGGGGCTTTGAGCAGACGTTGCACAACCTCGATGGAGTGGAAACTTGGAGCGTGGAGGTCGAAAGATGAGCGCCCGAAAAGAATTTGAGAAGTGGGTTAAGAATTCCAAGTATCGCAGGCTGTACGCAGTCAGCGAAGGGCTGTCGTGCGGAGGCGCCTCGATGTTCGCCGCCGCCATCGTGTATCGGTGGTGGTTTGCCTTCGCGTTCGGAGCAGCACTTATCGCCGCGGGTTTCTGCACGTTCGAATTTCTGCTGAGGAAGTACAGAGAGCACCTAGTCCGCAGAATTTCTAAACGACTCAACTTGGAGGAGTGAAAATGAGCTTGGTAGAATCCCTCATCAAAAAACTGAAAAAGGCGCATAAAAATTTCGCTAAAAGGAAAGTCGCGAGAGGCTTCATCAGGACGAACAAATTGGAGATCGAGATTTGGCTCGGTCTCCAATACGATCCGGAAACCGAGAAATGGAACGTCGAATGCGATGTGACCGGCATCGGCATCGATTACGATTTCGCGCATTCGATCGTCGGCAAGAAAATCTTCAACAATTACGACGACGCCTTGAGGTACTATGAAAAAGTCGTGAAAAAGCACGGTCTTAGGGAGATACCGCACTCATAGCGCTTTTATTTTTTCGGAGGGATGGAGCATGCATATCGAGAGTTTTGAGGAATTCATAAAGGAGCTCGACATAGAGGGAGGCGTCGTCGATTTGGTGGTGATACTGAAGGCGATATATCTCGCTTACTCCCGACTATGCATGAGGTTGGAAAAACTCGCGAGGTGGAAGGATGAGTAAAAACTACAAAAAGAAGTTCATAATCGCCGTGAGTCCCGAGATAGTCGAAAAAGTCGCGAAAGAACTGAAAGCGACGCTCGGCTTCGGCTCCATGAGTTTTGAGTTTTATTGGGACGGAGACACGCCCGTGCTCGAGGTGTGGAAGAGTCATCTCTACGACGACGGATACGGTGGAATTCAGAGATTCGACGTGAACTTCAAGATAATTCTCGACGAACCCGAAAAATCCGTCCTGACGATAGACGGCTTCACGAAAGAGGAAGCCGAAAAACTTTTTGAAGAAATCGTATGCGGAGATGAGAACTGTCCGTTGAACGAGTTCGCGGAAGAACCCAAGGAATGCGAAAAATCTTATGAGTGCTGGTACTACGATGTTCTACTCAGGCTCTTCGAATATTTCGAGGACATGCTGTTCGGGGCGCTGTTTAAGGCGCTCGAAGAGGTCGGGCTGAAGTGAAATGCCCGAAAAAGACCGTGTGCGTGAGAGTCCGGATGAGAGGGCGAAAGTACTATGCGGGAGCTGTAAAGAGAAAAGGTTGGAGGAGAGGCGAGTTCATGATCTTTTGTGTCAGAACCGAGAAGGGATGCGTGATCCTCAAAAAACCAATAATGCTAAATTCTCGAAGAGGAAAGCGGCACAAAAATATTTTTCGGAGGGAACACGATGCATCACTCGATTGCTAGAATAGCGGGTAATCCTGAGGACTATAAGAAGTGTCGTCTGTGCGGTGCAGTAAATTGGTACGAGAACGAACGGTGCATTAATTGTGGCGGAACTGAGTTCGTCGAATTTACAGAGAAAGACGCAGAGAGACTCCTAGAAGTCTTTGAGGACGAAGAAATAGAGATTGATGTTTAGATGGAAGGGACAGTTCACCGAGTATACATATTTTTTCGGAGGGAGTAAATTGAGAATCTCGAGAGAAAAGCTGGGAGAAACCGTGAAAAAGTGTCTGGAGAAGGGTATTTCGATTATAATTTCCGGTCACGGCGCAATTCAAAGCATAAAAGAAGCGGTCGAAAATGCGGGTTTTAAATTTACATACTTCGATGCGGCGAGTTTCGATTTAATGAATTTGCCACAACTCGAGGAACAACTTTTGCCTCGAGAGGAGCGGGGTGTGTTGTTCTTCGACAACTTTCACAAAGCCCACCCCGAGGTGAAGAAAATGTTGTCCCTCGTTAAAATCCCTAGCGGGTGGATAGCGATTTTTCGAGGCAGAGAAGAAGAAATGCCAATTGCATTAATTACTCGATGTTCTATAATCAAGTTGGAGGGGTTGTCGTGAAAGAAGTTATCGTCGAATTAATTCTCGAAGAAAAAGAAATCAGCAAGGGCGTTTATGTTTACTACTTCCAAGGAAAAAAGATTGGAGTAGTGAAAGTGAGTGAGTGGGGAGCTGTAACGTGCTACGACAGACATGGAATTTTCATCGGGGGAGCTTCTGATAAGAAGGCGGGAATATTCTCAATACTCGAGTGGGCGTTGGAAGACGCAATTCGCTGAATATCAAAAAACATCTATTTTCGGAGGGACGTGTATGCTCATGAAGTTAATCGAGAACGAGATAGAGGGGGCGTGGGAAGTCCACAGAGACGAGGTGTTGCAAAGAAAGGACATTCCGCAAGAAGAAATCGAACATATAGAAGATGTGCGACCTAAAACTCTCAGCGAAGTCATCGACTATGTGTGGGGAGAGTATCAGAGTCTCGTGGAGTGGAATGACAGCAGACATGCGGCGCAAATCGCGCTCGCGGCCGCGGCGAGGATACTCATGACGATAAAGGAGATTTGGAATAAGCTGCCCGAGAGGTTAAAAAACGAAATATCCAAGTTCTTGCTCGCGGAGATGATATAGCATTCTGAGGGCGTTGGTGTCCTTTGCGAAAGAGAGCGGGTGGAAGGACATTTATAAGGCGGTCGTGGCTTATTGCATTTAAAATTTTTTATCGGAGGGATATGGGTGCACGCGATATATCTCTTCTACGCGCCGATATTGGATCTCGAGAAACTCGTAGGTGCATTCAAAGAGTGGATTGAATACCGTGGTGACGAAACCCGGAGGCGAGTTCTCCGGGCGTCAAAACAACTGGTACATGATGCTGTGCGCAATTAATTCGAACGGAGAGACGAAACTTCTGGCGGAAAAGGGCGACTGGAGGGGAAGAGACCAGACAGCGGAGGAACTGCTCAAGATGACGTATCCGAAGTTCTCGATGGGTAAGCGGGAACTCTTGGCGGCAATCCCGCCCACGCGCGCGACGGTCGAGGACTTCAAGATGTTTGCGTGGGACATCGTGGCGTGGGAGTTTTCGTGCTTCATCCCGAAAGAGTATCCCGAATTCAAATTCTTCGAGAAGTTCAAGGACATCATAAGCAATTTCTCGAACAACGAAGAGCTGGCTCGTTCGTTTCTTAAATACGCCCTATCAAGCATACAGAAGCTGTACTCGGAGCTCAGCGTCGACGCGTACCTCGATGAGAAGCCCGGAGAAAACGCAGACTACTTATGGGGATATAGGCGGCAGAGGCTTGTGTGGATGTTCGAGCACCTGCTCAGGGATTCCGAATTGAGACCGTTCATATTTGACGGCACGCCGTACGACTACAGGTGCTTCGACCTCAGGTACTACTTCGACAAAGACGAGTGGAACGGCGAGTCCGTGCTCGCGGTCGATATTCACACGTAGGTGAAAGAAATGACGCCCTTTGAGTGGTTCCTAATAGGATTCGCTGTCGGATACGTCTTGGGTTACCTTATTGCGATGCAAGAGTTCAGAAACAAGGAGAAATAACCTAAAAACATTTATTTTTCGGAGGGTGCGAGATTGGGAACAAGAGCCCTGTTTAAAATAATAGATGAGGACGGAAAAGAAATATGCACTATTTACACGCAGTTTGACGGCTACCCCGACGGAGTGCCCCTCGACGTGGTGGAGTTCATCAAGTCGAAAAAGTTAGTCAGCGGCATTCCCCTCAATGCATACGACGAGGTATTCAACGGGATGGACGACTTGGCCGCGCAGGTAATTGCGTTTCTGAAGCTGAACCACTCGAAGTGGTTGAGAGAAGAGCTGGCAAAGAAAAAGGAGGTGAAGAGCGAGATAATGGCGGGAACGATATACGTGATGCCGCCCGGCACGAGGGACGTCTGGGAGGAGTACGTGTACGTGTTCAGACCCTGCGGCGAAACCGTGCAAATCGAGGCGTACGAGGTAAACGGCGAGAAAGACGAGCTGATATTCAGCGGAAAGCCGGAAGAATACCTCAAGTGGATTCTGCTCAAGAAAGTGTGAGGTGCTCGCTGTGTCCGAAACCGTGATGCGGGCGATAGACGGTCTCAGCTCCGAGGACGCG